>Ga0136616_10000087_pt1 | contig 34355 bp, 29 predicted proteins | sample AntDrymUQ2992106_2_FD_106648 | JGI IMG/M metagenome (GOLD analysis project Ga0136616, IMG submission 106648) | Polar desert sand microbial communities from Dry Valleys, Antarctica - metaG UQ299 (21.06) | ecosystem: Environmental > Terrestrial > Soil > Desert | place: Antarctica: Dry Valley... | reverse complement strand
GGGACGCGGCGAGGCAGACGACGTCGTGTCAGGCAGATCCCATGACCGCCAGCGGGCAACTCTCACGTCCGCCAGCGGGCAGCTTCGTGGCCGTCTCCGGGCAGTTTCTCGTGGCCGCCGTCACCCCCCGCCAGGGTGCACGACCGCAGCGATCCCTCGAGGGCGATCAGCAGCCCGAACGCCGGGCGGCCTGCGACCCGCGGGCGATGTCGGAGACCACGGCTCGCCCGGTCGGGGAGGTCGGCCTCGGACGGGACCCGGTAGGGGATCCGCGTGGCGGATCTTGCCCTTCGCCCGGACCAGCCGCTGGGCTATCGTCGCGCCTCCCTTCGCGCGCCAGCAGAGCTGGACCAGCGACCTCCGGACGCTCGTCCTGCCCAGCGGCCGCTTCCTTCCCGAAGGCCGCCCCCACTGAGGTCGGCGCCGCACCGTCGGCGCTCGACATCGTCCAGCAACCACACGAGGTCAGGATGGTGGTCGTGGAGACTGGCCCACCACGGCTCGCAGAGCAGCGTGCCGTCCACGGTCGCTATCTCCTGCCCGTGCAGCGTCGTGTCGCCACGCGCTGCCCGGCCCGTCATGTGGCTGTGACGAAGGCGACCAGCTCCCCACCGCACAGCAGCCGGGAGGGGACCGGGTCAGCGGCCAGGACGTCCCGCACCCGAGCCTCTGGCGCTGGTCCGCGCGTCCCCGCCACGACGAGGTTGCCGAACCGGTCGCCCCGTAGGATCTCGTCGGTTGAGACGAGGTAGGCGTGTGGAAAGTTCGCCAGGACGCTGGCGACCAGGGCGCGGGCGAGCCCCAGTCCTCCGCCGTCGCCGATGTTCGCAAGGAACGACCCACCTGGCCCCCCCGCCCGCGAGGCGGCCTGGACGGCCTGCGCTGACGCGACGTGCGAGGCGACCCGCCCACCGGAGAAGACATCGGCGACCACCAGGTCGACGCTGCCAGGCCGCTTGCCCGCAAGCGCCGTGAGCGCGTCCCCCACCCGAATGCGCGGGTTTCCGGGAACCGGCGGCAGCACGCTGCTGACCAGTTCCAGCAAGACCGGGTCGATCTCGACCACTTCCTGCGACGAGCCAGATCGGCCAGCGATGAGGTGCCGGGGCAGCGTCATCGCGCCGGCGCCCAGGTGCAGGGCCCGCAGCGGCGCCCCGCCCGGCGCCGCCGCCTCGACGAGCAGGGCCAGCCAGCGCATGGAGGGCACGTCGAGATAGTGGGGATCCGCGGTGTCGACATACGACTGGACCGTGCCGTCGACGAGCAGACGCCAGCCGTGCTCCCGGCGCACGTCCGGGAACAGCTCGATCGTCCCGAAGTCGCTCCGGCGCAGGTGAGGAGTCCGGTGGCGACCGGCCGCAGGACGGCTATTGGGTGGTGGCGACGGCACCCGGCAAGTATGCGGACCCGGTTGCGCCGTCCCGACCGCCGATGAGGGCCCGCCGACGAAGGCGCCGGTGACCTGCCGGTCAAGTGCCTGGTCTCCGTCCCATGGCGCTGGCTAGCGTCACCCAGGTCCTACTCGGCACTGAGCGGAACCGGGGAGCCAATGACATCAGCACGTCCAGCGCCCGGCTCGGCGTCTGCGTCGGCGCCCGGCGCCATCGCCTCGCTCCCGCCCCGCTCGATTCCGCTCGCTGACAGCGACTGGCGGCTGTGGCCCCACGCGTTGGTGCGCAGTGCCGGCTTCCCACTCGATGGGGTGCTGGCCCTGGCCGATCTGGGTGTGGCGGAGGCCGCTGATCGCCTCGGGGCGGACGAGCGGGACGGCGATGACCTGGACCGGGCGTGGCGGGAGTCCGTGGAGCGCGCCGGGACCGCCCTGGCCGAGCTGGCCAGCTCGCCGTCCTTCCGGCTCGCGCTGACCTGGCAGAACAGCCGCTTCCTCGACACCGCGGTAGATCCGCTGCTGAAGCAGCTCCGCGATGGCGGGCCGCGTCGCCGCAAGCGGCGCGTACGCGAGCAGGCGGTGGCCAGCTACTGGCAGCGCTACTGCACGAAGAACGACTCGATCGGCTTCTTCGGCCCGGTGACCTGGGCATCTGTCGGTCGGGTGAGCGCGACCACCGCCTCGCACGGACCGCGCCTGGTCGACCGCGCTACCGTGCTCCTGGAAGCCTGGCCGGTCGAGGCTCTCGCACGCACGCTCGATCGTGATCTGGACCTGGCACTGTGGCTCGCCCCGAGGCGTACCCCCTTCCTGCGCGTCCTTGATGGCCGGGTACGGCTGCCCGGCGGTCAGACGGAACCGGTGGCCCCGCTCACCGCGGCGCTGCTGAAGCGGGCGGACGGCCGTGTGACCGCTCGCCAACTCGCCGCTGACCTGGCAGCCGAATTCCCGGACCGCACCCACGCCGCGATCTTCGACTTGATGCGGGTGCTGCGTGATCGGCGCTGGCTGGTCTGGAAGCTGGAGCTGCCGGTCGGCGTCCACCCAGAGGAAGAGCTCCGGGAGATCCTCCGGCGGGTGGACGACGATGGACTGCGCGCCGCGGCGAGCGCTCCGCTGGAGCGCATGGTCGACGCTCGCGACCGCGTACGGCTGCGCTGGGATGACGAGAGCGCCGTGCGCGAGGCGCTCGCGGAGTTGGAGGACGCCTTCACCGCGGCGACCGGAATGGACCCGACACGGAACCACGGCCTGTCCTACGCGGGGCGCACCCTGGCCTACCTCGAATGCCGACGCGACCTCACGGTCGAGTTGGGCGATGACATCGTGGCGGCCTTGGCGCCGGTCACGCTCCTGCTCGACAGCGCACGCTGGCTGTGCCGCCGGATTCGCGAGGCCTTCTTGCCGCACGTCGAGGATGCCTACTGCCGGATCGAGGCCGGCGGCGTGGGCAGGCCCATGGTGGCGGACCTCTGGCGCGAGTGCCTCCCCCTGCTCGGCCGGCAGCTCGGCGAGATCGTCGACGCCAGCGTCGCGGAGCTGCAGCAGCGCTGGCGGTCGATCCTCCGATACGAGGACGGCGCCGCCCGGACCGCGTACCGAGCGTCCGACCTGACGGACGCTGTCCAGGAAAGCTTCGCCGCTCAGGGCCCCGCCTGGAGCGAGGCGCGCTGGTGCTGCCCGGACGTGATGATCGCCGCACCCAGCCAGGATCACCTGCGGCGGGGCGACTTCCAGCTCGTACTCGGTGAGATCCATCCGGCGACGAACTCGGTGGACTACGGCTCCATGGTCCCCCACCACCCGGACGCCACGCAGTTGCTCGGCTGCATCGACGCAGACTTCCCTGGCCCGCGGCTGCTGGTCGCCCTTCCGCGGGAGAGCCGACCCCGGCTGACCATCCGGTCCCACCCGGCACTGATCCGTGACCGCGACCGCCGGCTGGTGCTCATGCCGCACACCCCGCTGCCGGCCGTCGGCCGGGTCTCGCTGGCGGGCGACGTCCCGGTTGAGCGGCGGGCCGACGGCCTGGTGCTGGTGATGGGCGATGGCGACGAGTTCGACGTGCTCGACGTCTTCGCCGAGGCGCTCAAGACCGCGGTGGTGACGCACTTCGATGTCCTCGGGGCCGGTTGGCACCCTAGAGTCACCGTCGACCGGCTCGTGGTCGCCCGTCGGACTTGGACCTTCGCGCCGTCCGCGCTCGCGTTCGCATTCGAGTCGGAGGAGCGCATCCGCTACGCCGCCGCACGCCGGTGGGCGCGCGCGCTCGGCCTGCCGCGGCATGTCTTCGTCAAGTCGGCCCTGGAGCCAAAGCCGTTCCACGTCGACTTCGCCGCTCCGCTCCTCGTCGCACTCCTCGTCGTCGCCGCGCGCCGGGCGATGGCGGGCGGAGCGGGCGAGGACACGGAGGCCGTACGCGTGGTCGAGATGCTCCCCGACCCGGACGGTACGTGGTTGGCCGACTCCGCTGGCCGCCGCTACGCCGCCGAGTTCCGGCTGGTCGCGGTGGACTGCCGAGGCGATCCCTGAGCCCACACGGGCGCGGCGCCCATCAACCCACCATCGACTTTCTGAATGAGACGGACGGTACCCGCATGCTGGCAACACCTCGGATCGTGGTCGCGAGCGGCAACGTCACGACGCCTGCTGCACGCAGCACAGAAATCGTCGAACGCAAGGGGCTCGGTCACCCGGACACGATGGCCGACCTGGTCGCCGAGACGTTCTGCCATCGCTACGCCCGCCATTGCCTCGACACGGTCGGGCTGGTGCCCAACCATTCTGCCGACAAGGTCACCCTCGCCGGCGCGGACACCGTCGTCCGGCTCGGCGGCTATGACGTGATCGAGCCCGTCGGCGCCTACTACTTCGGCAAGGTCACCCGGCAGGTCGGCGGGGTGCTCATGCCGGTGGAGGAGTTGTTCGAGGGTGCGGTGGACGATGTCCTGACCTTCGCCACCCGCTGCCCCGAGATCACCCAGCACACCACCAAGCACGTCCGCGCCGTCGTCGGGCACCCGCTCGACCATCACCCCGGGTACTACCAGCCGGTGTCGGTCGACCAGCTCCGCTCGATCATGAGCACCGAGCGGTTCGCCAACGACACCGTCGCCTGCTCCGGCGGCGCGGCCCGGTCGCCGGTCGAACAATTCGTCCTCGATCTGGAGCGACACCTTCAGGGGATCGGGTTCCGCCAGCAGATTCCTGGGACGGGCTCCGACATCAAGGTCCTCGGGATCCGACACGAGGGCGCCCTGGACCTGACTGTGTGCCTCCCGTTCCACCCCGAGCAGGTTACCTCGTGGGCCGAATACGACGACCATCTCGAGCACGCCCACAAGCTGGTCTCGGACTTCATAAGCGATCGCGCTGCGCATGGCGTAGGCAGCGTCGAACTGCACCTGAACGGGCGGGACGTGCCTGGACGCGGCTACCTGGCACCGTTCGGCACTTGTCTGGGCAAGGGTGACGTGGGTGCGGTCGGCCGGGGAAACCGCTACAGCGGGCTGATCTCCTCTTCGCGCGCGATCTCGGTGGAGGCGCCGGCCGGCAAGAACGTCATGCACCACACCGGCAAGCTCTACACGGTCCTAGCTCAGTCAATCGCGGACCGCTTGGAGGCGGAGCTCGGTATCGACAGCGAGGTGATCGTCACCAGCCGGGTCGGGCAGCGACTGGACCAGCCATCGAGCGTGGTGGTGAACCTCGGCGAGGCGGTCACGCAGGACCAGGACGTGCGAGAGTTGGTCGCCGCGCAGGTCGCCGGGGCCAACGGGCTGTCCGAGCGGCTGCTGGCGCGCGATCCGCTGGCGGACGTGCGCGCGGACTACGAGGCGGCATGACGTCGACGGCCGCACAGAGCGCGTTGCTGCCCGACGTCGACGACGTCGTTCGACTCTGCGCAGAGGTCATCGGCGTCGCGTCACTGTCGCTGGAGTCGAACTTCTTCGACGCGGGGGGCGATTCCATCACCGCGGCACGGCTTGCGGTGCTGCTGGAGGAGGAGTGGAACGCGCCGGTCGACGTATTCGCCATCATGGCCGCCGAGGACCTCCGAGAGATCCACGGCGGGCTGCTCGACTCGGTGCTCGCGACGCACCGCAGGGACGCCGTTCCGCCGCGGCCGCCTGGGGCGCTGATGCCGTCACTGAACCAAGAGGTGCGGTTGCGCATGGATGCCGAGGTGGCCGACACGCTCGGTCGCCGGCACACGCACACCTTGGCGCTGGCCTTCCGCTCCACGGAGGTCATCGACCCCGATCGCCTTCGCCGCGCGCTGCGCAGCGTGGCGCTGCGGCACGAGCCGCTGCGCTCGGTCTTTCCCTCCCCGGCCGAGGTCGTGGTGCTCGATGACGTCACCCCGGACCTCGCGGTTCGGGAGATCGAGAGCTGCGCGGACGCCTCGCTCCGTGAGGTCGTCGAGCAGCACGCGGCCACCGCCTTCGACCTCGCCGCGGCGCCGCCGTGGAGCGTGCTGCTGCTCCGTCACCAGGACCATTGCCAAGTCGTCTCGCTCACCCTCGACCACTTGCTGGCAGACGGTGAGTCCGTGGAGATCCTGCTGCGCGACCTGGCTGACGCCTATGACGAAGACGCGCCGCTGGCGCCCATGCGCCCGTCGTACTACGACTGGGCGCACTGGCAGCGGGCGGCGCAGCTGCCGGTGGCGCTCGATCACGCGGCAGGCCTGGTCGACGACGCAAACCCGGGGCAGGCGCTGCTGCCGGAGCTGCGGCTCACCATCCAGGAGCAGCTCGGTCCGAGCGCGCTCGGACTCGCCCGGCACACGTTGCCTCCCAGGCCGGTGCGCGCCTTGGCCGAGGTGGCCGCGGAGCTCGGCGGCACGCTCTTCCAGGCGCTGCTGCTCTGCTACGGCGCGGTCGTCGACCGCGTCCGCGTGCCCGGGCGCTCCGGCATGGTCATCTCGGTCTCCAACCGTGCCCGTGCGGAGACGCGGGACATGTTCGGGTGGGTGGCGAATATGGTCTTTCTGCCGCTCCACCTCGACGAGTCGGCGAGCGTCACCGACGGCCTCGCAAATGTGCACGCGGCCCTCGCCGGGATCGGTGAGATCTCAACGGTTCCGGTGCGGGTTCTTCAGGAGCACCTCTGGCGGGGGGATTCGAGCATCTCGCGCTTCCCGGGGGTGTTCGTGGAGTTCCGCAAGGAGTCCCCGGTCGACCTGGAGGCATGGGGCGGTCGCTGGCGGCGGGTGAAGCTGGAGACGCCGATCTTCCTGCTACCCGGCCTGTCGCTTTGGCTGCGCCAGCGTCTCGATGGCTCGCTCGACATGACCCTTGGCTACGACCGTGGACAGTTGTCGACGGCCAGGGCTCGCGCACTCCTGGGGGATGTCGCGTCGGCCGTGGATGACGCCGTCGTTCCTGAGCGGCTGCTAGGCACGCTCGGGAACCAGCAATGACCGGCGCGCGCGTTCTCGATGCCTGGTACACGGCTCTGGCCGGCGTGACGAGTGCGGTTGGCGCGTTCATCCGAGACGCGAGCGACCGGGTGCTGCTGGCCCAGCCGACCTACAAGGAGGACTGGGTGCTGGTGGGTGGGACCGTCGACGGTGGCGAGTCGCCCACGTCGGCGCTGCGCCGGGAGATCGCCGAGGAGCTGGGCCTGCCGGTGGGCAGCGGACCCGTGGTCGGCCGCTTGCTCGTGACCGACTGGATCCCGCCGCAGGCCGGCTGGAACCGGCCGATGCACCACCTGGTGTTCGACTGCGGCATCGTCGAGCCGCCGGAACTCGCCGGCTCGGCGGTGCCCAGGGGCGAACTGCACGGCGTGGAGTTCGTCCCGGTCCGGCGGGCACTGCGGCTGCTGGCGCCACACGAGGCCCGGCGGTTGGAGATGGCGATCGCCGCCCGCGAGACCGGCCAGCACTTCTACCTGGAGTCGGGGCGCAGGCCGGACCTGCGCCAGTACTCGCACCCCGTCACGAAAGGAGCGGGTCGATGACCCTCATCACGACGCTGCAACGACTGGCAGGGCGCATGACCGAGCGGGCGCGTCGGCGCCGCGTGCTCCGGCGACTGCGCGGCCGCGACCCGCATCTGTATAAGTGAGCGGTGGGGACTTGACCATCTGGGGGATCTCGGCTCTCTCCCACGACGCGTCCATTGCCGTGGTGCGGGGCTCCGAGCTGCTCTTCGCCGCGCACTCGGAGCGCTACTCGCGGGTCAAGAACGACCGCTGGCTCGACCAGGGACTGATCAGCGAGGCGCGGTTGTACGGGTCTCCGGACGCGATCGCCTGGTACGAACGGCCGTACCTGAAGAAGCTTCGGCATCTGCGAGCGGGGCAATGGGGTGATGCCGTTTCCCGTGCCGACCTCCCGCAACGGTACCTGGCGTCGCTTGGCTTGCCCGTGACGGACGTGCGCTTCGTCGGGCACCACGAGTCCCATGCTGCCGCAGGAATGGCGACCAGCGGATTCGCCGACGCCGCGGTGATCGTGGCCGACGCCATCGGCGAGTTCGACACCCTGACTGTGTGGGACGCGACCAGCGGCAGCGGCCTCAGGCGCCGCTTCCGGCTGGGCTATCCGCACAGCCTCGGCCTGCTCTACAGCGCCTTCACCCGGCGCTGCGGCTTCCGGCCGAACGAGGACGAGTACATAACCATGGGGATGGCCGCGTTCGGCACTCCTCGGTACGCCGACCGCATCCGCGACGAGCTGGTGGAGGTGGGCGAGCCGGGCTTTCGACTGCGGGCCAACGTGCACCGCGGCATCGGCGACTGGCTCCCCCAAGCCGAGCCGGTGGACCTCGCGGCGAGCATCCAGTCGGTCACGGAGCAGATTCTGCTCAATCTGGTTCATTGGGCTCGGCGGCAGACGATAAGCCGCAACCTCGTCCTAGCCGGCGGCGTCGCGCTGAACTGCGTCGCCAACTCAGCGATCGCGGAGAGCGGCTGCTTCGATCGCGTGTGGATCTTCCCCAATCCGGGCGACGCCGGGTCCAGCATGGGTGCCGCGTCCGTCCTCTCCGGCGTCCCGGTCAACTGGCGGGGACCCTATCTGGGCAGCGACATCCACCGGCCCCTCGACCCCGCTGATGTGGCGGCCCGGATTGGCCGATCCGGGGTGGTCGCGGTCGCGAACGGACGGGCTGAGTTCGGCCCACGGGCGTTGGGGAACCGCTCCATCCTTGCCGACCCTCGCTCGGCGGAGATGAAGGACCGGGTCAACCGGATCAAGGGCCGCGAGAAGTTCCGGCCGTTCGCCCCCGTGATCCAGGAGGAACGTGCGGCCGAGTTCTTCGAGATGCCGGTCGGCGCGACGCCGTTCATGCAGTTCACCGCCAGGTGTCGCCAGCCGGAGCGCTTTCCGGCTGTGGTGCATGTGGACGGCACCAGCCGGGTCCAGACGGTGACCCGGGAGCAGCACCCCCTTCTGCACCAGGCGCTGCGCGAGTGGGAGGACGCTACCGGCTGCCCGATGCTGCTCAACACCAGTCTCAACTCTCGCGGCGAACCGCTCGTGAACTCGTGGGACCACGCGCTCGCCTTCGCCCAGCGGGAAGACCTCCAGGTCCTGTAGTGGCGGTGATACGACTGCTGATCGCGAACGGCTGCAGCTACACCCGGGGCGCCGAGCTCGACAGGCCCGAGCGGGAGGCGTGGCCGGCGCTGCTGGCCGCCCGGCTGGGGGTCCCTGTGGTCAACCTCGCCAGCGATGGCGGATCCAACCGCCGCATCGTGCGCACGACGCTGGTCAACCTGGAGCGTCTGTGCCGGGAGCACGGTGTCAGCGTCGCGGAGACCCTGACCGTCTGCATGTGGACGGGACTGGCGAGGGGGGAGTATCACGCCAGACGGCGGCGCGACCGGGGCAACCGTCCGGATCTACCCTACGAGACGAACTGGCACCGCCTCGGCCGGTGGCGAATCGCGGAGGATCACAAGCCCTCGGCGGCCTACTTCGGGCACCTCTGGAATGAGGAGGGCGCGGTGGTGGACCTTCTCGTGGACTGGCTTCTGCTCGACTCCCACCTCCGGTCGCTGGGTGGGATCTCCCGCTACTGCTTTGCCTGGGACGTGCTGCCGGCGCGGCTGCCGCTGCAGGCGCGCCCGTTGATCGATCGGCTGGACGCCACGGCGGTCTATGGAGGGTCGATCGTCAGCGCGCGGTCGTCCTTCTACGACACCGTGGCCGGGACCTTCGCCACCGGCAGTCTCTATCACCCACTTGTGGCAGGGCACGACCACTTCGCCGCCCGGCTCGAGGGCTGGCTGTGCGGGCAGGGCCTCGTGGCCGCCGGGCGGCCGTGGTGACCGCGGTGGCGGAGGCGTCGGACGAGGACCTGATGCTGCGGTTCTGCGCACAGGTCCTCGGCGGCTGCACACCGGTCGCGGATCACTCCTGGCCGCACCGGGAGTCGGTCGTGCTGGAGGTTGCCGACCCGAGGGGTCGGAGATGGATCGTGAAGCGCAGCCGGCAGGCGCCGCACTTCGCGCGGGAGCTGACCGCGTACCGCGAGTGGGTGCACGCCCTCGACGGGCTGAGCCCGATGCTGGTCGCCTACGACGAGCGCATCAGGACGCTGCTGTTGACCCGGGAGCCGGGCGCGATCACGGCGAGCACTGATCCGGCCGTGCATCGCCAGGCAGGCGTTCTGGTCCGCAAGTTGCACGGCGCCGCGCCGCCGCGCCCGGCACCCGACTTCGCCCAGCAGTTGCACGACCGGCTGGAGCGTGGTCTCGCCCGCGGGCGGCACCTGTTCGCACGCCGCGACATCGAGTTCGTCCGCGGCCAAGTGGTGGCGATTGCCGGCGTGCCGGGGCTCGACTACGTGCCCACCCATCAGGACAACCAACTGCGGAACTGGCTGGTCGACGCGGACGGCACCGTCCGCCTCATCGACTTCGGGTTGTCCACCTGGGATGTCTGGGTTCGGGACCTGATCCGGTTGTACTACTGGGACTGGCAGGGCCAGCCGGAGTTGGCAGACGCCTTCCTGGCGGGCTACGGGCGCCCGCTGGCGGGCACGGATCTGGGCGTCCTGCGCGTCATCGGGGCCGTTACCGCCCTCATGACCGTCCTCTGGGCCTACGAGCACGACGACTCGGACTTCGCCCAGCGCGGGTGGCGGGCGCTGGAGATCGCGCGGGTGGAGTCATGACGGCCGGTCGAGCAGTCGTCGTGGTCGACCCGTACTCGTCGGGCGCCAAGCTGCCCGCTGCGCTGCGCCGGGCGGGCTTCGCGCCGGTCACCGTCGCCTCGTACCCACCGCCCGCACCGACGCTGGCGAACGCCCTCGACGTGCCCGACCCCGACCTCCGGCTGGGGCCGGCGGACCGGGTCGAGGAGCTGGTGGCCTGGCTGGCCGGTCTGGACCCCCTGGCGATCGTCCCTGGCACGGAGAGCGGGGTGCCACTCGCCGACGCCTTGGCGGCCGAGCTCACCCCCGAACTGGCGAACGTGCCAGCTCTGGCGGCCGCCCGCCGGCACAAGGGCCACATGGTGGCGGCCCTGGATGCAGCAGGCATGCCGACCGTGCGGACCGTCTGTACCAGCGACCCCGTCGAGGTCGAGCGCTGGCTTGCCCGCAGCGGGCTGCTCGGCGCGGACCTGGTGGTGAAGCCGCCCACCAGCGCGGGAACGGAGGGGGTGACGCTGGTCCCCGGCGGCCACGGCTGGCTGGAGGCGATGCAGGGACTGCTCGGCCGGCACAACCTCATGGGCCTCGTCAACGACGAGGTCGTCGTGCAGGAACGGGTAACCGGTACCGAGTACGTCGTGGACACCGTCACCGTCGACGACCGGCATACCGTCACCAACGTCTGCCGCTACGGCAAGGTCACCACTCCGGCAGGCGGGATGGTCTACGAGAGCATGGAGTTCTTGCCGCCTGACCTGCCCGGCTTGGACGTGGTGGTCGGCTACGCGCGGCGGGCGCTCGACGCGCTAGGGATCCGGTTCGGCCCGGCCCACAGCGAGGTGATGCTCACCGCGGACGGACCACGCCTGATCGAGACGGGCGCGCGGCTAGCGGGTGCGGGCCTGCCAGGCGCCGCCCAGCTCGCTACCGGCGAGAGTGGCGTGGAGCGGCTGGTCGCGTGGCTCGGCGGTCGTCCCGTTCGCGACGACTTCTCGCTGCAGCGCTGCGTGCTCGCCGTCTACTTCATCGCGCGCTCGTCGGGGGTCCTGCGCAACGTTGCGGCGTACGAGTGCATCCGCGCGCTACCCACCTGCCGGTACCTGCGGATCAACGTCTGCGAAGGCGACCGGATTGCCGCCACGACCGACCTCATGTCCACCCTGGGGCTGGGCTGGGCGGTGCTCGCCCACCGGGACCGGCAGCGAGTACGCGCCGACCGCGCGGCGGTCCGTGCCATCGAGTCGGAGGTCCGCATCGAGGACTAGGGCGGGAGGTCCAGGGGTTAGATGCGACGTCAGTGGAGGTGCGTCTTTGTCGGGTCAGGCGATCGTGGTGGACGGGGTGAGCCGGACGTTCGGACGCGGCGCAACTCGCGTGATCGCCTTGGCGGAGGCGTCCTTCAGCGTGGCGCCGGGGGAGGTCGTCGCGCTGCTGGGTAGCAACGGGGCTGGCAAGACCACGCTCATCAAAGTGCTCTCCACGCTGCTGCTGCCCACAACCGGGCGTGCCGAACTGTGCGGTCACGACGTCGTTGGTGACGTGCACGCCGCGCGGGCCGTGACCAGCGTGGTCTTCGGCGGCGACCGAGGCCTGTACGCGCGTCTGTCGGGCAGGGACAACATTCGCTTCTTCGGCATGCTGGCGGGTGTCAGCCGGCGCGAGCTGCGCGGGCGGGTACCGACCGCCCTCGAGCAGGTGAACCTGACGGCTGCCGCCGACCGCCCGGTGGAGACCTATTCGAAGGGCATGCGACAGCGGCTGCACCTCGCTATCGGGCTGCTGTCCCGGCCGGCGATCCTGCTGCTGGACGAACCCACCATCGGACTTGACCCGCTGGAGGCCGAGCGGCTGCGTGGCGCGGTCACTGAGCTGCGCGACCACGGCGTCGCCATACTCCTGACCAGCCACTACCTGCTCGACGTCGAGCGGCTGGCCGACCGGGTGCTCCTGCTGGGCGACGGCCGCATCCGCCGAGACCTCACCTTGGCCGAGTTCGTCCGACAAGCCGGGCACGCGGCCGAGGTGGTGGTCAGGGGTGGCGGCGAGCCGCCCGCGCTGGACGGAGCGCACCCCGCCTGGGTCGTGGGGTGCTCGGTCACCAAGGAGAACGACGGCTGGACGGTGACGCTGCGCCTGCGCGCGTGGAGTGCGGAGGTCTTCCGCGAACTGGGCGCCCTGTTCGCCAACGTGGGCGTGCACGACGTACAGGTACGGGAGGAGCGGCTGGAGGACGCCTTTCGGCGGTTGGCAGGCCAGAGCGCGCGATGATGGCTCTGGGCGCGAATGCCGACATCGTCCTGGTCAGCGCCCGACACCAGCTCCTGATGTTCCTGTCCGCCTGGCGCTTCACAGTGGTCCTCGGCGTCATCCAGCCCGCCGTCTTCCTGCTGGTGACCCTCGGGGCCGCCCCGACCGCCGGCTCGGCCTACGCCGGCCGTACGTCCGTGGCGGTCCTGCTCACGGCCTTCTGGTCGTTCACCGTCTGGACCGGCGCGGGCATCCTCCGACGAGAGCGCGCCGAGGGGACGCTGGCCGCCACGCTGGTCAGCGCCCGCGACCCGCGGCTGGTCCTGGTCGGCAAGTCGCTCGGCGCCAGCAGCGCCTCAGGGGTGCTGATCGTGGTGACGATCACCGCGGTGCTGCTCGGGCTGCGGCAACCGGTGACCGTCGAGCACCCGATCTGGTTCGCGGTCGGGCTGCTCGTGGTGCTGCTGTCCGGGACGGCGCTCGGGATGCTGCTGTCCTGCTTGTTCCTGGTCACCCGCTTCGGCGCGCAGATCTCCAGCGCGCTGATGTACCCGGTGTTCCTGCTCGGTGGACTCCTGATCCCGCTGTCCACGGTGCCGGTCCCGCTGCGCTGGCTCTCCTGGCTGGTCAGCCTGCACTGGGTGAATGAGTTCCTGGTCAGCTCCACGAGCGGGGACCCGGATCTCGCCGCGCTCGGGCTGACCGGGCTGCTGACGGCCGTCTACGCCGTCGCAGGGGCGGTCGCCTTCGACCGCGTCAGCGACCTGGCCCGCCGGAGGGGAACCCTTGAACTGGTCTGAGCCACTGTTCCGCTACGGCCAAGCCGTCCGGGTCGGGCTGCTCGACCACCTCGCGGCGAACCCGTGGAAGGTCAGCATGACCACCTCTTGGCCGCGTTCGGTCCTACAGTGCCTGTTCTTTACGCTGCTGGGCGGGGTCGCGAACGATGCGGAGGGAATAACCTTCGCGTTCATCGGTTCCGCCGCTCTGGTGATCACGCTCGCGACGATCGTGGGAATCGCCGACGTGCCGATGACCGACAAGTGGATGGGCACTGTCCACCGAATCCAGTTGAGCCGGATGGCCGCGCTCGGCATCTTCGTCGCCCGCTCGGTGCCGTGGCTGTTGGAGGCGCTGGTCACCGTCGCGGTCAGCATCATCGCCGTGGGTCTGCTGGTGGGCCGGTTCCCGCTGGCGCTGGAGCTGCTGGCGGGGCTGCCGATCCTGCTGGTCATGATCGTCAGCAGCGCGGTGGCGGGGCTGGCGGTCGCCTCGTTCGCCGTGGGCCGCAACGCCGACGTGCTGCTCGGAAACGGGATGATGTACCTGGTGATCGCTGCCGGTGGCATCGTGATCCCGCCCGGTCGGCTGCTGTGGTTGGACGCCGTAGGCAGCGTGCTGCCGATCCGGCACGGGCTCCTGGCCCTGCGGGCCTACGTGGACGGTCGACCGTGGCTGGGGGAGCTGGCCGCGGAGATCGCCGTCGGGGCAGCCTGGGCGGTCGTCGCCTGGGCCGCGTTCCGCCACCAGACCGTCGTGGCCCGCCGCGACGGCGTCGACGCGCTGGCCTGAGCCGTGCGGCGGCTGCTCATGCTGGGACTGGGAAGGACGGGCCACCCCTATCTGGAGCGCGCGCACGCCCGCGGTCTCGCGGTCTCGATCGTCGATCGACCAAGCCTTCTGCGGGCGGAGTCTACGCAGCGGCTGCTGCGCGACGAGGACCGCTGCTACCCGGTTCCTCGCTCCAGCGACGAGGCCACGTATGCGGCCGCCTCTGAGACCCTGAGGGATGCGCCGGCAGACGCCGTGCTCGCCGTCTCCGAGCCGCACGTGGTGCCCGCGGCGCTGCTCGCCGAGGACCTGGGGCTGCCCGGTCCCGGCCTTCACGCCGCGGTCGTGTCGCGCAACAAGCTGTTTCAGCGACGGCTGCTGGGCCGACACGGCGTGTCACAGCCCGCCTTCTGGTTGGCGCATGGGACGGGCGACGCCGCCCGCTGGGCCTATGGGCGCTACCCCGTGCTGCTGAAGCCGCTGACGGAGTCCGGCAGCATGGGTGTCCGGGTCGTGGACGCGCGAGACGAGCTGGCGGACTGGTGCACCCAGCGGGCCGGGACCGGGCCTTTCCTGGTCGAGGAGCTGGTGACCGGCCCGGAGTACAGCCTCGAGTGCGTCGTGCGACAGCGACGCCTGGTCTTCGCGAGTCTCACGGCGAAGACCACCACCGACCCGCCGTACTGCGTGGAGATCGAGCATCTGGTGCCCGCGCCTGTGGACGGCGACGCGCTCGCACTGGCTCGCCGCCTCGGCCAGCAGGTGCTCGCCGCGGCCGGGGTGGACACCGGTCTCGTCCACCTCGAGTTCCGGCTTGGAGCGCACGGGCCCGCGGTCATCGAGTTCGCCGTGCGCGGGCCCGGCGACCACATCATGGACCTTGTCCGGGAGGCGACCGGAGCCGACCTGCACGATGCCGCCGTGGCCCTCGCCGCGGGCGAGCAGGTGGCGTTCCCGTGTACCACAGTCGCCGTGGCCGCGGTGTGGTTCCCGGCGCCACCCCCAGGCCGGGTGACGGCGGTCGACGGGCTGGAGACCGTAGCTGCCATGCCCAGCGTCCTCTCCGCTCAAGTGGACGTACGGAGCGGCGACACGGTCCTGCCGCTGCGGTCCTCGCTCGACCGTGTCGGGTACGTTGTGCTGCGCGCTGACACCATGGCCGGCGTCCGGGACGCTCTGGACCGGGTCCGCCACTCGCTCGTCATCCACACGGACGGCGCCGGGACGTGACCTGCCCAGTCGTGGCCGGGGTCTCCGCGGCAGCCGCGAGGCGGGCCGGTGCGACCGCGATCGTGGGTCATGGCTGCAGCATCACGTATCGGCAGCTGTGGGACGACGTCCTCGCGTGGAGGGTTCGGCTTGGCGGGGACTTTCCACCGAACACGATCGTGGCAGTGCCGACGATGGGGTCGGTGGATCTCCCCGCGGCCTTCCTCGGCATCCGAGCGGCGGGCCTGGTCCCGCTGCTGGTCGACACGCTGCTACCGCGCCATCGCCGTGACGCATTCATGGCCGCGGCGAGGCCGGTCGCAGTCCTGAACCCGGCTGGCCGGTCGATCGAGCCGCTCGACGAGTCGAGCCCTCACGTCCTTGACCCGGCCGCCGGCTATGTCGTGTTCTCGTCTGGGACGGAGGGTCCGCCAAAGGGGATCGTCGGCAGCTCGGCAGGCCTGATGCACTTCCTCGACTGGGAGCTGCGCACCCTCGCGCTCGGCGAGCACAGCCGGGTCGCGCTGTTGACGTCGCCGTCGTTCGACGTTGTGCTGCGGGAGCTGCTGCTCGCGCTCGTGGCCGGCGCCCGGCTGCACGTCGCAGAGCCGCGGGTGCGGACGGACCCCGCTCAGATCCTGCCGTGGCTGGCGGACGAGGGCGTCGACGTGGTGCATCCGGTGCCGAGCCTGACCACGCGGTGGGTGTCAGCGACACCGGGCGTCCGCGTCGAGAGCCTGCGATGGAGCCTGTTCGCGGGCGAGCCCCTGCACGCCCGGCACGTCGCCCGCTGGCGGGAGGTGGCGCCGGAGTCGGCGGTCCTCAATCTCTACGGTCCCTCCGAGACGACCCTGGCGAAGTTCTGGCACCGGGTCGAGCCGGTCCCGCGGCCGGGCATCCAGCCCGTCGGTAAGCCGCTGCCCGGCACGGTGCTGCGCCAGGTTCGCCTCCCCGGGCCCGGCGACGTCTTCCGCGTGGAGATCGACACCTCGGACGGGTCGCTGGGCTACCTGCCGGATACGGCCGGAGCCGAGGAACGCGCCCGGCTGGTGCGGCGGGATGGTCGCACGCGGTTCACCACGCAGGATCGGGCCCGGCTGACCCCAGACGCGCTGCTGCTGGTGGAGGGCCGCCTGGACTCCCTGGTCAAGCGGCGCGGCGTCCTGTTCGACACCGCCCGGCTGGTCGCGCTGGCCCTCGACGTCCCCGAGGTCGAGGCCGCCTACGCGCTGCAGATCCGCGCCGACACCACCGGCGACATCGTGCTGGCGGTGGCCGGACCGGTGTCTCAAGCCATCCTGACCCGGCGGTTGCGGCGTGAACTGGGCCAGGACATGCCCGACGAGGTCGTCGTGGTGAAGGCGTTGCCGCTGCTGCCGCACGGCAAGGTAGACCGGCGACGGCTCCTCGAGATGCTGGAGTCGCGACCCCTTGGAAGACCCTCAAGCCAGCTGACGATCACCCGCTGACGATCAAATGGCGACCGGCCAGGCCTCGCACCGCCACGAGTCCCCGTGCCAGCTGACCGAGAACGGCACCGCGTGCGGCAGGGGTTTGCCCCAGACGCGTGCACCGAGCCCACACAGCACGCTCAGCCCGGCGGTAAGACTGCCCACGTGTCCCACGACCCCAACCGTCCCGCCTGCATGCGCGGCCGCGATGGCGGTCAAGGCGGCGTCGATCCGTGCCAGCACCTGTGCGCCGTTCTCGCCGTCGGCCACCCGGCGGATCAGATCGCCGTGGACCACCCAGTCGTGCAGGACGTCGGCGGTATCCCTGCGCAGGTCCTGGTCCATGACACCGTCCTGGCGCCCGAGGCCGACCTCGACCAGTTCCGGGAGGGCGACGACGTCGACGCCGAGCACTGCCCCGATGATCTCTGCGGTCTCCCGGGCGCGGAGCGCGGTGCTGGTATAGAGCCGCGTCACCGTCCGCAGCACGGGCGTCTCCGCGGCGCTTAGCGCCTGGGCCCGACCCCGGTCAGTGAGCGGAGCCAGCGGGACCGCACCGGAGACGCCAAGCACGACGTTCTCCGACTCCGCATGCCGTAGACAAACGATGGTGGGCGCTGAGGGCGTCATCGCGTCATCCAACCAGCCGGGCGGGGACGGCCGACCACGTCCGCGGTCGAGGACCGCATTGTTGACGAACTGCCGGGAAACCGCCGGTCGCCTGCCTGTTCTCCCAAGGGACAACGCTGCGATCGTGCGGCCCTAATGTCAATCCTCGCCCTGACCCGCCTGCTCGACGAGCAGGCCGACCTCACCACGATCTCCACCTGGTGGCCCTGCGTCTTCCGGGTCCGAGCGACGGGCGCCGAGATTCTGCGGTGGGTGCACCAGCATCTGGACTGCACCCTGGCCTCGGCGCCCGCACCGGTGGCGCCAGCCGCCGCCGAGGTATCAATCGTTCTCAGCGCGGACAGCAGCGCACTGCGACAGGTCGGTGCGGCGGTTGCCCGGATACGCACTAGACGCGTCCAGGGCTTCCCCGGGCAGTACTGGCGCAGGGGCGTCCTGGAGGGACTGACGGTCTGGTACCGGGCCGCGGAAGGAGCGACCAAGGACGAGGCGCAGGCCATCGTGCAGATCGGTCCGGCGGATTGGTTGGCCATCGCGTCCAGCGGTGAAGCCGCCGCACTCTCCGGCCTCCGTCTGGCGCGGGAGCTGCTGCGCACGGAACTCGCGTGCCGGCCTGCGGTGACGGTCCACGCGGCGCTCGTGGCCGGCACCGACCTCGGCGGCCTGCTCCTGGTGGGCGACGCCGGCGTGGGCAAGACCACGCTCGCCCTCGGCCTCGCCCAGCGGCGCGGGTATGTGGTGAGCACGGATCAGACGGTTGTTGTGCGTGGGATCGCCGGGAGGCCGGTCGGCCTCGGCGCGCCGCATGCCAACCGCGTGGGCGTGGGAACGGTCCGGACGCTCACCCGTGAGATCGACGAGCCTCACGTAGCGCTCCTGCGCCGTGACACGAGGAGCTTCGACGGCCAGCCACCCACCAAGGCCTGGGTGACGCCGCTGGAGACGGAGGTGCTGTACGGCATAGCGTCGGCGCCCCTCGCTCGTGTCGACGCCATCGTGATCCTAGGAGCGGGTCGGGACCTCGTGGCGATCGCGTGCCCGCGCAGCCCTGGGGAGGGACTCCCGCGAGGTCTCGCCCAGCAGTGCCGTACTGCCGACCCGCTGCTCGGCGGCTTCTGGTTGGCGCTTCCCCGCGACGCGCACCTGGATGACCCCGGTCCCAAGGGACCCGCCGGACTGATCGCGGGCCTGCCGACCGCCGAACTCAGCTGGGATCCGCGACACCACGCGCCCGACGACGCGCTGGCAGCCCTGCGCCGGGTCCTTCCCGCTCGGCGCTCCGGCGAGGTAGCAGCGCATGCCGCCGACTAGCGCCGACCTCGAGCGCCTGCTGGCGAGCCGAGTCGCCCGCCCCGACGGCGGACGATCGCTGTCGGCGGGGCAGCTGGTCACGGTTGCGCGCAACGAACAACTCCTCCCGACCCTGGTCAGCGCCTGGGAATGTGAGGGCCGGCCGATCGGGCAGGTACTCGCCGCCGAGACCCAGCACTACCGAGACCGCCTGTCGCGCTACCTGGACCTGGAACGGCGCCTCGCCGAAACCCTCAGCGTGCGGCCACTCGTTCTGAAAGGACGCACGATCGGGGGCCACTACCCGAGGGGTTGGATCCGCGCATCGGCCGACCTGGACCTCCGGGTGGACGCCGTAGGCGCAGTCGTCGAAGCCGGGCTCCTGCTGCAGCGCACGGGAATGGTTGTCACCAAGGTCACGCTCTTCCGCGAGTCAGGCCAGCTCCATCTGTGCCTCGATGTGACTGATCCCCGCTTCACCCGTCTCGGCACACCGGACCTCGTCCAGTTGCAGGACTTCGACCACCTCGGGGACGGCTGGTCAGCACGGCCTACCGCCAACTGTCCGGAACTGCAGGGTCTTTCTTCCGTGGAACGCAGCCTGGTCGAGGTCACCGCGGCCGTCGCCCGACGCGGAATGCGGGCGCGCGATATCTTGGACTTCCGCTTGCTCGACGGCCATCACCCGTCAGCCGCGCTCGCGCCAGTCTTGGCCCAGCTCCGGCTGTGGCCAGCGTGGGAGGCGCTCACACTCGCCACATCCCGCCTCTGGCCGCAGCCGTCTCCCTTCATTGTTCGTGCACAGGGGACGTCGCGCGGCACTGGTTCTCGTCTGATCCCACTTCCGCCAAGCGCCTCTGGTACGCCAATGGCATCGGCAGCCAGCATCCTCTCCGCTGGCCTGCCCTTGGTCGGCCGTCCTCGGCCCGGCTCACCGCGGTCCGGACGCGTGCGGGTCAGCGTCGCCGCCGATGGCGGCGCCTCCTTCAGCGGACCATTCGGTTCCGGACAGTTGGGACCCGTGCGCTGAGTCGAGAGCCATCCGGTCTCGGGGGAACCGGAGTACCGGAACAGGCAAAATGCCCGGATCCTCATCCGCGGCTTTATGCCTCGCTTATACCGCGAGAGCTAGGTTGGCGGCGGAGGCGGGAGCCCCTGCCAGGACACGCCTTCACCCCCCCGCGGCGGTCGTAGGGAGGGCTCCGTCGCCAGGGCGGGCGACGCGAGGCCGAGGGCGAGAACGATCGTCGCGGAGACAGAAAGTAGACGGCGTTGCTTCGACATCGTTCAAACCCTATCCGAATGATGGGAACGGCTCCTCGGAGGATGACGGGTCACCGAGGCGAGGAACAGGCAGTTGACCGGCAGTTTCAGGCCTGGAGGACATGGATGCCCCACCGCGATGACCGCATGGACAGCGGCTTGGGAGCGCTCCTGAGCACTTATCGCCGGCGGGCACGCCTGAGTCAGGAGCAGCTGGCCGAGCGGGCGCAGCTCAGCGTGCGTGCGATCCGTGACATCGAACGTGGCCGTGTCCAAGGGCCGCGCCGGGACTCGGTGCGACTCCTCGTCGAGGCGTTGGCTTTGGACGCAGAGGCTCAGGCCGCCTTCGAAGCCGCAGCAGATCAGGCGGCGATGACACCCTCAGCGGCGACTCCCGCGGCCCAGCCAGTGCAGCTGCCGCCTGACTTGGCCGACTTCACCGGCCGAGCGCAGCAGGTCGCGGCGCTTCGGTTGCTCCTCGGCACGCCGCGCGGGTCCGAGCGCTCAGGCAGCGGCCCGATCATCACCGCCGTGAGCGGGCCGGCGGGGATCGGGAAGACCGTGCTGGCCGTTCGCGTCGCACATCTCCTGCGTCCGGAGTATCCCGACGGTCAATTCTACGTCAGCCTGCAGGGAGGTGTGGGGCAGCCGCTGGGCCCCGCGGAGGTGCTCGCTCGCTTCCTGCGGGCATTGGGGGATGGGCTATGGCTCCCTCCCGGGCTGGACGAGCGGGCGGAGCGCTTCCGGGCGCTGCTCGCTGACCGACGGATGCTGATCGTGCTCGACGACGCGGCCAGCGAACAGCAGATAAGACCGCTCGTGCCGGCAGCCGCGGGTTGCGGAGTCTTGGTCACCAGCCGCGTCCGCCTGGCAGGGCTCGAGAGCGCGCACCTTCTCGATGTCGACGTCCTTGGGCCGGAGCACGCTCTCGAGTTGCTTGGCCGCCTGGTCGCACCTGAGCGCATCGCGGCCGAGCCGAACGCGGCACATGACATTGTCGCCCTCTGCGCAGGGCTACCCCTGGCGCTGCGCACGATCGGGGCGCGGCTGTCCGCCCGCGCCCACTGGTCACTGCGCCAGCTGGCCTCGCGCCTTGCCGACGAGCATCGTCGGCTCGATGAGCTATCGGTGGGCGACCTCGCGGTACGAGCCAGCCTGTCGCTCACCTACCGGGAACTTGGCGTCGGGCAGCGCAAGGCGTTCCAACTGCTCGGGTTCCTGCACGCAGACGGGATCCCGCTGTGGGCTGCGGCGAGCTTGTTGCACCTCTCCGTCGTGGAAGCCGAGGATGTCGTCGAAGAGCTGGTCGATGCACGGTTGTTGAACGTCAGGATCGGCACGGGGGAGACGCGCTACGAGTTCCACGACCTGGTGCGCCTCTACGCCCGTGAGCGGGCGGTCGACGAGCTCAGCCACGAACAGCGCCGGGCAGCGCTCATGCGGACGCTGAGCGGTTGGCTCGCGCTGGCCGAGGCTGCGGACGCCGCGCTTCCCTACACCTCCGACATCGTTACGAAGGGCGCCGCACCGCGCCGTCCACCCCCCGGGGAGGTGGTGGACCGTGTCCTCGCGGAGCCCCTGCGCTGGTTTGACGTGGAGCGCTCAAACTTGGCGGTCACCGTGCAGCAGGCGTGTGCGCTCGACCTCGACGAGATCGCCTGGGAGCTGGCCGCCTCCCTGGTCTCCTACGCCTCGCTGCGCACGTCGTGGGAACTGTGGCGCCTCACCCACGAGGCCGCGCTCGCCTGCTGCGAGCGTGCCCACAACGTCCGTGGTGCCGCAGCGATGCTGGCCGGGCTCGGCAAGCTCAAGACCGAGCAGCGCGAGGGCACGTCGGGTGATGCGGAGCTGGCGCAAGCACTGGAGGTCTTCCGGGACCTCCACGACCGGCACGCCGAGGCACGTGTCCTCATCGAGTCGGCGACCGCGCTGCAGGTGGCGGGACGAGACGTGGACTCGCTGCCCTACGCGCAGGAGGCGCTCGCAATCGCCGGCGACATCGGCTCGCGCGTGCTGGAGGCAGACGCCCTCGTTGCCCTCGCCCAGGGACATCTACAGTCTGGCCGATGGCAGGGCGCCACCCTACCGGCCACCGAGGCGGCAGCTGCCTATCGTGAGCTGGGCAAGCACCGCGGCGAAGCACAGGCTCTCTGGCAGCTCGCCGCCGTCCGCCGCGCGCAAGAAGAGCCAGCGAGCGCTGTGCTGCTGCTGAGGCGGGCCTTGTCGATCCTCGAGCGGGTAGGCGACCGTCGTGGCTGCGCCCGGGTCCTGCTCGACCTCGGGAAGCTCAGCCTGGAGATCGATGATCTGACACGTGCGGAGTCAGACCTAGCAGCCGCCGTCGAGATCTGCCGCGATATCGGCGAGCACCACTTCGAGCATCAGGCGCTCGGCGCCCTGGCCGCACTCAACCGACGCAGGGGCGAAGCCTCCTCCTGAGCCACACCGCCAGCTTTCAACCCCACCTGCGTTCGGGCCGTTCAGACAACCGGTTGTGGCGCCAAGGCCTGGCGACGCGGCGTGCTCCGTTGGGCTGATCGACGCGCAAGCGTGGGCGACCCATGCGATCGGGACCCACGTCGGCAACATCCTGCTCAAGCTCCACGCCCGCGACCGCACCCAAGCGGTGATCACCGCCTACGAATCGGGCTCCATCGCCCTGTAGATGTACGTGTCGGGTGGTGTGCGCGTCCAGGCTGTCATGCGACACCAGACGCGCACACGTTGCCGGGCGCTAGGGACGGGACGCCGCGATCTCGTCGGCGTAGCGGTCCCGGTACCTGCCGGACCGGTCGGCGTCCCAGTAGTGGTGCGCCTCGTACCGGAAGCGGTCCAGCGGATCGACGATCCAGGCCTCCGGGTGCTCCTCCGCCCACCCGCGCACCGCCGCCCAGTCGTAGCCGGGGACCAGCACGAGGGTGTCGTCGCCGTTGCTCCGGATCGCGTCGAGCGCCGCCTGCGAGGCCTCCTCCCAGACCTGCGCCGGCGTCCGGTCCTCACGGCCTGCCAGCTCGGCCGGCTCGTTCATGAGCGTGTAGCCGGCGACGGCGGGCTCGGCGGCGAACTCCGCGGACAGCCGGCGCCACAGGTCGGCCAGGGCGGCGGCCGGGAGCTCGTCGGACCCGACGGTCAGCCGGACCCCCTGTCCGCCCTCGTCCCGGTAGTACCCGCCGAAGTTGTGGACGTCGAGGATCACCGACAGGCCAGCGTCCCCTGCACGGCGCACCGCGTCCCGCAGCCGCCCCAGCTCCGCCCCGTCGAGCGGGCCCCGGGGCTCGGGCTGGATCCGCTCCCAGCGGAAGGGCAGCCGCACAGTGGTGATGCCGCGCTCGGCGAGGTAGTCGAACGAGCCCTGCGTGTCGTAGCGCCACTGGAGTCCGTAGGTCCCGGGGTTGGCGTTCGACCAGGGGCTGGCCGGCTGGACCTGTGGCACGGCGCCGAACTCGCCGCCGCTCACGTTGACGCCCCTGAGCGCTGGCGCCTGCCCCTCGATCACCTCGGCCTGTGCCCGCGGCAGGGCGAGCGCGCCGTCGACGCCCGCGGATGCGTAGATCGTGAGCGGGCTGTCCACGCCCGCCCACATCTCGCCGGTCGACCACGCGGTCACCCACAGGTCGGCCTCCGCGGCCTGGGCGTACCATTCCCGGGCGAGGTCTTGCCAGTCGTCCCCGTCGACGGCGCGGCTGGCCGGCCAGCCGACCTCGCCGATGTAGCCCTCCACGTCGTTTCGGTCCAGCCACTCCGCGAACCCGCGCAGCTCGGACAGCGCACGGTCCGCAACGGGATCGTGGCCCCGCAGCGCCAGGGCGCCGGCGATCAGCCCGAGCAGCACGAGCCCCGCCAACAGGGCGCGGGGGGTCCCGCGTCGCATCGCGGGGTGAGTGCTCATGGGTTCACTGCGTAGACCCGCCACTCCGCGCCTAAGGGGCCGCCCCGCACCCGCGCGTCCAGCTGAGCGATGCCTGCGCCGTCGACATACAGCGACGGGTACGCGCGGTTGACCGCGTCCGAGCCGCCGGGGCCGGGGACGACGAGGTAACGGACCCCGAACGCCGCCGGGTCGGCGAGCGCCGCGTCGAACTGGTCGTCGGAGGTCACGATGAACTGCCGTGGCGCAGCGGAGACGAGCACGACGCCGAAGGCGCTCGCGTTGTCCACCAGGACCGCGCCTTCGTCGAGGTTGCGGCTGTCGAGCAGCTCCGCGAGCGCCCGCTCGCCCGCACGCTCGCGCTCCTGCACGCCGTCGTAGGCGGGGTCCAGGATCGTGGCGACGATCTCCCACTCCTCGGGCGCCAGCCGGGTGTTGCTCATCGCGGCGGCGGTCGTGAACATCCCGACCACGAGCAGCGCGACCGCGGCTAGCGCGGGCAAGCCGGGGCGGCGCTGGACCGCTGACGGCCGCGCGGCGCCCGTCAGCGCCACGCCCGCGAGCAGCGCTGCGGTGGGGATCGCCAGCAGCGAGAAGCGCAGCCAGTCGAAGGTCAGGCCGAGCAGCGTGCCGAGCGCCTGCGCCGTGAGCACGGCGCCGATCACCGCGACGGGCGCCAGCCGCTCGAGCCGCTCCCGGCGCCGGATCAGCCCGGCGAGGGTGAGCGGCAGCAGGAGCATCAGCGACGGCGCGAGGCTCGCGATCTGGATCCCCACGACGGAGGCGCTTGGTCCGGCCAGGCCGGCGGGGGTGTCGCGAGCCCGCTCCAGGTTCGCGCTGTTGCCGTAGACGGAGCTGAACTGCTCGAAGGGGCTGCCGACGATCGCCCAGCTGGTCAGCGACCAGACGATGATCGCCGCGGCCACGGGCAGGCCGACAAGGATCGCGTCCGCGACGGCCGCGCCGCGCCGCTCGCCCCACGAGCCGTTCCCGCGTAGGGCGTGCAGGAGGGCGATGATCGCGACGGCGGCGATGCCGCCCGCTATGGCCTCGTAGCGGGTCAGGTAGGCGAGGCCGAGGGCGAAGCCCGCGGATGCGAGCCCGGTGCTGCGGCCCTCCTGCGCCCAGCGCTGCATGCCGCGGGCGGCGATGAGCAGCAGCAGGACGCCGAGCGCCTCGCTCATCCCGTTGGCGCCGTAGAACAGGATGATGGGGTTGAGGGCGACGCAGGCGACCAGCAGCCGCCGCCAGCCCGTCCGCACGCCCTGCTCGTGGAGCAGGCTGGACAGGACCGCCATCGCTGCCGCCATGCTGACCGCGGAGAGCACGCTGGCGACGAAGCCGGTCTCCACCAGCCAGGGCGCGACCGGCCGCAGCGCCACGAACGGGAGCATGAGCAGCGCGGGCAGCGGGCTCCAGACGAAGCCGATCGCGCTGAGCTTGGGGTCGCCGCTGTGCAGCGCGGTCGAGGTGCTCCCCACTCGCGACAGCGCGTCAACCAGTGTGATGCCGAGACCGAACACGAGCGCCGCGGCGGCCGCCAGGTAGACCACCAGCAGCCCGGCGAAGAGCAGGCGCGCCTCCCGCTGAGGCCCCGCCGTCACGCTGGCGGCGGCACGCCGGTGTGTGCGGGGGAGGGGCGCCGTCGTGGTGGTCGCGGTCATCGGGTTGCCCCTGTGTGTTCGCTGGCGATGTGGTGGTTGGGGTCGACGGTGCTGAGGCCGTGGGTGGTCTTCTCCCAGAAGCTGGGGGTGAGGATGAGCTGCAGCCAGGCCTTGGCGGCGGCGAGGGACATGAGGACCCAGTAGCCGGGCATGAGCAGGGCGGCGGGAACGAGTTCGGGGGTGTCGTTGAGGCGGGCGGAGAGGACGTTGAGGTACAGGCAGGCGAGGTTGCCCAGGACCAGGCAGGCCAGGGCGAGGTAGTACGTGGGGCCGGGGAACAACGCTTCGATGAAGGCCGGCTGGGCGACCAGCCACAGGATGGACAGGAACCAGGTGGCGGGGTTGAGCACGGCGAGCAGGGGGGTGCCGGCGACGAACAGGTTGAGCCCGATGAACCCACGGAAGCCCAGTTCGCGATAGGTGCGCAGCGGGTTGCGCATGTGCACCAACCAGGTCTGCAGGTAGCCCTTGTACCAGCGGCTGCGCTGTTTGACCCAGTTGACGGCGTCGCTGTTGGCTTCCTCCAGGGTGGTGGAGTCCAGGACGCCGACGTGGTAGCCGAAGCGGTCCAGGCGGATGCCCAGGTCGGCGTCCTCGGTGACGTTGCGGGGGTCCCAGCCGCCGACGGCATCGAGGGCGTCACGGCGGAAGTGGTTGGAGGTGCCGCCCAGGGGGATGGGGGCGCCGAGGCGGGCCAGGCCGGGCAGCAGGTGGGCGAACCAGGCGCCGTACTCGATGGTGAACCAGCGGGTGAGCAGGTTCTGCTGGGGGTTGTAGTAGTCGAGGCGGGCCTGAACGCAGGCGAAGTCGGGGCCGAGGCGCTGCAGGGCGGCGACGGCGCGGCGCAGCTGCAACGGTTCGGGCAGGTCCTCGGCGTCGTAGATCGTGACCAGGTCGCCGCGGGCTGCGGACAGCCCGTAGTTCAGCGCCTTGGGCTTGGTGCGGGGTTGGGCGGGTGGGACGGCCACGACCGTGACGTGGGGGCCGGGGCGGGCGGCCTGGGCGGCGGCGATGGTGGCGGCGTCGTCGGCTTCGACCAGCAGCCGCACGTCGAGCAGGTCGCGGGGGTAGTCCAGCGCGTCCAGCGCGGCCAGCAGCTGGCCAACGACCTCCGGCTCCTTGTAGACCGGCACCAGGACCGTGTAGGGCGGCAACTGGTGGCCGGGCAGCGCCAAGGCCTCGTCGTCGGGGATCCTGGTCAATGCCCCGCCGCGCAGGGAGGCGCGGAACAGCAGCACCCGGTAGACGACCGCCGCGGCGTAGAGGCCGACCAGCAGCCCGTTGACCGCGATCACCGCCGCGCGTGGCGCCGCGAACAATGCCGCCGCCGCCGCCACCCCCGCCGCGATCAAGGTCCAGCGCTGCCCCCCGCTGAGCGTCACGTGCGCGGACAGGTCCGGCCGCCAACGCGCCAGCCCGTCCACACTCCCCTCCAGGTCGGCGTCACGGTCGGTGTCGGTGATACCGGTCACGCGGGGACTCCTGGGGAGGTGGGCCCGGTCCCTGCGCGCGCGACCTGCGCGCGCAGGATCTCGCGGGCGGCGCGTTCGACGAAGTCCTGGATCGGGGCGGTGTGGGCGTGGCGCCCGTCCGGCGCCTCGCCAGACAGAGCGATGCGCTCGAAGCGCGAACCGCGGGTGTCGCGCACCGGCAGGCTCCAGGTGGCGGTGAAGGCCACGGCCCCGGTGTCGCGGTCGAGGTACGACACGACGTCGGCCATGACGCCGTGGCCCAGTTCCACCGTCCGCCCGCCGGACAGGATGCTGATGCTGGGGTCGACAGGGCGTTCCGCCCTCCCGCTGGGCTGCGTGGTCGCGGAGATCACGACGACCCGCAGGAGCGGCGCCGCGCCCGCGGGTGGGGTGAGTCCGGCCGGCGGCTGGGCGGTCGGCTCGTAACGGAACGTGCTGCGCTCCTGCTCGGGTGGTCCGGACGCACCCTCGTCGGGGACGGCGGCCCAGCCCGGCAGGACCGGGGGTTCGGTCACGAAGGCAGTCGTGAGCGGCTCCCCGAGGGGGCCCGCGACGCTCGCATAGCGTCCGAGGCGCCAGTCCGCCTGAGCCACCGTCACGCTCGCCAGCGTCACGATGATCAGCGGCAGGGCGAGGCTGCGGACCGCGGGCGAACCGCCGGCCACCGCCGGCGCCCCGGCCGTGAGGCTGGGTGCGCTCAGGCGCAGGCGGAAGACCGGCAGCGCAAGGAGCATGAGCACGGCCGTCACCGCGACGACCGGCAACACCAGCGTCTCGACCGCCACGGGGCGCTCCGCGAGGAACGCCCCCCCGCCGAACGTCGCTGCGCCGATCGCGACGGCCGTGCCGGCGATCAGCCAGGCCGCCTTTCCCCTGCGGCGCCCCGCGCTCAGCGTCAGCAGCACGCCGGCCACGACGGGGAAGCACAGGGCGGTGGCTACCGTGAGCGCCCCAGAGGACGGCGCGCGCTCCGCCCACGCGTCGGTCAGCAGGAGCCACGGCGCCGGCCAGGCGACCGCGAGGAGGCCGATCACGGAGCGCAGACGCCACAACGCCCGCGTGCCGAACAGCAGCGCGACGAGGCCCGCCGCATGCAGGGGCAGCGCCAAGACGTCGATCCGGTAGGTCCAGAACAGCGTCGACAGCTGGCGCGGCAGCAGCACCACGACCGCCAGGGCGGCCACGAGGAGCGGCACGCCGACGAGATAGTCGAGCTGACGGTCGTGGATCGCGGGCTCCTGTGACCCCGGACGCGCGTGGTACGCCGCGAGCAGGGCCGCCAGCGGCAGCACCACGACCAGCCATGCGAGGGTCGGCTCCGTCGCGACGCCCCGGAGCAGAAGGGTCAGGGTGTAGCGGTAGGCGCCCACGAGGTAGGCGACCGCGACGAGCGCGGCCGCCATCACCTCGAGGCGGCGTCCGCGCCGGCGTGCCCGTCGCCGCCTGGCAGCCGGCGCCGGCACCGGGGCCGGGGCCGGGGCCGGGGCCGGACGGGGCGCCGTCGGCGCCCGCGCGGGTGCGGGCGTCATCACGGCCAGCCGCGTGCGGGTGGGCCCTGTCATCGGTGACGCCTGTTCCCAGTCATCCCAGCGAATGGGAGACTCCGCGCTGGACCCGATCTCCGTCCGCGCCCCCATCAGGAGACCGAGGGTGAGGTGCGCTCGAGCGGGACCCCCGGACGGGCGCCGGTGCGGATGTCCCACCCCCACCGGCCGACGCGCCACAGCGCCTCGGCGATGATCCTGCGGCTCATCTTGCTCGTCCCCTCCTGGCGTTCGGTGAAGGTGATGGGGACCTCGGCGATGCGCCCCCCGGCCTGCCACGTGCGCAGGGTCATCTCGAGTTGGAAGGCGTAGCCCTCGGAGGCGACGGTCGACAGGTCGAGGGTCTCGACGAGGTCACGGCGGTACGCGCGATACCCGGCGCTGGCGTCCTGGACCGGCAGGCCGGTGCAGGCGCGCACGTAGGCGTTGCCGCCGCGGCTCAGCAGCAGCCGCGAGGGTGGCCAGCCGACGACGCGCCCGCCGGTCACGTAGCGCGACCCGATGACGAGGTCGGCGTGGTCGAGCGCGTCGAGCAGGGCGGGCAGCCGGTCCGCGGGGTGCGACAGGTCGGCGTCCATCTCGACCAGGGCGTCGTATCCGAGGTCCAGCCCCTCCCCGAACCCCTGCCGGTAGGCAGAGCCGAGCCCGTGCTTGCCGCCGCGGTGCAGGACGCGGATGCGCGGCTGGGCCACCGCGAGCTGCTCGGCGAGGTCCCCGGTGCCGTCCGGCGAGTCGTCATCCACGACCAGGACGTCAGCTCGCGGGTCGGCCAGCGCTCCGGCCACCGCCCGCCGCAGCGTGGCGCGCTCGTTGTAGGTGGGCATCACGACGAGGGCTCTCATTGGCGACTCCAGGTCCACGTGAAGTTCACGGCGAAATTCCAGGTGGTGGCGGCCGCGATGGCCACGAGGTTGGCGACCAGCAGGCGTAGCGGCGTCACCGCGAGGAGCACCTGGAGGGTGACGAGGGAGATCACGAGCCCGGCCAGTGACGTCAGCTGGTAACGGACGAGACGTCCGGCGTCGGGCCGCAGCCCGAAGGTCCACAGCTCGTTCGCTGTGTAGTTGATGAGGATCGCGGCCTCCGTCGCCGCGATCGCCGCGAAGGTGACGGGTGCCTGCGCCCAGACATGGAGCGCGTGGAGCAGGGTCTCGTTGACCACGACCCCCACGAGCCCGACCGCGCCGAAGCGCAGCGCCGTGCGCACCACTGGGCGCGCCGGCGCCATGACCGGACGCCCGCCATCGACGTCGCGCTCCAGGATCAGCGACATGCTGCTGACACGTGACGGATCTTCATGAGTTGGGTCTCCAAGTTTGTAAGCCGCACGCCGAGGCACACGAACGGAAGCCAAGGCGTGTCGGTCTCGAGCAGCAGTGGCGAGCGGGATTTCGGGCTCACGTCAGAAAGCGAGCCGCGCGTCACACCCGTGCGGCAGGTACCCCCAACGGCCCGTCTGGGTACCTAACCCTACTTTCTGTTGCTGGCGTCACAACTTTCTGTTGTTAGCATTGTCTGGCGTACTGCGTTTCCCAAACACACACAGGTATATCGACTCTTGCTCCCTCATGTCGAGTCCGCAGTGTGAATTTCGCGTTACACCCCCCATGCGGGCATGAAAGCGCTGGTCAGAGGTCGATCCCGCAGGTCCTAGGAGCTTCGGCCACCGGTTGTCGGGTCGTACAATTGATACGGGAAGGCAGTGGATAATTCTCTCGCTCAACCCGTAACAGAGGCGTGCCAGCGGGCGTCATCTCATTGTGTCGTGGTGCGGACGAATCGGTCTATTGCGCAGGAAGGGTAAAGACTCGCCATGTGCGCGCAGGATAGGGGAAGACTTGCGCGCTCTCAGCCTCACAAGCAGTAGCAGAGGAGCTCGGTCCGTCGCGCCACGGCGCGTGCTCATGGCCCTGCTCGTTGTCGCCCTGGCGTTCGCGGGCACGGTGCTCCCGGTCGTTCAGGCGCGTGCAGGCACGCTGCCGGGATTCCGCGAGACGGCCATCAGCAGGCTGAACAACCCCACGGCGATGTCGTTCCTGCCCGGCGGTCGCGTCCTCGTGGCGGAGAAGGGTGGGACGGTCCAGCTCTTCGACAGCCTCGACGACCCGACCCCGGACCCTCGCCGCGGACCTTCGGACCCAGGTCCACAACCTCTGGGACCGCGAGCTGCTGGGGCTCACCGTCGACCCCGACTTCGCGCTACCCGCGCGAAGGACACCAGCCACCTAGTAGGGCGAATACGAACACGCGCGCTGGTGCGTTGAGGGACCTGACAGGCATGAGACGGAACTCCTCGCACTCCTTGTGGTGACCGGCGCGGGGCCGAAGCCCGATGCGGCGGCTACACCCGGAGCAGGACTCCCGTCGCTACCTGGGAGGAGAGGGCGAGCCGGAGGGTCTGGGAACACCTCGCCGGGGTGGCCCGTCCGGCCGGAGGTGGGCCGCATCGACCACCGGCGAGCAGCGGCGCTCGACGGGAGACCAGCACGAACGTCGCCCCCAGCACGGCGACGCACAGCGACAGGGCGTGCAGGACCGCGTGTCCGCCCGGCCGCGGCAGGGCGCTGGCCGCGTGTGGCGCTGCCTCGGTCCCCTGGGTCGTGGGAAGCCCGCCGAGATCCTCCGGCTGTCGCTCGCCAGAAGGAGGCACACGGCGACCGCAAGCAGAAGCTCGACGGCATCCAGCCAGCGGCGTGTCGGAAGAACCATGCGGCCGCAAGATTGCCGGCGATCCCCCGTCGCGCGGGCTGACCGGGCAAAACGGGCCGCCGCGGCAGGTTGATGGGTTAGCCGGGGTCGGGAGATGTTCCGCGGCGCCGGACGACGGCGTAGACCCCTGCGCCGAGAAGCGCGACCACGGTGACCCCTCCGAGGATCAGCGGGAGGGGGAGTGTGGCGGAGGCTGGCTCCTGGTCCGCGGTCGAGGACGTGTCTTGGTCGAGCGGAGGCGCCGCACTGGGCTCGGCAGCGACTTCGGCGTCCTCGGACGGCTCCGTGGAGACCTCAGGCGAGGCCGGATCGGCGGTCGGCGTGTCGGAGGCGGGTGAAGGACTCGCGGCAGGCAGGGGTGCCACGTCGAAGGTGAAGGTGGCTTCCACGGGGTGGTTGTCGGTGGACACGACGCGGAACGCCACGGTGTGGACGCCCCCGGCGGTCAGGGGTTGCAGGGGCACGGAGACGGTCGTGCCGTCCACGGCGGGGGCGCCGGCGTCGACCCGCGTGCCGTCCGGGCTGGTGACCTGGACCTGGGCGAAGTTGGGGTCGATCGCCTCGTTGAACGTCAGGCTGACCAATGCGGGCGGCGTGGCGAGGGTGGCGCCGGCCTGCGGGTCGCTGGCGGTGAGGCTGGCGTGAGCCGCCGCGGGACCGGCGACCGCCAGCACGAGCAACAGCGCTGCGCTGAGGACGCCGAGCGTTCTGGCGGCGGCAGCGGGCCTTGTGCTGCGGGACATCGGGGAGGCTCCTGGTCAGCGGACGGTGATGGTGGCGGTGGCGGTGGCGGGCTCGCCGTCCAGCAGCGCGGTGATGCGCAACTGCCAGTCGCCGGGCGCGGGCAAGGTGAGCGCCGGCGTGGTCCAGTGTCCCGGCCCGGCGACGAACAGCTCGGCGGTGACCTCGTTGCTGCCCGAGGTCAGGGTGGCCTCCGCGTCGGCGGCGTCGGGCCGCTGCCGGCCGGCGTCGTCGAGGACGTAGACGTGGAACTCGTTGCTGCCCACCTCAGCCGGGTCGAGGGTCACGTTGAGCTGGCCGTCCCCGAGCGTGGTCACCACCGAGGAGATCCTGTTGGCGGCCTCCACCTCGGCGGGCGCCCCGTTCGCCATGGTGGTCGCGGTGCCCAGGGCGACGAGCATGAGCCCGACCTCCGCCACCGCGAGTGTGCGGAACGCGCGGGGCTTGCGGGAGGGGCCGGCGAGGGCGGGTAGGGCGCGCCGGCGCTGAGTCTGCGCGAACCACATCAGGGCCGCGAACAGCGCGGACTTGAGCAGGACGAGACGTCCCCAGGTGGTGTCGAGCAGCTGCTCCGCGGCGCCGACGTGGAGCAGCGTGGTCATCACGCCGGTGACCGCCAGCGCGGCGACGGCCCATCCGGCGAGTCTGCTGAAGCGTCGCACAGGGATGCCGAGGTCCTGGTCGCGATGCCGGGACGCTAGCCAGAGCAGGGCGATCAACCCGCCGAGCCAGGTCGCGACGCCGAGCAGGTGCACCACGTCGCTGGCCACCGCGACCAGACGCAGTGTCTGGGTGGAGCCGGCGTGTCCCCATAGCGCGGGGGCAAGGGCGCCGAGCGCGCCGATGGCCAGGCCCGCGGACGCTGCTGCTGGCGTCCTTGCCGCGATGGCGATCACGCAGACCACCATCGCAAGGGCCGCCTGAGCGAGGGTGAGCGCGCCGAAGCGGCCCGTGGCAAAGCGGGCGAGGAGGTCGGGGGCGAGCGCCTCGGGCAGCGGGCGGGCCGACACGTTGGACAGGCCGAAGGCGAACAGCGTGAGCGCGCTCGCCGCCCACATCGCGGCCGCGATCCCGGCTCGCCGGGTGGCCGCCACCCCGAGGGTGCTGAGGCGCGGGGTGGCGGGGAGCAGGACCGCCGCGAGGAGCAGGAAGCCCGCGGTGGCGGTCAGGGCCAGGTAGTTGGCGAAGCGGGCGACGGCGAGTCCGGCGGTCGTCCCAGGACCGGCGTTCTGTAGCCCGATGCCCCCGGTATCCGCCACCGAGCCCGCCCGTAAGGCGACCAGGACCGTCACGGCGAGGAGCGCGGCGGCGGGCAGGAGCAGCGTTCGGCTTGGCGCGTTGAGTGGACCTCGGACGTTCATGTTCCGCGGGCTGCGGTGGTCGCGGTGGCTGCGCTGTCGTGGGTGGAGCGCGTGAGGATCCAGACGAACCCGAGCCCGAGCAGCTCGACGGCGTGGACGCTCTCGCCGACCGCGGTGGTGCGGGCGGACAGCACGTCGACCAGCGCGGTCGCGGTGAGGCAAGCGGCCAGCGCCGCGACCACGGGGAGCAGCCCGGACGCGCGTTCGGGCTGCCACGCCGCGAGCAGGAGCCCGACGCCGAGCGCGACCGCGAACGAACCGAGCTCGCGGGAGGCGTGCAGCCCGATGGCGGCGTCGGTCGAGAGCACGGTCGCGAGCGCGAGCAGCAACTGCACGGCCCCGACCCACGCCAGACCTACCCTGGCGTCGCGCTGGCCGTGTGACCGGCGGCGGGTGCGCTCGAGGGCGCCGACCGCAGCGAGGATGGCCGGGGTGAGGTCTGGGGCGGGGTCCGCTCGCCGCGCCTGCAGCTCGATGTCGAGTTGGGCGCTGGCCTGCAGGAACCTCGTGCAATCAGCGCAGCCGAGGAGGTGACGGTCGACGGCAGGAGAGGGGAAGCCGGGCTCTTCGCCGTCCAGGCGCGCGGAGAGCGCTTGCTGGCAGTGCTCGCATGTCATGCTCGGGTAGTCCGTTCAACGTCGGGGAAAGTTCCCGGGTGGAGCCGATCGCTTGGACGATCTGACGAAGGCCCTGCTGGCAGCCCGTGGAGGCGACCGTCCGGCGCTGGCGGACTTCATCCGTGTCACCCAGCCCGAGGTCTGGCGGCTGTGCGCCAACCTGGTGGACCATCAGGAGGCCGACGACCTCACTCAGGAGGTGTACCTCCGCGTCCATCGCGCGCTACCCAGGTTCCGC
>Ga0136616_10000084_pt1 | contig 34649 bp, 35 predicted proteins | sample AntDrymUQ2992106_2_FD_106648 | JGI IMG/M metagenome (GOLD analysis project Ga0136616, IMG submission 106648) | Polar desert sand microbial communities from Dry Valleys, Antarctica - metaG UQ299 (21.06) | ecosystem: Environmental > Terrestrial > Soil > Desert | place: Antarctica: Dry Valley... | reverse complement strand
GGGCACGCCACGATGCGTGTAGGCCGCGATGGCGTCCGAGATGCGACTTGCCGTGTTACCCCACCGCAGCCAGGCGCTTTCGCAGCGCCTCGGCGCGCTTGCGGAAGAGCATCACGTTGCGCAGCTTGATCTCCTCGTAGCCACGAATAACGTCCGGTAGCCCGAGCAGCTCGCAAGCGGTGGCGTGGGTGTCCGGGGTGAGTTGGGCCAGGGCGTCCTCCACCATCGCCGCGTACTCGGCGACCAGCTCGCGCTCGACGCGGCGCACCTCGGCGCGGCCGAAAGGGTCGAGCTTGGTGCCGCGCAGGCGGCGCATGCGGTACAGCGCCCTGAAGCTCGGGGTGAACCAGGGGCCCAGCTCAAGCTTTCGCTCGAGGCCGAGGGAGCGCAGCAGCGGCGGGTGGAGGTTGAACGAGACCTTGGCGTCCGGGCCGAACTCCGAGTGCAGCTTGGCCTGCTCGACGGCGTCGAGGTGCAGGCGCGCGACCTCGTACTCGTCCTTATAGGCCATCAGCTTGAAGAGGTGGCGCGCCACCGCCTCGGCCAGCTCGGCGTGACCCGGTGTGCGCTCCTGCTCGGCCACCTGCACGCGGCGCACGAGCTCGGCGTAGCGGCGCGCGTAGCCCTCATCCTGGAAGGCCACGAGCTCGGGGATGCGCCTCTCGACCAGCCGGCGCAGCTCCCCGGCGTCGCCGTTCACGGCCAGCGTCACGAGCTCGTGCTCGGCTTGACTGAGCTCGCGCTCCGGCACGCTCGACTTCGGCGGGCGGGTGGCTGCTTCAACCGCGTCGGGCGCGGCAACCACTGCGCGGCCCCAGGCGAAGGCGGCCAGGTTCTTCTCCACCGCCGCGCCGTTGAGCCTGATCGCCTGTTCGAGCGCGTTGGCCGACACGGGCAGCATGCCGCGCTGGTAGGCCGCTCCGAGCGCGAGCGTGTTGGTCATCATGTGGTCGCCGAACAGGCGCTCTGAGAGCTGCTGCGCATCGAGGTAGAGGTTTTGCTCGGGCCGGGTGGCGGCGTCGATCTGGTCGAGCTGAGCCGCGAGCTCGGGGAAGCGCTCGTTCGTGTCGATCACCATGCGGCCGGTCGGCACCGCGCTCGTCGACACCACGGCCACGGTGCGGTCCGGGGCCGCGGTCAAAAGGTTCTTGTCGCTTGCTGCCCCCAGCAGGTCGAAGCCCAGGTAGAGGTCGACCGACCCGGCCGGCGCCTTGGAGGCCACGGCCAGCGGCTCGCGCGACAGGCGCAGGTCGGAGATGACCGGGCCGCCCTTCTGGGAGAGCCCGGTCTGGTCGAGCCCGTACACGTGCAGGCCGTCGATCAGTCCGGCCATCCCCAGCATCTGGTTGACGGTCACCACGCCGGTGCCGCCGATGCCCATCATGCGCACGGCCCACTCCTCGTCAGAGACGAGCAACTCGGGCTCGGGCAACTCGACAGTCAGCGCGGAGACCTCGTACCGGGCCTTCGGGCCGGGTACGACCGTGAGGAAAGAGGGGCAGTCCCCCTCGAGGCACGAGTAGTCCTTGTTGCAGGAGGCCTGGTGGATCTGCGTCTTTCGCCCGAACTCGGTCTCCACCGGTAGCACCGACAGGCAGCTCGACTTCTTGCCGCAGTCGCCGCAGCCCTCGCAGACGCGCTCGTTGATCCAGATGCGCTCGGCCGGCTCGGCCTGCTTGCCGCGCTTGCGCGAGCGGCGCTGTTCGGCGGCGCACTCCTGGTCGTGGATGAGCACGGTTACGCCCTCGATCTGCGCCAGCTCCTGCTGGGCAGTAAGCAGCTGTGAGCGATCGCGCAGGTCGGCGATCGGCGAGAGCTTTACGCCCTTGTAGCGTGCGGTGTCCTCGGTGGTGACGATGATCCGCTGGACGCCCTCGAGCTCGAGCCAGCGCGTCAGGTCGGGCACCGAGAGCTGGCCCTGGATGGGCTGGCCCCCGGTCATGGCCACGTGCTCGTTGTAGAGCAGCTTGTAGGTGATGTTCACCCCGGCGGCCACGGCCGCGCGCAGGGCCAGCGAGCCGGAATGGTGGAAGGTGCCGTCACCCAGGTTCTGGACCAGGTGAGTGTCCTCGGTGAAGGGCGCCTGCCCGATCCACTGCGCGCCCTCGCCGCCCATCTGCGTGATGCCGGTGATCTCGCCCTTGCCCTCGGGATTGAGAAGCACCATCGTGTGGCAGCCGATGCCCCCGCCCACGAGCGTGCCCTTTGGCGCCGGCAGCGAGGAGTTGTGCGGACAGCCCGAGCAGAAGAACGGCGATCGCTGCGCCATCGGCAGCTCCGCACGGCGCCCCGCGATCGAGTCGAGCCGGCGGATGTGCGCCTCGACCGAGTCGAGTTGCACTCGTGTGCCCAGCCGCGCGGCCACGGCCCGGGCGATGAGATCGGCGTCGAGGTCGAGCTCGACAGGCAGCAGTCGCGCGTCTCGCTCGTCGGTCTTGCCCACCACCCTTGGCGTGTGCGGGCCGCCGTAGAGCGCCTCCTTGAGCGCCGTCTCCACGAAGGGGCCCTTCTCCTCGACCACGACGATCTCGTCGAGGCCGCGCGCAAAGGTCTGCACGATCTGGCGCTCCAGCGGCCACACCATGCCCAGCTTGAGGATGCGGATGCCGGCTCGCTCGAGCGCGGATTCGCCGAGCCCGAGGCTGCGTAGCGCGTGCAGAAGGTCGTAGTAGGGCTTTCCGCCGGCGACGATGCCGAGCCAGGCGTCGCGCGCGCCCTCGATGCGGTTCACGCCATTCTCGCGCGCGTAGGCGAGCGCAAGGTCGGTGCGCACGCCGAGCATCGTGCGCTCCATTTCGAGCGACTGGGGAGCGAGCAGGTGGGCCGTCGGCTCGTGCACGTAGCCGAGGTCCGGCAGCTGCGGAGCTACGCGGCCGGGCGCAACCTCGGCGCTGCCCACGGCGTCGGCCACGCTCGTGACGATCTTGAAGCCGGCCCAGAGCCCGGATGCGCGGGAGCACGCGTAAGCGTGCAGGCCGAGGTCCACCACCTCCTGGACGCTGCCCGGGAAGAAGATAGGCATGTGCAGGCTCTGAAGCAGCGATTCCGAGGCGCTGGGGATCGTGGAGGACTTGCAGCTCGGGTCGTCGCCCACCACCGCCAGAGCCCCGCCCGTGCGGGACACGCCTACGAAGTTGCCGTGGCGCAGCGAGTCCGCGGCCCGGTCCAGCCCGGGCGCCTTGCCGTACCACATCGCCAGCACGCCGTCGTAGGACGAGCCCGGCAGCTGAGTGGCCAGCTGGCTCCCCCAGGCTGAGGTCGCGCCGAGCTCCTCGTTCAGGCCCGGCACGTGGCGCACGTGATGCTCCTCGCAGAGCTCGCGTCGACGCGCGAGCTCCTGATCGAGGCCGCCGAGCGGCGAGCCCTGGTACCCCGAGATCAGCGTGCCGGTGGTAAGGCCCCGGCGCCGATCCGCTCGATGCTGGTCGAGGGCGAGCCGTACGAGAGCCTGGACGCCGGTGAGGAGTATGCGGCCCCCCTCCAGCGTGTACTTGTCGTCGAGCGTGAACTCGCGCGTGCCCTCCCCACGCCCCCCGGCGACGCTGCCGCGCTGGCGGGTGGGTCGGCTCCGCCCGCGGCGGCCCGGTCGATCACGCAGTGCTGTCGGCGTCACTCAGTTTCTCCCTCGAAGTGGTGCGACGTTCTGCTTTGGCAAAGATAACTTACCATTGAAGGAGCTGGCAAGCGCGTTCGTGTTGGACCTCGACCATCCGTCCACTTCAGCTCTACTATGGGTCCGATGGCGTTTGAAGTCAAACGCGAGTGGCTATATGGTCAATGTCTATGACCATTTCGCCGCGTCTCGCTTCACCCTCGGCCCGGTCTCTGTCGCGGGACGACCACGAGCAGGTGGTGATCCGCCAGGATCCCGAGACCGGCCTGCGCCTGATCCTGGCCGTGCACTCGACCGTGCTCGGCCCCGCCCTCGGCGGGATGCGCATACGGCGCTACCCCGGAGGCCTCCGCGAGGCGCTGGACGACGTGATGGCCCTGGCCCGGACGATGACCCTCAAGGCCTCGGCCGCCGGGCTCGACCTCGGCGGCGGCAAGGCGGTCGTCCTGGACGACGGTGACGCATCGCGGCGCGAGGAGCGGCTGGTGGGCGCCGCCCGGGCCATCGACGCGCTCGGCGGCGCCTACGTGACCGCAGAGGACATCGGAACCACCACCGCCGACATGGACCTGATGTCCGGCCACAGCCGCTACGTGGTGGGCCGCTCGGTGGGGAACGGCGGTGGCGGCGACCCCTCGCCCATCACCGCGCAAACCGTGCTGCAGGCCGTTCGCGTGGGCCTCGAGGCCGCGACCGGGTCGGCCGAGCTTCAGGGCCGTCGCGTGGGCGTGATCGGACTCGGGAAGGTGGGCGGCGCGCTGGCCGCGAGCCTGGCCGGCGCCGGCGCGCGCGTGACCGGATGCGACCTGGACGAGGATCGCGCCCGCCGCCTCGCAGAGGAGCACGGACTGGAGCTGGCGCCCTCGGCGGAGGCCCTCCTGTCCATGGAGCTCGACGTGCTGTCACCGTGCGCCGCCGGCGGCACGATCGACGACGCGCTCGCGGGATCGATTGACTGCTCGGTGGTGGCCGGCGCGGCCAACAACCCGCTCACGGGCCGGTCCGTGGCCGATCGCCTCGCACGGCGGGGCATCCTCTACGTGCCCGACTTCCTCGCCAACTGCGGCGGGCTCATCCACGTGGCCCGGGAGTGGTACGGCGAGGACGGCCCCGACGAGTGCCTGCTCGTGGAGCGCGCCGGGGTCAGCCTGGAGCGCGCCATCGCCACCGCGGGTTCGGAGGGCACCACTCCGCTGGAGGTGGCCGAGCGCCAGGCGCTCGAGCGTGTGGACGCCGGCCGGCCGTGAGCCCTCCGGTCCCGGTCGCAGAGCGGCCGCGGACGTATACTCGCCCCGGTTTGCAGAGCGCCTTCGAACCGGTGGCCACCCGTCGGACGTTCGAGGAGGCCGTCGAGCAAATAGCCGAGCGCGTCAAGGCCGGCGACCTGCACGAGGGCGACCGCCTGCCGTCCGAGCGCGAGCTCGCCGCGCAGATGCGAATCAGCCGTCCCACCCTGCGCGAGGCCATCAAGGTGCTGGCCGAGGCGGGCGTGCTGGAGGTACGCCGGGGCCAGGCAGGAGGGATCTTCGTGGCTGCCGAGCTCGTTCCTCGTGAGCTGCTGCGCAGCCGGAGCGAGATTCGGGTGAGCGAGGTGTCGGGCGTCCTGGAGGCCCGGCGGCTCGTTGAGCCCCGGGTGGCCCAGCTGGCCGCCGTCCACGCGAGCGAGGACGACTTCGCCGTCATGGCCGAGCTGATCGAGCGCAAGCGGCAACTGGCCTCGCAGTCCGACTTCCTTCGGCAGGAGGACCTGTTCCTCCAGCTGGACATGAAGTTCCACCTCGCCGTGGCTCGCTCAACTCGCAACTCGACCGTGGTTTCGCTGATGCGCAGCCTCCTCAAGCGGCTCGAAATCGCCCGGGACATGGCGGTGCACGCCCCGCTAGTGCCGGAATGGGTGATCGACATCCACGAACGGACGCTGGCCGCGATCCGCAGCGCCGACTTCCAGGCCATCGACCAGGTGATGGACGAGCACCTGGCCCAGCTCGAGCAGATCTGGGAGCGAGAGACCGGGCGCGGGCTCGTGCGCCCGCTGCCCGACTTCCTGCAGCCGGTGGCCGAGCGCTCGCGCGCGCTGCGCGGCGCCTAACGCCCCGAGCTGAGTACGGTCCCGGGCATGGCCTCCCCCCTGCTCGTGGTCGACGCGCCCTCGATGCTATTCCGGGCGTTCTACGCCCTGCCCGACTCGATCAAGGGAAGCGACGGCCGGCCGGTCAATGCTCTGCTCGGCACGGCGAACCTGGTTCTGCGCGAGAGCGAGGAGCACCACCCGCGCGCCGTGGTCCTCTGCTTCGGTCCCGACGCGGCCGACTATCGGGTCGCGCTGTTCGACGGCTACCACGCGGAGCGGCCCGAGGTGCCGGACGACCTGGCGCCGCAGTTCGCGGACGCCCGCCCCTTCTTCGAGGCCTTCGGCTGGACGGTGGCCGACAGCGACTCGTTCGAGGCGGACGACCTGCTGGGCTCCTTCGCCGAGGTCGAGACGGCCGCGGGCGGCACGACCCTCGTGATGACCGGCGATCGGGACATGTACCAGTGCGCCTCCAAGCACGTGACCATCCTCTACGTGAGGACCGGCGGTCAGGGCGCCGAGGCGGTGGACCCGGCCGAGGTCAAGCGCCGCTATGGCGTGGCACCGGAGCAGGTGCCGGACTTCATCGCGCTGCGCGGCGACCCCTCGGACGGCATACCCGGCGCCAAGGGGATCGGGGAGAAGACGGCGGCCGATCTACTGGGCCGGCACGGGTCGCTCGAGGCCTGCCTGGACGCCGCCATGCGCGAGACCCGTCCGCGCGTGCGCACCGCGCTGCTCGAGCAGCGCGACGAGCTGCTGGCCTTCAAGGAGATCGCCACGCTGCAGCGGGTAAAGGTCAAGCGCCCGGCGGACCGCGGGACCGACTGGGAGGGGGCCGCCGCGGCGGCGCGGGAGCGCGGGATGGACAGGCTGGCCAAGCGGCTCGTTGCGGCGCAGTAGGCGCGAATGGACCCTATGTTGCGTTCGGAGGGGAATACGGGAGTAGCTGCTCGTACGCCTTGACGACGTTCTTGTCGAAGCTCTCGAGCCGCACGTCGTCGTTTCCGCGCTCCTCGGCGTGAATCGCCGTCGCAATCGCGTAGGCGCTCGGATCCATCAGGTGGGTGGGGGTGCGGGCGGACTGTCCAGCCCGAGCACGCCCGCCGCCGCGCGGGCGGCCAGTAGCTCGTCGTGCGGTACTTGCCCAGCGAGCGCGATCACGGCGCCCTCGAGCGCTCCGACGAACGCCAGCGCAACCGCCCCGGCCGGCGGGCCGGGTGGAATCGACCCGTCTCTGCGTCCCGCGTTGATCAGGCGGGCGCAGCGCTTGACCAGCGTCTGTGAGATCCGCTCGACCTCCCGCCCAACCGGATGGTCCTGACCGCTGAACTCGAGCCTCAGCGCCATCGCGACGCGGGCAACGTCGCGTCGGCAGTACACGGCGTGACCGCGCGCCAGCGCGATCAGCGCAGCGACCGGATCGGGCTCTTGCTCGACCAGCCCATCCACCTCGCGCCTCCACGTCTCGTCGACCCACTCAACCACCGCCAGGGCCAGATCCTCCTTGTCCTTGAACTGGTGATACAGGGCGCCGCGCGTATAGCCCGCCTCGCGCGCCACCTGTTCGAGCACGAGGTTGCCGTAGCCGTAGCGGGAGAGGCCCCTCGCGGCCGACTCGAGCAACGCGCTGCGCGTACGGGCACTCCGCTCAGCCTGGGTTGAACGCCGGCGACTTGCCGACGCCCGCGCCGTCGAGCGGCTCATCGAAGACTCACGTACATGCACGTATGTATGGGGATTCCAGCGAGGAGAACCTTCCCGTGTGGACGACCACAGCCCCGCCCTCGAACTCACGATCTCTCCGTGACGCAGGCCGTCGCGCGGAAGCCGCACGATCTGCTGATCACGACGACCGCGGGTGCCGGCCGTGAACGGAGGCGCCGCGCAGGCGTGGTTCATCGCGGGCACGATCCCGCTCATTCTCGCCGGCGGCCTGCACGCGCTCGCAGCGCTGCTCGACACGGTCCGCCCCACATACTTCACTCCGATCGATCGCGCGGTCAAGCCGGTGGTTGAAGGCACCGGTATCCGGTTGGTGGGCGAGGCCACACCGTCGATGTGGAGGGTGTGGCTCGGCATCAACATCAGCCACGGCCTCGGCGTCTTCACCTTCGGGCTGCTCTGCCTGGTGATAGCCACCCACGACTTCAAGCTGGTACAGGACATCGACGCCATCCGGCCGCTCGCCATCGCGTTCTCAGCCGCCTACCTCGCCCTCTCGCTCCGCTTCTGGTTCTATGGCCCAGCGATCATCACCGGCATCGCCGCAGGATGCTTCACCGTCGCCACCGTGCTCTCGGCATGAGAACGGGGCGAGCAGTGGGTCGCACCGCGCCCAAGCCGGAGGGTCAGCAGTCCGCCGCCAAGAGAAACCACCCGTATCGATGAGGTCCATGAAATGAGGCTCCCGAACACCGCGCACACCTCCCGGGCCTGGCGGATCCACGAGCTCACCGCCGATTTCCGGCTCGAGGACGTGTGGGGGCTTCCGACGCCGGGCGGCCCGGACGACTTCCCTCGACTGGTACAGCAGATGGCCGCCGGCGACCCGTCGAAAAGCCCCTCCCGCGCCGCCCGGACGCTGTTCGCGATCCGGTGGAAGCTCGGGGAACTGCTGGGTTGGGACGGCCCGAACGCCGGCCTCGGCTCCAGGGTGCCGACGCTCCGCGACCGGTTGCCCGCGGATCTGCGCGACGGCCCATCCGGCCCGGACTTCGACGCGCTCCCCTTCACCTCGCTCTACCTGCTCGACGACGAGTGGGCGGCGGAGATCGCCAACCGCACCATGCACGGGGTCCTGCATATCGGCTGGGTCCCGGACGGGACCGGCGGCTACCGCGGCCAGATGGCCGTTCTCGTGAAGCCGAACGGACTGCTCGGGACCGCGTACATGGCCGCGATCATGCCGTTCCGGCACCTGATCGTCTACCCGCCGCTGATGCGAGAGATCGGGCGGGATTGGCGGGCGAGCGCCGGCGATCCGACGCCGGCGCACGCTTAGCTCAGATTTGATTCCAAATCCCGGATCGGGGATCTGGTGCCAGGGGACATAACAGGGCGCCGGTGCCGACCATGAACCGAGACACTGCCATCGGCCTTCTCGACCGACTGCACAAGGCGCAGAACGAGTTCTACGCGGGCGGCTCTGGCGCTGCCCTTGAGCAGCTCCTCGCTCCGAACATCACGTGGACCGTCCCGGGCGACAATCGCATCGCCGGGAATTACCGTGGTCTCGAGGAGGTGGTCGGCTACTTCCGACGACGACGAGACCTCGCCGATCACACGTTTCAGATGAAGCGACGAGACGTTCTCGTCGGCGACGGAGACCGGCTTGCCGCGCTTACCGACGGGTTCGCCACGATCCGCGATGTCGACCATCGCTGGTCCACCGTGGGCTTGTACGATGTCATCGGCCGCCAGATCGCAGCCTGTTGGCTGCTTCCGCTTGACCAACGCGCGTTTGACGCGATCTGGTCTGCCTGAGCCATATCCGAAGCAATACGCGGGTCCGCCGAATCTTCACCCGCGCAGCTGGGGCAAGCAGTCCGATGTGCCAACCGTGCCGATGGAGACGGTGGGAATTGAACCCACGTCCGCGGATGCAGCGGGTACAGCGTCTACGAGCGTAGCCGGCTCTCTGATCTCATCTCCCGCTCGCCGTGCCGGCAGGGTTGCGGGGGACCAGCCCCCTTGATGTCCCCGCCGCGTCGGGGGCGAGCGCGGCGGGCGAGCCCGTTCTCTTATGCCGGTTGCTCCGCCACGGGCCGAGCGGAGGCCGACAGCTCACGAACCTAGGTTTGGCTAGGCAGCGAGCGCGAATTCGTGATTACGATCCGCACTTGTTTGTTTCCCGGTGGTTTAACGAGGCCTACCGGGGACCTCGACTCGCAACTGCACCCACGGAACTTCCACGTCGAAGCCTGTCGTCCCCTGGAGTGCACCCTCAAGGATAGCCGCGCACGGTTGCCACAATGGGAGGTGATGGAATCGTCCCCGTACGCACCCCCCTTCGGCCCCGAGCGGCCCGAGTCCCCCCAGGCCCCCCCGGCCGCACCCTCGCCGCGCGCGCCGGAGTCCGGCTCCCGCGTTCGGCGAGTCCTCGGCCTGCTCGCGGCGGCGGGCCTGATCCTGCTCAAGTTCGGGGCCAAGCTCAAGGGCCTCCTGCTCCTCCTCCCCAAGCTCAAGATCCTCACCACGTCGGCCACGATGCTCGTGTCCGTCGCGGCCTACGCCCTGATCTGGGGCTGGAAGTTCGCGGTCGGTTTCGTGCTGCTGCTCCTGGTGCACGAGCTCGGCCACGTGATCCAGCTCCGCCGCGAGGGCATCGACGCCGGCGCGCCGATGTTCATCCCCTTCCTCGGCGCCATCGTGGCGATGAAGGAACTCCCCAAGGACGCCGCGGCCGAGGCCAGGGTGGGCCTGGCGGGGCCAGTGCTGGGCTCGCTGGCCGCCCTCGTGCCGCTCGCGATCTACGGGCTCGGTGGGAGCGAGCTGTTCAAGGCGCTGGCCTTCGTGGGCTTCTTCCTCAACCTGTTCAACCTGCTGCCCGTGTTGCCGCTGGACGGCGGGCGGGCCATGGCCGCGCTCTCGCCCTGGATGTGGTTCGTGGGCTACGGGCTGCTGGTGGGCGTCACGATCGCCTTCCCGAACCCGATCATGGTCCTGATCCTGCTGCTGGGCGGGCTCGAGACCTGGCGTCGCTGGAAGCAGCGCCACACGCCCGAGGCGCGCGAGTTCCACCGCGTGAGGCCGGCCGTACGCGTGGCCGTGGCCGTGGTCTACCTCGGCCTGGCCGTCGCGCTGGCCGTAGGCATGGAGGCGACGTTCGTGGAGCGCGACTTCAGCGACGTCTGACCGCCGCCGCGGCCGTCAGGCCGTCAGTCCACGAGGTACTTGCGCAGGACCTTGCCCGCCGTGCTGACCGGGATCCCGTCGCGGAACTCGACCATACGCGGGACCTTGTAGTCCGCCAGCCGCTCTCGGCAGTACCGGATCAGCTCGCGCTCGCCGCACTCGCCGGCGGGTACCACCACAGCCTTGATCTGCTGCTCGCCCTCGACGTCACCGGCCACTCCGACCACCACGACCTCGGAGACCGGGGGGTGCACGGCCAGCACGTCCTCGACCTCGATCGGGTCCACCTTGTCGCCCCGGACGTCGATCAGCAGCTTGCGACGGCCGGTCACGAACAGGCGACCCTCGCGGTCGATACGGCCGCGGTCGCCGGAGACGAACCAGCCGCCGGCGAACGGTTCAGGTCGATCCCGCCCGCGTAGCCGTCGGTCATGCCCGCTCCGCGGATCAGGATCTCGCCGGTGCGGTCGGGGGCCAGGTCGGCGCCTTCGGCGTCCACGACCCGCACCTCCATGCCCGCGATCGGGCGCCCGACCGAGCCGGGATGCCCATACGGGTCGTCGTCGAGGTTGACCGTGACCGCTCCCGCCTCGGTACAGCCGTAGAGCTGGCGCACCGGCGCGTGGAAGCGCTCGGCGAAGGCGTCGAAGGTCGACCCCGGCAACCCCGTGGCGGCCGAGAGGCACAGCCGCAGCGACGACAGGTCGGCCTCGCCGGGAGCCTCGGTCAGAAGGCGCAGCCCGAACGGAACGGCGGGGTAGACCGTTGGCTGCTCGCGCTCGATCAACTCGAGCAGCGCGTGCGCATCAAGAGCAGAGGGTTCGGGTCCTCGAACAGCAACAGCGTGGCTCCGCTGCGCACCGCGGCCACGAGGCAACAGCCCATGCCGTAGGTGTGAAAGAGCGGGATGGTGCAGAGCAGCGAGTCCTCGGGAGAGAGCTCCGCGGCGGCCACGAACGCGTCGGCCTCGGCCTGGAGCTGGGCGTGGGTGCGCGGGACGCGCTTGGGACGGCCCGTGGAGCCCGATGAGAACTGGAACACGGCGTGCTCGCCGGGCGCTCGGTGCACGGCCGCCTCACCGGCGTGCTCCTCGATCAGGGCGTCGAGTGGCTCGCCGGCCACCAGCACCTCGGCGTCCCCCGCCACGTTGCGGCAACGGTCGGCCGCGTCCTCGTCGCAGAGCACGGCGCGTACGCCGTAGTCCCGGAAGTGGAAGTCCAGCTCCGGCTCCTTGAACTGGGGGTTGAGCGGCACGGAGACCCCGCCACTGCGCGTGACGGCGAAGAACGCCACGGCGAAGGCGGGGACGTTGCCGAGCACCACGGCCACCGGGTCCCCCGGAGTGATCCCACGCGCGGTGAGCCCTGCGGCCAGCTGGTCGACGCTCTCGCGCAGCTCGTCGTAGGAGATGCGCTCGCGTCCGTACACCACGGCCTCCCGCTGGCCGTGGGCCTCGGCGGCCTCGTCGAGCATCGGCGCCAGGGGCGCGGCGGTCGTGCGGGTCTCCCTCACCGGAGCCATCGTTCAGCCTCCCGGGTCAGCCCTGGCCCGCGGCCACGGCGCCCGCGGACACGTCCTCGTGCACCGTGAGCGTACGATCGGGATTGCCGTGCGTGGCCAGGGCACGCATGGGGGCCTTGGCCTTGAGCAGCATCTCCTGGTACTCGTCCTCGGCGTCGGACTGCATGGTGATGGCCCCGCCACATCCGATCGTGGTGGTCTCCCCGTCCATGACGATCGTCCGGATGACGATGTTCAGGTCGCAGCCGCCACTGAGCCCCAGGTAGCCGATCGCCCCCGAGTAGACGCCGCGTGGCTCGTGCTCCAGCTCGTCGATGATCTCCATCGTCCGCTTCTTGGGCGCGCCGGTCATCGAGCCGCCGGGGAAGCACGCGCGGATGCATTCGGGCGGCTCCACGTCCTCGCGCATCTGCCCGCGGACCGTGGACACGAGCTGGTGGACCGTCTCGTAGCTCTCGATGGCCATCAAGTGCGGCACGTGCACCGTCCCGATGTCGCATACCACCCCGAGGTCGTTGCGCAGGAGGTCGGTGATCATCAAGTTCTCGGCCCGGTTCTTGTCGCTGGTCCGCAGCTCCTCGGCCAGGCGCAAGTCCTCCGCCCGGTCGGTGCCCCGCGGGCACGTGCCCTTGATCGGCTTGGCCTCCGCCCAGCGGTCGCGCCCGATGCTGAGGAAGCGCTCGGGCGAGGAGCTGAGCACCGCGGCGTCACCGAACCGCAGGAAGGACGAGAACGGCGCCGGATTGACGCGCCGCAGCGTGCGGTAGAGCGGCAGCGCCTCGGGGGACAGGTGGGTGCGCACCTTGTTGGTGAGGCAGATCTCGTAGGTGTCGCCCTCGGTCAGGTAGTCCTTGCAGGTCGCGATGTCGTCCAGGTACTGCTGGTGCGAGCGCGAGAACCAGAACTCGGCCGGCTCGTCGTGCGCCTCGGGGTCGACGTCGACCGGGGCCAGCGGGGACATCGTCTCGAGGCGCTCCGCCGTCTCCGCGATCCAGCGCTCGCCCTCGTGCTCGCTGGTGGGCTCGGTAACGCAGAGCAGGTAGGTGCAACGCTCGTAGTGGTCGAAGGCGATCAGGCGATCGGCGAAGATGAACGCGGCGTCCGGCATCGAGGACTCGAACGACATATCGCCCTCGCAGTCAGCCTTGAGCTCGTAGCCGAAGTAGCCCACGAAGCCGCAGTTGAGGTCGAACGGCAGCTCATCGGAGAGGTAGCGCAAGCGCTTGAGCTCGCGGCTCAGGTAGTCGAAGATCGACTCGTCGTGCACCTCGCCGGCCACGCCGCGGGCCACGCGGACCTGCTTCTCGGCCAGGTCGTAGGTGACGACGGAGCCGAGCGGCCCCCCGCTGGCGCCCATGAAGGAGAAGCGGGCGCGCTTGTCCACCTTGCTGCTGTCCAGCCAGAACGCGTAGCGGTGGCTGCCGAACAGGTTCACGAATACCTGCTCGGAGTCGTAGAGGCGGTCGAGGCGGGTGAACCGCAGCCGCAGGCGCAGGCGCTGAGGCGGGCTGCTGCCCGCGCGCGCCGCGGCGCCGGAGGGACGCCCGCTGGCGCGGGTGGCGCAGCCCGTGTGGCGGGCGCTGAGGTCACGGAAGTTGGCAAGCAGCAGCCGGCCCCACTCGGTGGAGATCGACTCGGGGTGGAACTGGACCCCCCAGACAGGCCGGGTGCGATGCGCGGCGCCCATCAGCACGCCGTCGCTGGCCCACGCGGTGCCCTCCAGCTCCTCGGGCAAGGGCTCGGCCACGCACAGTGAGTGGTAGCGCACGGCCTGGAACCCCTGCGGAATGCCGGCGAAGAGCGCCGAGTCGTCGTGATAGACGGCGCTGAGGCGCCCGTGCATGACCTCGGGCGCATGGATCACCTCTCCGCCGGACAGGAAGCCGACGCCCTGGTGTCCCAGGCAGACGCCCAGCAGCGGCACCTCGGCCTCGCGGATGGCGTCGGCGCAGACGCCGAAGTCCTTGGGGCGGTCGGGACGGCCGGGCCCGGGCGAGATGACGATGTTGTCGTAGTCGCCGCCGGCGAGGTCCGACCAGGTGGCCCCGTCGTTCCTCACCACCGACGGCTCCTCGCCATTGGCCTCGGCTATCAGCTGGAACAGGTTGTAGGTGGACGAGTCGTAGTTGTCGATCACCAGGGTCTTCAAAGGCGAGTCCTTACGGAAGTGGGTGAGCTACCTCAAGGTAGACGTCTTTCCGCGGCCCGCCAAACCCAGATTGGCAGCCAGGTCGTCCAGCTAGATGAGGTACGTGCCGAGGATCTTCCGAGCGCGCTCTTCGGGATCTCCTCGCGGAACTCGACGGGCTGCGGGACATTGTAGTATCGCTCAACCCCGCTCAGGCAGCGGGATCGGAGCGGGTCCAGCGATCAACGAGCCACGAAAACGCCAGGAGGACCATCAAACTGGTGCTCGTCCGCCAGGTCGCGCGAGATTGTCGGAGACCCGCGCGAGTCGCGATGGAGGTGCCACAGCGATGGATGTCAAAGGAACCGTTCAACGGCTCGTGCTGAGCAGCCTGCCAACCGGCCAAAAGCGCTCGGCGATAGATCCCGAAGAGGACCTGCTCGTGGGCGGGGTGATCGACTCTGTCAGTCTGGTGGAGTTGGTGGCGGCGCTCGAGGGCGAGTTCGACATCGAGCTCGGCGACGAGGACGTGGTGATGGACAACTTCCAGACCGTCACGGCCATTGAGGGCCTGGTGGAGTCCAAGCGCCAGGATGCCATCTAGCCGGCGCCCCTCGGCTAACCAGCTTTGAGCGGTCCGAGCGACCTGCGGTCGACCTTGCCGGTCGAGGTCTTCGGCAGCTCGGAGCGGAACTCGAAAGCATCCGGCAGCGCGTATCGAGGTAGGCGATCGAGGCAGGCCTCCACGAGCTCCGCCTCCTCGACGCCGTCGCGAACCACCACGTGGGCGACGATCCGGCAGTTCTCGATCTCATCCCGGGCGGCCGTGGCCGCGCACTCGATCACCGCCGCGTGAGCGTTCAGCGCGCTCTCTATCTCGCCCAGCTCGATCCGGTAGCCGCGCCGCTTCACCTGCGCGTCGCGGCGACCGAGGAACAGGTAGTTGCCGTCGTGGGCGCGACGCACGAGATCTCCCGTTCGGTAGACGGGCGTCTGCCCCAAGCCAGTAGGCGGCAGCGGCGCCAGCGCCCGCGCGCTGGCGCCGGCGTTGCCCCAGTAGCCCTGCATCACGGTTGGGCCGACGACGCAGAGCTCGCCTACCTCGCCGTCGGCGACGGGTCGGCCGGAGCCGTCCACCGCCAGCACCTCAACGTCGGTGATCGCCTTCCCGATCGGGATGGACGGCGGCGGCATGTCGCTGATCGGCGGCACCTCGTACCAAGTGCAGACGTTTGTCTCCGTCGGTCCATAGAGGTTGACGAAGCGGGCGTGCGGCAGCAGCTCCATCAGCCGCGAGAGGTACTTGGTCGGAAAGACCTCCCCGGCGAAGAGGATCGTTTGCAGGCGCTTGAGGCTGCCGCGCTGCAGCTTGCCGCGCAGGGTCAGCATCGTCAACGCCGAGGGCACCGAGTACCAGACCGTGATCTGCTGCTCGTCGATCCAACGCCCAACCTCGATCGGAAATGCCGACAACTCCGGTGGCACGAGCACCACGGCAGCGCCCGCATGAGCGGCGGCGAAGAGGTCGAACGTCGAGAGATCGAAATGCAGCGGAGCATGGCTGGAGAGGCGGTCGGTCGCCGAGACTGCGAACTCCCGGGCCGCCCAGTCGACGAACGCCCGCGCGTTCAGGTGAGACAGAGAGACGCCCTTGGGATCGCCGGTCGATCCCGACGTGTAGAGGATGTATGCGAGATCGCTCTGCCGGGAGCCGCCTAGTCGCGCCGCCGGGTAGTCCGCCAGCGCGGAGGACGGCAATACGCGCGTGCCCGCGGGGGTCTCGAAGTCGGTGTCGCCGCCTGGCAGGATCACCGTCTCCAGCCGGGCGCCCTCGCGCGCCAGGCCGTGCCAGCCATCGGCGTTGGGAGGCGCTGAGATCAGCACGCGCAACTCCGCGTCGCGCACGATGTATGCGAGCCGGGCGACCGGCGACTGCGGATCGAGCGGGACGTAGGCAGCCCCAGCCGCAAGGATCCCGTAGATCCCCACCAGCGACTCGAGCGACTTGTCGAGGAACAGCCCGACGCGGTCGCCGCGCGATACGCCGACATCGAGGAGCAGGTGCGCCAGCCGGTTCGCCCGTTCCTCCAGCGCCAGGTAGCTGAGCTGGCGGTGGCGATCGACCACGGCCGTTCGCTCGGCGTGGCTCTCGGCAGCCCGGTAGAGGAGATCGTGGACGACCCGCTCGCTCACAGGCCGAGCTGGCGAGCGATGATGTTGCGCTGTAGGTCGGACGTGCCTGAGTAGATGCGGCTGCCGATTGCGTCGCGCACCTCGCGCTCCAGCTCGTACTCCTTCATGTAGCCGTAGCCACCGTGGACCTGCAGAGCGTCAAGGCTCGACTGCAGGAATGCCTCGCTCAGGTACAGCTTCGTCAGGGCGGCGTCCAGCGCAGTCGCCTGATCTCGCTCCAACAGCGCGCCGAGCCGGTAGAGGAGCAGCCGTGCCGTGTCGACGCGCACCTTCATGTCCACGATGCGGTGCGAGACCGCCTGAAAGCTCGCGATCGGCTTCCCGAACTGCTCACGCTCCTGCGCGTACGCGATACAGCGCTCGAGCTGCCGCTGCATAGTCCCGACGGCGCTGGCGAGGATGCATCCCCGCTCCCAGTCCATCGACGAGCTGAAGACCGCCATCCCGCCCCCCGCCCTCCCCAGCAGCTGCTCCGCGGCCAACTCGCAGTCGTCGAGAAAGATCTCGCTCATGGGTGAGTTGAGAAGTCCCATCTTCTCGAGCGGCGGACCTACCGTTACGCCGGGTGTGTCGCGCTCGACGAGGAACGCGCAGAGCCCCGCGAACGGTAGGTCCGGCCTGGTCGTGGCGAACAGCAGCAGTAGGTCAGCTTCGGGCGCATTCGTGACGAACGTCTTCGTCCCGTTCAACACGTATCGATCGCCTTTCTTGGCTGCCGTCGCCCTGAGGCCGAACGCATCCGAGCCCGAGCCGGGCTCGGACATTCCGTGGGCGGCGATCAGCGAGCCGTCGCATAGTCCGGGCAGGTAGCGGCGCTTCTGCTCCGCACTGCCGAACCGGAGGATGGGCATCTCGCATGCCCACATCTGGGCGTTGAGCGAGAAGATCAGACCGTTGTCGCCGGAGCCGTAGCCGAGCGCCTCCAGCGCGAGCACTATTGTCGTCGGCCTAGCGCCAAGGCCGCCGTACTCGACTGGGACCGGAAGGCCCTGGATCCCGAAGTCGGCGCACTTGCGCCAGGACTCGCGCGAGAAACCGTCCTCGCGGGTGCTGGCCAGCTCGCGGCGGCCGAACTCAAGCACGGCATCGCGGAATGCCTTCTGGTCGTCTTCCAGCTCGAAATCGATGGCGATGGCCATGGCTCAGTCCCCCCTGCGGTCGGAGCCTCGGCCCGACCGAGGAGAATAGGGAGTCCCGTTGTGCTGGGCGGCGCCCGGCCGCGGGCCCATGAGTGCGCGCGGCTCTACCCGCGTCTCCACCCGTCGCCCTAGAACGCGCTTGGCCCCGACCTCGCGGACGGGTACGTAACCACGCATGGCGTAGAGCCAGCGGGCCGGCTTGTTTTTCTCCACCACGTAGCCGTAGAGAGTGCGGTAACCGAGGTCGCGCAGTCCCGTCTCGACCTTGTAGAGGAACTCCATCGAGTTGCCGCCGCCGCGGTACTCCTCGAGCAGGAAGAAGTCGAACCCGTAGACGTCCCGGTCGGCAAGATCGATGTGCAGGCCGTAGTCGGCGATGTCGCGGTGCCGCGGCTCGATGCCGCGGTCGACCCACCAGTAGTAGCCGACCAGCTCGTCGCCAGCGAAGCCCGCGTACCCGCGATAGCCGCGGCGGATGTCCTGCTCGGCGCGGGCACTTGCCTTCGCATCGTTGCGCGCCGTGTTGAAGCGGCGGAGGGCCGGAATGTGCCGATCCCCGAGCTCCTCGATGCGCAGCGACCCGGCGAAGGCCATGTCCGTGATCTCACGCAGGTCCTTGGCGAGCACGACCACCTCGTCGGTGGAGTAGACCGACGCCTTCAGCCTGGCCCAGGCCTTGGACGCCAGCGTGCGCAGCCCGTGCCGGCGGTAGAGGCCGCGGAGGTCGGAGAGGCGCGCGGCGAACGCGCCCTGGTTTCTGGAGCGGGTGAGCGCGGTCACGGGTACGGTTCCGGCAGAGGCGTCGAGGACCAGCTCATGCCCGCGGAGCCTAGGAGCCTAGTCACCATACTTAGTGTCGAGATTCGTCCATGCGCCGACTCCAGATCAGTATCGCGCGAACTTTCGCCCTGTAACCGGTGCATTCCGGACTATCCATCAGCCTCGCCGGGCTCCCCACGCTCACCGAGCCGGTGCCTGAGCCGGATGACGGGGTGTTCGAGACCTTTCTGGTGGTCAACGGCCGGCCGCGGGAGCTCATTCCCCATCTCGCGCGCTTGCGCTCGAGCCTTGACACGCTGTTCGGGGCGGCGCTACCGCCCGGCACGGCCGAGCGCCTCGAGCAGACGGGGGCGGGCGTGGCACTCGCGCGCATGCGGATCACCGTCACCCCGGGGCAGGAAGACGAGCCGCCGATCTCGATCAAGGCCGTAGACGAGTCCATCCTCTTTCCGCCCGTCCAACGCGGCCTCGCCATGGAGCCGGTAGTCGTGCCCGGGGGGATCGGAGCGCACAAGTGGGCCGACCGGCGCCTGCTCGCTCGCGCCGAGGCCGGCACCGCCCCCGCCCTGCCGCTGCTGGTGGACGTGGACGGGACCCTGCTCGAGGGGTCGCGCTCGTGCCTCTTCATCGTTCGGGACGGGGCGCTCTCCACCCCCGGGGCCGACAAGCGCATCCTCCCCGGGACCACCCGGGCGCGCGTCATCAAGGTGGCGCGCGGGCTCGGTCTCGAGGTGCGCGAGGAGGGACTCGCCTTTGACCGGCTGGCCGAGGCCGACGAGGTCTTCATGACCGGGGCAGTCCGCGGCGTAGAGCACGTGCGCTCCTGCGCGGGGGTGCGCGAGTGGAGCGACGCGCCGGTCTCGGCGCGCGTGTCCGCCGCCCTCCGCGAGCTCTGGTTTGAGATGAGGACTCGGCCGTACCATGGCTGATGGCCGCGGACTTGCGGTGATGCTGTGCGAGCGGGGCATGGTTGAGTAAGGCCTCCGGGTCCTCCCCTAGGGGCCATTCCCGATAGGCGGAGCGCCCCCGGTGCGGCAGTCTCGATGACGCAATCACAAACGTCACCGGAGGATCGAGATGGACGCCAACGACCCGCAGGAGAACCGACCGCAGGAGGGCACACCGGGGGGCGAGGGCCCGCAGGCACCGCCACCTGGCCCCGAAGGAACGCCGACCGAGCCGATGGCCGAGGCACCGGGGCCGCCGCCCCCTCCCCCGCCGCGCCGACTCCTGCGCTCGCGCGAGAGCCGTGTGATCGGCGGCGTTTGCGGGGGTCTGGGCCGCTACTTCAACGTCGACCCAATCCTGTTCCGGATCGCGGCCGTGGCCCTGGTCCTGTTCGGCGGCGCCGGGGTGCTGATCTACGTGGCCGGACTGCTCCTGCTCCCGTCCGGTGACCCCGGCGACGCGGCGGCTGCATCCAACGCCCAGCCCGACGGTCGTCGGCGCGCGCTGACCGTGGCGGGGGTGGTGGTGCTCCTGCTCGTCACCTGGCCCTTTCTTCTCGGCGGCGGCTTCCTCGTTGCCGGACTCCTCGTTCCCATCGCGGCCCTTGCTATCGCGGGAGTTCTCGTATGGTGGCTCGTATCGGGAGAGGGACCGAGCGGAGACGCCCCCGACATCGCACGGCGCGCCGCCCTCGGGGTCGGCGTCCTGTTCCTGTGCGGGCTCCTCGCCGTAGGTGGCGCCTGGGCCGCGGCGGCGGGAGGCGGCTCCATCGTCGCCGGGCTGGTGATCGTGGCCGGGCTGGCGATCCTGGCGGGAGCGTTCGCGCGGCCCGCGCGCTGGCTGATCCTCCCGGCGGTCGTGCTGGCCGTGTCGGCGGGGACGGTCGGCGCCGCGGGGATCGTGCTGGATGGTGGCGTGGGCGAGCGCGACTACCGCCCGACGTCGGCATCCGAGCTGCGTGACCGCTACGAGCTCGGGATGGGGGAGATGGACCTGGACCTGACCTCGGTGGACCTGCCGCCGGGCGACACGGCGGTCGAGATCGACCTCGGCGTCGGGGAGGCCCGGTTGACGGTGCCCGAGGACGTGTGCGTAGCGGTGGACGCCCGTGTGGGCATCGGCGAGTCGCGTGTGCTCGGCGTGGGCAACGAGGGGGTGGACGTGGAGGTGGACGACCGTCCCGACGCCCCCGCGCGCACCAGCCGCCTGCTGATCGACGCCGACGTCGGGATGGGCTCCCTGCGGGTCCGCGACGAGAGCGACCCCTCGTTCCGCGACGGCGACTCGGGCCTGGGCGACGACGGCAACCGGGCGTGCCTAGAGGCCGAGAATGGGTAGCGCCGACCTCCCCTCGGTGGTGGCCGGGGTGGCCGTGATCGCGCTCGGCGTGCTGCTGATGCTGGATGCGGAGGGCGCGTTGGACCTGAGCTTCGCCCTTCTCGCCCCCGTGGCCTGCGCGGCCACGGGGGCGATCCTCGTGGCGAGCGGACTGAGCCGCCGATGACCGCCGCCGCCAGGGCCGGACGGCTGCGACGCGACCGCGCGGCAGGCTGGCTCGGCGGCGTGTGCGCAGGTATCGCCCGGCGCCTGGGGGTGGACGCCAACCTGGTGCGGGTCGCCTTCGTGGTCGCCACCGCGGCCGGTGGCATCGGGGTCGCGCTCTATGCGCTGGCCTGGCTCGTGGTGCCGGCCGGCGATGCTGCCGGCCGCACACCGCGGGCGCGAACGGGACGGGCGGCGCTGGAGGTGGCGCTTGGCAGCGGCCTGCTGCTGATGAGCCTCCTGCTCGCCGCCCGCGGGCTCGGACTGCCGTTCTCGGACGCTGTGGTGTGGCCACTTGTGTTGATCGTCACCGGCGGCGTGCTGATCTGGCGCCAGTCCCAGGGCTCCAGCACCGAGGCCTCGACCGGCGCCGAGCCGGCGCCCGAGCGCCCCGGGGCCGTGCTCGTGGCCGACAGCGCCCCGGCTCCGGCGGATCCCGCAGAAGTGGCGCGGGCCTCGGCGGTGGCCGTGTCCCGCACCGGCGTAGGGGTGGCGCTGGTGCTGGCCGCGGGCCTGGTCTTCCTGCAGGCCACCGGCGCCCTGAGCGCGGCGCGGGACGTGCTGCTGGCCGTGCTGGCTGTGGTGGTGGTGCTCTCGGTGATCTTCGCTCCCTGGATCGTGCGCCTGGCCCGGTCCCTGGCGAGCGAGCGCGCGGAGCGGATCCGATCTCAGGAGCGGGCGGAGATGGCCGCCCACCTGCACGACTCGGTCCTGCAAACGCTGGCCATGGTCCAGCGGCGCGCGGCCGACCCCCAGGAGGTGGCCGCGCTGGCACGGCGCCAGGAGCGCGAGCTGCGGTCCTGGCTGGCCGGGCGACCCGCATCCGGGCAGTCCCACCACCTGGTCGCCGCGCTCGAGGCGGCCGCGGCGGAGGTGGAGGACCGACACGGCGTGGCCGTCGAGGTGGTGGCGGTGGGCGACTCCGAGCTGGACCCCGCTACGGAGGCGGCGGTGGCCGCGGCCCGCGAGGCGATGACCAACGCCGCGAAGTTCGGCCAGGGCTCCCCGGTCGACGTATACGCCGAGTGCAGCGACTCGCGACTGCAGGTGTTCATCCGAGACCGCGGCCCGGGGTTCGAGCCCCAGGCGGCGCCCGCCGACCGGCGCGGCGTGCGGGAGTCGATCGTGGGGCGCATGGAGCGTCACGGCGGCCGGGCCGCGATCACGAGCGCGCCGGGCGCAGGCACCGAGGTCGAGCTGTTGCTGGAGCGCGGCGGGGGCTCGGCATGACCGAGCCGCGGGTGATGATCGTGGACGACCACCAGCTGTTCCGGGCCGGCGTGCGCGCTGAGTTGGAGAGCCTGCTGGAGATCGCGGGTGAGGCCGCCGGGGTCGAGGAGGCGGTGACCGCCATCGGCCAGCTGCGGCCCGACGTGGTCCTGCTGGACGTGCACATGCCCGACGGCGGCGGGGTCGAGGTGATCCGCCGGGCCGCCGCCGCGGGAGGACAGCTGCCCTCCTTCCTGGCGCTGTCGGTGTCCGACGACCCCGACGACGTGATCGCCGTGGTCCGCGCGGGAGCGCGGGGGTACGTGACCAAGAACATCTCGGGCGAGGACCTGGCCGACGCCGTGCGGCGCGTCCACGGCGGCGACGCCGTGTTCTCGCCGCGGCTGGCCGGCTTCGTGCTCGACGCCTTCGCCGGCCCCGCGCCCCAGCCCGCGAGCGACCTGGACGGCCTGACCCCGCGCGAGCGCGAGGTGCTCCAGCACCTCGCCCGGGGCTACATGTACAAGGAGATCGCCCTGCGGTTGTCGATCTCCGTGAAGACCGTCGAGGCCCACGTGTCGTCGGTGCTGCGAAAGCTGCAGCTGTCGAGCCGCCACGAGCTGTCGCGCTGGGCCGCCGAGCGGCGGCTCAGCTGAGAATCAGCCGGTAGGCCTCGTGCAGGCGAACGTGGTGGAGGGTCAGCGTGGCCTCGCCCTTCCTGATGGCCACGAGGGCCGTCTTGCGACGCCCCGGCTCCAGCAGCGGCCGCTCGGCCGTGTTCGGGTATTTCTCGATTCTCACCCGGATCTTGCGGCGCCCACGCAGCCAGCGCAGCTTGGCGAGCGATCGCAGCGTGACCTTGACGTGCACCTTCGCGCGGTTGCCGGCGCGCGGCACCGGCCGGCGCTCGAGGTGCGCGATCAGGAGCTGCGCGGGCTCGGGCCGGGCCGTCGTTGCGCTGCCCAGGCCGATCACGTGTTGATCGCTGAAGCGGGTCAGGCGCCGCTCCCCGATGCCGTCGGCGTAGGCCTTGGTGGCCCACCAGACCGAGCGCGGCTCGAAGGTGTTCGGCACCAGCAGGCCGGCGAGGCTCTGGTTGTAGCAATTGTCGTCCCCCCTGGGCGTCCACCCAGCAGGCGCGCGCTGCGGCGCTGGCTCCTCCGGCCTCGAGGTAGTGCATGTAGCCCAGCAGCTCGCCGGGCCGGTAGTGGTCGCGGGGCCCTACCGCCTCGCTCACGTGGATCTCGCGGATGCCCTGGCCCGCGTACTCGGGTGCCCTCATCAGGGCGCGCGCGTGGTCCACGTGGTCCTTGACCTTCGGGATGGACCCGTCGGAGAGCTCGTGCCAGGAGAGCGCGTTGACCTGACACCCGCGCAGGCGGCACCAGTCGAGCAGTCCCACTAGCCAGTCCTCGCGCCACCACGCGGTTCCGGACCGCTGACCATCACGTCGGGCCCGAGCTCCTGCCGCAGCACGTTCTCGGCGATGCGGTAGGTCTCGTAGTACTGCTCGGCTGTCCCGCGCCAGAAATGCTGCTCGTCGGGCTCGTTCCAGATGTCCCAGACCACCCACCCGCGGCGGCTCGCGCGAGCCGTCTTGCGGACGAACCGCTCCCAGGCCTTGTAGTCCTCGTACGGAGCCTTCTTGCCGTCACCGGGATAGCCCCAGCGATCGGAGAGGACGTAGGTGTAGCGACCGCCGACCTCCTGCACCCGCGTGTAGGGCACGTCGCGGAGCTTGCCGCGCCACAGTGCCGGGGCCAGCGGCTCGATGCGCTCGTCGGGCGGGTTGCCGGTGTCCATGCCGTGCACGAAGCCCACCAGCGGAGGGCGGTCCAGGGGCCGGGCGAAGTCCACCCGGACCGTCTCCACGTCAGTGGCGTGGGCGGCGGCGGGGGCCGCCAGGAGCAGGAGTGCGAGTGCGAGACCAGTGAGTTTGCGAGCCATGGTGGGCGCTTGAACGCCCCTCGGCGGGCGAAGGAGCGGTGCGCCGGACGAATGTGCGGAAAAGCAGGCGTTCAGTCACGCTCGGCCAGCGCGCGGTCGATCTCGCGTCGCTGGTCGCGGTCCTTGATCGCGTGTCGCTTGTCGTGGGCGTCCTTGCCTCGCGCCACCGCGATCTCGACCTTGGCCCTGGCACCCGAGAAGTAGAGACGGGTGGGCACCAGCGTCAGCCCCTTCTCCGAGGTGTGTTCGATCAGCCGCTCGATCTCCCGCCGATGGAGTAGCAGCCGCCGGGGCCGCTCCGGCTCGTGGTTCTCGCGCGCCGCCGGCTTGTACGGGGCCACGTACATGTTGCGCAGCCACGCCTGGCCGTCGCGCACCTCGGCGTAGGCGTCTTTCAGCTGCACCGCACCGTCACGGAGCGACTTGACCTCCGAGCCCCGCAGCTCGATCCCGGCCTCGTAGGTCTCGATCAGGTGGTACTTGAACGACGCCTGGCGGTTGGTGGCCACGTCCCCCGCGGCCGCCTTGCGCTTGGACTTCTTGGCCATTCACCCCCGACTATAAAGTGGTCCTCGCGCGATCAACGATCGCGCTCCACTCCTCCCAGCGCAGGCTCCAGGTCAACACGGCCGCGGGGCGCGTCCACCCGATCCACGACCACGTCGATCGGATCCCCCAGTCGCAGGGCCCGGCCGTTGCGCTCCGCCACGAGGGCCGTGCCCTGCTCGTTTAGTGTCCACCATTGGCTCAGGCGGCGGACCCCGAGGAACCCCTCGAAGCCCTCTTCTCCGAACCGCACGAACGCCCCCTTGTCGATCAGCCCCGACACCTCCCCACCGAACACCGGCGGATCCGACGGGCCGGCCTCGGAGAGCCTTCGCTCGAGCAGGAAGGCCAGGCATACATCGTCGGCCGAGCGCTCGATGCGCATCGCCTCCCGCTCGAGCGACGAACAGTGGACACCGAGCTCGTCCAGCTCCCGTGCCGGCGCGGCCGCCTGGTCGATACCGAGGCCCTGCAGCAGCGCGCGGTGCGCCACCACGTCCGGGAAACGGCGTATCGGCGAGGTGAAGTGGCAGTAGCGGGTGCTCCCCAGCCCGGCGTGGCCCAGGTTGCGCGGCGAGTAGTAGGCCTGCTTGAGGGCACGGAGGACCAGTGTGCCGATCGCGCGACGGTCGCCCGCTTCGCGCGCCACGATCCGCGACATCTCCGTGGCAGCATCCGACGCCTGCTGCGGGGTCATGGTCCGCGGTAGCGGCGGCGTGGGGATGTCCAGGCTGGCGAGCTGATCGGCGAGGAACTCCACCGCGCGCGGCTCGGGCCGCTCGTGCACGCGGTAGAGGGTGGGCGGCCGGTGGTCCTCCAGGTAGCCGGCCACCTGCTCGTTGGCCAGCACCATGAGAGCCTCGATCAGGCGGTGGGACTCGGTCTGCTCCTCGTGGCGGATCCCCACCACGTGGCCGTCGGAGTCGAAGTCGAATACGGGCTCCGCGCCGCCGACGGACAGCGCGTCGCGCCTCTGGTGCAGGGCGCGCGCCACCTCGCGCGCCGCGGCCAGCGGATTGGCCCACGGCTCCTGGGCCCGCTCGGTGCCGGCGAACACGGAGTCCACCCGGCCGTAGGTCAGGCGCGCGTCGCTGCGGATCCGCGACCGGTGAAACGACACGCTGCGCGCCGTGGCCCCCTCCATCTCCAGCTCGACGGTGATCGCTAGCCGCTCCTCGCCCGGCCGCAGCGAGCAGGCACGGCTGGACAGCGCCTCGGGCAGCATCGGCTCCACCGCTCCGGGCACGTAGACGCTCGTGGCCCGCCTCAGCGCCTCCCCTTCCAACGGCCCGCCGGGACGCAGGTAGGCGGTGACGTCGGCGATGTGTACCCACACCCTCACCCGGTCGTCCTCGGTCCGGGCGGAGATGGCGTCGTCGAAGTCCTGGGCGTCGTCGGGATCGATCGTGAACGTGGGCAGCGCGGTGAGGTCCACGCGGTCGTCCGCCGCATAGGGCTCGCCCGCCGCTCCCACGGCCTCGGCCTCGGCCGAGCGGGCGTAGCTGCGCCGCAGCCCGCGATCCAGCATCAGCCCCTCGACCACGTCGCGCGCGCGATCGGGGCGCCCGATCACCCGGATCACGCGGGCGCCGCGCTTGCCCGACCCGACGAGCACCAGGTCCCCGGGGCCCGCAGGTCCTCGCTCCACCGCCGTCCTCGGCCCCCGGCCGAACAGCGGCTCCGCGACCAGGAAGCGGCCCTTCTTCTCCAGCACGGCCACCATCGGGGCCTCGAGGCGCCCCGCCGGCGGGCGCCGGCCCGCCGCGCTCACCGGACGGCTTGACGCAGGGTCTTGAGCGCCACCGGCAGGGCCTCGTCGCGGCGCGTGTCGGGATCGTCCTGGGCCCGCACCTGGGGGCGAAGGCCCTTGCGAGTGGGAATCGTCTTGCCGCCCGGCAGGTAGTAGTTGGCCACCGTCAGGTCCAGGACGCCGCCGTTGGACAGGTCGGCCACCTCCTGCACCAGGCCCTTGCCGAACGTCCGCGTGCCCACGATCGTGCCGCGCCCGCGGTCGCGCAGGGCGCCGGTCACGATCTCCGAAGCGCTGGCGCTGCCGCCGTCCACGAGCACCACCACGGGCACGTCGCCGTCGATCGCGTCGCCCACCGCGTTCTCGGTCCGCTCGGGCCTCGTCCGGCCCCTGACCGAGACGATGCGCCCGTCCTCGATGAAGATGCTGGACACCAGCACCGCCTCGGTGAGCAGCCCGCCGCCGTTGCCCCGCAGGTCGAGCACGAGCCCCTGCGCTCCCTTCGTCAGCGCCGCGTCCACCCGCTTTCTCAGCAGGCCGTGGGCGCCGTTGCTGAAGCTGGCCAGCTCGACCAGACCGAGCTTGACCCCGCCGCGTTCGACGATACGGCCGTCGGCCACCGGCACCGTGATGCGCCGCCGCTCCACCTTCACCGTCCGGCGGCGTGCCGTCCTGGGATCAAGTACGTCGAGATTCACCGTGGTGCCCGACGGGCCCTTGATCCGAGACGTGGCCACCTCGCTGTTCACGCCGGCGATGGACCGGCCGTTGACCGCGACGATCAGGTCATCGCGCTTGATGCCGGCGCCCGCGGCCGGGGAGCCGTCGAACACGCGCAGCACGGCCAGGCCGCGGCGGTTCTCCTCCACGTTCATCCCCACGCCCTCGAACTCGCCCTGCACCGAATCGCGGAACACCGACGCCTCCTTGGGCGTCAGGTAGTGGGAGAAGTCGTCGCCGAGTGACTCGACGATGCCCTTCAGCGAGGCGTCCTCGAGCGTGGAGTCGTCGACCTTGCGGTAGAAGTTGTCGTTGATCGTCTCGATCAGCTCTGCGCGCAGGGCCCGGTCGTCGTCGACCAGGACGTCGCGCACCCCCCCGGGGAGATTCTGCGGATGCCCGCCCAGCCAGATGCCGCCGGCCAGCGCGACGAGGACGACGGCGAGGACGATGAGGGGGCTGCGGTTGCGGCGCACGAGCAGCACACCAGCCTAGAGGCGGCTGCCTGAGCGGAACCTAAACGCGGAGGAAGCGCCGCAGCGTGATGCCGCTGCCAATGGCCGACACCGCGATACACGCGATCATCAGCAGGACCACCAGCAGGGGGAAGTCGATCGTCTCCGGCGCGGCCAGCAGCGCAAAGCGGTCGGAGAGGGGGTCGATGAACGTTTCCTTCGCGATCGTGAGTAGGAGCACGGCCAGCAGGCCGGCCAGGAAGCCCACGATCACGCCCTCGATCACGAAAGGCCAGCGGATGAACCAGTTGGTGGCCCCGACCAGCTTCATCACCTCGACCTCGCGACGGCGGGCGAACACCGACAGTCTGATCGTGTTCGCGATCAGCGCGATGGAGGCGAAGACCAGCAGCAGGGCCAGCCCGGCGGTGAGCGCCTTGACCAGGCCGGTGGCGGACAGGATCTTGTCCGTGTCCTCCTCTCGGTTGCGCACCTCGTCCACGGCGGCCAGCTCGGGACGGGCCCCGGCCGTCAGCGCGCTGACCACGGAGGCCAGGCGATCCGGATCGTCCGGGGTCACCCGGAACGAGGCCGGGAGCGGGTTGGCGCCCAGCAACTCGGCACCCTCGCGGAACGCCTCCGGGTTCTTCTCGCGGGCGTTCTCCAGGGCCTCGACCTTGGAGATGTACTCCACGGACTTGACACCCGCCGTGTCCTCCAGTGCGCTCCGAAGGTCGTCCTGCTGCGCCCGCGTGGCCGAGTCCTTGACGTAGACGTCCGCGACCACTCGGCTGCGCACCTCGTTAGCCGTGCCGGTGGTGGCCTGCACGATCGGGATGAACACCCCCAGCACGAGTGCCGTTAGCAGCACGGTGAGGAGCGCCGCCAGGGCGGGCGCGGAGCTGCGCCGCAGGCCGCGCAGGGCCTCGCGTACGAAGAACCCGAAGGGCATCAGTTTGGGTGGCCCTCGTCGCCCACGCCGAGCTCGCCCCGCAGGCGGACCGCGAACTCGGTGGTCGACTCGTCGGGCCGGTAGAGGCCGGAAAGCTCGTCGCGCACGATGCGGCCCTCGCGCAGCTCCACGACGCGACGGCGCATCTTGTCCACCATCTCCTTGTCGTGGGTGGCCACGACGACAGTGGTGCCGGTGCGGTTGATGCGGTAGATCAGCTGCATGATCCCGATCGAGGTTTCGGGGTCGAGGTTGCCCGTGGGCTCGTCGCAGAGCAGGAGCGGGGGGTGGTTCACGAACGCCCGGGCGATCGAGACACGCTGCTGCTCACCGCCTGACAGCTCGTCCGGGAAGTTGTGCAGCTTGGTGGAAAGGCCGACGAGGCGGAGGATGTCCGGCACCTTGCGGCGGATCTCCTGGCGCGACTCGCCGATCACCTGAAGCGAGTACGCCACATTGTCGTAGACCGTGCGGTTGGGCAGCAGCTTGTAGTCCTGGAACACCACCCCGAGGTTGCGGCGCAGGAAGGGCACGCGCGACCGCGGCATGCCGCCCAGCTCCTTGCCCGCGATGAGGATGTCCCCCTTGCTGGGCTCGAGCTCCTTGAGCAGGAGGCGGATGCATGTGGACTTGCCGCAGCCCGTGGGGCCGACGAGGAACACGAACTCGCCCCGCCCGATGCGCACCGAGGCGTCGTCGAGCCCGACGGACCCTCCGTCGTAGACCTTGCTGACCGCCTTGAACTCCACGACCGGGATCGCGGTCGGTGACGGCCTGCGGCCGGCGCGAGGGAGGTCCTTGTCGGTGCGGGTGAGCGCCATGGGAACGCGATTCATAGCGAAAAGCCCTGCAACGGGGCGCAGGTGCAACCGTTTCTGCACCCCTCGCGTTAGGTTCCAGCGCCATGAGCCGCACACGCGAACGTCTGGTTCTGGCCGCCCGCCTTACCCGCCAGGACCCCCGGGTGCTCGGCGACTACCTCGGCCTGTCCCTCCGCTCGCGCCTCGGGAAGGACGCCGGCCACGAGCGCACGGCGGTGCCGGACTCGGTGACCCTGAACCAGGCGCTGACCCGCATCGGGGATTGGGATCGCGGCCCGGCGTTGGAGCGCCTGGCAGCGTTCTCCGTCCCACGCCTCAGCGATGCGCGGGACGCGACCGCCCGGCAGATGGCCTCCGACGACAACCTGGCGACGCTCGTCTATGCGCTCGTTCGCGCACATCGGCCTCGTGCCGTGGTTGAGACAGGCGTGGCGACGGGGGTCACCTCCGCCCACGCCCTCGCCGCGCTGGAGGACAACGGCGGCGGAAGGCTGCACAGCATCGACCTTCCGCCCCGTGACCTCTACGCCAGCGGAGCGGTGGCACGCGAGATCCCCAGCGACTTGCGCGGGCGTTGGAGCTATCACCTGGGTGCCTCTCGGCGGCTCCTGCCTGCGGTCTTGGAGCGCACCACGGGCGGCACCCGAATCTTCCTGCACGACTCCGACCACGGCTACGTCAACATGCGTTGGGAGCTCGCCGCCGCCTGGCGGGCGCTCGCCCCCGGCGACTGGATCCTGGCCGACGATGTGAACCTGCACGACGCCTTCGCCGACTTCGCGGCCGAGGCGGGTGACCCTGCGTGGTACGTCGACCAGAGAACGCAAGGCGGGTTGACCGGAGTGCTGCGCAAGGGAGGCGCGTCCAGACTCAGCGCCTGACATCCCAGCGCGTGAACAGGTCGCCGCCACCCTCGGCCAGCGACGTCAGCTCGAGCCCCACCGGGTCCACCAGCGGCCGCCCGGCCACGATCGTCAGCGCGTGCGCGCCTCCGGCCAGCTTGGCCCCCAGCGTCATGAAGAGCTCGTCCACCAGACCCGCGGCCAGCAGGTGGAAGTTGAGCGTAGGGCCGCCCTCGCAGAGCACCGAGCGCACGCCCCGCTGGTCGCGGAGGTGGGCCATGAGGAGCTGCAGGTCGGGCCCCGTGCGCAGATAGTCCACCTGGTCCCCCACGCCGGGGACCGACTCCCGCGACGCCGTCACGATCAGAACGGGCTGCTGCGGCTCCTGCAGCAGCGGGAGGTCAGGCGGCAGGTCCAGCCGGGCCGAGACGACCACCGCGAGGGGCTCCGGGGACAGGCCCTCCGCGCGACGCCGTTCGCGCAGCTCGTCGGTCTTCGTCAAGCGCCCGTAGCGCTCCACACGAACCGTGCCCGCGCCCACCATGACCGCGTCGGCCTGGGTGCGCAGGTTGTGAAAGAGCCGGCGGTCGAGATCGCCCGACAGCCCCTCGGTACGCCAGTCGATCGCCGCCTTGCCATCCACGCTCGAGACCATGTTCAGCGCCACCCACGGCCGGTCAACGGGGGCCCTGTCCCCCAGACGCAGCCCCGCCGCCAGGTCCTCCGGTGAGGTGGCGCGTCGCTCGGGCAGCAGCAGCCTCATCGCGGCGCGGACGCTACAGGGCCGACCCGAGGGCCAGGATGCCTAGTTGGTGCGCAGGACGCAGAACCCGGGGTACTCGAAGCCCGTCGAGCTCACTCCCCGGCCGGCTCGGTAGATGCCGCCGTCGGACGGGCGCTCCATCACGAACGCGTTCTCGACCCCGCAGCACTCCCGCCGCTGATCGACTCGGCCCCTGGACGCCACCACCTGGAGCAGGCCGCTGCCGGCCCGCCGACCGCGGGCGTCGGTGCGAAAGCGCGCGGGGCCGCGGTTCCTGGCCACCCACCGCGGATGGAGCACGGTGCGCTTGTCTCCCTTGCAAGACGACCTCCACCCTGCCGGGTCTGCCGGGCCGCAGGCCGCCGTTTTGTTGAACACGACTCGCCCCGGGTCCCGCGGGTCGAACTGGGTGATCGCGTTGTCGATCGCGAACGTGGGCCGTGCACGGAACACACCGCCGACGTCGAGCGTCGTGGCCCACCGCTCGTAGACCGATTCGCACGCGGGGGACGGCATCAGCCTCATGCGGGCGAGTCGCTCCGCGCCGCGGCAGTTGGCCACGGCGCGGCCGAAGTCGGCCATCACGCGGGTATGCGCGACCAGCCCGCGGCCGCGGAACAGCCACGTCTCGAGCGAGTGGAAGCGCACGGTGCCGCGCCGCGGCGACGCCGACCCCTGGTGCAGCACCGCAATCCACGACAGGCCCTTGCGGTCCTCGTTGACCACGAAGACCTTGAAGCCGGCGTGCGCCTCGTCGCTGGAAGCGAACGCCCCGATCGGGCCGAAGGCGGGCATGCCCGTGCGCCCGAAGCGGCGAAACGCCCGGGGATTGGAGCCGTGCTCGTGGCCGAACGCGCAGCCGTACCGGGGATCCACCGGTGGATGCCACGTGGGCCAGCTGCGTTCCCGGCCCTGCACTGTGTGACGCGCGTGCACCCAGGCCGCGCAGACGGGGGTGCCGTCGGGGGCGCGCGGCTGGGCGTGGTCGACCGGGTCCCGTGCCGGAGCGGCCCGTGACGCGGCCGGCATCACGACCAGCAGCAGCAGTGAAACGAGCAGCGAGCTCCGCACGCGCCGCAGCTACGGGCTGATCGCGACCATGCGCTCGATCGGGATCCTCGCCCGCTCGGCGATCTCCGGCGCGACCTTGACCTCCGGCGCCATGTCGCGAAGTGCGTCACGCAGCTTCGGCAGCGTGATCATCTTCATGTAACGACAGCTGGCGGCGCGGTTGGCGGGAATGAAGCGCTTGCCCGGATTCTCCTGCTCGAGCGGGTAGAGCATCCCGGTCTCGGTGGCCACGATGAAGTCGCGGGCCTCCGAGTTCCGCGCGAAGTCCAGCATCCCCCCGGTGGAGAGCATGTGCGTGTGCTCGGGGGCGACGTCGCCCGAGGCCACGTACTCCATGACCTGGGTGGTGCATCCGCACTCCGGATGGATCATGAACTCGGCGTCGGGATGCTGGTCGCGGACGTCGGTGATGTCGGCGGGGCGGATTCCGGCGTGCACGTGGCACTCCCCGTCCCAGACGTGCATCCGCCGGCCCGTGGTGCGCTCAACGAAAGCGCCCAGCCACATGTCCGGACCGAACAGGATCTCCGTGTCGTCGCCGTGCTCGCGCCAGATGTGCTCGACCACGGAAACGGCGTTCGACGACGTGCAGCAGTAGTCGGTCTCGGCCTTGACCTCGGCGGTCGTGTTCACGTACATCACCACCACCGCGCCCGGATGCTTGGCCTTCCACTCCCTGAGCTGGTCGGCGGTGATGGAGTCGGCGAGCGAGCAGCCGGCGTCCAGGTCCGGCAGCAGCACCTTTTTGTCCGGGCACAGGATCGAGGCCGTCTCGGCCATGAAGTGAACGCCGCAGAACGCGATCACCGGCGAGTCCGTGGCCCCGGCCTGGCGCGAGAGGCCGAGCGAGTCGCCGACGAAGTCGGCCACGTCCTGGACCTCCGGCACCTGGTAGTTGTGGGCGAGGATCACCGCGCCGCGCTCCTCGGCCAAGGCCCGGACCTCGTTCTTGAGCGCCGGGATGTTCTCGAGCGTGAGCGGGGTGCCCGGTGCGGGCAAGGTCTCGGACGGCATGTTTCGAACCTCTCTCGGTGTCGAAATGAGGCCGCGCTTTGCGCTGACTAGCCGCGACCGTCCCAAAGTCTAGAGGCCGGGCGCGCCCCTGTCAGACGGAGCGCAGGACGAGACTGAGGTCGAGCGTGGGCGCCGAATGGGTCAGCGCGCCAACGCTGATCCAGTCCACGCCCGACTCGGCCACGGCCCGTACGTTGTCGAGCGTGATCCCGCCCGAGGCCTCGAGCTCGGCGCGGGCGCCCACCCGCTCGACGGCCTCGCGGAGGCGCAAGGGGTCCATGTTGTCCAGCAGGATCCGGCCCGCTCCGGCGCGGACCGCGTCGTCGACCTCGTCGAGCGTTCGGCATTCCACCTCCACGGCCACGCCGGCGGGCGCGCGGGCGAGCGCCGTGCGGGTGGCCTCCCCCACCCCGCCGGCCAGGGCTGCGTGGTTCTCCTTGATCAGCACCGCGTCGAAGAGGCCCATGCGGTGGTTGGTGCCCCCACCCGCCCGGACAGCCTGCTTCTCGAGCTCGCGCAGTCCCGGGGTGGTCTTGCGGGTGTCGAGGATGCGGGCCCTCGTGCCTGCAACCGCCTGCACGTAGCGGTGGCTGAGCGTCGCGACGCCCGACAGCCGCCCGAGGAAGTTGAGCGCGGTGCGCTCCGCGGTCAGGATGCCCGCCGCCGGCCCGGACACCTCGGCGAGCGGAGACGCCTCACGCCAGCCCCCGTCGGCACCGAAGGCGCGGAACTCGATCGCCCCGTCCACTCGGCGGAACACCTCCTCGGCCACCGCCAGCCCAGCGGGCACTCCCGGCGCCCGCTGCTCGATCACCGCGATCGCAGTGGCGCCCTCGGGCACGACGGCCGCCGTGGTCAGGTCGCCCGGACCCACGTCCTCGGCCAAGGCGATGCCGATCGCGTCCAACATGCCATGCCAGGCTATGGGAAGCCCGTCCGCGTGCCGGTCAGACGCCGACGAGCGTCGCCGGCCGACCCTGGACTCCGGCGGCCGCGTAGGCGTCGGCCTCGTCCAGGGTCTCGCTCTCGAGCAGGGCCTGGGCCAGTGAGTCCAGCTTGTCGCGGTGCTCGGAGAGCAGGGCCCGTGTGGCCTCCTTCTCCTCGTCCACGATCCTGCGCACCTCGGCGTCCACCATCTCCTGGGTGGCCTCCGAGGCCGGCTCGGAGCCGGGAAGCAGGATGCCCTGGTTGTCCGAGGGCGCGACCACCACGAAGCCCACCTTGTCGCTCATCCCCCAGCGGGCCACCATCCCGCGGGCGATGCGGGTCACCTGCTGGATGTCCGACTCGGCGCCTGTGGTCACCGTTCCGAACACGATCTCCTCCGCCATCCGCCCGCCGGCTGCGACGCGGATCATGGCCCTGAGCTCGTCCTCGGTGTAGTTGAAGCGATCGTCCTCGGGGGTGGACAGCGTCACGCCGAGCGCCTGTCCGCGCGGGATGATCGACACCTTTCGCACCGGATCGGCGCCCGCGGTGAGCATCCCCACGATGGCGTGCCCGGACTCGTGGTAGGCCGTGAGCCGGCGATCGGCCTCGCTCAGCACGATCTTCCGCTCGGCGCCGAGCACGATCTTCTCCAGCGCGTCGGTGAAATCGGCCCGCTCCACGCGGTCGTGGCCCCGGCGGGCGCCCAGCAGGGCCGCCTCGTTGACGAGGTTGGCCAGGTCCGCGCCCACCATGCCCGGGGTGGTCTGGGCCAGGCGCTCCAGGTCGACGTCGGCGGCCAGGGGCACCGACCTCGTGTGCACCTCGAGTATCTGCGTG
>Ga0136616_10000083_pt1 | contig 34737 bp, 34 predicted proteins | sample AntDrymUQ2992106_2_FD_106648 | JGI IMG/M metagenome (GOLD analysis project Ga0136616, IMG submission 106648) | Polar desert sand microbial communities from Dry Valleys, Antarctica - metaG UQ299 (21.06) | ecosystem: Environmental > Terrestrial > Soil > Desert | place: Antarctica: Dry Valley... | reverse complement strand
GCCTACACGGCGAGCTTCGGCGACAACGGCTCGATCTCGACCTACCGCGTCCAGCCGGACGGCAGCCTGACGCTGCTGAACCCCGGCGAGGAGGACAGCCTCGGCACGGGGGCGGCAGATCTCGCGCTCAGCCGTAACAGCCGTTACCTGTATGCGAAGAACTCGCTCGAGGCCTCGGTCACGGTGTTCCGGATCGAGTCCGACGGCGACCTCGCGCGGATCCAGACCGTCGAGGACGGCGCCGGTGCGCCGGGCTCGATCGGGTTGGCGGCGGAGTAGGGCCGCAAGCCGGACGAGCGAAGGACGGGGGCGGGCGCCGCACGGCGCCCGCCCCCGGCTGCTCCCGCGTTCCTCAACCACCCCTGAGAGAACAACCCCTCGGGCCACCGGCGGCTCACCCTCGACGTCAAACTGTGAGCGCATGGCAACCGCCCCGGGAGCGCTCGAGCGGCGACATCCGGCGGTCGGCCGTCTGCTGGCAAGGGCGCGGCCCGGTGTCGGGACGAGCGGACTGGTCGGTGCCGTTGCCGTCGGCTGGGCCCTGGCTTTGGGTGCGGCGGCGGAAGACTCGCCCCTCCTCCCAGCCGACTTCGAGCAGCCCCCGCCCCGATCATTTCGTGGGCCGCTGGCCGAGTCGGCCGACGAGCTCGGCCTCGCCCTGAGCCTTGAAGCCGTCACGGTGCTCGTCCTGGCGGCGAGCGGCTGCTACATCCTCGCCCTCTGGGGCGCCCGGGAGCTCCGGGGACCCGCCGTGATCGCGGCGCTCATCGGCCTCCACGTCGGGTTCGCCCTCTGCCCGCCGGTCATCTCGGCAGACGTCTTCGGCTACCTCGCCTACGGACGCCTCGAGGTGCTCCACGGGCTCAGCCCGTACACGCACGCACCCGCCGCCGTGCCCGGCGATCCGCTCCTTGCCTACGTCGGCCTCCAAGGCCTTCCCAGCCCCTACGGCCCGCTGTTCACGCTCGGCAGCTACGCGCTCGCGCCGCTCGGTTCGGTCGCCGGCCTGTGGACGATCAAGGCAATGCACGCCGCCTCCGCGCTCGCTTGTCTCGCGTTCGTCTGGGTGTGCGCGCGCCGACTCGGCCGCGAGCCGCTGTCGGCTCTCGTGTTCGTGGGCCTCAACCCTCTGTGGCTCGTGTGGGCCGTCGGCGGTGCGCACAACGACCTGCTCATGATGGCCGTGGCGATAGGCGCAGCCGCGCTGCTCAGTCGCGGTGGCTCGACCTCGGGGGCGGCGCTCGGCGCGGTGGCCGTCGGGGTCAAGCCCACCGCGGCCTTGTTCCTACCCTTCATGGTCTTCGGGGCGAGGCGTCCGCGGGCGGCTCTCGTGGGCGGCCTCGCGGCTCTCGCCGCCGCTCTGGCGGTCTCGCTGGCCTTCTTCGGAGCAGAGCTCCCCGACTTCGCCGCAGTGGCGGTCGCGCACGCCGGGTTCGTCTCGCGCTTCAGCGTCCCGACCGGCGTGGCCGAGGCACTCGGGATCGGTGGCCTGAGCGCGGGCTTTGGTGCCGCGCTGACCGCGGTCGGTCTGTCCGCCGTCCTGCTGGCCCTCCTATCGGCGCATCGCGGGACGCAATGGATCACCGCCGCCGGCTGGGCGACGCTCGCGGTGCTCCTCACGACGACGTGGCTCTATCCGTGGTACGTCGTCTGGCTGCTCCCGTTGGCGGCGCTGAGCTCGAGCCGAGGGCTCCGCGGCGCCGCGCTCGTGCTCACGGGGATCGTGATCGCCGTCCGGCTTCCGCTCTCCCTCACGTCGCCGCTGTGAGCGCTGCGCAAGCTTCGCCGTGGGGGCATTAGGAGGGCCGATCGCCAGGAGGAACAACAGGAGACGTCTTGAGCGCGTCGGCTCTGATGGTCGGGGCTGCCCTCTGGACGAAGGCCGATCTGACGCGCGAAGGTGAGCCGCTTCGACGGTGTGCGCGTACGGGTCGAGGCGCGGCGCGGAAGGCAGGCGTGGGCGTACGGGGAGGCGACGGCGGCCGCCCCGCCTGAGCGGGGCGGCCGCGGCGCCAGCTGAGGTGCGTCCGGGCTAGTAGCCGGCCACGCCGATCGCCCCCCCGGGTGGCAGGGCCCCCGGCAGGCTCTGGATCTCTACGAGCGTTCCGTCCGGCTGCACCTCGAAGGCGAAGATGTCGCCGTCGCGTGCGTTTCGGGCGTAGAGGTACCTGCTGTTCTCGCTGAGGGTCATGTCCTCGGCGATGGCGACCGGCCGCGGGAGCTCGTCCGCTCGGCCGGCGATCGGATCGAGCAGCGTCATCGTGCTGTCCGGGCGGACCCGGTAGCTCGAGATGTTGTTGCTCATCGCGTTCGTCGCGTACGCGTACTTCCCGTTGTCCGTGACGACGACCCAGCACGTGTCCGTCTGGGTGTTGCGAACGTTGCCGCTCACCGCGGTGAGCGTCGCGTCCTTCTCGATCTTGAACGAGGAAGCGGCTCCCTGCCCCTCGGCCTGACCGTTGTTCTCGCTCGTGAGCAGCCGGTCGGTCTGAGAGAACGTGAACCCGAACGGGCCGATGCCCGGCGTCTCGTTGCGGATCGGCTGCGATGCGAGGCCGTCGCTGCCGACGCGGTACGTACTGATCACGTCGGCGTTCTTCTCGGTCACCGCGAGCACATCGCCGGCCTTGTTGAAGGAGACCTGCGTGCAGCCCGAGAAGGGCGGGCCGTTGCCCGCGAGCGGGCGCGTCGATCCGGGGATGGGCGTAAGCCCGCCGTCCTGGTCGAGCGTGAACCCGGTGATGCTCGCGTTCTGGCTCGCGCACTGTGGCCGGTCGCTGTTCAGCGCGTAGACGACGCCGTTCGAGACGGTCACGCTGATCGGCCGATCGAGCTGACCGCCCTCCTCGACGTCCACCAGCTCGAGGCCGTTGGGCTCCACACGGAAGACCGACACGCTGTCGCTGTTGGTGTTGGTCGTGAACAGGAAGCGCTCAGACCCCGTGAAGTTGATCGGGGACGACTCACCGCCGCGGTTACCGAGCACGACGCTGTTGGCGGACTGCTCGAAGTTGCCGCTGCCGAGCCCGCCGGTCTGGAAGTCACCGGCCGGGGCGAGCTGGCCGTCGCTGCGGCGGTTGAAGACCCGGATCTCGTTCCCGGTCGGGTCGTTGGTGGCGGCGTAGACGGCGCCCGGACGCGCCGGAGTGGTCTCCGGCGACTGAGCCGCGGCATAGGCCGCCAGCCCGCCCGCGAGCAACAACGTCAACGCGAGGATGGGTAGGACAAGGGTACGACGACGCATGGAGGACCTCCCGGAGTGTTCGCGTCGTTGAGGGGCGACCACGCGGTCGCCATGGCACCTGCGCCCGGTAGCCTCCACGAGCCCCGCGGGGACGGTCAAGGCGGTTCGGTGGACCGTAAGCGGACCGTCAGCGCACGGTCATGTCTCGTAACCCCTTCCGCGAGACGCGGGCGGAGAAAGCACTCTCCAAAGGATCTGCCAAGCGCCGCCGGCGCGAGTCAGCCGGCCGGCGGGGCCCCTGGACCCTCCGCGGCTGAGCCGGAGGGGCCTCTCGCTGTCGACGCCCCGCCGCGCACGAGCCGTACCACCAGGATCAAACCCGAGAGCAGGAACAACGCCCCACTCAGGATCAGCCACCGCGGAAGGTAGGGGTCGGTCGACAGCCCGCTTACGCCCTCGTACCCGGCGTCGGCGAGCCCGAGGATGAACGGGAAGAAGAGGAGCAGCATGAGCAGCGACAGAGCGGCGGGCACGCGCAGGTGATTGAGCACGAGGAGGCCTCGCGGCGAGGCCTCCGCGCGGTTCTGAGCCCCGCGTCCGCCGACCACGCGCAACAGCCCGATCAGCACGAGCGAGTAGATCGGCAGCAGCACGAGGTCGTGCGCGAGGATCGAGCCGACGAACCACTTGGTCAGCGATAGCGGCGGGCCCTGCCCGAAGGCCTGCACCACCGCCCATGCCGACACCACCAGAGCGGCCAGCGCGAGCAGCAGGTGCGCCGGGCTCGAGCCGTACAGGGCCGAGAAGCGCCGCATCTCGCTCACGCCCCCCGAAACTCGAGCCGCTGGACCCACTTCGTGTTATGCACGCCGGGCAGCGCCGGGACGATGATCCGCGCGGGGAAGCCGTGGTTGAGCGACAGGTCGGCGCCGTTGACCCGCAGGGCGAGCAGCGAGCGCGGGTCGGACGCCTGTGAGTTGTTGAGCGTTGTCTGGCCGAGCACGGCCTCCTGGAGCGACTGGACGAAGAGCTCGTCCGGGTCGTCCACGCCGGCCAGACGCCCCAGGTCGCGCAGCGGCACCCCGGTCCACGTCTGGGTCGTCGACCACCCCTCGACGCAGGCAATCGGCAGCTTCTGGGTCGAGAGCGGCAGCCTCAGCAGCTCTTCACGGGAGAGCTCGAGCGTCCGGCCGCCTCGTAGCTCGAGCCTCCAGCTCGCACCGGTCTGCGCGGGCATGATCCCCGCCGAGGTCGCTGTCTTGTTGACCTGGAAGTCGTTGGGCCCCGTGCCGTAGTACTGGCCGCGAGGAGCGAGCAAACCGAGCGGCCGTAGCGGCCCGCCCACCGACTGCCCGGCGGCCATCAGCCCGAGCCCGACCGAGCCGAGCCCGACCGCGCCGACGAAACCCCGCCGCGAGATCGTCGCCGCCCGCGGTGCGGTCGGAGCACTCTCGCTCGACTCCGGCGGCTCCGGCCGAGTCGAGGCACGGTCCTCGCGCAGCGGCGCCACCACTCCCCGCTCGCGGAACGCCCGGGCCAGGTCGGGCAGCTTGATCGCGACGTGGAAGGTGAGTGCGGCCATGAAGATGAAGGCGCCGTAGTAGTGGGCGGGGACGAACCCGAACCCGAACGGGTAGTAGATCTGGATGTTGAGGACGCCCGTGAAGAAGACGAACAGGCTTGCGCCCACGAGCAGCGCGAGGCTCACGCGCTCGAGCGCGTGAGCGAGCGAGCGCAGCGCCGGACGCTCCCACAGCTTCGGGATGACCGTCCACAGCTTCGCGAGCAGAATGGGGATCGCCGCGAGCCCGGCGATCACGTGCAGCCCCTGGTTGACGGCGTAGAGCCACGCCCAGCCGGCGGGCCAGTCGAGCGCCGCGTAGATCGGGGTGAGCAGACCGTCGTCGCCCGTCACCGAGTTGGCCCCGAGCTCCGAGTCGTACGCGACGTGGGAGACGAAGCCGGTGAGCGCGCAGATCAGGATCAGCGGCAGGAGCGCCGAGCTGAGCAGCGAGGCGAGCCACGGACCGCGCAGCGGGCTGCGCCAGAAGTCGCGGCGGAAGGGACCACGGTCGGGCGGCTGCGGGCCGGGGAGCGGTTTGGCCTCGGGGTCGATCCCGAAGGCTCGTTGCAGAAGGCGAATCAGCATGGCTTGAAGTACGGCGCCAGCATCCTCGCGCGGGCACCGGTCGGCCACCGTCGCGGGCCGTTGTTCACGCTTTCGTCAGGCTCGTGGCGGCGGATCAGGCCGCCCTCGCCGCCATCCGGGTCGGCGCTCATCCGCGTCGCGGCATCTGAATCCGCGCCATCGCCTTGACGAGAAACCAGAAGAGCGTGCCGCCCGGAGCGAGCACGACCGCGACGAACACGAGCGCTTCGAGGACGGACGCCCAGAGGATCACAGGCACCGTGACGGTCACCAGCGTTATCCCGAGCAGACCCTCGAAGGCGAGGACCGCCCAGTAGCGGGCGCGCCACATACCCCAGGCGGTTACGAGCAGCAGTCCCGAGAACACCATCGCGAAGACCGAGGGCTGCTCGCCGCCGACCTCGACCCCCGCCAGCCACAGCGCGAGGTTGGCCACTCCGAAGAGCGCGGCGACGACGGCTCCGACGGTGACCGCGTGCGGGCGCTCGCCCTCGGGCAGCGGGTCGAGCTTGGCGCGGGCGGCCGCGTTGCGGGCCTCGGAGCGAGAGGGGCGTGGGGCGGGCCGTCGCGAAGCTTCCGCGGCCCCCGACCCCGCTGGCGCCGCGTCGGCCGCCCGCCGCCTAGCGCGCCGTCCCACCGACGGGCTCCCGCTCGAGAGCCTCGCGCAGCGCGCGCGCCGCGGCAGCCGGGTCGCCGGCGTCGCGGATCGCCCGCACGACGGCGATCCGCTCGGCGCCGGCCGCGGCGACCTCGGGCGCGTGGTCCGGATCGATCCCACCGATCGCGAAGAAGGGCTTCTCTGCGTGGGCGGCGGCGTGGCGCACGAGCTCGAGGCCGACCGGCTCGCTGTCCGGCTTGGTGGCCGTGGCGTACACCGGCCCGACGCCCAGGTAGTCGGCGGCCGAGCGCCGTGCCGCGGCGATCTGCTCGGGCGAGTGCGTCGAGATCCCGATCAGGAGCTCTTCCCCGATCGAGCGACGAACCGCGTCGGGGTGATCGTCCCCTTGTCCGACGTGGACCCCATCGGCTCCGCAGGCGAGGGCGAGATCCGGCCTGTCGTTGACGATCATGAGCGCGCCCGCCGCCGCGCACAACGCTCCGAGCCGCTGTCCGGCCGCCACGAGCTCCCCGTCGGTCGCGTGCTTGTCGCGGAGCTGGACGATGTCGACGCCGCCGGCCAGGGCGGCCTCCACGAGCGGCTCAGCCGCTCCTCCGTCGACCCGCGACCCGATCACCAGGTAGAGCCGGGCGGCCCCGAGGCGGGCGCGGCGCTCGGCGCCCGTCGCTGCCTGCGCCCAATCGGCCATCGCCTCTCATCCTGACATAGGGCCCGCGCGGCGAACGGTCGCCGCCGAGCCTGCTTAGATTCGGGGTCAACGGCCGCACGCCAAGGGAGACAGCAGTGACGCCAGCCGCACCGATAGGCATCGGCACTTCGATCGTCCTCATCACCGTGGGCGCGATCCTCAAGTACGCCATCAACGAGGGGGAGATCTTCTTCCTCGACATCGACGCCGCCGGCACGATCCTGCTGCTGATCGGCATCCTCACCCTGGTGCTGGCGATCGTGTACGGGTTGATCCTTACCAACCGCGCGCGCGGGGTCGAGACCGAGGTTGTGCGTGAGCGGCCCGACGTCGTGCGCGAGCGCGAGTACTACGACGATCCCCCACGCCGCCGCCGGGATCGGTTCTGAGCGACCCGACGCGCCACCGTTCGAGGGGCGGCTAGGCGGCTAGACTCCTCTCTCACGGGAGCTCGGGCGATACCGGGCTGAGAGGGCGGCTGGGCGCCGCCGACCGTCTGACCCGACCCGGGTAATGCCGGCGCGGGGATTTCGTCGCGGGCCCCTCCACCCACCGGATGGAGATGAGTCACGGTCCGCGACACCAAAGCTATGACGTCGCCGTCGTCGGCGGTGGCGTCGTCGGGCTGGCGTGTGCGTGGCGGGCCCGGCAGCGGGGCTTCGCGACGCTCGTGGTCGAACGGGAGCGCCCGGGGGCGGGCGCCTCGGGCGTGGCCGCGGGCATGCTCGCCCCGGTGACCGAGGCCGACTTCGGGGAGCAGGCCGTGCTGGGCCTCAACCTCGCCGGCCTCGAGCGCTGGCCGGCGTTTGCCGCCGAGCTCTCGGAGCGCTCCGGCCTCGATACGGGGTTACGCCAGAGCGGCGCCCTGGTGGTCGCCGCAGACCGCGACGACGCGGAGGAGCTCCGCCGCCTCGCCGAGCTGCAGTCGGCCCTAGGACTCGACGCGCGCTGGCTCTCGGGGCGCGAGTGCCGGCGGCTCGAGCCGGGACTGTCGCCGCGCGTGCCGGGCGGGATCGAGGCGCCGCGGGAGGGTCACGTCGATCCCGGCGCGACCGTCGAGGCGTTGCGGGCGGCGTTCCAGGCCGCGGGCGGAGAGCTGCTCGAGGGCGTTGGCGTAGGGGAGGTCGAGCTGGACGCCGCCGGATCGCGGGTCGCCGCCCTGGCGCTCGGGAACGGACGACGGGTCGAGGTCGAGCAGGTTGTCGGCGCCGCCGGGGCGTGGAGCGGCTCGCTCGGAGGGCTGCCGTCGGATGCCGTGCCGCCCCTGCGGCCGGTCAAGGGACAGATCCTCACCCTGCGCGCCGCCGACGGGCGAGCGCCGCTCGCCGAGCGCATCGTGCGCACGCCGCGCTGCTACGTCGTGAGCCGCGGCGATGGGCGCGTGGTCGTCGGTGCCACGACCGAGGAGCGCGGCTTCGACGTGCGCGTGACTGCGGAGGGCGTGTTTCGCCTGCTCGAGGCGGCCCGCGAGGTCCTCCCCGACGTCGACGAGCTCGATTTCGTAGCCGCGCGAGCGGGGCTACGCCCGGGGACGCCCGACAACGCGCCGGTGGTCGGCCGGACGGAGATCGACGGCCTGCTGTGGGCCACGGGCCACGGGCGCAACGGGGTACTGCTCGCGCCGATCACGGCCGAGGCCATCGCCGCCTGCCTGAGCTGCGAGGCCGCCCCCGAGGCGGTCGCCCCCTTCTCTGCCGATCGGTTCGCCCGCGAGCGTCCACCCGTGGCGACCACCGCCGCCCTCGGCGAGCGCTGAGAATGAGGATCGTTCTCAACGGCTCCGAGCGGGACATCCCCGGCGGGGCGAGCGTCGACCAGGCGATCGACGCCGCGGGAGCCTCCGCCGCGCGGACGGGCCTGGCGGTCGCCGTCGACGGGGAGGTCGTCCCGCGCGGCGAGTGGAAGCGCACCCCGCTCGCCGAGGGCCAGCGCGTCGAGGTGCTCCAGGCCGTGCAGGGAGGCACCTGACAGGTGGACCCGCTAACCATCGCAGACCGCTCGTTCGACTCGCGCCTGGTCATCGGCACGGGCGGGTTTCGGTCCCTCGAGGCCATGGCCGCGGCAATCGCCGCCTCGGGCGCCGAGATGGCCACGGTGGCGCTGCGCCGGGTCGATCCGGACGCCCGCGGATCGGTGCTCGACGTCGTACGTGACGCCGGCTGCTTCGTGCTCCCGAACACCGCCGGCTGCTTCACGGCCCGCGACGCGGTGACCACCGCGCGGCTTGCCCGCGAGGCCCTCGGTACCGATTGGGTGAAGCTCGAGGTCATCGGCGACGACCGGACGCTCCTGCCTGACCCGGCCGAGCTGCTCGAGGCCGCCGAGATCCTCGTCGCCGACGGCTTCACGGTCCTCCCGTACACGAGCGACGACCCCGTCCTCGCCGCTCGGCTCGAGGACGCGGGCTGCGCGGCGGTGATGCCGCTCGGCTCGCCGATCGGCAGCGGGATGGGCGTCGGCAACCCGTACAACCTGCGGCTCATCGTCGAGCGCGCACGCGTGCCCGTGATCCTCGACGCCGGGATCGGCACGGCCTCCGACGCGACGGTGGCCATGGAGCTCGGCTGCGCCGCGGTGCTGCTGGCGAGCGCGATCTCGCGTGCCGAGGACCCGGCCGGGATGGCGGAGGCGATGCGGCTCGCGGTCGAGGCGGGACGGCTCGCCCACGCCGCCGGCCGCATTCCGCGGCGCCTCTACGCCGAGGCCTCGACGCCGCGCGCGGGCGTGCCCGAGCTCTCGTGAGCGCGGCCGAGCTCGACCGCGTGCGGCTCGAGGAGCTCGCCGGCCGCTGGGTCCAGGCGTGGAGCGGAGGAGCCGATTTCGCGTCCTGCTGCACCCCCGACGCGAGCTACGAGGACCCGCTCACCGTGGATCCGCTCGAGGGACTCGAAGCGCTCGAAGGGCACGCCAAACGCCTCCGCAGCGCGCTCCCCGACCTGCGCGTCGAGCGCAACGCCGTCGCGCTCGCCGGCGGGCCCGGCGAGGGCTTCGCGTGCCTGCCCTGGCGTCTCGCGGGCACCCACCGCGGCGAGCTCGCCGGGCTGCCCGCGACCGAGCGCTTCGTCGTCCTCCACGGCGTCCACTACGTCGAGCTCTCGGACGGGTTCGTGCGCCGGGCCCGAGGGTTCTTCGACCTGCACGACGTGGGGGTCCAGCTCGGGCTCGTGCCGAGTCGCGGATCGCTGGCCGAGAGCACGCTGATCATGCTGCGGGGGTTCGGACTGCGGCGGCGCGGTTGACGGGTCAGCGCCGTCCGGCCTCGCCGAGCAGCAGCTCGAGCAACGCTTTCTGGGCGTGCAGGCGGTTCTCGGCCTGGTCCCACACCGCCGACCGCTCGCCGTAGAGCACGTCCTCGGTGATTTCCTCACCGGGATGGGCGGGGAGGCAGTGGAGGGCGATCGCGTCGTCGCGCGCGTGCTCGAAGAGCGCCGCGTCGAGCCGATAGGGCTCGAGCAGGTCGCGGCGATGCGTGGCTTCCAACTCGTCGCCCATGCTCACCCAGACGTCGGTGTAGAGGGCGTGGGCCCTCGCCGCGGCCTCGGCCGGATCGCTCGTGAGGCTCACCGAGCCCCCATCGCCTGCGGCGCGCTCCGCGGCATCGATCACCTCCGGTCTGGGCGCGAGCTCGTCCGGGGTGGCCACCGCGACCTCGAGCCCCGCCCGTGCGCCGAGCAGCATCAGCGACGTGGCTACGTTGTTGCCGTCGCCGACGTACGCAAGCCGCAGGCCGGCGGTTCGGCCGAAGCGCTCGCGCATGGTCAGCAGGTCGGCGAGCGCCTGGCACGGATGGTGGTCGGCGGTGAGCAGATTCACCACGGGCACGGTCGCGTGGGTGGCCAGCTCCTCGACCAGAGCGTGCGACCCGGTCCGGATCCCCACCGCGTGCACGAGCCGCGAGAGGACGAGCGCGGTATCGCGCACCGACTCGCCGCGCGCGAGCTGGGTCTCGCCCTCGCGCAGGACCAGGGCGTGCCCGCCGAGCTCGTCGACCGCGACCTCGAACGAGATTCGCGTGCGCGTCGATGGCCTCTCGAAGAGGAGCGCGACGCTTCGACCGGCGAGCGCTCCGGCGGGCGCGTCGCCGGCCGCCGCGTGGAGGGCGCGCGCCGCCTTGAGCTCGAGTGAGCGCTCGAGCAGCGTGGAGAGCTCGTCGATCTCGAGCTCCACGCCGGTGAGAAAGTGGCGTGGCACCGGCGGAGCGTAGTCCGCGTGAGCCCGGCGTTGACGGGTTCGACAACGCCGCGGCCACCGCGAGGCACTTCGTGGCACCATGCACAAACGGCACGAATGACGGTGTCGGTTCGAGCGAAGGGCGAGGAGAACGGGAATGGCAGAGCGCAGCGGCGGATCTCAGCGAAAGAGCGGCGGTTCCTCGGGGTCGTCGAGCCGTGGCGCAGGTGGGTCGAAGAGCCGCTCCTCGGGCAGCGGGTCGTCCTCCTCGCGCAGCCGCCCCTCATCGACCCGCTCGGGGTCGAGCTCCTCCGGCCAGCGCAAGAGCGCGAGCACGTCCTCGGGCCGCACGAGTGGTCGGACCTCGGCGAGCAGCCGCTCCGGCGGGTCGGCCGCGGCGCGCCGCGAGGCTGCACGCAAGGGCGGGCAGGCCCGCGGTCGCCAGCAGCAGGCTCGCAAGGCCGCGCGCGAGACCGCCGAGACCGCGACGGAGCCGGTCGAGGCTGCCGGCGTCTCGGGCAAGACAGTCGCCGAGGTTCGGAGCGCCCTGCGCGACAACCTCTTCAACCCGCTCAACCTCGTCCTCCTCACCCGTGACCGTATCGAGGAGGTCGTCGACGAGGCCGTCAGCCGGGGTCGGATGACCGCTAACGACGCCCAGGACATGGTCCAGAGCCTGCTGAGCCGGGGACGCAAGCAGACCAACGACGTGCTCAACAACCTCGAGAGCCTGCTCGAGCGCGGACGCAGCGGCATCGGCACGGTCGCCGGCGAGGCCCGCGACCGCAGCACGAGCGCGGCGGCGGACGCGCGCCGTCAGGCCGAGCGCACGGCCGACCAGGCTCTCAGGACCGCCGACCCGGCGATCGTCCAGGCCGACCGCGCGCGCCGGGTGGCCGGCGTCGGCCCGAGCTTCCCGATCATCTACTACGACAACCTGACCGCCGCCCAGGTCCAGGACCGCCTCGACACCCTGAACGCCGCCGAGCTGCGCAAGGTACGCGACCACGAGCGCCGCCACGCCAACCGCAAGACGGTGCTGGCGGCGATCGAGTCGAAGCTCAACTGAGCTCCTCCGCAAGCACCAGCGCCCCTCGCCCGGAGCGCGGCGACGAGCTCGAGCTGGTCGTCGACACACTCGCCTACGGCGGGGCTGGGGTCGCCCGGCTCGACGGCTACGTGGTCTTCGTGACCGGAGCCGTTCCGGGCGATCGCGTGCGCGCGCAGGTCACGAAGCGCAAGCGCGCGTACGCCGAGGCGCGCGCCCTCGAGCTCGTCGAGCCGAGTCCGGACCGTATCGAGCCGCGGTCGCCGCACCCCGGGGCGCCCTGGCAGGTCCTGCCCTACGCGCGCCAGCTCGCCGAGAAGGAGACCCAGGTCCACGACGCGCTGAGGCGGATCGCCCACTTCGAGGAACCACCGGTCGCGCCTGTGCTCCCGGCCGAAGACCCGTGGCGCTACCGCAACAAGGTCGAGTATTCGTTCGGGGAGAGCGAGGACGGGGAGCTCGTGCTCGGCTTCCACCGTCCGGGTCGCTGGAACGAGATCGACGACGTGACTGACGACGTGCTCGCCTCCGAGCGCGTCGACGCCCTGCGCGCGCGGGTCAAGGAGTGGTGTCACGCCGAGGGCCTATCGGCCTATGACCGTCGCGCCGGGAGCGGCTTCCTGCGCAACCTCGTGGTTCGCGAGGGCCGGCGCACCGGCGAGCTGCAGGCTCGGATAGTGACGAGCCCCGGCGACTTCCGCGCCCGCGAGCTTGCCGCCGCCCTTCCCGACGCCGACGGCGTCCTGTGGACCCGCGCCGCCGGCGTCGCCGAGACCACTCGCGACGGCGAGACCGAGCTGCTGGCCGGCGCGGAGACGATCGAGGAGGAGTTGCGCATCTTCGGCGCCGCGCTGCGCTTTCGCATCTCCCCGGAGGCCTTCTTTCAAGTTCACACCGAGCAGGCCGAGCGGCTGTACGCGATCGCGGCCGAGCTCGCCGGCCTGCACGGCTCAGAGCGTGTCTTCGACCTCTACTCGGGGATCGGAACGATCGCGCTGTGCCTGGCTCTGCGCGCGCGGGAGGTACTCGGGATCGAGAGCATCGAGCCCGCGGTCGCCGACGCGATCGAGAACGCGCGCCGCAACGAGGTCGAGAACGTCAGCTTCTTCGCGGGCGACGTGCGCACGGCGCTGCGCCCGCTCGTCGAGCAGGCGGGAAAGCCCGATGTCGTGGTGGTCGACCCGCCCCGCGCCGGCCTCTCGCAGAAGATCGTCCGCCGGGTGCTCGAGACCGGTGCAAGGCGCATCGTCTACGTCTCGTGCAACCCGACGACGCTCGCTCCGAACGCGCGCCAGATCGCCGACGCGGGATATCGGCTGGCCGCGGTACGACCGGTCGACATGTTCCCGCAGACGCCCCACATCGAATGCGTCGCGCTGCTCGAGCGGGTCAGCTGAGCGACCGCTGCCACGCAGCGGGGTCGCGAGCGCCGCACCGGCGCCCTCGACGCTCAGTACGGCGGCAGCTCCTCGTACCACTCCCCGAGCGCCCGAAACGCCCGCCAGAACGCCCGCTTGGCGCCCTCCTCGTCGAGTGCCGCGTCGATGTCAGGCACGTACAGCGCCTCGCAGCTGGGCGTGAGCGTCTGAACCTCCCCTGGTCGCGGCTCGACCGGTCGCGCGAGCGGGACCTCGACCTCGTTCAGCACCGCCAGCGCGCCCTCGCCCATGACGACGACGATACGCGGACCGACGATCGCGAGCTCGGTCAGCAGGTGGGCGCGGCACTCTGACGCCGACAGCACCGGATCGGCCACCGGGCACTTGATGGCGAGCGTGCCGTAGACCACCAGCGGGTCGATCCCGAGCCGTCGCAGGCTCTTGAGCAGGGCCTGGCCCGAACGCCCGTAGAAGGCGACGCCCTCGTGCACCTCGGCCGCGCTCGGAGCGTGCTTGAGCAGGAAGACGTCGGCCTGCGGATGCCCGGAGGCCAGCACCGGGGCGAGGTTTCCCCGAGGGCAGAGCTCGCAGGCCTGAACCTCCCGGGTGAGGCCGTTCAGCTCGCGGATCGCCCGCTCGAGGTACTTCTCACGAATCTCGTCGTCGGTCGCGGGCATCCGGGAGATGGAGTTGGACGGCTCCGCCCGCCCTCCTCTTGCCTGCATCACTCCTTGCTCGCGCCCACCGCCCCGTCGGCGCGCCCCCCCGCGCCCCGGCCAGAGCCGCGCTGCTGGATGAACTTGAGCGCCTGCACATAGAGCAGGCTCTGGCGCCGGCGGACGATGTCGGCGGCCCGCAGCGACTCGAGGAACTCCTCCGGCCCCTCGAAGTCACGCATCCGGATGCGGACCGAGCCGAGGCCCTGGGCCACGTGGCTGTCCGATCCCGCGCCGGCCACGAGCCGGTACTTGGCCGCAAAGCGCGCCGCCTCCTCGTTGAAGCCCGAGTAGGCGACCTTGGCGTTGAAGACCTCGATCGCGTCGATGTCAGCGACGATCCCGAGCAGGTCCTCATAGCCTGCCACCGTGTGCATCCGGTCGAAGGGATGGGGAACGTAGACCAGGCCGCCCTGCCGGCGGATCTCGGCGATCGTCTCGGCCAGGGTCATACCGCGCTCGATCTTCTCCTCGATGAAGAGGGCGATCACCTCTCCCTGGTCGGCGGTCTTGACCTCCTCCGAGACGATCACCTTCGGCACGCCCTTGCCGTCGCGCTGCGCGAGCTCTCGGGCCTCGAGCGCGCCGGTGATCTCGTTGTGGTCGGTGACCGCGATCGCTCCGAGACCGCGCTCCCTGGCCGTACCGAGCAGGGTTTCGACGGGGGTCGCGCAGTCGGGCGAGTGGTCGGTGTGCATGTGCAGATCGACGTCGATAAGCGGCCGCTCCTCGAGCCGCCGGCGCACCGCGGGCTTCCCGTCGGGCGGATGGCGGCGCGCGGCGATCTCGGCGTAGAGCTCCTCGAAGCGGTCGGCGACCGTCGACCATCCGAGCTCCTCGTGGTGGGCGGCGATCCGATCGTGCAGGTCGCGGCGCAGCTCTTCGTCGACGACGAGTCGTTCGAGTTGGCCGGCGAGGGTGTCGGCGTCGCGGGGATCGAACAGGAGCCCGAGGTCGCCGTCACGCAGCAGCTCCTCGTACTCGGGCAGGCGCGTGGCCACGGGCACGGCGCCGCCCGCGAGGGCCCGGGCCACGAGCTGTGGCGCCGGGGCCACCCCGCTCGAGGCGGCGACCGCGACGTGGGCGCGCGCCAGGTGCTGGGCTTCGGATCCGTGCTCGGGCCCGGCGAAGTGGATGCGGTCGCGGATCGCCCGCGAGAGCCCGCTCGGCGGCCGCCCGTCGGCGGAGCGCGACCAGACCGTGGCCCGCCACGGCAGAGCGGGGGGCAGGCGCCGCAGCGCCCGCAGGAACGTCCGCAGCGCCCCGCGCTCCTCCTCGGCGGAGAAGAGGATCTCGACCAGCTCGTCGTCGGCGCGCGCGGGGCGCTCGGCGAGATCGGCGCCGGGCGGGATCACCCTGTAGTCGCCCGGGAAGTAGCGCCCCACGAGCTCGGCGGTGGCATGGAAGCTCGCCGTGCGACCGTCGAGGCGACCGAAGCGCAGCTCGGTCAGGCGCCGCCCGAGCTGGGTCGAGACCACACGCTCGGCGGCGGAGTGGAAAGTCCCGACGTTGAGCGCCCGCGAGTGACGCAGCGCTGCCGAGGCCGCGCTCGGCGAGAACGGCTCGTGGACGTGCACGAAGTCGAGCGCCGCTCCCTCGAGCAGGTCCTCGAGCGTGCGCGAGAGGTCGAGCGGGAGCGAAGCCGAGGAGCCGCGGCGCGTGGGCGGGAAGGGCAGGCCGTGGCCGACCGCGACGACCTGGGCGCAACCCGGCTGGGCCCACAGCGCCTCGGGGTCGTCGGCGAGTCGGCGCACGAGCGCCCGCGACTCGCGCACGAGCTCGCGCGACTCGGCCGGCGCGACGACGACGACCCGGTGCCCGCGGGCGCACAGCTCATCGGAGAGTCGCTCGACGTAGCGGTTGACCTCGCGGTGGGCTTCCCAGGGGTACGGCGAGACCTGCGCGATCGCAAAGCGCTCGGACGAGCTCACGCGCAGAGGATAGGCGGCCCGTGCGGCGCCGGGCCCGGCGCGGCCGGCTCGACGCCTCGCTCCCGATTCTCCGGCTCAGGCCTCGCTGCGGGCCCGCATGTGTGCTCCGCCGGGAAGCTTCGGCGCCCCCGCGTGCTCGGCGATGAAGCGCTCGGTGTCCTCGCGCGCCACCGCGTCCGGCACCTGCTTCGGCGGCGACTTCATGAAGTAGGAGCTCGGGCCCTCGAGCGGACCCCCGACCCCGCGGTTCAGCGCCAGCTTGCAGCAGCGCACCGCGTCGATGACGATCCCGGCCGAGTTCGGCGAGTCCCACACCTCGAGCTTGAGCTCGGCGGTCAGCGGCACGCCCCCGAAGGCCTCGCCCTCGAGGCGAATGTGCGCCCACTTGCGGTCGGTGAGCCATGGGACGTAGTCCGAGGGCCCGATATAGACGTCGTCGGCCGGGAGCTCGTGACCCATGATCGAGGTCACCGCACCGGTCTTCGACTCCTTCTTGGACTCGAGCCGGTCGCGCTCGAGCATGTTGTAGAAGTCCATGTTCCCGCCCACGTTGAGCTGTGAGGTGCGCGCCAGGCGCACGCCGCGGTCGGCGAACAGTTGGGCGAGCTGGCGGTGGACGATCGTCGCGCCAACCTGCGACTTGATGTCGTCGCCGACGATCGGCAGCCCGGCCTTGGCGAAGCGCCGCGCCCAATAGTCCTCGCGCGCGATGAACACGGGAATGCAGTTGACGAAGGCGCAACCGGCCTCGAGCACCTGCTCGACGTACCACTTCGTGGCCTGCTCGGCCCCGACGGGGAGATAGGAGACGACGACGTCGGTCTTCGTCTCGCGCAGAATGTCGACGATGTCGTCGGTCTGCCCCGGAGCTTTCTGGATCTTCTCCTTCAGGGACTTGCCGAGGCCGTCGTGGGTCATCCCCCGGTGCACGGGCAGGTCGAGGCGCGGGACCTCGGCGAACTGCAGCGTGTTGTTCTGTCCGGCCCAGATCGCCTCGGAGAGGTCCTTGCCAACCTTGTCGGCGTCGATGTCGAAGGCGGCCGAGAACCCGATGTCGCCGACGTGGTAGCCGCCGAGGTCGACGTGCATGAGCCCGGGCGCCTGCTCCGCGCGGTCGGCATGGCGGTAGTGCTCGACGCCCTGCACTAAGGAGGAAGCGCAGTTGCCCACCCCGACGATGGCGACGCGAACCTTCTCGGTCGTGTACCGCGAGGCGCCGTTCGCTGTTTGGTCTGCGGTCATGGAGATGGTCCCTTCTGGCGGTGAGGCGCGGGCGCGTCCTCGAGGGAGAGGCGCGCGTAGAGAGAACCTTCCCGTTCTGCTCCGGTTACACCCGGCTCATACGCCGCCCGCCGCGCGCAGCTCATTCCGAACGTGGAGCACGCGCTGCAACGCCGTGACCGACGTCAGCAGAGCGAGAGCGTAGATGCTGGGCGCGAGCAGTGAGAAGTCGCCAAGGCCGGCGCCCGCGCCGAAGAAGATCCCGACCGCGAGGATCATCACCCGCGGCGGCCGCTGCGCGAAGCCCACCTTGCACTCGACGCCGAGCGCCTCAGCGCGGGCGCGCGTGTAGCTGACCATGAGCGAGCCGAGCACAGTCACGATCGTCGCGGCCACCGCGATCTCGTCCTGGCGGGAGGCAAAGTACACGCCGATCGCGGCGAGCACGAGCCCCTCCTCGACGCGGTCGAGCGTCGAATCGAGGAAGGCGCCGAACTGCGTGCCCTTGCCCGACATGCGCGAGTAGCGGCCGTCGAGCGCGTCCATGGTCGAGCCGACCATGAAGGCGATCCCGGCGAGCACGAAGAGGCCCTGAGTGATCAGCCCCGCGGCGGCCAGGTTGAGCACGAGCCCCGTGAGCGAGATCGCGTTGGGGGTCAGCCGCGAGTCGATCAGCCGCTGGCGGGCGACGGCGCGCATCTCGGCGGCGCGGGCGTCTCGCCGGGAGCGCCCGGCGGTGTCTCCCCGGTGCGGCTGCGCGCCGTCGACGGTCGCCCGTGAGCGCGCGGAGCGCCGGCGAAAGCGCGTCTGCGTGCGATTGCTCGGCTCGCCCGGGCCGCTCACCGTCGGGAGCTTAGCCCCGTCGAAATCACTCACCGAGGAAAGAGGCGATCTCCTCGACCACTTCGGGCCGGTCGAGCCACAGCCAGTGACCGGCCCCCTGCTTGAGCTCGACCCGCGCCGGGCCCCCGAGGGCCTCGGCGTAGGCGGATGCGAAGCCGCTGGGGACGAAGGGATCCCGCTCGCCCCACACGACGAGCGCCGGCGCGACGACGTCGCCGAGGTGGGCGCCCGCGGCTTCGAGGACCTCGGGCGGCGACGAGCGGTACAGGCGGATGATCGCGCGCTGGGTCCCGTGGTCGAAGTGGCTCCACACGTGCTCCGCCAGCGCGTTGTTCGCCGAGCGCGGCGCCGATGACCCCTCTCGCAGAGCACGCCGCATGACGAAGAGGTTCAGAAGCCCCATGGCCAGCTCGCCGACGAACCTGCGGCGCCAGAGCCGGGCCCAGCGGTGCCAACGGTAGCCGGGCAGCAACGGCAAGCCGTTGACGATCACGAGTCGCTCGATGCGCTCGGGCCGGCGCTGCGCGAGGATCAGCCCGAGTACGCCCCAGTCATGGACCACAAGCGAGAAGCGCTCCAACCCGACGTGCGCGACGAACGACTCGAGGAAGCTCGCGTAGCCGTCGATCGAGTAGTCGAAGGTCGACGCCTTGCTCGAGCGGCCAAAGCCCGGGAGGTCGGGAGCGATGCCCCCTGTGCGGGCGAGGAAGGGGAGGTAGTCGTCCCCGTCGGTGGGAACGCCGTGGAGGTAGAGGATCGGAGTGGCGCCCCGGTCGGGTGGCGGCGAAGCCTCGCGCCACAGGAGCGGCACGCCCGCGACGTCCTCGTGTCGCTCGCGGATCGGCGTGTCGCTGCCCGCCACGTGAGCTTGATATCACGGCCGCCAGCGAGCCCACCAGGAGGAGCCTTCATCACAGAGCGCACGAGCACCGACGGGTGGCGGCGCCCGGACCGCCGGCGCGCAAGCGCGATCCGCAATCGCCTGCGCGCCGTCTACGGCCGCCCGGTGCTCGACCCTCATCGCGCCCCGATCGACGAGCTCGTGCTCACGGTCCTCTCCCAGAACACCAACGACCGCAACCGCGACGTCGCCTACGCGCGGTTGCGGGAGCGCTTTCCCGGGGGGTGGCCGCAGGTGCGCGACGCAGCCGTAGAGGAGATCGAGGAGGCGATCCGTCCCGGCGGCCTGTCGAACATCAAGGCCGGCCGAATCGGCGAGATCCTGCAGGCCCTTGGCGACGACGACCTCTGCTGGCTCGACCGCGTCCCGCTCCCGGAGGCGCGCGACTTCCTCACCTCGTTGCCGGGGGTGGGGCGCAAGACCGCGGCCTGCGTGCTGCTCTTCTCCTTCGGCCGGCCGGACGTGCCCGTCGACACGCACGTCTTCCGCGTCGGCGGCCGACTCGGGCTCTTTCGCCCGGGCGCCTCCTTCGACGAGGCCCACGACGAGCTGACGCGGCTGGCCGGCGGCGACCCCGACGACGCCTACGAGCTGCACGTGGCGCTCATCCGCCACGGCCGGCGGACATGCATCGCGCGGGCGCCGCGCTGCGACGAGTGCCCGCTGCAGCGGATGTGCCCGTACGCGCGGAGCGCCAAGACCGGCGGCCGGTAAGCTTGATAGACGCCGCTACGACGATCTGCTATACTCCCGCTTAGATTTCGTACCTCTTCAGCCAGAGACTTCACAGGAGGAACCCCAACATGGCAAGAACGATCGGCATCGACCTGGGCACGACCAACTCGTGCATGGCCGTGCTCGACGGCAACGAGCCGAGCGTGGCCGAGAACGCCGAGGGCGCTCGCACCACCCCCTCGGTCGTCGCCTTCACGCAGGGCGGTGAGCGCCTCGTGGGCGCGGTCGCCAAGCGCCAGGCCGTCACCAATCCCGAGAACACCGTGTTCTCGATCAAGCGCTTCATGGGTCGCAAGGAGGCCGAGGTCAAGGAGGAGGAGCGGATCGTCCCCTTCACCGTGGTCGCGGGCCCCGGCGGCGACGCGCGCGTCCAGGCCGGCGGCAGCGAGCACTCGCCGCCCGAGATCAGCGCGATGATCCTCCAGAAGCTCAAGGCCGACGCCGAGGCCTACCTCGGCGAGACCGTCGACTCGGCGGTCGTCACCGTGCCGGCGTACTTCAACGACGACCAGCGCCAGGCGACCAAGGACGCCGGCCGGATCGCCGGGCTCGACGTCAAGCGGATCATCAACGAGCCGACGGCGGCCTCGCTCGCCTACGGCCTCGACAAGGAGGCCACCGACCAGACGATCCTCGTCTTCGACCTCGGCGGCGGCACCTTCGACGTGTCGGTGCTCGAGATCGGCGACGGCGTGTTCGAGGTCAAGGCCACGGCGGGCGACAACCATCTCGGCGGCGACAACTTCGACATGGCGATCGTCGACTGGCTCGTCAGGGAGTTCAAGGCCTCACAGGGAATCGACCTTTCGCAGGACAAGATGGCCCTCCAGCGCCTCTACGAGGCCGCCGAGAAGGCGAAGGTCGAGCTCTCGACCACGCAGGAGTCCCAGATCAACCTGCCGTTCATCACGGCCGACCAGGCGGGGCCGAAGCACCTCGACCAGCGCCTCAGCCGCTCGAGGCTGGCGGAACTGACCGCATCGCTGATCGACCGCGTGGTGGGCCCGACCAAGCAGGCGATGCAGGACGCGGCCGTCTCCGGCTCGGACATAGACCACATCGTGCTCGTGGGCGGCATGACGCGCATGCCCGCCGTGCAGGAGAGGGTCAAGGAGCTGACCGGCAAGGACCCCCACCGGGGCGTGAACCCCGACGAGGTCGTGGCGGTGGGCGCCGCCATCCAGGCCGGTGTCCTGTCCGGCGCCGTCAAGGACGTGCTCCTGCTCGACGTCACCCCGCTGACCCTCGGCATCGAGACCAAGGGCGGCGTGATGACCAAGCTCATCGAGCGCAACACGACGATCCCCACGCGCAAGTCGGAGGTCTTCTCGACCGCCGAGGACAACCAGCCCTCGGTCGAGGTCCACGTCCTCCAGGGCGAGCGCGATATGGCCTACTCGAACAAGTCGCTCGGGAAGTTCCAGCTCACCGGCATCCCGCCGGCGCCGCGGGGCATCCCGCAGATCGAGGTCGGCTTCGACATCAACGCCGACGGGATCGTCAACGTGTCGGCCAAGGACCTCGGGACCGGCAAGGAGCAGAAGATCGAGATCCGGGCGGGCTCCGGGCTCTCCGACGAAGAGGTCCAGCGGATGGTCCACGATGCCGAGTCCCACGCCGAGGAGGATCGCCGCCAGCGCGAGCTCGTCGAGGCGCGCAACGGCGCCGAGAACGCCGCCTACCAGGCCGAGCGCCAGCTCACCGAGATGGGCGACACGGTCGACGCCTCGGCGCGCACGGAGATCGAGTCCGCGATCGCGGCGGTGCGCGAGTCGCTCACCTCTGAGGACACGGCCGAGATCCAGGGCAGGACGCAGGCGCTGCAGGAGTCCTTCCACCGGGTCTCCGAGCAGATGTACGCGGCGGCGGCCCAGGCCAACGCCGCCGGCGCCGACGCGGCCGGACCCAACGGCGCGGCGAGCACCGACGGCGCCTCGGCCGACGAGGAGGAGGTCGTCGACGCCGAGGTCGTCGAGGGCGAGGAGCGCCGGTGAGTCCCCCCGAAGAGCGCGAGCCGCCGAGCGAGGGCGCGGTCCGGGAGCAGCTGCGTGAGAAGCCCGGGCCGCGCGGCTCTAACGCGCCGGCGCAAGGGCGTGACGCGCCAGAGACCCAAGGTGACTCGGACGCCGATCACGGCTTCGTGGAGGCGCCCGCGGGCGAGCCGGCCGACGAGGCCGAGCCGGGCACCGTCAAGTCGGCGCCCGGGGAGGACGGCGATGCAGCCGACGCCGCTCTCGAGGCCGAGGCCGCCGGGTCGCCTCCGGACGAGTCGGACCCGCTCGCCGAGGCCGAGCGCAGCCGCGACGAGTACCTCTCGCTCGCCCAGCGCACCCAGGCCGACTTCGACAACTTCCGTCGCCGCGCCGCGCGGGAGACCGCGGCCGCCGGTGCGCGCGCGAAGGCCGGCCTCGTGCGCGAGCTCCTGCCCGCGCTCGACAACCTTGAGCGGGCGCTCGCCGCGGCCGACGAGGCCGACGACGGCTTCGCCCGAGGCGTCCAGATGGTCCACGCCGAGATCGTCGGCGCGCTCGAGCGCAACGGCGTGGCCGCGTTCGAGCCGAGCGGCGAGCGCTTCGACCCGACCGTCCACGAGGCGCTGTCGACGCGTCCCGCCGACGATGCGGAGGCGGGCCTCGTCATCGACGTGGTCGAGAAGGGCTACCGGCTCGAGGAAACCGTCCTGCGCCCCGCGCGGGTGATCGTCTCCGCCTAAGCGCCATGCCGGCCGTCAAGGACCCATACAAGACGCTCGGCGTCGACAGGAAGGCCTCCGACGAGGCGATCAAGAAGGCCTACCGCAAGCTCGCGCGGCGCTGGCATCCCGACCACAACCCCGACGACTCCGCGGCCGAGGAGCGCTTCAAGGAGATCCAGGAGGCCTACGGCATCCTCTCCGACCCCGACAAGCGCAAGCAGTACGACGCCGGCGGCGGGATCCTCGGCGGCTTCGGCGGCGGGGGCGGCTTCGATCCGGGCGCTTTCCGGGGCGGCTTCGGCGGCTTCGGCGACATCCTGTCCGACATCATCGGAGGCCGGAGCGGCGGTGCGGGCGCCGGCCGCGCGCCTGCCGCTGAGCGAGGGCGCGACCTCGAGGTCGAGGTCCACCTGTCGTTCGACCAGGCCGTGGAGGGCGCCCAGGTCTCGGTGACCGTGCCGATGTCGGCGCCGTGCCCTACCTGCCGCGGCACGGGCGCCAAGCCCGGCACCGCGCCCTCGGTATGCCCGCGGTGCCAGGGACGGGGCATCGAGTCGCACGGGCAGGGCATGTTCTCGATCACCCAGCCGTGCTCTCAGTGCGGCGGCACGGGAACGAAGATCGACGACCCGTGCCCCACCTGCGCCGGTCGCGGGCAGACGCGCCAGACCAAGCGCTACAAGGCCAACATCCCCGCCGGCGTCCGCGACGGAAGCCGGGTCCGGCTCGCCGGCAAAGGCGAGTCCGGGTTCCGTGGGGGCCCGACGGGCGACCTCTACGTGATCACCCGCGTCGATGAGTCGTCAGTCTTCCGTCGCAAGGGCGAGAATCTCGAGGTCGACGTGCCGATCACGATCGTCGAGGCCATCAGGGGGGCGACCGTCGAAGTGCCGACGCTCAACGGGACCAAGCGAATCCGCGTGCCCGCCGGCACCCCGCACGGGACCGTGCAGCGGCTGCGCGGGGAGGGACCGCCGCGCCTCGGCGGCCGCGGGCGCGGCGACATCCGCTATCGGTTGGCGATCGACGTGCCGAGCTCCCTCAACCGCGAGCAGCAGCGCGCGGTCGACGAGCTGGCCGAGGTCATGGACGGCAACCCGCGCGAGCGGCTGCTTGCGCAGGCGGGACAGAGTGGCTGATGCCGGCGCCTGAACCGGGAGACGGCCGCCGCGGCCGCGGGCCCGGGCAACGCCGGGGCGGCGGCGCGGAACCCAGTCGCGGGGTCTACATGATCTCGATCGCCGCCCAGCTCGCCGGGATGCACCCCCAGACGCTGCGCATCTACGAGATGCGCGGGCTCATCACCCCCAAGCGCTCACCCAAGAACACCCGCCTCTACTCCCAGGAGGACGTCGATCGGCTGCAGAGGATCCAGGAGCTGACGACCGAGCTCGGGCTCAACCTGGCGGGCGTCGAGCGGGTGATGGAGCTCGAGACCGAACTCGCGCGCACGCGCCGGCGGGTGGAGCGGCTCGAGCGCGAGCTCGAGCGCACGCACGAGGCGGCGGTCGTCGAGGTCGAGCGGGTACGGCGCTCGTTCCGCCAGGAGCTGGTGCGCTATGAGCCGCCGGAGAGCGCGCTGGTGCCGGTGCGGCGGAGGCGGGGCTGAGGCGGGGACTACGCCGTTCGGAACACCTTGGCGGAACTAGGCAGGGACTCGATTCGCCGCCGAGCTGGCGGGATTGCATCTCCGCCAGCCCTTTACAGGACCTCGCAGTTATGGGATAGTTGACCCAAGCTACCCCGAGGGGGACTCGTGGGACAGTCAAGACGGTCCGTCGTCGTTATCGCGCTGGTCGTAGGGGTGATCGCGGCTGCCCTCGCCCTTCTTCTCACCGGTGGAGGCTCGGCAAAGGCGGACACCGTGCGCTTCCAGGACGCGGAGCAGGTCGGGCCCGAGCCGTTCACTTCGCCGGCTGACGCCTCCAGCGAGGGAGGAGATGATTCGTCTCCGAACGGTCAGAACGGCTCGGATACGCCTACTCCGAACGGTCAGGACGGCTCGGATACGCCTACTCCGAACGGTCAGGACGGCACGGAGACGTCTCAGGGCGGCCAGGACGGAGAGTCGACACAGCCGGGCACCTTCGGCGGCACCGGGGATAACACAGTCTGCGACCGCGAGAAGCTGATCGAGGCGCTCACCGCGGACCCCGACAAGCTGCAAGAGTGGGCCGAGGTCGTGGGTGTCGAGCCGACCGAGGAGGCCGTGTCCTCGTACATACGCGAGCTTCGCCCGGTGGAGCTCACCCAGGACACGCAGGTCACCAACCACTCCTACTCGGGCGGCGGCGCGAAGCCGTATCAGGCGATCATGCAGAAGGGAACGGCGGTCCTGGTCGACAAGGACGGCAAGCCGGTAGCTCGCTGCCGTTGCGGGAATCCGCTCGCCGAGCCGGTCGAGCTCGAGGAGGAGACCAAGTGCTACGACTGCCCGCCGAACTACCAGCCGCCCCCGCGATGCGACTACCTTGACTACGAGGACGACCAGTACGAGCAGTACGACGACCAGGACTTCGAGCGCCAGTACAAGCCCAACGACTACAAGGGCAAGTGCTACAAGCCCGAGCCGAAGCCCCCGCCGGTCAAGGAGGACGGCGAGGAGCCCACGCCGGAAGAGTGCACCGACGATCCGACGACTGCCGGTTGTGAGGAACAGTGCACGGAGGATCCCTCCCTGCCGTACTGCGACGGCCAACAGCCTGATGGGGAGGGGACGGGCACCGGCGAGCCCGAGCCCGGCACCGGCGAGCCCGAGCCCGGCACCGGGGAGCCTCCGTCCGACGGCGACGGGACCCCCGACGGCAACGGGACCCCCGACGGCGGTGGTGGGACCCCCGACGGCGGCGGTGGGACCCCCGACGGCGGCGGTGGGACCCCCGACGGCGGGGAGACGCCGCCCTAGAGAAGGCCGGTAGGGCGGGGAGCCGCTTGTCGATCGACGCGTGGATCCCCGCCCCAAACAGGGTTGGGGATCCAGCACGTCGCCGGGCGTGGTCGCTTCGAGTGTGCCGAGCGCCTTGGGTGTTCGCGAGCCTGAAAGTCAAGACCGCCATCGCGGTGAGGTCCGGCTCGTCTGGGGGCCTGCCCGATCTGCTATAAATCGGCTTAGGTTTTCTAATGCACGTCGACCGGTTCACCGTAAAGACTCAGGAGGCTCTCGCGGCCGCTCAGCGCATCGCGGGCGCGCGCGGCAACCCCCAGCTCGAACCCCAGCACCTGCTAACCGCTCTGCTCGAGCAGGAGGGCGGAATCCTGGTGCCCATCCTACGCGCCGCGGGCGCCGATCCCGAGCGCGTGCGGCGCGCCGCCAACGAGGCCCTCGATTCCCTGCCCACCGCCCGCGGCGAGGCCAGCCAGGCTCCCTCTCCCAGCCAGCAGACGATCCAGGTCCTCAACAAGGCCGACGAGGAGGCGCGCGGCTTCGGCGACGAGTACGTCTCCACCGAGCACGTACTGCTCGCCCTGGCTGCCGACCCGAGGACCGACGTCGGTGCTTCCCGCGACCAGCTGGCCGAGGCGATCGCGAACGTGCGCGGACCCCACCGCGTAACCGACCAGAACCCCGAGGACAAGTATCAGGCGCTCGAGAAGTTCGGCCGCGATCTGACCGAGGCGGCTGAGCAGGGCAGGCTCGACCCGGTCATCGGTCGCGACGACGAGATCCGGCGGGTGGTCCAGGTGCTCTCTCGTCGCACGAAGAACAACCCGGTTCTGATCGGCGAGCCCGGTACCGGCAAGACCGCGATCGCCGAGGGCCTCGCCCAGCGGATCGTCTCGGGCGACGTGCCCGAGTCGCTACGCGACCGGCGCGTGGTGGCGCTCGACATCGGCGCCCTGATCGCCGGGGCGAAGTACCGGGGCGAGTTCGAGGACCGCCTCAAGGCCGTGCTCAAGGAGATCGCCGACGCCGAGGGTCGAATCATCCTCTTCATGGACGAGCTGCACACGATCGTCGGCGCGGGCGCCGCCGAGGGCGCCGTCGACGCGGCCAACCTGCTCAAGCCCATGCTCGCCCGAGGCGAGCTGCGCGCGGTCGGCGCGACCACGCTCGACGAGTACCGCAAGCACATCGAGAAGGACGCCGCGCTCGAGCGCCGCTTCCAGCCCGTCTACGTCGACGAGCCGAGCGTCGAGGACGCGATCGCCATCCTGCGCGGGCTCAAGGAGCGCTACGAGGTCCACCACGGCGTACGGATCCAGGACTCCGCGATCGTGGCCGCCGCGATGCTCTCGCAGCGCTACATCGCCGACCGCTTCCTGCCCGACAAGGCGATCGACCTGGTCGACGAGGCCGCGTCGCGCCTGCGCATCGAGATCGACTCGATGCCGATCGAGATCGACGAGGTCGAGCGGCGCATTCAGCAGCTCGAGATCGAGCGTCAGGCCATGAGCAAGGAATCGGACGCCGCCTCGTTGGCTCGCCGCGACGCGATCGAAGCCGAGCTCGCCGACCTGCGCGAGCGCTCGGCCGGCATGAAGGCCCAATGGCAGTCCGAGAAGGAAGCCATCACCGCGGTGCGGGAGGTCAAGGAGCGCCTCGAGCAGGCCCACCGCGAGACCCAGCGCGCCGAGCGCGACGCCGACCTCGGCCGCGCCGCCGAGCTTCGCTACGGCGAGATTCCCGAGCTCGAGCACGCTCTGCGCGAGGCCGAGGCCGCGACCGACGGGACCGGCGGCACCTACCTCAAGGAGGAGGTCGACGAGGAGGACGTGGCGGAGGTCGTCGCCAAGTGGACGGGGATTCCCGTGTCGAAGCTGATGGAGGGCGAGATCGAGAAGCTCGTCCACATGGAGGCGCGCCTGCACGACCGCGTGATCGGCCAAGACGACGCGGTCGACGCGGTCTCCAACGCGTTGCGGCGCTCCCGGGCGGGCCTCCAGGACCCGAATCGCCCGATCGGCACCTTCCTGTTCATCGGCCCGACCGGCGTCGGCAAGACCGAGCTCGCCCGCGCGCTCGCCGAGTTCATGTTCGACACCGAGGACGCGATCCTGCGCATCGACATGTCGGAGTACGTGGAGAAGCACACGGTCTCGCGGCTTGTGGGCGCGCCGCCCGGTTACGTCGGCTACGAGGAGGGCGGCCAGCTCACCGAGGCCGTGCGCCGGCGCCCTTACAGCGTCGTCCTCCTCGACGAGATCGAGAAGGCCCATCCCGACGTGTTCAACATTCTGCTCCAGGTAATGGACGACGGCCGTCTGACCGACGGCCAGGGCCGGACCGTCGACTTCAAGAACACGGTCCTGATCATGACGTCCAACATCCCCGGCGGGGTGGCCGGCGTCGAGGCGACCTTCAAGCCCGAGTTCGTCAACCGCCTCGACGACATCGTCGAGTTCGCGTCCCTCACCCGCGAGCAGATCGGAGAGATCGTCGACATGCAGGTCGCCGTGCTCGCTCGGCGCGTGCGCGAGCGCGGCGTGGAGATTGAGCTCACCGACGACGCGCGGACGCTGATCGCCAACCTCGGCTACGACCCGACCTACGGCGCGCGTCCGCTCAAGCGGGTGATTCAGAAGCGGCTCGTCGACAAGCTGGCGCTCAGGCTGCTCGAGGGTGAGGTCGGCCCGGGCGACCGGGTGCGGGTGGACGCCGCGAACGGCGAGCTGACGTTACAGCGGGCGCCCAGCGAGGTCGCGACCGCTCGAGACGGTGTGAGCGGCGAGGCGCCTCAGGCGGCGACGAGCGCGCGGATCAGGTCCGGCGTCACGTAGGTCTCGACCAACGCGCAGGCGACGAGCACCGGCACGGCGATCGCCACGGTGACGAACGTGGCGGCGAGCAGCTCGCTCCAGCGGCCGCGGCGGCTGGCCACGAGCCAGGCGGCGAGCGGCAGGAAGAGCGCGGTCAGCTCGGGGACGGCGTGCAGCGAGAGGGCGGCGAGCAGGACGCCTGGGCTCATCCCGAGTTGAGCGGCGACCGCCGCGGTCCCGTTGCCGAGGATCACCGCCTGGGTGACGAGCGAGAAGCCGGTGGCGAGCACCACGAACCAGATCGCGAGCGTCCCTGCCCAATCGTGGATCACCTTCCAGGTTCCGCTCTGGCGGGCGGCTTCGAGCGGCATCGAGCTGCCGGCTATGAAGCCGGCCACGCACGCGAAGCCGTGGAGGGCGAGCACGAGCGAGTTGCGGAACAGGACCGGGCCGAGGTTGGAGGCGTCCGGGGGACGGGTGACCCCAGGGATGACGAGTTGCGTGGGGTCGGGAATCGTTACCGTCGCGATCACGTACACGGCGAGCAGCAGCCCGCAGGCCACCACCAGCGCCTTCGCCGCCCACTCGCCGATAACCGGCCCGGGGTGGGCGCTCCAGCGTTTGAGCGTCGCTCGCGTGTCGTCGATGCCCCGAACCAGGGCGAGGTCCTGGACGCTCATCGTCCCCTTGCATCGGCAGGTGCAGACCGCAGCCCAAGCACCCCGACCGCGGTTGGACGCCGAGGCGCTCGTCCGACCGGCCATCGCCGGTCCGCCGAGCGCGCAACAATGAAAGGGACAGGCTTCAGGACCGCGAGCGAAAGGACCGCATGCCGACCTTCATCATGGTCAGCCGGCTGACTCCCGAGGGAGTGCAGACGATCAAGAACAACCCGCAGCGGATCAAGGAGGTGAACCGCGAGATCGAGCAGCTCGGCGCAGAGGTCAAGGCGCAGTGGGCGACACTCGGTCAGTTCGACTTCGTCAACGTGATCGAGGCTCCGGACGAACTGACCATGGCGCGGATCTCACTCGAGCTCGGGTCCCGCGGGACGGCGCGGTACGAGTCGCTGCCCGCGATCCCGGTCGACGACTTCATCTCCGGCCTCTGAGTGACTCTCTCGCCACCCGGGGTCGACAGCGGGAGGCGACCGTGAGCCGCGTGCTCGTGGTCGGGGCGGGAGGTCGCGAGCACGCGCTCGTGCGCGCCCTGCGCCGGGCGCCGCGCGCGCCCGAGGTGCTCTGCGCGCCGGGCAGCGCGGGCATCGCGCGCGACGGGGTGCGTTGTCTCGACGTGGGGACCGGCGACCTCGAGGGACTCGTCGTTGCCGCCCGCGAGGAGGCCTGCGACCTCGTCGTCATCGGCCCCGAGACGCCGCTCGTCGACGGCCTCGTGGGCGAGCTCGCCGACGCTCAGGTGCGCTCCTTCGGGCCTTCGGGAGCGGCGGCGCGGATCGAGGGGTCGAAGGCCTACGCGAAGGAGGTGATGGACGCCGCCGGGGTCCCGACCCCGGGCCATATCGTGCTCAGCGACCACGAGGCGGCGCTCGCCGTCCTCGAGCGCGCCTCCTACCCGCTCGTGCTCAAGGCCGACGTGCTCGCCGCGGGCAAGGGCGTCCTCCTCTGCGCGGACGAGGACGATGCCCGCACCGCGCTCGAGGCCTTCTTCGTTGAGCGGCGTTTCGGCGAGACGGCGGTTGTCCTCGAGGAGCTCGTCGACGGCGAGGAGCTCTCCCTGCTCGCGCTCTGCGACGGCGAGCGTGCGCTGGCGATGGCCCCCGCCCGCGACTTCAAGCGGCTCGGCGACGGCGACCGCGGACCGAACACGGGCGGCATGGGGAGCTTCTCGCCGGTCGCCGGAATCGACGCCGAGCGGGCCGAGGAGCTCGTGCGCCTCGTCCACCAGCCCGTGCTCGACGAGCTGCGGAGGAGGGGAACTCCCTATCACGGTGTCCTCTACGCCGGCCTCATGCTCACCGCCGGCGGACCGCAGGTGCTCGAGTTCAACTGCCGCTTCGGCGACCCCGAGGCCCAGGCGATCCTGCCGCGGCTGCGCTCCGACCTGCTCGAGGCGCTCGAGGCCGCCGTGCGTCCAGGGGGTCTCGAGGGCTTCGAGCTCGAGTGGTCGCCGGACCCGGCGGTCACGGTGGTCCTCGCTTCGCACGGCTATCCGGTGACTTCCTCGAGCGGCGAGCGCATCAGCGGAATCGACGAGGCGGCCGCGGCGCCCGATGTCGAGGTCCTGCACGCGGGCACCGCCGACGACGGAGCCGGGGGCTTCGTGACCGCCGGCGGGCGCGTGCTCGACGTCACCGCGGTGGGTTCGACGCTCGCCGAGGCGCGCGAGCGGGCCTATGCCGCCGCCGATCGGATCGAGTTTGCCGGGCGCCGGCTTCGACGCGACATCGCGGCCGAGGCGGCCGCGCGGGTGGGCGCGTGACGGATCCGTGGCCGCTTCCCTCGCCGCCGCCGGCGCTCGGCGACCAGCCCGAGATCGCGGGGGAGTTCGACGAGCTCGAGGTCGATGCGCCTCGCGTTGGGATCGTGATGGGCTCGAAGAGCGACATCCCCGCGCTGGAGCCCGCCGGTCGCGAGCTCGACGAACGCGGCATCCACCACGAGACGCGCGTGATGAGCGCCCACCGCGACCCCGACGTCGTCGCCGAGTACGCCCGCAACGCCCGCATGCGGGGGCTGCAGGTGATCGTCGCGGGCGCCGGTCTCGCCGCCGCCCTCCCCGGCGTGGTGGCAGCGCACACCGACCTGCCGGTGATCGGCGTGCCGCTCGTCAGCACCACGTCCGTGGCCGGCGGGCTCGACGCGCTCCTGGCCATCGCCCAGATGCCGCCGGGAGTGCCGGTGGCGTGCGTGGGCGTGAACGCCGCCCGCAACGCGGCGGTGCTCGCCGCGCGCATCATCGGCGTGTGACGGCGCCGCCGTGATCGAGCGCTACACGCGCCCGGAGATCGGCGCGGTCTGGTCGGAGGACCACAAGCTCGCGAGCTGGCTCGAGGTCGAGCTCGCGGTGGTGGACACGCTCGCCGAGCGAGGAGAGGTTCCCGCGGGCGACGCCGCCGCCGTCCGCGAGCGGGCCACCTTCACCGTCGAGGCCGTACGCGAGCGCGAGCGCGTGACCGACCATGACGTGGCGGCATTCGTCGACGTCGTGGCGGCCTCGGTGGGGGAGGCGGGTCGCTGGGTCCACCACGGCCTCACCTCCTCCGACGTGCTCGACACGGCGCTGGCGCTCCAGCTCCGCGCGGTCGGGGAGATCTGCCTCGCGGGCGCGCTCGCCTACCGCGACGCGCTCGCCGAGCGCGCGTGCGAGCATCGCGGGACCCTGTGCGTCGGGCGCACGCACGGCGTTCATGCCGAGCCGACGACCTTTGGCGTCAAGCTCGCCGGTCTCGCGTTCGAGGCTCAGCGCAACCTCGACCGCCTCGAGCGGGCGTTCGCCGGCGTGGCCGTCGGCGCGCTCTCGGGCGCGGTCGGGACCTACTCCGCCAACGGACCCGAGATCGAGGCCGCGGTCCTCGCGCGGCTCGGTCTCGCGCGCGAGGACGTTTCGACCCAGGTGGTCGCGCGCGACCGCCACGCCGATCTGCTTGCGGCGATCGCGCTCGCCGGGGCGGGGATCGAGCGCTTTGCGACCGAGGTCCGCCACCTTCAGCGGACGGAGGTGCGCGAGGTCGAGGAGCCCTTCCGCGAGGGCCAGAAGGGATCGTCGGCGATGCCCCACAAGCGCAACCCGATCGTCAGCGAGCGCGTGAGCGGCCTGGCGCGGCTGCTGCGCGGCTACGCCCAGGGGGGAGTAGAGAACGTCGCCCTTTGGCACGAGCGCGACATCTCGCACTCCTCGGTCGAGCGCGTAGCCCTGCCCGACGCGACGATCCTGCTCGACTACATGCAGTCACTGGCGACGCGGGTGGTGAACGAGATGAGGATCCACTCCGACCGCATGCGCGCGAACCTGGAGGCCACGCACGGCGCCCTCTTCTCCCAGCGCGCCCTCCTCGCGCTCGTCGAGAGCGGGCGCTCGCGCGATGAGGCCTACCGGATCGTCCAGGAGAACGCCCAGCTCGCCTGGGACACCGAGACGCCGTTTCGGGAGCTGCTCGCCGGGGCGGCGCCGGATCTCGAGCTGGACACGGTGTTCGACGCTCAAGCATTCGTGCGGTATGCGGAGGAGATCGTCGGACGGCTGGACGAGCTGAGGTGAAGCGTCGAACGGCCGGCCCCCGGCCCCCGTGAGAGTGAGCGAGCGCTCACTTGGGCACCTTCGTCGCATGACCACAGCGCCTTCCCCCCGGCCGGCATCTCCGCCCCCACCCGATCCGAACGCCGAACCCGAGGTGTTCGATCGCCTCCAGGCGTCGGACTTCCGCCTCCAGCGGGCCGCCACCCTAGTCGTGACCGTCGTGCCGTTCCTGCTGCTCGGCCTCGCCGTGGCCCAGCTCTGGAACGAGGCCCTGCGCTGGCACGACCTCGTCGTGTTCGCGGTGGTCTATCCCCTCACCGCGCTCGGCGTGACGGTCGGCTTCCATCGCCACCTCACGCATCGCAGCTTCGAGACCGCGCGCGCGGTTCGCGGCCTGCTCGCGATCCTCGGCTCGGCGGCGATCGAGGGCTCGGTGATCAAGTGGGTCGCCGACCACCGCCGCCACCACACGTTTGCCGACGAGCCGGGCGACCCCCACAGTCCCCACGTCGGACACGGCGGGGGGGTGACCGGAGCACTGCGCGGGCTGTTCCACGCGCATCTGGGCTGGCTCTTTCGCTACGACGCGCGTGGCGAGTGGGACCGCTACGCCCGCGACCTCGCCCGCGACCCCGCGATCGTGCTGATCGACCGGCTCTTTCCGCTCTGGGCACTGCTCGGGCTCGCGTTTCCGTTCGCGCTCGGCCTTCTGCTCAGCGGGACGCTCTTGGGCGGCCTCACGGGCCTGCTCTGGGGGGGAGCGGTGCGGGTCTTCCTGCTGCACCACATCACCTACAGCATCAACTCGATCTGTCACTTCTTCGGCCGGCGCCGCTTCGCCTCCGACGACCACTCTCGCAACGTCTGGTGGCTCGCCCTGCCCTCACTCGGCGAGGCCTGGCACAACAACCACCACGCCTTTCCCACCTCGGCCGAGCACGGGCTCGCGCGGCGGGAGCTCGACGTGTCGGCCCTGGTGATCCGCCTGCTCGAGCGTCTCGGCCTGGCCTGGAACGTCGTACGACCGTCGGCGACGGCCCAGCGCGGCCGCGCGCTGTAAAGCTCGCCGCGCCGGAAGTCGAGTTACGCGACCGACGGGCGCGCCGCGGCCTCAGCCGAACACCCGCGGCATCCTCCAGATCGTCTTGAGGCGACCTGCGGGGCGTAGGCGGCCGGTCGCCATCGCTCGCCGCGCATCGAGCCGCCCGGCGAAGATGTCGGCCCAGTCCTCGAAGCGGCAGCGAAGGCGGACGTCGGGATCCTCGACGCGCCCCTGCTCGGCCCACGCCGAGCCGTTCTCGACGCGGACGAACCACGGGGCGGCGTCGCGAAAGTCCCACTGGAAGGTCGTGGGGCGGTCGAGGCCGTGGTCGGGGGCCACCGAGCGGGCGAGGGCGTCGAAGAGGCGGCCTTGCGAGTCGGGGTCGGACGCGGGCGGGCCGGTCTTCTCGCCCAGGTAGCCCGCTCGCAGGAGCGCGATCACGCTCTCGGCGCGCTCCTCGGGCGTCAGGTGCAGGGGCACGACCGCCGGGCCAGGCATCTCCTCGAGCGGCATGCCGGCGGCGCGCAGCTTCGACTCGAACGACCGGAAGCCGTCGGTGTAGATCTCTTCGAGCGTGTAGCCGAAGCACTCGGTATAGCGACGGTCCCAGCCCGGCGGAACGAACAGGCCGATCGAGCGCCTGGCCGACTCGCGCAGCTCCTCGGCCACTGCCGCCGTGCAGTCGGGGTCGTCGGCCTGAAGATCGGCGAGCAGCTTGACCCCGAAGCCGATGTGGCGCGACTCGTCGCTCGCCACCTTCTCGATTCCCTCGCGGAAGCCGGGCATGACGTCACGCTGCTCGAGGTACCCGGCGATGAAGTGCTGACCGGGCTGGGCGATCGCTGCTTCGATGAGCATGTGGTAGAGAGCGACCGCAGCCGCGAGCTTGGGCTTCGAGCGGTCGCGGCGCAGCTCGTCGGCCAGCTCGTCGAGGCGGTTGAAGAGCTGGCGAAAGCCCCACGTGAGGTCGGGTTGGATGGCGTCGAGGGCATCGCCGATCGAGTCGCCGCCCACCTCGGCGACTTCGCGCATGAAGCGCGCGAAGAAGACGGCGTGGCGCGCCTCGTCGACCTGCTGGGTGGCGAGAAGGTACTTCTGCTCCTCGCGGGGGGCGGCGTCGATGTAGGGGGACAGATTGTCGGCTACCGCGTCTTCACCCCAGAAGAACAGCGAGTAGTTCCAGATCGCCGCGCGGCGTTCGAAGTCCGAGAAACGCTCCCGCCAATGCTCGCGGTCGAGCGCGAAGTCGATCTCCGTGGCGCGCCAGTTGCCGCGCTCCCAGCGCGCGTAGAGGTCGTCGTAACTGATGCTGTCGGTGGCTTGACGGGGTGTTTCGGTCACGGCCATCGTTCGCCGCCCCTCACGTGCTCGACGCGGTTCGGACAAGAAAGCTATCCCAATAGTGCGTACCCGGTCAGCTCCATCCGGTCGGTTTCGTAGCTTCGTGGGGTGTCGCGCCCGGACTACCCGTTGACGATCTTGGAGTTCCAGAAGCGGTTCGGGACTGAGGAGGCGTGCCGTG
>Ga0136616_10000082_pt1 | contig 34746 bp, 35 predicted proteins | sample AntDrymUQ2992106_2_FD_106648 | JGI IMG/M metagenome (GOLD analysis project Ga0136616, IMG submission 106648) | Polar desert sand microbial communities from Dry Valleys, Antarctica - metaG UQ299 (21.06) | ecosystem: Environmental > Terrestrial > Soil > Desert | place: Antarctica: Dry Valley... | reverse complement strand
GCGACCGAGAGCCAGAAGGTGTTCTCGTCCAGCCGCAGCAGGACAGGGTTGTTGATGACTCCACCGTCGACGTCGGTGTTGAGGACGAACTTGCACTGCTTGACTGCGCACTTGGTGAGGTCGCGTGGGGTCAGCATGTTGGTCAGCGTGAAGGCGTCCGGACCGGTGATCTCAACCTGCCGCTCGACCCCGACATCCCACATGGTGACGTCGTTGACCAGCCGCCAATACTCTGCGATCGGGTCGTCGTAGTGGCGCGGGTGATACATGCGGTTGCAGACGGTGTAGGACTGCACGCCGTGTCGCCGTGATGCGTAGAAGTACGGCGACTTGCGGATCCGCGTGTACATGTGGATGCGGGGGTTGTCGTAGGGGATGTGCACGGTAGGTCCTTTCTGACCACAGGTCTGCTGGCGGCGGGTTAGCTCCAGGGGAACGGCGAGCTGCTGGTGGGATGCAGCTCGCCGCGCTCGTAGCGGGCGAAGCTGAACGGCGCAAGCAGCTGCTGCGGTTCGTCGAGTAGCTCGCGTGCCACGAGGTCACCGACGCCGATCATCTTGTAGCCGTGGTTGGAGTCGGCAATGACATAGGCGTTCTGCTGGAAAGTGTCGAAGACGGGGAAGCTGTCGGGCGTGAAGCAGCCGAGACCGCCGGAGTGCTCGTCCTTGAAGAGGTGGCGGGTGCCCTTGAACCGCTGGTGGCAGTGGGCCAGTGCGGCGGTCCACATGTGTGCGAAGTCAGCAGGTACGACGAACTCCGGGCTGGCCGGACCGTACGGGTCTACGGCCACGTCGGCGGCCGGCTTCCCGACGGTGAGGGGCATACTGCCGCCCTGAACGCCACCGAAGTGGAAGTCCGGCTTGTAGTAGATGCCCCACATCTCGTCGGTGACGAGCGTGCCGTCCTCGTCGTACAGCGGTGCATCAGAGTCGACATGCATGACCGGTGGCATGCCGTTGGACGCATCAGTGAAGAGTCCGGGCTCGACGCCGAGCGTGCCCTCCTGCAGCAGCAGGTAGGTCCACATGTCGACACCGGTGCGTAGCTGACCGTCCGAGCCGCGGACGCTGATTGTCTCGGGCAGGTCGAGCATCGCCCACAGGTCCCGGATCCAGGGGCCGACCGCCACGACGAGCTGCTCGCAGCGCACGGTGCCCCGGTCGGTTTCTACTGCGCGGACGGCACCACTGTCGAGGTCGAGGCCAGTCACCTGGACACCGGTCAGGATCCGGGCTCCCGCCGCTTCGGCTTTCGCCGCCAGGCCGCGCATGGACGCGAGGTTGTTGGCGTATCCGCCGCGTTGCTCGTGCAGCACGTTGGTGATGCCTTCGCCACGCCAGTCACCGAAGAGGTCGTCCAGGTAGGTGCGGCAGGCCGTCTCGCCCTCGACGAGGGTGGACGGGTAACCGATCTCCTGCTGCTCCGCATGGATCTGCCGGACGCCCTCCCGCATCGACTCCGGGGCGGCCTGCAGGTAGCCCACCGGGTGGTAGGAGAACGCCGTGGTGTCCGACTCCCAGACCGCGACCGAGTGCGCCATCAGCCGACGCATCGCCGGTTGGAAGTAGTTGTTTCGGACGACCCCGCAGGCGATGCCCGAGGCACCTGCACCGACCGCCGTCTTGTCGAGCACTACGACGTCGGGGTCGCCGCCGTCGCGGGAACGGAGCTGCCGCGCGAGATGCCAGGCGGTGGACAGGCCGTGGACCCCGGCTCCGACGATCACATAGCGAGCTTCCTCGGGAAGCGGGGACTGCTGTTCGGACCCGACACTCGACACCGTTCGCCTCCATTGCCATATCGGCAATACTGTTGCAAACTATCGAAGTGACGTTAACACGGGAGGTGACGTGACGGAAGCGCATCGCCCGGTTGCGACGGTGGAGCGCGCCCTTGCGGTGCTCCAGGCGTTGGCCGACGCGCCGCGTGACCTGGGCAACAACGAGATCGCCCGCTCGGTGGGAACGAATCCGAGCACCGCCTCCCGCTTGCTCGCCACGCTGGCGCAGGACGAGCTGGTCCGTCGGGTGCCGGAGAGCGGACGCTTCCGGCTCGGTCCCCGCCTGGTCGAGCTGGGCAACGCTGCGCTTGCCCGGGTGGACCTACGACAGCTGGCCCGCCCGCACCTGGAGTTCCTTACCGAGGCGACTGGTGAGACGGCCACCCTTTCGATTCCGGGCGAGCAGACCACGATCACCGTGGATTTCGTGCAGAGTCCGTCGACGGTCCGCAGTGTGGCTGTCGTCGGTCGGCGCAGCGTCACGCACGCGACCGCCACCGGCAAGGTCTTCCTCGCTTCTACCGGTGAGCTGCCTACCGGCCCGCTGCCGTCGTACACCCGGCGGACCATCACCGACCGGCGGCAGTTGGCCGCCGAGGTTGCGCGCACCGCGGAGCGCGGTTGGGGCCAGGCAGTCGGAGAGCGCGAGGAAGACCTGAACGCCGTCGCCGCCCCGGTCATCGGCGCTCACGGCCACCTGGTGGGTGTACTCGGACTGCAGGGCCCCGCCGCGCGCTTTGCGCCGCGGACGATGCGAGCGGCGGCAGAGCTGCTTGTCACCCATGCGGCGCAGCTGTCCTCAGTCAGTCGCTGAGGAGTCTGTCGCTGAGGGCGTACCGGCGGAGATAGGTCACGAATCCGTTGCCACTATGGCATCGATCTTGTCTGGCCCGACGGGCCGTGCCAGAGTCGGCGTGATAGGGAGGGATCACGCACGACGTGCGCAGCCTTCTCACCTCAGTAGTTCTGCCCAGCCGGCTCCATCAGAGGGCCGGACGGAGGTGGTCATGAGAGGCGTCGTCGCGCATCCGATCCGCTGCGGCGCGCAGCAGGGTGGTCCGGCGTGAGCTTCTTCTCGAAGTTCCTCACGTACCTGGAGTTCCGCTGGCAGGAGCTGGTGGAGTTGGCGATCGCGCACGCCCTCGTTGTTGCCATCTCGCTTGCTATCGCGACGGTGATCGGGGTGGCCTTGGGGGTGGCGACCTACCAGACGGAGCGTCCACGGGACCTCGTCCTCGCGGTGACCGGCACGTTCCTCACCATCCCCTCCCTCGCACTGTTCGGCCTGTTCCTCGCCGTGCCCTTCCTCGGCCTTGGTGCGCGCTCGGTGGTCGTCGGCCTCGTCATGTACGGGCTGCTGCCGATCGTTCGAAACACCATCGTCGGGCTGCGGGAAGTCGATCCGGCCATCGTGGAGTCGGCGCAGGGCATGGGCATGGGCCGATGGAAACGGCTGCTGCGCATCGAGCTGCCGCTGGCCTGGCCGATTGTGCTCACCGGCATGCGGGTGTCGACCCTCGTCTTGATCGGCATCGCCGCGATCGGCGCCTATATCAACGGTCCAGGCCTGGGCAACGATATCTTCCTGGGGCTCGCGCAGCTGGGCAGCGCAAGTGCGATCAACCTCGTGCTCGGGGGAACGCTCGGCATCATCATCCTCGCCGTGTTGTTCGACCTCCTCTTCGTCTTGATCTATCGCATCACGATTCCGAAAGGCATCCGATGACCAACGGCACAGGCGCCGGGACCGTCCGGGACGGCGGCAAGATCAAGATCCGACTCGACAAGCTTGCCAAGCGTTTCCCCGGCCAGTCCGAGCCGGCGGTGGACGACCTCACGCTGGAGATCCCCGAGGGGGAGATCGTCATCTTCGTCGGCCCTTCGGGCTGCGGGAAGACCACCACCATGAAGATGATCAACCGCATCATCGAACCGACGTCCGGGCGCATCTTCCTCGACGACGACGAGGTGACGAAGGTCAACCCCGATCTGCTACGGCGGCGGATCGGTTATGTCATCCAGCAGATCGGGCTCTTCCCGCACCAGACCATCGCCGAGAACGTCGCCACCGTGCCGAAGCTGCTCGGATGGGAGAAGAAGCGCATCGCCTCCCGGGTCGACGAACTACTGGAGACCGTCGGCATGGATCCCGGTCAGTACCGCAGCAGGTATCCCAAGGAGCTTTCCGGCGGTCAGCGCCAACGAGTTGGCGTCGCGCGCGCCATGAGCGCTGACCCCGACGTCATGCTCATGGACGAGCCCTTCGGCGCTATCGACCCGATCACCCGTGATCGGCTGCAGAACGAGTTCCTGCGGCTGCAGGCGCAGATCAAGAAGACCATCGTCTTCGTCACTCACGACATCGACGAGGCAATCAAGATGGGTGACCGCATCGCGATCCTTCGCGAGCACTCGCGCATCGCGCAGTACGACACCCCGGAGCGGATCCTTGTCGCTCCGGCCGACGACTTCGTCGCCGACTTCATCGGTCGCGGTGCCTCACTGAAGCGACTGAACCTCAGCCGGGTGCGCGATGTCGAGTTGCACGAGTGGCCGACGGCGCAGGAGGGAGCCAGCCGAGACGAGATCAGGCGGCTGCTGGAGAGCAGTGACAAGAGCGCCGTGCTGCTGCTCGATGCGCAGCGGCGTCCAGTGCAGTGGATCAACGCAGACCACCTGCGTCGCGCCGGCGACGGTCAATCGCTCACGAGTAGTGGGCTGCCGCCCGATGCGGTGGTGCAGCCCCACGCAACCCTCAGCGACACGCTGAACGAGATGCTGACCGCCAACTACAGCTGCGCCATCGTGGTCGACTCCTCCCACGCCTATCAGGGCATCGTCGACATCGACACGATCAATGAGGCGGTCCGCAGCATGCGCCACGCCGAACGCGGACGGCTGCGCGAGCAGGCCGCGGAGGAGCTGGTCTCCTAGCCATGTCCACAACCATCGATCGCCCGCCGGACACCGTGCGGACTGCAGCAGAGACCGCGGCGGAGGTCGGACGAGGAGCGCACCCGCGCACGCGGTCACTCGGCGGTTACCTGTTCATGCCGGTGCTGCTGCTCGCAACTCTCGTTGCCCTCTTCCTCTGGGTGAGCAGTCGAGAGCTCAGCAGCGGAGAGCAGCGCCGCCTCAACGCCGAAAGCATTCTGGCAAACGTTCGCGAGCACGTCTCGCTGACGGTGGTCTCCACGATCCTGGTGCTTCTCATCGCCATCCCGTTGGGGATCGTGCTCACCCGGTCGTTCGCTCGGACCATCACGCCGCCGGCCATCGCGGTGTTCAACATCGGGCAGGCGGTACCGTCGATCGGCGTCGTCGCCCTGCTGGCGACGGTATGGGACATCGGGTTCTGGCCTGTGGTCGCCGCGCTGGTCGCCTACACCACCCTGTCGGTGCTGCGTAACACCATGGTCGGTCTGCAGCAGGTGGATGCCTCGGTCATCGAGTCCGCCCGCGGGATGGGCATGACCAAGCGCGCGGTCCTCACCCGTATCGAGTTGCCGCTGGCGGTGCCGGTCATCATGGCCGGTCTGCGTACCGCATTGACCATCAATGTGGGCACCGCGACGCTCGCCCCCTTTGTCGGGGCTGGCGGCCTCGGTGAACTGATTGTCGCGGGGATCACCCAGGACCAGCAGCTGATCCTGGTTGTAGGCGCCGTGTTGGTGGCTGTGCTCGCCCTACTCATCGACTATCTGGCGGGTATCGCCGAAGAGAAACTCCGCCCACGCGGTCTGTAAACCAGGGAAGACCTACGGCACCTAGAAGGGAAGCACCATGCGTCATGCGAAGAGCGGGGTTACTCGACTGTCAGCCCTGGTGGCCGGACTGGCGCTGACTGTTGCCGCGTGCGGCGGTGGCTCCGAGCCACCGGCCGGTGCCGGTGGCGCGTCCCAGCCACCGCCGGCACCGGGCGAAAGCGCACCCAGCGAAGGCGGCGGCTTGGCCGGCGCGTCCTTCACGGTCGGCTCCAAGGAGTTCACCGAGCAGCTCATCCTGGGTCAGATGGCCCTACTCGCGCTGGAGGACGCCGGGGCTACGGTCAAGGACCAGACCGGTATCACCGGCACGGCCAACGTCCGCAAGGCGCTGGAGGCCGGCGAAATCGACATGTATTGGGAGTACACCGGTACCGGTTGGACGACACACCTGAAGAACGAGATCACCGAGGCTCCGGCGGACGAGCAGGAACTCTTCGACGCGGTCGCTGAACAGGACCTGGAGAAGAACGACGTCAAGTGGTTCGCCCTGACTCCGGTCAACAACACCTACGCCATCGCTACCTCCCAGGAGGCGAGTGACCAGCTCGGTGTCAAGACCCTCTCCGACTACGCAGCCAAGACCACGGAAGACCCGTCGGCGGGATCGCTATGTGCCGCCTCGGAGTTCCTCGACCGTGCGGACGGCCTCCCTGGCCTGGAGGAGGCGTATGGCTTCGACCTTCCCGAGGAGGCCGTTACCGAGGTCGAGCTGGGCATCATCTTCACCCGCGTGCCCAAGCAGGACCCGTGCAACTTCGGGGAGGTCTTCGCCACCGATGGTCGCATCCCTGCCAACAACATGGTGGTCATCGAGGACGACAAGGACTTCTTCGTCAAGTACAACATCGCGATGACCGCGGCCAACGATGTCTTCACGGAGAACCCGGGGCTGGAAGAGGTCTTCACGCCCATCTCAGAGAAGCTCACCACCGAGGTGATGCAGCAGTTGAACTCCCAGGTCGACGTCGACGGCCTGCCGGCGAAGGACGTCGCGCAGAAGTGGCTGGAGGACGAGGGACTGCTCGGCGGCTGACGCGCGCCCTGACACGGACGCCGTAACCGCACGCTGCGCCGCCCGCGTATGCGGATCAGCCTCGCCCAGGTCGACGCCCGACTGGGCGACATCGACGGCAACGTGGCCCGAGCGGATGCCGTCGTCGCTCGCGCGGTGGCGGAGTCAGCAGACCTCGTTGTCTTCCCGGAGTTGCACCTGACCGGGTACTCCATCGGCGAGGTTGACGCCGACCTGACGCTGCGTCCAAGCGACCCGAGGATCGAGAGGCTTGCCCGGCGCGCCGGCCGGGCGGGCCTCTTGATCGGTTTCGTGGAGGCCGGGCCGCGGGGCCACACCTACAACAGCACCGCCTACTACGAGGGCGGCGAGCTGGTCCACGTGCACCGAAAGCTGTACCTACCGCAGTACGCGCCTTTCGAGGAGCGCAACCACTTCACCCCAGGTCCGACGTTGCGCGCGTTCCCGACGGGTACGCCAGGCACCGATACGCGGATGGCGGTGCTGCTGTGCAATGACGCGTGGCAGCCACAACTCGCCTTCCTAGCTGCCCAGGACGGGGCGCAGGTGCTGCTCGTCCCAGCCGCCAGCGCGCAAAGCACCTTCCCGGAGCGCTACGACTCCTACGAGTACTGGCACAACATCACCCACTTCTACGGCCGCATGTTCCAGCTGTACGTCGTGTTCGTGAACCGGGTGGGGGTCGAAGGGAGACTGCGGTTCTGGGGCGGATCCCACGTGGTCGACCCCTGGGGCAACTTGGTGCAGGCGGCGCAGGAGCGGGAGGAGATACTCACCGTCGACATCGACTTGGCGCAGGTCCGGCGTCGCCGTCGCCAGGTGCCGTTGGTCAAGGAGGCTCGCCTCGGACTGCTTCAGCGGGAGATCGCCCGGCTGCTCGAGGAGGGCGGCGACCTGTGACACGGTGACGGTCGGTCATGTCGTGCCAGCACGGTACGGTCACCGGCGCAGGATCCGTCGACAGCAGAGGACTGGGTGGGATGAGAGCGCATCGGGTGGGAGCGGCCGCGGTGGCGGCAGTCATGTTGACCTTGGGTGGGTCCCAGGTGGCCTACTCCGCATCGGGATGGAAGGGCGTCGCTGCTGCGTCGGCGAGAAACGTGGACAGCTACGCCAGCGTCTCGGCGAACGGTACGACGAAGGCCGACCCAACGGAGGTTCGCTTCAAGGTGGCGCACTCCAACGACGAGCGGATCGAGCTCACCTGGGACGTCTACTGCACAGATCGCAACTTCAACTCGTGGAGCCGCTCGGGCACCGTAAAGAAGCGCACGCCGTTCACGAAGACGGTTGACACGCCGAACCGCATGCACCGCTGTGATGTGGACTTCTACGCGTCATCGTTCGACGACGGGAAGCTGAGAGTCAAGTCGCAGTCCAACCACTGAGCCCCCTCTCCATGGTGAGCCGGTTGCCGTCGGGGCGCTGGTCGGCGCTCCGCTCCCGATGACCGGCGAGAATGTCAGCCGTGTTGCTCGAGGACCTTGCCAGCGTGTCGGCTGCGGTGGGAGGTACGCGGGCGCGTTCGGCGAAGGTTGAGCTGCTGGCGAATGCCCTCCGCACGGCGACTCCCGCCGAGGTACCCGTGGTCGTGGCCTACCTGTCCGGCGGGTTGCGCCAACGCCGGACCGGCCTCGGATACGCCGCACTGCGCGACCTGCCCGCCCCGGCGCAGGAGCCGAGGATGACTGTCCTCGAAGCCGACACCGTGTTCGGTCGGATCGCGGAGCTGTCCGGACCAGGCTCACAAAGAGAGCGGCGCCGGCTGCTGGTCCAGGTCATGGAAGAGGCGACCGCCGAGGAGCAGCAGCAGCTCCTCGGCCTCGTCGGCGGTGACCTGCGGCAGGGGGCGCTCGACGCGGTCGTGACTGATGCGGTCGCGCGGGCATCCGGCGTACCCGTCGCCGATGTCCGGCGGGCGGTCATGCTGCGCGGAGACTTGGCGCCGGTTGCCGCGGCGGTCTTGGTCGACGGGGCGCACGGATTGGCGCGCTTCAGGTTGGAGGTGGGGCGACCGCTGCGGCCCATGCTGGCCCAGTCCGCCCCGACGATGGCCGCCGCGTTCGAGCAGCTGGGTGAGGCGGCGGTGGAGTGGAAGCTTGACGGCGTACGCATCCAGGTCCACCGCAACGGCGGTGACATCGCAGTTTTCACCCGGACTCTGGACGACGTCACGACACGGGTCCCCGAGGTCGTCGAGTCCGTACGCGGGCTGCCAGTGGACTCGGTGGTGCTCGACGGGGAGGCGATCGCCCTGCAGGCCGACGGCCGGCCCCGCCCCTTCCAGGAGACGGCGGCCCGGGTGGGCAGCCGGGTCGACGTCGAGCGGGTCAGAGCGGCGACGCCGTTGACGCCCTGGTTCTTCGATGTGCTCCACGTCGATGGCGAGGAGGTGCTCGACCGACCGGGCGCCGCACGGCAAGCCGTCCTGTCCGACGTGCTGCCCGCCTCCCTGCTGGTGCCCCGGCGGGTGACCGACGACGTCGACGCGGCCGAAGGCTTCCTGGCCGACGCGGTCGCCCGCGGGCACGAGGGCGCAGTCGTCAAGGCGCTCGACGTCGCGTGGGAGGCCGGGCGACGCGGCGCCGGATGGGTGAAGGTCAAGCCGCGGCACACCCTCGACCTTGTCGTACTCGCTGCAGAGTGGGGACACGGCCGCCGCAGCGGGTGGCTGTCAAACCTGCATCTCGGTGCACGTGACCCGGCGGGCGGTTTCGTCATGCTCGGGAAGACCTTCAAGGGGCTCACCGACGAGATGCTGCGCTGGCAGACCGAGCGACTACTCAGCTTGGCGGAAGAGCAGGGTGAGTGGGTCGTCAAAGTACGGCCGGAGCTCGTCGTCGAGATCGCCTTCGACGGGGTGCAGACCAGTTCCCGTTACCCGGCCGGGATGGCGCTCCGGTTCGCCCGGGTACTGCGGCACCGGCCGGACAAGACATCCGTGGAGGCCGACACCGTCGCCAGGGTCCGCGCCCTGCACGTGCGCTGACGGGTGACCGCCCGGGGCGCAGCCCCGCGCAGCCCCGCTGCACTGACTTTGCTCGGCAACGTGTATTCGAGTGGTTCGCGGCGCGTACGGCGTACTGGGCGCAACGGTTCCACTCGTCGGTGGCTGCGCCGGGGACGACCTCAAAATGGAGCGCACTGTCGTCATGCACGGCCGTCAGCGACTGGAGGACGCAGTGGTGGCCGCGGCGCTGGGTTCCGATGCGCCGTTCGGCATCGGCGTACGTTACGGATGGCGCAAGGTGGGCGAGCCCATGCTGGTGACGGTTCCTCGAGCAACCGCGTTGAGACACTGGACGACCAACCGGCGCTCGACGTCTACCTGCACCAGTTGGGCGCTCCGGCGCCGCCCAACGCGAGAGCAACGACACCGTGCTCACCCGGTCCGTCCGTGCCGATCTCACCGGCGGTGGAACAGCCGATCAGTGGAGCGTCCCCGGCGACCTCGGCCACCCCGGACAGCACCTCGGTGATGTCGTACGCGGGGGAGCAGAAGAGCAGGATCAGCTTCGGCGCGGCGCCGCCGGCCAGGGCGTCCCCGACCGCGTGGCGGCCGGCCAGCGCACCCTCGGGCTCTGCGGAGCGGCCCATGGCCGCCCACCTGTCGTCCAGGCGCTGATGACCCGGGGCGGGCTGCAGCGTTTCGGTCACCTAGAAGCGGTCGGCTCACCCGGAACCTGAGCATCGGCACAACCCCAACGTGTCGCCCACCTGCTACTGGTGCAGATGTGACACATGAGGCAGACTGGTGCCGGTCAGTCCGGACATCCGCGGATCGAGAGCGTGGGGAAGCGCAGCTCGAGCCCGAGGAGGTCCGGTGGCTACGCGAGGCGTTCTCTACATTCACTCGGCCGCGCCCGCTGTGTGCCCTCATGTCGAGTGGGCCGTGGCGGGCGTCCTCGGCGTCCCCGCACCCCTCAGCTGGACCGCGCAGCCGGCTGCCCGCGGCAGCCTGCGGGTAGAGCTGTCCTGGCAGGGGGAGACAGGTACCGCCTCCCGGCTTGCCTCGGCGCTGCGGGGTTGGCGGCTGCTGCGGTTCGAGGTCACCGAGGAGCCCAGCCCCGGATGTGAGGGCGCGCGCTACAGCTGCACGCCTGCCCTCGGGATGCACGTCGCGGTCATTGGCGTGCACGGCGACATCCTCGTGCCGGAGAACCGGCTGCGGGCTGCGCTGGAGGCGGTGACGACCGGCGCCCTGCTGGCCGACGAGCTCGACCGGTTACTCGGTCGGGCGTGGGATGACGAGCTGGAACCGTTTCGTTGCGCCGGGGAGGGGGCGCCGGTCCGCTGGCTGCACCAGGTCGGCTGAATCGCCGTCCCCAGGGCTCACAGCGGGATGTTCCCGTGCTCCCCGCGTACCGGTGGAGCGAGCGCAATGGCTTGCGCCAACGCGCCACGCGTCCGTGCCGGCTCCACCACCTCGTCGACGACCTCGATGCTGATCGCGCGCTGCAGGCCCCCGGCCATCAGCTCGTGCTCGGCGGCAAGTTCGTTCTCCAACTGGGGGCGCTGGGCGACGGGAATCTCCGCGAGTCGACGGCGGTGCAGGATGCGTACGGCGGCGACCGCGCCCATGACCGCGACCTCGGCCCCCGGCCAGGCGAAGACCCGTGTCGCCCCCAGCGCGCGGGAGTTCATGGCGATGTAGGCGCCGCCGTAGGCCTTACGGGTCACCAGCGTCACCCGGGGGACCGTCGCCTCGGCGAATGCATGCAGCAGCTTGGCGCCACGGCGGACGACACCGTCCCACTCCTGCCCGACGCCTGGCAGGTAGCCAGGCACGTCGACGACGACCACGAGAGGGACGCCGAAGGAGTCACACATGCGTACGAACCGTGCCGCCTTCTCTGCCGACGCGGAATCAAGGCAGCCACCGAGCCGCAGTGGGTTGTTGGCGACAACGCCCACGGTGCGCCCACCGAGCCGGCCGAGAGTGGTGACGACGTTGGGGGCCCACTTGGCATGCAGCTCCACCCCCGGCTCGTCGAGGAGCTTGGCGACCAGCGGATGGACGTCATAGGCCCGCTTCGGTGAGTCGGGCAGCAGCTCGCCGAGATCGGTTTCAGTGACGAGGTCAACGTCCACAGTGCCCTGGTCGCCCAGCAGTGCGGCCAGCCGCCGGGCCTCGCCCAGCGCCGCCGCCTCCGAGTCGGTCACCACGTGCACCACTCCGGAGCGGCGGCCGTGCGGTTCAGGGCCGCCCAGCCGTAGCGCATCGACGTCCTCCCCGGTGACCGACCGGACGACATCCGGACCGGTGACGAAGATCCGCCCCTCCGGTCCGAGGACGACCACGTCGGTGAGCGCCGGCCCGTAGGCGGCACCTCCTGCCGCCGGTCCGAGCACGACCGAGATCTGCGGCACCTTCCCGGACGCCCTGGTCATCGCCGCGAAGATGCGGCCGACGGCGTGCAGGCTCACCACACCCTCGCGCAGCCGGGCGCCCCCGGAGTGCCACAAACCGACGATGGGCCGGCCGCTGGCGAGGGCGCGCTCGTAGGCCCGTACGACGACATCGCATCCGGCGGCGCCCATGGCTCCGCCCTGAATGGTGGGGTCGCTGGCGAACACGACGAGCGGACATCCGTCGATCAGGCCGGTTCCGGCGAGCATCCCGCTGTCGTCGTCGGGAGTGAACGCCTGGAAAGAGCCCGCGTCGACGAGCGCCTCGAGGCGTTGCCGCGGGTGACGCGGGTCGGCCGCACGCGCAGCCGGATCCACGGCCACCCTGCTCACCGCGGACGGGACACTCGGCCCGGGGCGGGCGCCGACGACCGTCACGACTGCTTCCGGAAGGCGAGGCAGATGTTGTGCCCGCCGAAGCCGAAGCTGTTGTTCAACGCGACGACCCTGTCCTTCGGCAGCGGCCGGGGGTCGCCGCGTACGACGTCGAGGCGCACCTCGTCGTCGGGGTCCTCAAGGTTGGCGGTCGGCGGTGCGACACCTTCGTACAGGGCGAGCAGGGTGGCGATGGCCTCCACCGCGCCGGCCGCTCCGAGCAGATGGCCGGTCATCGACTTGGTGGCGGATACGACGACGGTGTCCGTGGCGTCACCCAGTGCCGCGCGAATGGCGGCCGCCTCGGCGAGGTCACCCTGCGGGGTCGACGTGGCATGGGCGTTGATGTGCGCGATGGCGGACGGCTCGATCCTCGCGTGGCTCAGCGCCTGCCCGATCGCCCGCGCTGCCCCCGCGCCGCTCGGGTCCGGTTGTGCAATGTGGTGGGCGTCAGCTGTCATGCCCGCCGACAGCACCTCCCCATAGACGCGCGCCCCGCGACGCTGCGCATGCGCCACCGACTCGAGCACGACGACACCGGCGCCCTCGCCGAGCACGAAACCGTCGCGGCCCTTGTCGTAGGGGCGGGACGCGCGTTCCGGCTCGTCGTTGCGCCGGGACAGGGCCATCATCGCGGCGAAGCCGGCCAGCGGGAGCGGGTGGATGGCCGCCTCGGTACCCCCCGCGACGACGATGTCGGCACGTCCGCGGCGGATCATCTCCGCGCCGTAGGCGATGGCCTCCGCGCCAGAGGCGCAGGCGCTCACCGGTGTGTGGACGCCCGCCCGCGCCCCGACCTCGAGGCCAACGGTCGCCGCGGAACTGTTCGGCATGAGCATCGGCACGGTATGGGGCGACACCCGCCGTGCTCCTTTCTCCTTGAGGACGTCGTACGCCGCCAGCAGCGTGGTGACCCCCCCGATTCCGGACGCGACGACGACGCCCAGCCGTTCCGGATCGACGTCGGCGTCGGCCGCTCCCGCGTCGGCCCACGCCTCCCGCGCAGCGATGAGTGCGAACTGCGCGGAGCGGTCGAGCTTGCGCGCGACCACCCGGTCGAGGACCTCCAGCGGCTCCACCGCCACCGGGGCGGCGATGCGGACCGGTAGCTGTTCGGCCCACTCCTCCTCCAACGTGCGGACGCCGGAGGAGCCGGCAAGCATCGCCGACCAGGTCGACCGCACGTCGCCGCCTAGCGGAGTCGTCGCACCAAGGCCGGTTACCACGACCCCGTCGAGTGCGGTACCCGACTGGGGGACCGGCGCTGGGCTCGAGCCTGCGCTGGCGCTGTCTGTCATTGCTATGTCCGTCCCCTCGCTGGCCGTTCCCTCGCTGTCCGTTCTCTCGGGGTCGTTGCCCCTCAGGCGGACACTCCGGCCCGCTCGATGTAGGTGACGGCGTCACCAACGGTGCGCAGGTCCTTGACGTCGTCGTCGGGGATCTTCACGCCGAACCTCTCCTCGGCGGCCACGACGACCTCCACCATGGACAGCGAGTCGATGTCGAGGTCGTCGGTGAAGCTCTTGTCCGGCTGGACGTCTTCAGCCGGCACGCCGGCCACCTCGTTCACGATGTCAGCGAGGCCGCTGAGGATTTCCTGCTGGCTGGGGGCCATGGGTGTGATGGTCCTTTCCGGTCGGGGCGATGGGCTCACTTGTCGTAGCTCGTGCGAGCGGTCCGTGGGGCCGGTGGAGGGCTCAGGGGAGGGTCACGACCTGGGCGGCGTAGGCCAATCCGGCACCGAAGCCGATGAGCAGGGCCAGACCACCGCTCTTCGCCTCGCCGGTCTCCAGCATGGTTGCCATGGCCAGCGGTACGGACGCCGCGGAGGTGTTGCCGGACTCGGCGATGTCACGCGCCACCGGCACGTGCGGGGGCAGCTTGAGCGCCCTGATCATCGCATCGGTGATGCGCATGTTGGCCTGGTGGGGAATGAAGGCGTCGAGGTCCTCAGGTCTGACCCCGGCCGCATCCAGAGCCTTGCGAGCCACCGGCGCCATCTCCCACACGGCCCAGCGGAACACCTGCTGCCCATGGATCCGCAGCGTCGCCCACTCGACCTCGGGAAGGTTGCGAACCTCTAGCCAGGAGTAGTTCTGCGCGATGGCGTCGAGCTGGGAACCGTCGGCTCCCCAGATCGTGGGGCCGATGCCTGGCTCGTCCGCCGGACCGATGACGACCGCGCCCGCCCCGTCACCGAAGATGAACGCGGTGGACCGGTCCGTCGGGTCGGTGATGTCGGACAACCGCTCCACGCCCACCACAACGACGTAGGTGGCGCTCCCCCCGCGGACCATGTCGTTGGCCAAGGCCACACCGTGGCAGAAGCCGGCGCACGCGGCTGACACGTCGAAGGCGGCTGCCTGGGAGGCCCCCAGCCGGTGAGCCACCGAGGTGGCCGCCGACGGCGTTTGGTAGAGGTGGGACACGGTCGCTACGAGCACGCAGCCCACCTGCTCGGGAGCGACGCCCGCCTGCGCCAGCGCCTTCCCGGCCGCGGCGACCGACATGTCGACGACCGACTCACCGTCGCCGGCAAAGCGTCTGGACACGATGCCGGAGCGCTCGCGGATCCAGGCGTCGGAGGAGTCGATGTGGGCGCAGATCTCGTCGTTGGTGACCACGCGCGACGGCCGGTAGGCGCCGATGCCCATGAGGCGCGCGTGCGGGGCGCCCTTGGCGGCGCGGATGCGTGTCGTCATGCCAGAGCTCCTTCCGGAGCGACCTCGGGGTGGAGGCGGACGAGCGGCTGTCCTGGCGCTACCGGGTCGCCGTCCTCGACGAGCACCTCGACGACGGTCCCGCCGTACGGCGCGGTCACCGGCTGCTCGTCCCTGCGAGAGCGGATCGTTCCCACCGCGCCGCCCTGCGGAAGGACAGCGCCCAGGAGCACCTCACCGAGGCGAAAGATGCCGGCGAGGGGCGCGACGACGAGCCGCCAAGGGGGCGCCGGGGTAGCCGACTGGGCGCTGTGCCGGCTCAGCAGCTGGCGTGCGGCATCGAGGTCGGCAGGCGTCTTCACAGCGAGCGTCTCCACACTCGGCAGGGCACGGCGCACGAGTCCGCACAGCGTCCCGGCGGGGGGCAACTCGAGTACGGCGGTGACACCAAGGTCACCCATCGTGCGCAGACAGAGATCCCACCGCACTGGGCTGCTGACCTGCGCAACGAACCTGTCCAGCATCTCCCGACCGTGGTGGACGACGGCGCCGTCGGCGTTGGACAGCAGCCGGACGTGCGGGTCGGTGACCGGTGCGGCGACGGCAAGTGCGCGCAGGTGGTCGACGGCGGATGCCATATGTGGGGTGTGGAAGGCGCCGGCCACCGGCAGCGGCCGCAGTCGTGCACCCGGGGGCGGTTCCGCGGCGAACGCCGCAAGGTCGGAGAGCGTGCCAGCAGCAACGACCTGGCCGGCGCCGTTGACGTTGGCGGGACTGAGCCCGTGCTTGTCGAGATGGGCGAGCACGTCGTCGGGGTCGCCGCCAAGTACGGCGGTCATGCCGGTGGGCGCCTGCGCGGACGCCACGGCCATCGCCCGCCCACGCTCCCGCACCAGGACAAGGGCCGTCTCCGGACTGAGTGCGCCAGCGACCGCAGCGGCGGTCAGTTCGCCAACGCTGTGTCCGGCGGCTGCCCCCAACGTGGAGTGGGCGTCGCTCTCGTGCGGGAAGAGCGCGCCTGCGGCGGCCAACCCAGTGGCGACCAGCAGCGGTTGGGCGACCGCGGTGTCACGAATGCGCTCAGCTGCCGCCCGTGTGCCGTAGTGCACCAGGTCGAGACCGCTGACCGCGGACCACCAGCCCAGTTGCTCGAGGGCGCCCGGCAGGTCCAGCCAGGGAGTGAGCATGCCGGGCGTTTGGGCACCCTGCCCGGGAGCGACGAGAACCAGCATCCCGACAGCTTGCCCGGATCGGCCCCTCGACGTGCGTATCGACGCGGACGAAGTTGCGCGGGCGGGTTTTGTCTGGTTCCTACAAGGTCGGCTCAGGCTGATCGAGCCGACCGAGCGTCAACGCAACCCGCAAGGTGTAGGCGCCGCGCATGTCGGTCGGCGCAACGCCGCACACCGAGGCCACTCCGCGCAATCGGTACCGCACAGTGTTGGGATGGACGAAAAGTAACCGCGCTGCTGCCTCCAGCGACGAGGTGTGCTCCAGAAAGGCCACCAGCGTGTCGAGCAGGACCGGGCCTGCCCGCTCGAGCGGGCGGTAGACCTGCTCGATGAGCAACGTGCGGGCGAGCGGATCGCCGTCGAGTGCACGTTCCGGCAGCAGGTCGTCGGCCAGCACCGGCCGGGGGGCACCCGGCCAGGCGGCGGCCGCCCGCAGCCCGGCGACGGCAGCCGCCGCGGAGTCGGTTGCGTCCAGCAGATCAGGGACCGGGGGGCCGGCGACGACGGCACCCGGGCCGAACTGCGCCACCAGCGCGCTCGTGGCCTTCAGCGGCTCGTAGGCGCCGCCGAGGATAGCCACCAGCCGGTTGCCCTGGACACCGCTGAGCACCTCTAGCCGGGCGTGGCGAGCGGCTCGGCGTACGCCGTCGATGACCGTCTCGGGATCACCGTCGGGGGCGCTGCCGGCGACGACCACCACGGGGGAAGGGGAACCCCAGCCGAGGGCGGCGGCCCGGGTGCGCAGCGCCTCGTCGGCCTCCCCGCGCAGCAGCGCATCGACGACCAGCGCCTCCAGCCGGGCGTCCCACGCCCCGCGGGCTTCGGCGGCCCCGGCGTAGACCTGCGCGGCGGCGAAGGCAATCTCCCGGGAGTAGCGCAGCACCGCCTCACGCAGCACCCCCCGGTCTCCCGCAGCGGCGAGCGCGTCGATGTGCTCCTCGACCACCGCGATCGTGGCCCGGACGAGCTCGACGGTCTGCTGGAGGGTGACCGCACGAGTCAGCTCACGCGGCGCTGTACCGAAAACGTCAGCGCTGACGGTCTGCGGCGTGTCCGGGCGACGGAACCACTCGATGAAGGCCGCGATGCCCGCCTGGGCCACCAGCCCCACCCAGGACCGGTTCTCCGCGGGCATGGCGCCGTACCACGGCAGCGTCTGCTCCATCCGGGTGATCGCTGCGGTGGCGAGATCGCCGCTGGCCCTTTCCAGGCGGCGGACGGTCGCGGCGCGCCGTCTCGGCGTGGGCACGAGTTGCAGTCTGCCGGATGCCCCGGGTAAGGAGGCGTCGTGGACCCGGTCGAGGCGTTGCGGCGGATCGCGTTTCTCCTCGAACGCGCGCACGAGCCGACCTATCGGGTGCGCGCCTTCCGTACGGCTGCAGCCGTCGTGCGGCAGCTGTCCGCTGAGGAGCTTCACCGCCGGGTCGGTGAAGGAACGCTCACCGAGCTGCGCGGCGTCGGCAAGGTCACCGCCGCGGCAGTGGCTGAGGCGCTGGGCGGCGAGGTGCCCGTCTACCTGCGCCGGCTGGAGGCGACCGGCGCTCACCCGGTCGCCCAGGGCGGGGAGCAGCTGCGCGCGGCGCTGCGGGGGGACTGCCACACCCACTCCGACTGGTCCGATGGCGGCAGTCCCATCCTGGAGATGGCGGAGGCAGCGCGTGTCCTCGGCCACGAGTACGTCGTACTCACCGACCACTCCCCGCGGCTCACGGTCGCCCGCGGACTGTCTCCCGACCGGCTACGGGAGCAGCTGCGGTTGGTGACCGAGCACAACGAGCTGCTGGACCCGTTTCGCATACTCACCGGCATCGAGGTCGACATCAACGAGGACGGCTCCCTCGACCAGGAGGACGACCTGCTCGCGGGGCTCGACGTGGTCGTGGCGAGCGTGCACTCCAAGCTGCGCATGCCGCGTGCGGAGATGACCCGCCGGATGATCACCGCGGTGGCCAACCCGCATACGGATGTGCTGGGGCACTGCACCGGGCGGCTGGTCACCGGACGGGGGCGGCCGGAGTCGGAGTTCGATGCGGAGCTTGTCTTCGCGGCGTGCGCGCGCTTTGGCGTGGCAGTGGAGGTCAACAGCCGGCCCGAGCGGCTCGACCCGCCGAAGCGTCTGCTGCGGCTTGCGGCGGAGGCCGGCTGTCTGGTGGCGATCGACACGGACGCCCACGCGCCGGGTCAACTTGACTGGCTGCCCTACGGCTGCGAGCGCGCCGCCCACTGCGGCGTGGAACCCGACCGGATCGTCAACACCCGTGACGCTGCGGGACTTCTCCGCTGGACACAGGAACGGATGTCGGTATGAGGGTGCTCGTCACCGGCGGGGCCGGCTTCATCGGGTCGCACGTCGTGGACCGGTTGGTCGCGGACGGACATGACGTACGGGTGCTCGACGCCCTGCTGCCGGCGGCTTGGGGGGCGCAGTCGATCCCGACTTGGGCCGCGGACACCGACGTGGTCCGTGGCGATGTGGGTGACGCTGTCACGGTGCGTGAGTGCCTGGACGGTGTCGACGCAGTGTGCCACCACGCCGCGATGGTGGGGATGGGCGTCGACGTGCAGGACTTTCCGGCCTACGCCACCAACAACGACCTCGCCACCGCCGTGCTGCTCGCGGCCATGGACGCTTCGACAGTTCGCCACCTGGTGCTCGCCTCGTCGATGGTCGTTTACGGGGAAGGTCGCTACTCCTGCCCGGCGCACGGTGTGGTGGAACCGCTCCGGCGTTCCATGGAGGACCTCGAGGCTGGTCGCTTCGAGCCACGGTGCCCGGTGTGCGGGCACGCACTCGCCCCCGAACTCGTCGAGGAGGACGCCCCGGTCGGGCCGCGCAGCGCCTACGCCGCCAGCAAGGTCGCACAAGAGCACTACGCCGCGGCGTGGGCGACGGCCACCGCCGGCACTGTCATCGCGCTGCGCTACCACAATGTGTACGGCCCCCGGATGCCTCGGGACACGCCGTACGCCGGTGTCGCCGCGATCTTCCGGTCGGCGCTACAGCGTGGGGAGTCACCACGGGTCTTCGAGGACGGTCTGCAGCGTCGCGACTTCGTCCATGTACGTGATGTGGCCAGGGCCAACGTGCTGGCGCTGACCGCGTCGGCAAGTGCCTCCGGCTTCCGCGCCTACAACGTCGCCAGCGGCCGGCCGCGGACGGTCGGCGACATGGCGGCGGCGTTGGCGACGGCGTACGGCGGGCCGGATCCGTCGGTCACCGGCGAGTACCGCGCCGGCGACGTACGGCACGTTGTCGCCGCGCCGTGGCGGGCGACGGACGAGCTGGGCTTCGCTGCGGAGGTCGACTTCGCTGACGGCATGCGTGAACTGGCCACCGCCCCGCTGCGCTGACCGCCCATTGGTCGGAACGGCTCGGCGTCACTCAGCTGTAGTGGTAACGACCCTGCACGATGACGATGTCGTCGCCGTCCACGGCGTGGCGCAGCGGTTCGGGTTTCGGTACCAGAAACCCGGTCATCGATCGGTCAGCGAGGATGACAGCGTGATTGGTCGTCGTCACCACGTGGTCATCGACTGCCCCGACCCGGCTGCGTTGGCCGAGTTCTACTCCGCGGTCCTCGGGTTGCCTGTGACGTACCGGTCGGCTGACTGGGTCGTCATCGCCGAGAACGACACGACCTCCGGCTTCGCCTTCCAGCTCGCCCCCGACCACCAACCCCCGCAGTGGCCTGATCCGGCACGGCCGCAGCAGTTCCATCTCGACGGCATGGTCGATGATCCCGCCGACGCCGAGGTCCGCATCCTGGCGCTGGGTGCACGACGACTACCGCACGGCCATCACGTGTACGCAGACCCGGCTGGTCATCCCTTCTGCCTGATCCGTCGCCCGGAATGGGCTGCGCCGATCAACCCGCTACCTCCCGAGTAGCCGCACCGCTGTCAGTGGCTGGCTGATCGCTCCCGCCGCAGGCGCAGCGCGAAGGCGAAGGCGGAGACGAGGAAGAAGAAGGCGGTGACCGCCAGCCAGCGCCCGAGGTACGGCTCCTGCGACAGCCCGGTGGTCGCCCGGTAAGGGCCGACCAGCCGGAAGATCAGCGGAAACCAGACGAGCAGCAGCAGGCCGGACAGCATCGCCGGTACCCGGACGTAGTTGACCCAAGGCACCCGCGGCGTCGTGACCGAGCGTCGTCGGACGACTGCCTGCGTCGAGCGGTCGGCCACGGCGTACAGCGGGAACAGCACCAGGTCGTGGATGACGGCCGCTCCGACGAACCACACCAGTATCCCGATGAGGTCGCCGGACAGCAGCTTCAGCCCGGCGTAACCAGCGAGGGCGAAGCAGGCGATGAGCGCGATGAGATGCAACGGGTCGGCGCCGTACCAGCGTAAGAGGCGATGCATGTCAGGCCTTGAACGTCATCTGCTTGACCCACTTGGTGTTGTGCACCCCAGGGTTGGCGGGCACGATCACCCGCGCGGGGAAGCCGTGGTCGAGGGACAGCTCGGCGCCGTTGACGCGCAATGCGAGCAGCGCGTCGGGGTCGAGGATCTGGTTGCGCCGCAGGGACGTGACGCTGAACGCGCCACCCTCCTGCAACGACTCGACGAGCACGGTGGCCGGCTCCGGTACGCCGCTGAGACCGGCGAGGTCGCGCAGCCGGACGCCGGTCCACGCCTGGTTCGGCGTCGACCACCCCTCGACGCAGGCAATAGGCAGTCGCGCGGTGTGTTGCGGCATGGCGAGCAAGTCGTCGCGGCTGAGCAACTGCGGCGCAGGTCCACCCCCCAGCTCCAGCCGCCAGCCGGAGCCGGCTTGGGCCGCGGTGACTCCGGCCTCGGCGGCGGTCTTGTTGACCTGGAAGTCGTTCGGGCCGTCGCCGATCACCTGCCCTCGCGGCGCCAACAGGGCGAGGCGACGCAGCGGACCGCCGATGCTCTGACCAAACGAGAGCAGCACCAGGGTCAGCGAGCCGGCGCCGACCAGCCCGATCACGCCCCGCCGGGAGATGGTCGCAGCGGCCGGCGCGGGGGAGACGAGATCGTCGGGGTCCGGTGGCTCCGGTTGCGTCGCCGCGGTGTCGGTACGCAGCTCCTGGCGCAGGCTTCTGGACCGCAGCGCACTGACCATGCGCCCCAGGCGGAGAACCACGTGGACGACGAAGGCCGCCATGAAGACCCAGGCGCCGTAGAAGTGCAGGCTGTAGAAGTCGCCGGGGAAGACGTACCACAGCTGGATGTTGGCCACCCCGGTGACGAACTGGAAGACCGCTCCACCGACGAGCAGTAGAAGGGAGAGCCGCTCCAGAGCCTGCGCGGGGGAGAGTGCCGGAGGCCAGTCGAACAGCTTGGGGATGACCGACCACAACTTGGCGAGGAGTACGGGGATGAGCGCCAGCCCCATGAGAACGTGTAACCCCTGTGTGAACCGGTAGAGCCACACGGGATCGGTGGGCCAGGGAAAGAGGTAGAAACCGAGCAGTCCCTTGTCCGAGGTCAGGTCGTTCTCGGGCAGGTCGGGGTTGTACGCGGCGTAGGACAGCAACCCGGTGAGAAACATGGCGATGACTCCGACGAGGAGCACCGAGCCGAACACCGCGGTGAGCCACGGACCGCGGATCGGGCTACGCCAGAACGAGCGGCGGAACGGCCCGGGAGGTTGGAGCCGTTCCGCGAGGCGCTGAACACGGCTGGGCATCCGGCCGGGCTCACGACCTGGTCGGTCCGGCTTCAGCTGTGACGCCACGTCGGTCCCCTTCATCGGTCCTACCGCGCCCCCGCGACACCAGCATGACGGGGAAGATCGCCGACAGGGCGCTCTGTAAGGCTTCCGTCATGACTGTTGTCACCGCGGCGGGCAGTCGGCCATGGCTTTGGTTCAGGGGGAGGGGGTCGCCTGGTCGATCGGTTCGGCGACCCCGTGGCACGCCGCAGAACTCACCAGGGCGAGGAAGCAGCGGCCGCCAGCGGTCCAGTGCTCCTCGACGTAATAACCCAGCGACTCGGCGAGGTGCAGCGCCGGGGCCCCACCCAGCCGACCCCACCGAAATGGCTTGCTGCGCCGCCCCTCGCCGTCCTCGACGCGCAACACATGCGTGCGGTGGACGTCGTACGCCGCCACCTCGACAAGGGCGCGTCCCCCGGGAGTGAGCAGCTCGCTGACCCGGCGCAGCAACACCTCGGGATCACCGCCGATGCCGATGTTGCCGTCGGCGAGCAGCACCGTCCCCCACCCGCCCTCGCCGGGAAGCCGGTCGAAGACTGAGCGGTGCAGCACCGGTTGACCGGTCCCCACGGCGAGGGACACGGCGTACGCCGCGATGTCGACCCCGACCGCTGGCACCCCCATGCCGGCCAGCGCGGCCAGCAGCCGGCCGGGTCCGCAGCCGACATCGAGAGTGGGACCGTGACGCCGGGACAGGAGTTCCAGGTCGGCGGCGTCCGCGTCACCGCACCAGCGCTGCACGTTGAGCGGCGTCGGCCGCCCGCCCGCCCCCCGGACGGCCAGCCGTCCATCTCCGGTGCGCAGTGCAGCGTCGTAGAGGTCGACGGCGTCGGCGGTCATCGCGCGCTCACCGCCGCGCCGAGCTCATCCAGGCGCTTGGCGAAGCGTGTAGTCGGCGCCTCCTTCGCAACGGCCGAGGCGGCGGCGTCGTCGTCGACATCGCGCAGCATCGGCAGGTCGAATACCCGCTGGCCCGCCCCGGTGAGCCGCGCGCGGGTGGCGGCTCCGGTCCAGGACGTCGACATGGGGACGCCGAGCACCAGCTGGGGATCCGGCGCGCGCAACCCCAGCGCCCACCAGCCGCCGTCGCCGGCGGGTCCGAGCCAGGCGTCGTACGCGCCGTTCCAGTCGATGTCGAGCAGATCCGGGGTCACCTGAGGGGTGTCCATGCCGATCAGTAGCGCTGGTCCGGTGGCCACGGCGAACGCTGCCGCGATCCGCGCGTCCAACCCCCCCGGTTGCTGGCGGATGACCTCGAAACCCGCAGGCAGCCACGGCCCCGGCGAGCCGTCGAGCACGAGCACCCGCCGCGCAGCGGGGGTTGCGGCGACCGCCTCCAGGGTGTCCTCGAGCGCGGCCGCGGCCAGCTCGGCCGCCTCTTCCGGTGTGTACGGCGGGGTGAGCCTGGTCTTGGCTTGTCCGGCTACGGGCGCCTTGGCCAGCACGAGAATCGTGGCGTCCGTCCGCACGCCGCTCACCCGCCCAGCACGGCGCTCATGTCCTGCACTGCCTGCACGGTGCCGCGCAGGGTGCCGGTCACTTTCGACTGCCCGGTGCGTGGCAGGTAGTCGACATCGGTCTCCACCACCCGCCAGCCGCGATCGGCGGCGCGCACCACCATCTCCAACGGGTAGCCGGACCTGCGGTCGCGCAGCTGAAGGTCGAGCAACTGCTCTCGACGCCCCGCCCGCATCGGACCGAGGTCCCGCAGCCGCAGGCCGGTGCGCCGCTGCAGCCGGTAGGCCAGCACCCGGTTGGCAATGCGCGCGTGGACCGGCCAGGAACGCACGGTGGCCGGTCTGCGGCGACCCAACGCCAACTCGGCGGTGCCGTCGAGGACCCGGTCGACGACCCGGGGCAGCTGACGTGGGTCGAGCGACCCGTCGCAGTCGCAGAAGGCGACGACCGGCGCCGTCGCGGCCTCGAGTCCGGCGTGGCAGGCCGCACCGAACCCCCGGCGCGGCACCTCGACGACGGTGGCGCCGAGCGCGCGCGCGATGTCACCCGAGCCATCGCGGGACCCGTTGTCGCAGACAATCGGTCGGTAACCCTCCGGCATGCGCTGGAGTACCCATGGCAGCGCGCGCGCCTCATCGAGGCAGGGCAGCACGACATCGACCACCACGAAACCTCACGGTAGGGGGAGAGGACCGGGGCACATCACCACGTCACACTACGGAACGCTGACGGAGAACGGCCGAACGTAGCGCTTCACAGCCCGTAGGCGCGTCGCGCCGCCCGCGTCCGCGGTGACGTTATCCCGCGGGCGGCTCGCCCTCTTGGCTCTCCTCGCCCTGCACGGCCGCGCGCTCGTCGAGCACCCGGTAGCGCTCGATCGCGTCGCGCACCATCTCCTGCTTGACCTGCTCGGTCTTGGCCAGTTCGCTGAGCACCGCCACGGTGATCGACGCGGCGTCGACCCGGAAGTGGCGGCGCAGCGCGGCCCTGGTGTCAGAGCGGCCGAACCCGTCGGTGCCCAGTGAGGTGTAGTCAGCGGGCACCCAGTTGGCGATCTGGTCGGGCACCGCGCGCATCCAGTCGCTGACCGCGATGACCGGACCTGAAGCGCCCTCCAAGGCGCGGGTGACGTACGGCACCCGGCGGTTCTCCTCCGGATGCACCAGGTTCCACTCGTCGCAGGCGAGAGCCTCGCGTCGCAGCTCCGTCCATGACGTTGCCGACCACACGTCGGCGGCGACACCCCAATCGTCGGCGAGCATCCGTTGGGCGAGTAACGCCCACTGCATCGCCGGTCCGGAGGCGAGCACCTGCGCGCGTGGTTGCTCCCCGTCGGTCTGCTCGTTGCTGTCGTCCGACGGGGCCGGCGCGTAGCGGTACAACCCGCGCAGCACGCCCTCCTCGAGACCGTCCAGGTCGGGCTCGCCCGGCTGCGTATAAGGCTCGTTGTAGACGGTCAGGTAGTAGAAGACGTCCTCTGCATCCTCGCCGTACATCCGGCGCAGGGCGTCCTTGACGATGTACGCCAGCTCGAAGGCCCACGAGGGGTCGTACGCGACGCAGGCCGGGTTGGTGGACGCGAGCAACACTGAGTGGCCGTCCTCGTGTTGGAGACCTTCGCCGTTCAGCGTCGTCCGTCCGGCGGTCGCGCCGAGCAGGAACCCACGCCCTAACTGGTCGGCGAATCCCCACAGCTGGTCACCGGTGCGCTGGAAGCCGAACATCGAGTAGAAGATGTAAATCGGGATCATGTGCTCGCCGTGAGTGGCGTAGCTCGTGCCCGCCGCGATGGTCGACGCGGTTGCGCCCGCCTCGGTGATGCCCTCGTGCAGCAGGACTCCGGTTTCGGACTCCTTGTAGGAGAGCAGCAAATCGCGGTCCACGGCCTCGTAACGTTGGCCGTACGGCGAGTAGATCTTCAGGGTCGGGAACAGCGAGTCCATCCCGAACGTCCGTGCCTCGTCCGGGATGACCGGCACGAAGCGCGCGCCGATCTCCTTGTCCTTGATGAGGTCCTTGAGCAGCCGGACGAACGCCATCGTCGTCGCGACCTGCTGCTTGCCCGAACCCTTCTTCAATTCCGCGTAGATGTTGTCGCCAGGCAGCTGCAACGGCTTGGACCGCACAGTGCGTGAAGGCAGGTAGCCACCGAGCGCCTTGCGGCGTTCCTGCATGTACTGGATCTCCTCGGAGTCCTTGCCCGGGTGGTAGTACGGCGGGAGGTCGGCCTCCAGCTCCTTGTCGGAGATCTCGAGGTAGAGCCGGTCGCGGAACTCCTTGAGGTCGGACTTGCTCAGCTTCTTCATCTGGTGCGTGGCGTTGCGGCCCTCGAAGCCGGCTCCGAGCGTCCAGCCCTTGATGGTGTGGGCGAGGATGACCGTCGGCTGCCCCACGTGGTCGCGGGCAGCCCGGAACGCCGCGTAGACCTTGCGATAGTCGTGACCACCGCGGGACAGGCGCCGCAGGTCATCGTCGGCGAGGTGCTCGACCATGCGCCGCAGCCGGGCGTCATCGCCGAAGAAGTCCTCCCTGATGTATGCGCCGGACTCGACGGTGTAGGTCTGGAACTGCCCGTCGGGCGTGGTGTTCATCTTGTTGACGAGTACGCCGTCGACGTCTTGGGCGAGCAGCGGGTCCCAGTCCCGCCCCCAGATCACCTTGATGACATTCCATCCAGCGCCACGGAAGTAGGCCTCCAGCTCTTGGATGATCTTGCCGTTGCCGCGCACCGGCCCGTCGAGGCGCTGCAGGTTGCAGTTGACGACGAAGGTGAGGTTGTCCAGCTCCTCCCTTGACGCCACGCCTATGGCACCGAGCGCCTCCGGCTCGTCCATCTCGCCGTCGCCGAGGAAGCACCACACGTGCGAGCGCGACGTGTCTTTGATGCTACGCGCATGGAGGTAGCGGTTGAAGCGCGCCTGATAGATGGCGTTGATCGGCCCGAGCCCCATGGAGACTGTCGGGAACTCCCAGAAATCGGGCATCAGCCGAGGGTGCGGATACGACGGCAGCCCACCGTCGGGGTGCGACAGCTCCTGGCGGAAGCCGTCGAGCTGCCGGTCGGTCAGCCGACCCTCGAGGAAGCTGCGTGCGTAGATGCCCGGCGACCCGTGCCCCTGAAAGAACACCTGGTCGCCGGACTCGCCGCCGGCCTTGCCGCGGAAAAAGTGGTTGAAGCCGACCTCGTACAGCGACGCACTAGAGGCGTACGTCGCAATGTGGCCACCAACACCGAGCTCGGGACGGTTGGCCCGAGAGACCATGACGGCGGCGTTCCAGCGGATGTAGGCGCGGATGCGGCGCTCGATGTGTTCGTCGCCGGGGAACCACGGCTCCTGTTCCGGCGGAATCGTGTTGATGTAGTCGGTGCTGCGCAAGCCGGGCACGCCGACCTGGCTGTTCCGCGCGCGTTCGAGCAGGCGCAGCATGAGGTAGCGCGCCCGCGCCCGGCCCCGCTCGTTGATGACCGCGTCGAGTGACTCCAGCCACTCTGCGGTCTCGCCCGGGTCGGTGTCAGGAAGCTGGCTGGGCAGGCCGTCGCTGATGACGGAGAAGCGTTCGCGTCTGGAAGCCACGCCTGGTCCTTTGTGCTCGTCGGGATGCCGCGTCCGCTGCCCATCGTGCTACTCCGCGCAGGCGTAGTCACGTCGGGTCCGGCCGGGAGCCCCCCAGTGTTGGCCCTGTGATAGGCCGCTACCTGTGCGCACCCACGTTCTCACCGTCTCCACTGGCCGGACAGAAGCCGTCCTGGACCTCACCGTCGAGTGCGAACGCTTCCTGGCCCACGCCTCGGCTGGGGGCGACGGCCTGCTCCACGTCTTCGTTCCGCATGCCACCGCCGGGGTCGCGGTCATGGAGACCGGGGCGGGCAGCGACGAGGACCTGCTCGCCGCCCTGCGGGATCTGCTGCCCGCGGACGACCGCTGGCGACACGCGCACGGCTCGCCCGGACACGGACGCTCCCACGTGTTGCCAGCGTTGGTGCCGCCGTACGCGACCGTGCCCGTGGTGGCAGGTCGGATGCAACTTGGCAGGTGGCAGTCGGTCGTACTAGTCGATCTCAATAGGGACAACGCGGAGAGGCAGGTGCGTCTATCGTTCCTGCGGGGGTGAGATCCGGCGCGGCACGCCAATCCACAGCCCATGGCGGGGCCGAATGCTGTAGGACGGGGGAGGGGACGCTACAACAGGTTCAGGTCCCGCAAACGACAATTCAGGGAGACACCTGTGAAGGTCACCACCATCACCACCAAGGCCCTGCTCGCGGCTCCGGCGTTGGCGCTGCCGCTCATGCTGTCAGGCACGGCGTACGCCGACGAGGTCCATCAGATCGAGCTTGACGAGCTGAACAACACTGCGTCGTCCGGCTCGGCCAGCCTGTCGCTCGAGGGCAACCAGCTGACCGTGAAGATCGACGCGTCGGGTCTGGTGCCTGACACGTTCCACGCCCAGCACATCCACGGCTCCACCGACGGCAGCAAGGACTTCATCTGCCCGACGATGGACGCCGACGAGGATGGCGACGGCATCCTGTCCACGGTCGAGGGTCTTCCGGCGTATGGCGACATCCACATCTCGCTGACCACCAAGGGCGACACCAGCAAGGACAGCGGCCTCGCGGTCGAGCGCATGCCCTCCGCGGACGGCGACGGGAACCTCAGCTACGAGCGCACCATCGAGGTGTCCGACGACGTTGCGGCCAACATCAAGAACCTGCACGTGGCGCAGCACGGCATCGACGCCAACGGCAACGGCAAGTACGACAACAGCGCCGGGCCGAGTGATCTCAACCCGGACGTGCCGCTGGAGGCCACCGCACCGGCCAACTGCGGCATGATCGTGGGCGCCGCGGCCGGCACGCCTGCCGCTGGTGGCGTCGAGACCGGTGCTGGGTCCACCCAGGGACCGGAGTCGCTCGCGCTGCTTGCCTTTGGTGGCGTTGCGGTCACCGGTGCTGCTGGAGCCTTTGTCTACCGCCGTCGTCTCGGCGCGGAGAGCTGACCCCGCCAGGCAACTGACGAACTGACACGTGGCCGTCGCCGGCCTGACCGGCGGCGGCCACGTGCTTTCCCGGGACCGGCCGGGCGAGGACCGACCGAGAAGACGGAGACTGTGGGAATGAGCGAGCGCGATGACCGGCTGGTGGCGGGCCGCGGCCGGAGAGCCAGGACCGCTTCCACCGTGCTGGCAGTGGTGCTCGGATTGACCGGCACCGGTCTGATCACCGCCTGGGTGCTGGCGCAAGACCCTGCGCCGCCTGCACCGTCGGCCGCCCAAGGCGAGTCCGCCGCCGGCGGTGAGCCGCGCGTCGTACCCGAGGTGCCCGCCGCCACGGCGACTGCTACGGGTCGTCCGACGGCTACCGCGAAGCCGACTGTCACGCCGCGCGAGCCAGAGTTCCGCGGCCCCACGATGACCTCCTCCCCGCCGGTCCGGGTGACCATCCCCGCGACCGACGTGTCCGCGACCATGGTGGAGCTGGGCCTCAATCCCAACGGCACCATGACCGTGCCGGAGGACCCAGCCCAGGTCGGCTGGTACACCAAGGCGCCCACCCCCGGCGCGCCCGGACCGGCGATCCTCGCCGGTCACGTGACCTGGAACCAGGTGCCCACCGTGTTCTTCGAGCTGGGGGAGCTGGGGCGCGGCGACGAGATCAGAGTCGAGCGCGCCGACGGCAGCACCGCCGTCTTCGAGGTCACTACGGTCGAGCAGTACGCCAAGGAGGACTTCCCGACTGACAAGGTGTACGGCGCCATCGACTTTGCGGGGCTGCGGTTGATCACCTGTGGGGGAGTCTTCGACGGTGAGGACAACCGCTACCTCGACAACGTCGTCGCCTACGCCAAGTTGGTCGAAAGCATCCCCGCTTGAGGCGGCAGGCGTCGTGATTTCATCGCCTGGCCGGCACCGCCGGGTAGGCGAGATTGGCCGAGGCACTTGCGCCACCGGCCCGCCTTGTGTGGACTACCCGATGTGAAGCACTCACACGATGGCGGGGCCGGAACACGGGAGGATGGTTCGTGAGCGCGACCGCGGACAGCGCGGAAAGGCAGTCCCACCTGGCCGCCCGACTGGGACTGCAGCCGGGCCAGGTCGTCCAGGAGATCGGCTACGACGATGATTGCGACGATCCGCTGCGGTCGGCGATCAGCGAGCACACCGGAAACCCGCTCGTCGGCGAGGATTTCGACGACGTGGTCGATGTGGTCTTGCTGTGGTGGCGCGAGGATGACGGGGATCTCATCGACTCATTGGTCGACGGGCTCACCGCGCTCACGTCCGGCGGTGTGATCTGGCTGCTGACTCCCAAGGGCGGGCGCGCCGGGCACGTCGAGCCCAGCGACATCGGGGAGGCCGCCCCGACCGCGGGCTTGTCCGCCACGACGAGCGTCAGCGCCGCCCGCGACTGGTCGGGCACTCGGCTGGTCGCGCCGAAGCTGAACCGCCGCTGACCTCTCGTACCGCCTCATTGCGGTCGACGTACTGGGTCTGCGGGTCAGCGCCACGGCGCCTTGGGTAAGCGGCGCAGCAGCCTGCCGGCCCCGCCGACGTAGCCGGCCGCGGCTCGTAGGGCCACCCCTCCAGGCAGTCCGGGAACGGCCTCGACGATGGGCGCCAGCTCGAGCAGCCCAGGGATGTCATGCAGCCGCAGCTCTCGGCGGAGCAGCAGCGGTGGGACGGCGACCCGCCCCGCGGAGACGTCGAGCAATGTGGCAGGCGGCCCTTCGACGACCACGCCGTCCGTCGGCAGCACCGCCGGCCACGGCTCCCGGCGTACGGTTCGCCAGCCGCCGGAGGTGCCGCTGCAGGCGGTCCAGCCGCCCGTGGTGGTCCGCGCGGTGACGGTGACAGTCCTGCCCTGGCGGGCGGCGAGCGCCCCGGTCACGTCGACCAGCGATCCGAGTCCGGCCTGCAGCAGCTCCTCAGCAGGGTTTCCCCCGCCGCAGGGCCGCAGGTCCCCGGCGTGTACGGCCAGCTCGTAGGTCGCCGCGTGCACCAGGGTGAGCAGCGGCAACGGGCCTAGGGCGGAGGTGACGGAGCGTCGGCGCAGCCGCACCGCCTCGGGTGTGGGCAGGAAGTCGGCGACGGAGTCGCGCGCCTCCCGCAGCGCTGAGAGCACCTCGTCCCGTCCGGCGTCGCGGTGCGCCGCAACTAGCTGCGCGTTGAGGTCGTTCTGGTCGGAGGACGGCTCGGTTGTCTCGTTCCGCTCAGGCTGCGCGCCTGCTGGCTTACGGCGCCGTGCTGCGGCGCGGAGCCGGTCGAGGGTGCGGTGCTCGGGCCAGCTCCCCAGGTGCACGCACACGTCGTGCCCGGTCCAGCCGGGCAGGCGTGACGCCGCGGTGAGGTCAGCCCGCTCAGCGACGCCGAGAAAGGCGTTCCAGGCCGTGATGATTCGTTCACCGGTCACCGCGAGGTCCTCGTCGGCCAGCCCCCGTTCTCGAGCCTTTAGGGGAGCTGCGCCCGCCGATGGGTAAGTCACCCCTGGCATGATGCCGCCGGCGCATGGGCGGTGCACGTTCCGTGGCGAGCCATAGGGAGCGCGATGGTCGAGGTTGGAGAACGGGCGCCGGAGTTCGTGCTGCCCGACCAGCATGGGCAACGAGTCCGGCTGTCCAGTTTCTCCGATCGGCGCGACGTCATCCTCGTCTTCTACCCCTACTCCTTCACCGGCGTGTGCGGGGGAGAGCTGCTCGCGCTGAACGAGCAGCTCTCGCAGCTGCAGAACGATCGGGTGCAGTTGTTAGCCGTGAGCGTCGACTCCATGTTCAGCCAGCGTGCCTTCGCCGAGCAGCAAGGTCTGGGGTTTCCGTTGCTCGCTGACTTCTGGCCACACGGTGAGGTCGCCCGTGCGTACGGCGTCTTCGACGAGAAGGTCGGCGTCGCGCTGCGCGGCACCTTCGTCATCGACAAGCAGGGCGTCGTGCGCTGGGCGGTGCTCAACGCGATCCCCGACGCCCGCGACATCACCGGCTACCACCGGGCGCTGGCAACGCTCTGACAGGAGCCTCGGGAGGTCACCATGCCGTGTCATCGCTGCGGCCGGCGCCAGACCGACCCCGTCCGCGGCCCCAGCCCGTGGCGGCGCGGTGTTCGCAGCGGACAGCAGGTACTCGTCTGCCCCGACTGCCAAAGTGAGGACTGGACCTCCGACCTCGACGCGTGCCCGAGCTGCGGCTCTACTGCGTTGGAGCGCCGGCTCGGCGTCACCCGCTGCCGAGCCTGCCAGTGGTCCCAGGACGTTGGTGGTCCCTCGACGCCCGGCGCAGCGGCCCGCGACGACACATTGGCCGACGACGTACGAAACGCTCTCGACAAGGTGCTGCGCCGCGACCGCGGATAGGCTGCGGTGCCGTACGGGGGCGCATAGCTCAGCGGAAGAGCACCTGCCTTACAAGCAGGGGGTCACTGGTTCGAACCCAGTTGCGCCCACCACTCCGGCTGACCTACTCCGGGCGCCGGTCAGCCGGTGGCGATCAGGACTCCGGCCACCACCACGCCGTAGCCGACAACGGCGATCCGTAGAGCCTGCGAGGGGATCCGGCGGGCGATCCGCGCGCCGAGGTAGCCGCCAGCCAGCGACGCTGTCGCGATGACGAGGACAGCTGCCCAGGCGACTGGCCCGAAGGCGGCGAAGGCCAGGAGCGCCACGGCGTTGATGACGACCGACAGCACATTCTTGAGAGCGTTCACCCGCTGCAGCCGGTCGTGCAGGAAGATGCCCAGGACGCCGAGTAGCAGGACGCCGAGCCCGGCTCCGAAGTACGCGCCGTACACCGCGGAGAGCAGTACGCAGCCCTGTAGCAGCACCGAGTGGCGCTCGTGGCCGTCGGCCGCCGTGCGCTGGACGAGCTTGGCGAGCCGCGGCTGAAACGCGAGGAGCGCGCACGCGAGCAGGATGAGGAACGGCACCACGAGGCGAAAGACCTCGCCCGGGGTCGTGAGCAGCAGGATCGACCCGCCGACGGCGCCGAGCGCGCTGGTCACAGCAACCGCCCGCAGTCGTCGCCGCTGCCCGACCAGTTCGAGCCGCCCTCCTGCGACGCTGCCGACGTAGCCGGGGAACAGTGCGACGGTGTTGGTGACGTTCGCCTGCACGCTGGGGTAGCCGGCGGCCAGCAGCGCCGGGAAGGAGATCAATGACCCGCCGCCTGCCACTGCGTTGACGGCCCCGGCGAGCAGACCAGCGCCCGCAAGCAGCCCGACCGTCTCGGGTGTCATCTGCCGACCGCGTAACCCTGCATCCCCCGAGGGTTCGCGGCGGCCTTGAAGAACCCCGTGGCCGTGTCATGGCCGACGGCGGACAGCCGTCCCTGCGACCAGTCGCCGGCAACCTCGACGTCGTGCCCGCGCTGCCGCAGTGCGCTGACGACGTCGGGTGAAAGCCGGCCCTCCACCACCAGCTGACCCGGAGAGGCGTCGCGCGGGTAGAACGAGCTGGGAAAATGATTCGAGTGGAACATCGGCGCGTCGATTGCCGCCTGTAGGTCGAGGCGGGAGTGCAGGTGAGCAAGCAGGAAGACCAGCGACCACTGGTCCTGCTGATCGCCGCCCGGCGTCCCGAACGCGAGGTAGGGCACCCCGTCGCGGGTGGCCAGAGACGGAGACAGTGTCGTCCTCGGGCGCCTACCGCCCGCCATCGAGGACGGCAGACCGGGCTCCAGCCACAGCATCTGGGCGCGTGAGCCGAGGCAGAATCCGAGCTGTGGGATCACTGGGGAACTCTGCAGCCAGCCACCGCTCGGCGTCGCGGACACCATCCTCCCGTCGCGGTCGACGACGTCGACGTGGCAGGTGTCACCTTGGGTGCTGCCGTCGCTGAGTACGGTCGGTTCCCCTGCGCCGTCGGCCGTCACGGCCGGTCGCTGGCCGCCGGACCGCTGTCTCGCGGGCAGTGTCGGCACACGGCCACCGGGGTTGCCGGGGCGCAGGTCGTACGACGCGGTGTCGGTTACCAGCGCACGGCGGTCGTCGGCGTAGGGCGGGTCGAGCAGCTCCTTCAACGGCACCTGGACGTGCACCGGGTCGCCGTACCACGCCTCCCGGTCGGCGAACGCGAGCTTCGCGCACTCAACCACGGTGTGCACCCAGTCCACCGAGAGGTGCCCCATCGCCTCGAGGTCGAAGCCGGCCAGCAGCTGCAGCTGTTGCAGCAGCACCGGCCCCTGCCCCCACGGACCGGTCTTGTGGATGCTGAGGCCGCCGTAGTCGACGGAGACGCTGTCCTCGACCGTCGGCTGCCAGCGCGCAAGGTCGTCACCGGTGAGCAGCCCGCCGTGGCGCTCTCCGGAGGTGTCCATCACCTGTTCGCGGGCGCAGTAGCCGGCGAGCTCCTCGGCGACGAAGCCGCGGTAGAAGACGTCGCGGGCCGCGGCAATCTGTGCCTCGCGGCCGCTGGCCGCTGCCTCCGCCTCCTCCACGATGCGCCGGAAGGTCGCCGCGAGCGCCGGATTGCGAAAGCGCGATCCCGCCGACGGAACGCCGTCGGGGGTCAGATACGTCGACGCCGACACCGTCCATTCGTCGCGGAACAGCCTCTCCACGGTGCGGATCGTCGCGACCGTCCCGGGCAGCAGTGGGTAGCCGTCGGCGGCGTAGGCGATAGCGGGTTCCAGCACGTCACGCAGGCGCCATGTGCCGCGCTGCTCGAGCATCAGCGTCCACGCGCCGAAGGCGCCGGGCACCACGGCCGCGAGCAGGCCGGTGCCCGGGACCAGGTCGAGTCCGAGGCCGCGGTAGCGCTCGATCGTCGCGCCGGCCGGTGTCGGCCCTTGCCCGCAGTAGACCTGCACGGGGCCGGCGCGGTCGGCGACCAGGATCGGCACGTCCCCGCCTGGGCCGTTGAGGTGGGGCTCGACGACCTGAAGCACGAACCCGGCCGCCACCGCCGCGTCCACGGCGTTGCCGCCGCGCTCCAGCACCGCCATGCCTGCCGAACTGGCCAGCCAGTGCGTCGAGGCGACCATGCCGAACGCGCCTTTGAGCTCAGGCCGGGTGGTGAACATTCAAGAACTTCCTCGTCCGCGTCGGAGTACGGCGGTCAGCGACGTGCTGGGTCACGCCGGATGGCGCGCACCCGCGCCCTCCACGGCTCCCTGCTCCTCGGCCGCGCGCGCAACGTCCGGGGCGCCCGTGTCTGCGTCGACGAGATGGCAGAAAACCAGGTGGTCGGGATGAGTGACGCCGACCAGCCGAGGCTCCTCCACCACGCACCGCTCGATAGCGACCGGGCAGCGTGTGTGGAAGTAGCACCCGGACGGCGGGTCGATCGGACTGGGTATGTCGCCGCGGAGCACGATCCGCGTGCGACTGCGCTGTGCCTCAGGGTCCGGCACCGGGGCTGCCGAG
>Ga0136616_10000081_pt1 | contig 34918 bp, 28 predicted proteins | sample AntDrymUQ2992106_2_FD_106648 | JGI IMG/M metagenome (GOLD analysis project Ga0136616, IMG submission 106648) | Polar desert sand microbial communities from Dry Valleys, Antarctica - metaG UQ299 (21.06) | ecosystem: Environmental > Terrestrial > Soil > Desert | place: Antarctica: Dry Valley... | reverse complement strand
GACAGCTCACCCTCACTCTGTCAGCCAATCAAGCGGTCCAGGAGGAACTGTTGCATTACCTGGCGGCTTTGAAAGCTGCGTGAGATCGCCATCAACCGAGATTTATGCAACGCTAGGGTTTACCTTCGAGCGCTGTCGCAGCTGCTTTGGCCTGTTTTGCTATCTCGACTTTTGGCCCCGCCGCAGCGATCAGATACCACTTGTAGGATTCATCTAGGTTGCGAGAGGTCCCCTCACCAGTTTCATGCATTCCTGCTTGTGCAAATTGTGCGATTTGTTGCAGATCCCCTTCGGCCTTATCGAGCGAACCTTGTTTAATTAAATCGAATGCCTTCTTAGCGTCCACAGGCACACCGACACCACCGGCATAAAAATCGGCCAACACAATACGACCATATGGATCTTTCTGGGTAGCGCTCTTTAACGCAAGCGCATACGCCTCATATGGATTCTTCTCGACACCCTCTCCGCTGGCCGTCCTCTCCGCAAGGTTAGCCTGTGCTCGTGGCGAGCCAGAATTGGCGGCCATCTTCAGATAAAAGACCGCAGACTTCTCGTCTGCCTGAAGATTCGGACAGCCGGTACTATAGAGGACGGACAGGTTGTTTTGTGCCGAACCCACCGACGAACGGAATTGTTCGTGAGCGCGATCATTCGTGGCAGCGAGCGTATACCACCTTGCCGCCTCCCCGCAGTCCTGCGGGACCCCCAAACCGTTTTGGTATATCCAGCCAAGTCGGAATTGGGTCAACGCGTTGGCGGTCTCCTCGGCAATGTGCTGGTAGGTCGACAGGGCCAGCGCATATTGTGCGGCCTTGAACTGCGTCTCCGCATCGGCAAGAAGGACGTTCCAGTCCTTGCTCATGACATGCGGCGCCCAGGAGCCACACAGGACCGTTATGAGGCAAGCGATTAGTGACCTAATATAACCTGTGCCGTGCAGGCCGTCTGTTATATGCATGTGAAACCCTCTTGTAGTTGTAGACGTCATGAGCCGCTTAAGTTATTGGACGTATCGGCAACATCCCCCAAAAACTAGAAGGTAAAAACGGCAAGCACCGTCCGCGTAAAATGCAGTGACGTGCGGGAACCGATTAACTGGGTCTGCGCATGTCATCGGGTTTACTGGCAGGGTTTACATTGGCATCGATTGCAGCAGTTAATTCGGAGTGCTCTAGGGGATACCGGGGCGTCGGTTGTTGGAGTTGAATAGTAGATTGCCTCGAACGCTGCAGGCGAGAGGTAAAAAAACTCGATAGACACTAGAGGGGTATTAACTTCATGGACTTACGCCTACGGATTGCGAGGATTTCGGTAATCGTAGCTCGGCCTCAAGCCCCGCACCGTAAAGGTTACCGTATCGTACACGCGACCGTCCCGTGTCTGAAGTGCCAAGGTATGTTTGCCCGGCGTGGGTTGCCATTTTAGCGCGCCGCCCGCACTTCCGATCGTTCTCCCGTCGAGAACCAAGATGGCGTCGCTGAGTCCGCTAGTCGAGAATAAAACCAGTTGTCTATCCGCTGGGATGTCCGGATCCAGCGCGATGGTTACGCCGTCCGGCGGGGACACGATGCTTGGCCGAAGCGCACCGGGATCCGCGAGCCGCACGAGGTTGGTCTCGGTCCCGGGGACAAACCATTCCTGGCGTCGCGGCTCCACGGAGGGAACAAAGGAAATCGCGCCCGCGATGAGATTCGATGGTCTCTTGGGTTCCGTGCCTGGGGATCCGGCGTGCAGCGCGTTCATAAGTGTAAGCCAGACGGGCGCGGCCCCGGTGATACCGGAGACACGGTGCATTGCGTCGCCTTCGAAATTTCCGACCCAGACCCCCACGGTGTATTCACTGCTGAAACCGATGCACCAGTTGTCGCGCATGTCCTTGCTGGTGCCGGTCTTGACCGCGGTCCAATAGCGCGTGACCAGCGGGTTATCGAGACCGAAGGTGACGGCGCGGCCCGCGCGATCGCTCAGAATATCGGCGACGATGAAGGCCGCTTCCTCGCTCATCACGCGTGTTGGTGGATCTGTCCTTGCTCGGTCTTGCCAGATCTTCAAGGGGCTGACAATCCCGCCATTGGCGAGGGTGCGATAGGCGTTGACCTGCTCGAAGAGGCTGATCTCGGCCGATCCGAGCGCCAACGAGTAGCCGTAGTAGTCACCGTCGCGCGTGATTCCGCGATAGCCCAAGGATTGCAGCCGATCGCGGAAGGCATCGACGCCGGTCACTACCAATGTCCTGACCGCCGGGACGTTGAGCGATCCGGCCAAGGCGGTGCGTACGCTAACCAATCCCTTAAAGTCGCGGTCGTAGTTCTGCGGAATGTAGAGTCCGGACGCCGTTCCGAGATTGATGGGCGAGTCATCGAGTAAGGATGCCGCCGTAAGATATCCCTGTTCGATGGCGAGCCCGTATAGAAACGGCTTCAGGGTCGAACCGGCTTGCCGCGGCGCCCGCACGCCATCGACGTGGATGGCGTTCGAGTGCGGACCCGCGGCGCCCACATACGCCCGCACCTCGCCGCTCGGGTTATCCACGATCAGCACCGCACCGTCACGAACGTTATTGGAGCGCAGCCCGGCGAGCTGTTGTTCGAGCGCTTCCAGCGCCAGGCGTTGCAGGCGCCGATCGAGGGTCGTTTGCACCCGTTCTCCCGGATCCCGCAAGCGCGCGTGGGCGAGATGGGATGCTAGCGTCACGGGCAAGCGAGAATGGCGCGGGCTTTCGGACAAGCCTTCCGCCAGGCGCATGAGCTCCAGACACCGCGGTGTCGTGTCATCGACACCGGCGATCGCACAGGCACGCTTGCCGAGCCGTGAGCCGCGGCGGTTGGGCGAAGGGAGCAGGGCCGCGAGCACGACCGATTCCGCCGCGGATAATCCCGAGGGGCTTTTGCCGAAAAGCTCCCGTGCCGCGGCACCGATCCCCTGGAGCTCACCGTAAAAACTCGTGAGATTGAGATATGATTCCAGGATCTGATCTTTCGTCCAGCGCTCTTCGAGTCGCAGCGCCGCGCGCACTTGCATGAGCTTTTGGATGATACTTCGCCGATCACCTTCCGGCGTGAGCTCGGGATCCAGCATCGCCGCCATCTGCATGGACAGGGTGCTCGCCCCGCGCGCTTTCGCGCCGCTGAGATAGTCGGCCAGCGCGCCTCCCAGAGCCCACCAATCCACGCCCGCATGCTGGTGGAAACGCCGATCCTCTGACTGGATCACCCTACCTATCAGCGCCGGTGACATCTCCTCGATCGCCACCCAATCGAGCCGCCGTGCTGTGAAGTCAACCCGGAGCTCGTGCAAGACCTCACCCTTACCATCGAGGAGATAGGCTTCCGAGGGGCGCCATGCCGATTTTACCTCGTCGAAGCCCGGAACATCGGCGAGCACCGCTCCACTCAAAAGTAAAAGCGTACTATAAAGGACCCCTCTCACGGCAACTCCTTCACCTCGACGGGCGGGTTCGGAAGCTCGCCCAACATTTCCGGTGCATAGAGCGCCTCTACCCGCGTCGCCGGCAGCTCGAACACGCCCGCGTTGTTGTAGCGCACGGTGTACTCGACCTTGAAGACCCCTTTCGGGACATAGCGGTAGTAGGCGCGAAAAGCCTCCTGACGCCGCTCCTCGAACGCCGGCCAGGCCCAGCCCTCTCGTTCTTCGCCGCTCGCGAGGATTTGGGAGTCCCGCCCGAGGCCGGTGCCGAGGATCGAGGCGCCGGAGGGGATCGGATCATCCACGACCACCCAGGTCATATCCGACTGGGCCTCGATGTCGATAGATACCCGCGCCACGTCCCCGCGCGACCACCCTTCCGGTATTTTCTGTTCCAAGGCGGTGACACTGCGTTTGATCGTATACCCCGTCGAGAGCGGCTCCTTGAGCGGCAGGGCGGCGCGGCTCTCGATGATTGCCCAGGGTTTCCCGCTACCCTGATGTTCGATGGCAAGCGCCGTCGGCCCATCGCCCCAACCGAACTCCAGCTCACCCGTGCGAATGTCCTCGGCCCAGTCGATCGATTTCGTCTCCTGGTCAAAGCGTGCGCTGGTCGCGCCAGTGACAGGCACCGCCTCGAACGCGGCGCTGAACTTCTCCATCGCCAACACCCCCCAGGCGTTCGCGACGGTGGTATTCCAATGCCCTTCGCTCAACCTGCCGAGCGCGCCGCGTGCCATACGCGGCACATCCTCTTTCCACGGCCCCGCAGTAAGCACCGTCAATAAGGCGCGCCCGGCGTTGACATCGCCGGAGATCATGAGCCACCAAAGAGCATCGGTCCGCTCTGTCGAAAACCTCATCGCGGTGCCTTGGAAGTTGAGTCGCGCGCGCAGGATGTTGTCGGCTTCGCCCACACGCTGAGCTTGGTCCGGTATAGCAGACAAGCGTTTCAGGATATTCATCCAGTCGATGAGGGCCGAGGTCGGCCAGAGGTTCGGATCGATGCTGATGCTGCCGAGCATCTCGGCGCTAGCCTCCTCATAGCGCGAGAGCGCTTCGATTGCCGCGAGCTTGCGGATCGCGAGATCGGCCGTGGGTAGCGCGGAGTCCCGGATCACCCGCCCGTCGATGAAGCCCTTGAGCCCCGCCTTGACGCGCGCGAGCGCGTCGTCTGGGATCGCCCAATCGGCCTCTTGCGCGATGGCGAGCACATAAGAGCTGAGCGCATCGCTGCCCTCGAGCCAATCACTGCCGAAATACTTCAGCAAGCCATGCTCGTCTTGGTAACTTGGCAGATCGTTCATGACCGTATCCCAGAGCTTGCGATCCCGCAGCGCGATGGCTTTGGAGATACGCTGTTCGAGACAGGTGTAGGGATAGCGCTGCATGTACTCGCGCACACCGCTCAAGCCGTCCCCGATCCGGCGGCGCAAGGCGACGCGGATCCCGCCGCGGCCGGCGACGGCGTCTTTCGGACGCTCGCTACTCATGCTCAACGGCGCTTCAATTTGCGTCAGCGTCGCTTGGTAGACGCGCACCGGATAGACCGGGATCACCTCTTGCTCAACGCGAATGCGGTCGCTGGCACCGCCCTCGCGCTCCTGTACGCCCACCTCCCAAACGAGACCCTCGGCGCCGACCGGCGCGCTATACTCCCAGCGGAGCTCGCGGGCTTGTCCGGGTTCTAATTCGAGCGACTGCCCGGGAAGGTCGACCGCCGCATCGGGACCGGGTTGCGGTGAGACCCGCGCCGAGGCCGCGAGCGCGATCGGCCGCTCCGAGGCGTTGCGCAGCGTGAACATCCCTTGGAAGCGATCGCCTTCGCGCACGATCGCCGGTAGGCCCGAATGCAGCATTAGATCCTGGGTGGTCCGGACGCTGGTATGTCCGCTGCCGAACAAGCCCTCCGCGGCGCCGGCGACGACCACGATCCGGAACGAGGTCAAGGCATCGTTGAGCGGCACCTCGACCTCGGCCTCGCCCCGGTCATTGAGCGCTATGCGGCCCTTCCACAGGAGCAAGGTATCGAAAAGCTCGCGCACTGACTGCTGCCCTCCCCCTCCGCCCGGCGGCACGGCCTTGCGGCCGTAATGGCGCTTGCCGACAACCTGCATCTGAGCGGTGGCGGTATAGACCTCGATGCCGCGCGTGCCCATCATGCGTTCGAGCAGATCCCAGGTGGTGTTCGGCAGCAACTTCAGCAAGCCCTCATCGACCGCGGCGATCGCTATCTCGGCGCCCGCCGGCAAGGGTCGGCCGTTCGCGCGTTTAACCGTAATCCGCACCTTGGCGCGCTCGCGGACCTTGTGCACCTCGGCATCCGGTTTCAGCGTGACCGCGAGGCGATGCGGCGCCCAGCCCACCCGGATAGACGCAATCCCCAAACGGTAAGCGGGCTTGCCGAGATCGACCAGCGCCGTGACCGCACCGTCATCGCCCCCGAAGGGAAGATCCAGCCGGCGTGCGAGATCGGCGAGAAATCCCGCGCCGGCCCGGCCGCGGATCGCCAGCACCGAAATATACGCGTTCGGCGCGTAGTGGTCTTTGATGGGCACTTCCACCACCGGCGCTTTTCCGGAGACCGTGGTGACGAAGCTATCGATGACGCCCTCGCGTTCCACGCTGATGAGCGCCGTGGCTTCACGGAAGGGCATCCGCACCTGCAGCCGCGCGGTTTCGCCCGACTCATACTCCTTGCGCTCGGGCAGGAGATCCATGCGATCGCCGGCCCCGCCCTCGAACCACCAGTCGTCCGTTCCCGCGATCCATACCTCGCGCGTGGCCAGCGCCTTATTATCGAGGTCGTCTCGGCTTGTCGCGCGCAGCACCACCTGCCCCGAAACCTCCGGGACTACCTCACAGCTTAGCAAACCGTGGTCGTCGGTTTCGCCTTCGCAACCCCCGGCAATGCGTTGGGTCTCTGTCTTGTTCTCGTAGGCATAGAAGCCGCCGACGAGACGGCGGCGGTGCGAGTAGGTGGTCTTTGAGAACAATTCCACCGCGACTTTCCGATCCGCCACGGGGTTTCCCGCTAGATCCAAGACCACCGTCTGGAAACCCATTGTGCCTTTGATCACCACCCAGCGGTCGGCGCGGATCCCGAGCTGCAGCTTGGCCGGCCAGAGCGGTATGCGGTTCGACACCGACAGCCGCTCGCCGTTGGCGTCTTGGTATTCGAGCTCGGTGACGATGTCCCGCGGGCCGTCGATCGCGGGCAGGTTTGCAATCGTGGCGCGCGCGGCGCCGGCATTATCGAGCGTGAGCGGTAAGACCTGCGCGGGCGCCTTGGCGCCGGCGCCTCCGCTACCGAGACCGAAGTAATAATCATAGTCGCGCTGATGGTCTTCGATGCCTTCCTTGATGTCCGCCCCGCCGAACGCGAACTCGGAGTAATCGGGAAAGCTGAGCGACTTGGCCACGACTTGCGAGCGCAGCTTGACCGGCGCTTGCGAGGCGCCGCCCCCGCTCAAATACCCGACGAATAGATCGACCCGCGCCTCCTTCGCGTTCACCAGGGGCTCCGCGGGCGCTTGGATCACCGCCCGCATCGTGGGCACGCGAAACTGCTCCACACGGAACGAGCTGGAATTCAGCCACTTGTCGGACTCTTTCCGGTGGAGGCTCATCTGGTAGTTGCCGAGCTTCGCGTCCTTGGGGATTTCCCAGACGCTCTCGGCGATCCCTAGGACGTCGAAAGACACCGGCAGCTCATACTCCTGGCCACTGGCTTCGTGCTGCAGCTTGAGCTTGTCGGGCGGATCGGCTGCGGGAATGGCGAAACCGCCGCTTGTTCGTTGCCGCAAGTAATGCTTCATCGACACCGTCTCCCCGCCTCGGTACAGACCCCGATCGAGGATGGCATGGGCGACGAAGGTGCCCTCCTCCCAACCGACCGGCAGCTCGAACTCATAGGGACGGATTCCGCGATTCCAGCCTGATACCGTGAAGCTCATGTCCTCGCCGGTGCGGGCGCTGACGAACAGGGGCGCCGGGCTCCACGGGCCGCAGTCAGGCTCGGCGTGCGGCTTGGGCAGGGCCCCGCCTTCGATCATTGCGATCCCGTCCCGGCCGGTGCTCCCCTGCCAGATCGGTTGTCCAGTACAATAGTCGCCGATTTTAACCGCCGCCCCCGGGACCGGTTGCGCCCCGTCCAAGGTCGTGACCCATACGAGCGAAGCCTCGCGCCCCCACTTGAAATGCACGGCGAGGTTGGTGACCAGCGCCGCTGTGGCCACGTAGCGCGGCTCACTGCGTCCGAGGAGCGCCGCACCGAGCTTCGGGCTCATGAGCTCGACCACATAGAATCCGGGCTCCCGTAGCGGGATCCTCACGACCTCGAATGCACGCGCGCCGCCCGGTTTGGGCAGCGTAAACCGAGTGGTTTCAAGCTTGGGACCGAACACCGATTCGGTTCCGGTCATCTCTATCCAGACGCGCTTATCGCCCCTGGCTTTCTCCCACTTCCCGCGCCGCTCCATGGCTTGCTTGACGCGCCGGATCCAGTGGCCGATCGCCCGGTCGTCCTGATCGATGCGTTGCATGCGTCCTGCGATCGGGACAGTGGGTTCGGTACCCGGCATGGCTTTGCGCGCCGCGATTTCGGCTTCGAGATTGCGCAAGGTCACCGGCAAGATGCCGCCTTCCTTCGCCTCCAGGATGCCGAATTCACCTAAGAATTTCGCCAGCGGCGGATAGTCGTCGGTCGCGACCTCGAGGGGAAAGCGCGCGGCATTAGCTAGCGGCCGTCCCGCGTCGTCTTTGACCTCCGGCGGCAGGAGTACCTGGAACTTGGTCCGTTCCGGGAACGGCCCTTCGAAGCTGACGGCGTCGACCACCGGGCTCGCGGTCGCATCGATGGCCTTGGGCCGATGTACTTCGCCGTCTTCCCGCCGCAAGCGCAGTTGCGATGCAAGCCCGGCGGCGATCGGGGCGCTGAAGCGGACATGCATGGCGTGCAAGGGAAGGCAGCCGGACTCGGCATTGACGCGATCGCATTCGAAGCGAGCGGTGAACCGCGGCCGGGTCTTGAACGCAAGGACCTGATCTCGCACCGTAGCAACCTCGGTCAGCGAGCGAATACCCGTACCCCAGACGAGCTGCACCTCGGTGTCCGGCGGCAGCGTGCGCCGGCAGCGCAGCACGGCAAGCTGTGATTCAGCGCGATCGAGGGCTTCGTCCTTGACCGCGACGGTGGTCTCGCCGCCGATCTTCCACAGCAGCCGAAAGTATTGATAGCCGATCAAGCGCCGCTGCGCCAGCACCTCACGGCGTGTATCACCGCCGAGGACATCGACCTCGATGCGCTCCGAGATCCCCTTGACCTGGCAGTGCGCGTGCCCGGCGATCGATTCGGGCCGCACCTCGGCGTCCAAGGCCAGAACGAAAATCTGGTTCTCGTCGATGCCGGTATCGCCTTCGTCCGGCAGCGAGGACAGAATCGAGGGACCGCCGGTACTGAAAGAGAATTCCTGGGCCCCGCCGAGGGACTTCCCGGCCAGCGTGGTAACGTCCGTCTTAAGCTTAAACGTGCATTTCACCCCGGCCGACAAGTCGCGCGCGAAGTCATAAATCCAATTGCGCGCATCCGCCCAACGTCCCTTTCCGTTTTCCGGACAGTCGATCGCGAAGGGCTCGGGAATGCGGGGATCCCCGAAGGTAACCATCTGCTCCGAAAACCGCACGGCAACCTGGCGGACGCCTTTGACCGTTCCTTGAGGTGTGAATACATCCACCTGCGCGCGCTCGCGCGGCGCGGGCTCCGCCGCTAGCGACAGGCTCACCACCAAGGCAAGCCAAGTGCTTAGGTAGCGCATGCTGTTCTCCCCTGACGGCGGCGCACGTGGTTATCGATGGACCTTACAGGATAGCTCACTCCAAGGCCTGTTGCACACGGCGCACGCCACTTGCTAGGCTATCGTCCGGGCTGCAGCTGTTGCGCTTCCTCTGCAACGACGACAAAGTCAAACCGAACAATGGCATGACTGGGAGAACTGTTATGTTGAACGGTAAAACGGCGATCGTGACTGGCTCGACGAGTGGGATAGGGCTTGCGATCGCTAAAGCCTTGGCTGAGGCGGGCTGCAATATCGTCTTGAACGGATTGGGAAACGCGGATGAGATCGAGAAGCTGAGGCTGGGACTCGAGTCCGGGCACGACGTCCGCGCACTGTATCACGGCGCCGATATGTCCAAACCGAGTGAGATAGCCAGCATGGCGCAACAGGCGCTCGCCGTCTTCGGCGCGGTCGATATTTTGGTGAACAACGCAGGGATCCAGCACGTCGCGCCGATCGAAGACTTTCCCCCGGAGAAATGGGACGCCATCCTCGCGATAAACTTGTCCTCGGCGTTCCACACGATTCGCGCCGTATTACCGGCTATGAAGGCCCGGCGCTGGGGACGTATCATCAACATCGGCTCGGCGCACGCGCTCGTGGCCTCGCCCTTCAAGGCCGCTTATGTCGCCGCGAAGCATGGACTGCTCGGCCTCACCAAGACCGTGGCGCTCGAGGTCGCGGAGCACGGGATCACCTGTAACGCGGTCTGTCCGGGGTATGTGTTCACGCCGCTGGTCGAGGGCCAGATCGACGACACTGCCAAGGCGCGCGGCATTAGCCGTGAGGCGGTGATTCGAGACGTGTTGCTGGCGGCCCAAGCCACCAAGCAATTCGTCAAGCCGGAGGACCTGGGTGCATTGTCAGTCTTCCTCGCCAGCGATGCGGCGGCCCAGATCACGGGGGCGGCGCTTCCGGTCGACGGCGGCTGGACCGCGCATTAGCGCTCCTGGGACAGGCGGCGCGGAGCGCATTGAGATCGAGGCCATCAGCGGGACCAGCGCCGGCGCGATGAACGCCGCGGTCCTCGCGGACGGTAATGATGGAGGGCGGGTGCGAGGGTGCGCGGCGGGCCTTGGGGCGTTCTGGCCGCCGTCAGTCGAGCGGCTCTCGCGAGCCCGCTCAAACGCTCAGTCTGGGACATGCTGACCGGAAACTGGAACCTGGATTTCTCGCCCAGCTATCTCTTCTTCGACCAACTGAGCCGCGTCGCTTCGCCCTTCGTTTCTACGGCATCTGCACGAGCTCGACGGCGGCGAGCGAGTGGCTGGACAGACACTTTGATAGTATCGGCGAGCGCTCGACGGTAAACGTTCGATCGCGGTTTACGTAATAAACCACCCGAACCTAATGTTGTGGTCAGTTGCTTCGGTTGCCACCAATAGGCCGGGTAAATCCAGGATTCTCGCCCTTTGTCATAGCTGACTACATTTCTCTATCTGCATTTCTCGTTGTAGCGTATCCTTGTCAACTGGCGCGGAATTTGCTTCCTAGCATCGAATCGGGTGTTTCAACGTCAATCAACAACGCAATCAAGGAGGACCATCATGTTAAGGACCTGTACACGCACGCCCTTGGGCCGAATCTTGGGGCTGTCACTGCTCGCGATCCTCGCGCTCGACGCCGCGCCCGCCGCCGCGGACGAGACCTACGTGGTGGATCAAGACGCTGGGTCGGGTGCTGCCGGGGCGCTGTTCCGGGTGGACACGGCGAGCGGCAATCGCAGCCTGGTCTCGGACTTCGGCAACGCCGCCCAGGGGCCGCTGGGTTCCGACCCCTCCGGCCTCGCCCTGGAGGCCAGCGGCACGGTCCTGGTCATCGACTTTTCCGCGGGGACGGATTTCGGCGGCGCGCTGTTCCGGGTGGACACGGCGAGCGGCAATCGCAGCCTGGTCTCGGACTTCGGTAACGCTGCCCAGGGGCCGCTAATCCTCGCCCCCTTCGGCCTCGCCCTGGAGGCCACCGGCACGGTCCTGGTCATCGACCCATTCCCGGAGACGAATGGTCGCGGGGCGCTGTTCCGGGTGGACACGGCGAGCGGCAATCGCAGCCTAGTCTCGGACTTCGGTAACTCCGCCCAAGGGCCGGTAGGCCGCGCCCCCTACGGCCTCGCCCTGGAGACGGCGGGCACGGTCCTGGTCATCGACAAAGACGCGGGGCCGGGTGTCGGGGCGCTGTTCAGGGTGGACGCGGCGACCGGCAACCGCAGCCTGGTCTCGAACTTCGCCAACGCCGGCCAGGGGCCGCTGGGCTCCAACCCCTCCGGCCTCGCCCTGGAGGCCAGCGGCACGGTCCTGGTCATCGACTATACCGGGGGGACGGATATACTCGGCGCGCTGTTGCGGGTGGACGCGGCGGGCAATCGCACCCTGGTCTCGGACTTCGGTAACGCCGCCCAGGGGCCGCTAGGCTCCGCCCCCTTCGGCCTCGCCCTGGAGGCGGCGGGCACGGTCCTGGTTATCGACGATACCGCGGGGACGGGTAATGCCGGAGTGCTTTTCCGGGTGGACCGGGTGAGCGGACAACGGACCGTGGTAAGCGATTTCGGCAATGCCGGGCAAGGTGACCTCGGCGTGGAGCCGGTGGGCGTCGCCATCGTCGTCCCCAACTGCCACGGCCGCCTCCCGACCCTCGTCGGTGACAACGGCAACAACGTCCTCATCGGCTCCCCCCGCGCCGATGTGATCCTCGGACGCGCGGGCGCCGACTTCATCAACGGCAGAGGCGGTAACGACCGGATCTGCGGCGGGGACGGCAAAGACACCTTGCTCGGTGGTTCCGGCAACGACCGGGTGAGCGGCGATCGCGGCGCCGATACGATCAAAGGCGGTACCGGTAACGATCGGCTGGACGGCGGCAAAGGTAACGATCGGCTGGACGGCGGCAAAGGCACCGATCGCTGCAAGAGCGGAGAGGTAAAGGTCGGTTGCGAGCGGTGAGGCGCTGATGTCCGGGTGCGGCGCACCGGCTCGTCCCGCGCAGCGCTCTCCATCCATTCGGGGCGCTGTGGTCTCCTTGGGGTGTATCTCGCGAGCCGCGGCGGGTTATGGCGAGGTAGGGGCGATCTCACTCAAGGTAGAGGCGTATTGGAGACAGGCCTGGCGGATGCGCTGGTTGCGGTGGGATTTGCCGGGATTGGATCCTTCCTGAACAGCGTCTCCAGGAGCAGACGCTGGGCCCAAGGGATGTCCTTGCGCAGCGGCCGGCCTGCGAGCGAGTGGCCCTTTATCGCTAGACGTAGGTATGTTCGCGGCAGATCCGCCTTGTCGAGATAATCTGGGAAAGCATCGCAGCCGTTCCAGAAGCTGTCGAAGTCACCCCGGAATTAAAGGCGGAACTCGAAGAACGGCTGCCTGGTCAGGCTGACCTCTTCCATGATCCAGAACATCCGCTCAATCAGGCGAATCCCCCGTGGGTCACCAATCCGGTGGTGCAGAAACGTGATCCTCCAGTCACGGTTGACTTTGTCGAAGAAGCTCTTGATGTCGGCTTCCACAACGTGGTTGACCCGCTTCTGTTGCAGGGTCTTTCCGCGATCGTCCAGACAGCGGTGTGGGCTCCGCCCTGGCCGGTAGCCATAGCTGCTGTCTCCAAACTGCGCCTCATAGATCGGCTCCAGGCGATAGGTACGGTAGCTCAAAGTCATCAATCCTCCGGATCTTCTCTGCTCATGCGAATCCGGTACAACCCCGTTTCCGCGGTGATATAAAGCGTTCTACCGTCAGCATCGCCCCACGCGAGGTTGGACGGCTCTTCAGGTCCTTGTAGGGTGCCAAGGTGTTTTCCGGACGGGTCGATGATAATGATACCGCCGGGAGTGGCAACATAAAGGTTACCTCGCGCATCCACTTTCATGCCATCGAACCACTCTCCTTCGAGGACAGACGAGCCGCTGAAAAACCCTGTTCCGTTCGCTAGCGTCCCGTCAACGTTTACCTCATATCTCATTATTAATGCCTTCTGCCGATGATAGCCATTGACGTACAGGTATTTTTCATCGGGGGACAAAGCGAGACCGTTGGGGCCATCTAGTTCGCTGCCCACCAATTCAAGTCCTCGGTCGGAAACAAGAAAGATCCCGCTGTACGGTAACTCCTTTTCTTGATCGTTGTCGCCATCTGGCAGGCCGAAGGAGGGATCGGTGAAATACAGCATGCCGTCTGCCCGAAAGACCAAGTCGTTCGGGGAATTGAGCCGTTTACCTTGGTAGCGCTCAGCCACTATCGTAAGCGTTCCATCCTTTTCAATACGCGTTACCCGACGATTCCCATGCTCACAGATCGTGAGCCTAGCCTCTTTATCAAAGGCGAGACCGTTCGGACCGGTTCTGTGATGGAACAAGAGCTTGCGAAGAAAAAAGGAGTGTAAGGTATGATCTTCTGCAGCGAATCCTGTCTGCGCTTCGAATAGTGAGACGTTGCCCGGTGCAACCCACCTATAGATGCGGTGGCTTCTCATATCGCTAAACAAGAGATAACCCCGCGGACTCCAGACAGGCCCTTCGAGAAAGCTAAAACCGCCGGCGAGCTTCTCGAGCTTGGCGTCGGATGGGAGAATGAGATCTAAGTTCGGATCTATTCTTACAATGCCACCGGCACTAGTCGGGAATTTCGCTTCACCGCAACTACCTGTAATCAGTATGAATGCGAAGAGCCATGGAGTTATTGGCACGCGCATGTGGAGAACCTCGTTTGCGTTTTTGCCTCCCCATTTACGCCGCGATATCCGACCTACGCTAAATCGCCAGGAACGGCGACTTGCCGAGGTGCGTTGTGCCATCAATCAACGCCACAAACTTGAGCACCTGTGCCGCTACATCACCGGCCCCGCCATCGCCACTGAACGGCTCCAACGCAACCATGGCGCCAGGCATTTCTAACCAGGTACAGTTGCACTATTCTTAACAACGGCCTGACAACACTAAAACAAAGTGTAGATAAACGGCGCTACTGCAGATCCTTGCGCGAGGACGAGTAGTGCTCCTAGCAGCACCAGGATGATGATCAGTGGCGCCAGCCAAAACTTCTTGCGCTCGCGCATGAACTGCCATAGATCGACAATAAACTCACGCATCAGAAAGGTTTCTCCATATGCTCACGAGTGACTTTCCGGCTGGGGATACGATAACTTTGAATCTTCTTCTCAAAGCGTCGCGCCATGGGATCTCTCCCCGCAACGCGCATGACCAAGGCCATAGGGGTGACGACTCCAAAGTACACGACACCCAGGACAACCGGAGTCGTGATGCGGCTGAGCAGTAACCCAAACCGCATCCAGGTTCGATAAACCTGACGCAGAGTACGCGGTGCGCCAACGGACCAGAAGGCTAGGATCCCGAACACCACCCAAGGCCACGACGGCAGGGCACTTTCGAGCAGCCACGGAAAGAACAGGCCGAACAAGCCGGCAACGATACCGCCGGTTACCAAGCCGAACTGGCGCAGGCCCTTGCGATCTAGTTCCGGTATCTCGTGTGCAGCGTTTGTCATCAGTCTAACTCGAACTCGGTTTTCCAGGACTCATCCTTTTCCCACTTGGGTTGGCCGCCCTTGGCCATGAGGAAATTCTCATATACCAGATAATCCATCTCGGTCCGCATGAAACAGCGATAGGCCTCCTCGGGGGTGCAGACGATGGGTTCACCTCGAACATTGAAGGAGGTGTTGATGAGCAGGGAGCAGCCTGTTAAGGCCTCAAACGCTTTCAGGAGAGCATGGAAACGCGGGTTCGTTTCCGGGTGAACAGTCTGTATACGCGCGGAATAATCAACGTGCGTGATCGCAGGGACTTGTGATCGAGGCGCCTTAAGCTTCTCAATACCGAAGAGGTTCTTTTGTTCCTCGGCCATAGTAAGGCGGAGATCTTCCCTCACCGGAGCCACCAGTAACATGTAAGGACTCGGACAGTCAATCTCAAAATAGTCCGATACCCGTTCGGCTAGCACCGCAGGCGCGAAAGGGCGGAAGGATTCCCGATATTTGATCTTAAGGTTCATCACCGATTGCATTTTCGGACTGCGGGCATCGCCGATGATCGAACGATTACCCAATGCGCGCGGACCGAACTCCATGCGCCCCTGACACCAGCCCACGACATTTTCCTGAGCTAGGATCTTGGCCACCTGAGACAGCAGTTCTCGCTCATCCAACTGCGTATAGTGCGCACCGACCGAATCCAAATGGCTACGGATGTCCGCCTCTAAAAACCGCGGTCCAAGATAGGCGCCCGACATGCCGTCACCAGTCCCATTGAGCGCCCGAGGGTTGTCGAGGTATTCATGCCATAGGGCTGCCGCGCAGCCAATAGCTCCACCTGCGTCACCCGCCGCAGGCTGGATCCAAATATTCTTGAACGGGCCTTCCCGAAGCAGGCGGCCATTGGCGACACAATTCAAAGCCACACCACCGGCGAGGCACAAAGATTCCGTGCCTAGCTCGCGATGGACAGTTCGCGCCAAACGCAGAACGATCTCCTCGGTAACTTTCTGAATGGACCTCGCGATGTCCATCTCACGCTGCGAGACTGGTGCCTCTGGCTTGCGGGGTGGTCCGCCGAAAAGGTCGTCAAACTTCCGATTGGTCATCGTTAGACCGGTTGTGTAATTAAAATAGCGCATGTCCATGCGGAAGGTCCCGTCCTCTTTAAGCGAGATCAGCTTGTCAAAGATCAGATCAGCATATTTAGGCTCGCCGTAGGGGGCAAGCCCCATCAATTTGTACTCGCCGGAATTGACTTTGAATCCGGTAAAGTAGGTAAACGCAGAGTATAAAAGACCTAAGGAGTGCGGGAAATCGATCTCCCATTGCGGCTCGAGTTTGTTGCCTTGCCCGAGCCAAACGGAGGTCGTCGCCCATTCTCCGACGCCATCCATGCAAAGCACAGCGGCACGCTCAAAGGGGCTGAGAAAAAATGCCGACGCCGCGTGTGATTGGTGATGCTCGCTAAACATCAACCGAGGTAGGTCCTTGACCTTACACTTACCGAGAACCGCCAACTCTTTCCTCAACAGGTCTTTCAGGAAGAGCTTCTCCTTGAGCCAGATCGGCATCGCCATCAGGAACGACCGAAACCCCTTAGGTGCATAGGTAAGATAGGTTTCGAGCAAGCGTTCGAATTTGACCAGCGGTTTATCGTAAAAGGCGACGTAGTCGAGATCCCGTAGTTCCACACCGGCCTCGGTCAGGCAGTATTGGATCGCATGGCGCGGGAACCGCGCGTCGTGCTTTTTTCGGGAGAATCGCTCTTCCTGGGCCGCGGCAATAACCCGCCCATCGCGAAGTAACGCGGCGGCGCTGTCATGATAGAAAGCCGATATTCCTAAGATATTGGTGCTCTGATTTGTCATGTCCATCTAGCTACAGAAACCCAAACCGCGCCCTACTATGAGCTCTACCACTCAGCTCTCACCGGCCATCGACGCACGTTGCTCGAGCGCATTGCGGATATGCGGGCTTATGCACTCGGCGACGGCTGCATTCGCTTTTGGAGCATAATGAGGATCATCAGGCACGAACCGTTCCGCCGGATTGACGGCCAATAAACAGGAGGTCGGATCCAGGTGTTCGAGGTTGCTTGCTTGGAGAAACTCTCTACCCAAGGTGCGGCGAGCATCTGACTCACCTAGACTCGACCTACCCGGGAGATACACGATGATTGGAGTCGTTCCACTCTCCTTCGCCTTCTTGACGAATGCGCGTAGGATCGCCTCGTTAACACTGAAGACTGCCTCATTGGTTGCATTTTGATTTGGTGTCAGCTGGTGGACGAACCTGGGAACGATAAACCGGATGATACGCGGAAAGTAAGAAATAGTCTCTTTCCAATCGAGTGGGTAATAACCAAGAGTGTGTTCAAGAAAGGGGAGATCGGACACGCGCGTCTTCGTGAACATCTCCTCAGGCGATAGGGTGGGGACGTTGATCTCCTGAAGTCCAGCGGATGTCAGCAGCAAACGCGGTTTCGAGAAAGGCATATCCCAACCGGAGAAACTGAGAAAGTTGTAGACACTCATCGTGCGCACGAGGTCATGCCAAACGAACGAAAACACGACTATCTCCGGCTTCCAGGAAAGCACATCGCTGATATATCTGAGATAGCTCTGATCGACGCCATAGCCCGGCACGCCAAAATTCAGGACCCGATACTGAGGACCGAGGCGCTCTTCTAGCTGCGACGGAAATGCGTCTTCGTATCTCACCTTCTCGCCAAATGCGTATGAGTCTCCCATAACGGCTATCAGCCGCTTGGGCGGAAGATCGCCGAAAGACACATCGGGGCTCGGCGCCCGAATACCTTCGAGGCTGGAGAAGTAGAGGCCATCGGCGCTGCGGCGGTTGGGCCCGGGCTTCCAGCCAAGCTGCGCGTCATAGACCTGATATGAAAGGTCCCCGGACCTTTCTTCCCATACCGTGCGCATATGGGCCCGCCCCGCGTTCCAGTCTTTCGGTGCCAGTTCCATCTTTCCGAGTGCCATGCCAAATATGGTGGGCGTCACGAGTAGCCGGATGGCCACCTCACCGACGGCAAACACGGCGAAAGCAACCAATAGGCTAGTGGCCAATATTAGGGCGAACCGCCTCGACGCTACGACCATGATCATATAGCTCTGCTAGGGCTGTTGTAAGGGGTGGGCAACTATTATGCCGAAGTGGGGGGCGCCGTATATCAGGAACATTCTTGATCTTTGTGAGGGATGCCTTACAATCTCGGCGGCGCAGCGAACTCGTCGCCCCTCCTTGGGGAATTAGGCGCGGCAGCCCGATCGGCGCACAACAAAAAAACCTTCGATCAGGCCGAAGCTACAATGTAGCTCGGTTACTAAATGAGCGTATGGCGCGTGCAGTATCGAGTCAGGTCAGCGTTCGTCCTTAGGTTCATCTTTCGAAGTATGCGGCTGCGATAGGTACTCACGGTCTTAGGACTGAGCGATGCCTGCTTCGCAATGGCGCTCAGCGTTTCGCCGGACGCGATCAGCAGCATGACCCGAAATTCCCTTTGTGAGAGGATCTCGTGGGGCAGTTTGCCGGTGCCCTCAACGAGCTCGAGGGCGAGCCGCTTGCTCAGTTCGGAGCTTATGTATTTATCGCCCTTGAGGATGTTCTTGACGGCCCTGAGCAGTTCCTTAGGCGCCCGTTCCTTAGTCAGATAACCTGCTGCCCCGGCCTTTAGCGCCGGGAGGGCGAACTGACTGTCGCTGTACATAGATAACACGAGGATCGGCAGTTTCGGTCGTATGCGCTTGAGCTCGCGTACGCAGTCAAGCCCACTCGTGCCCGGCAGCGAAAGCTCAAGCAACACCAGATCGAAGTCCTTAGTATAGATGCGCTCATGCATGCTGGCAACGTCGTGCGCCTCATCGAAGGCAACCGCTAGACCATCCTCCATAAAGATCTGTTTCACTCCTTGACGGATCAGGGGGTGGTCATCGACGATCAAGATCCTTATGGTATTGGAGATTTCCCTCTGTCCAGTTGCCTGCGCCTGAGTCGTCAAAACGTGGTTCTTGGGCGCCTCCAGTCTAACCACAGTGCCGGTGCCAGGGATGCCTATGACGTCGAGCGATCCTCCCAGGATCCGCGCGCGTTCTTGCATTCCCAGCATGCCTTGGGAGCGTGGGTTTGAAGCCTCGACGGTGCTGATGGCACGTCCGTCGTTCTGGACCTCAAGCGTCAGTACATCATCCCGCTGGGATACCCGGATGGTGACGCAGTTCGCGCCGGCATGGCGAGCTACATTGGTCATCGCTTCTTGGTAGATGCGGAACACGGTCACCGCTCGCTCTTGGGCGATATCGATTTCGTCTTGGAGCGTTGTGTGGCAGCGGATCCCCGTGCGTTCTTGGAACTGCCGGGCGTGCGCCTCAATGGCCGCGGATAGCCCGACTTTGTCTAACAAGGGAGGCCGTAAGTCGCTCGCAATGCGCCGGATGTCACCGATCACGCTATCGACTAGCTCGGACATCGACGCGATCTTTTGTCCAACGGAGCTGGCGGTCCCGTCCCGGTCCGTATTTTGCATCCGATTATTCAACCAGGCTAGATCAATAGCCAGAGTCGTCAGTACCTGCCCGAGCCCATCTTGGATCTCCCTTGAGATACGAACGCGTTCGGTTTCGATAGCCGAATCGAGGTGGATGGCGAACGCGCGCAAGCGTTCGCGCGACTCTCGTAGCTGCTCCTCGTGTTTGCGGTCGGTGATGTCGCGCATGAAACCATAGTGCCCGGCAAATTTGCCGCTGGGATCGGCGATCGCAACCAGCAGCACGCGCTGAAAGAATACCGAGCCATCCTTGCGTATTGCCTGGGCTTCAAACTCCGCTTTACCCTCGGCGCGTAAACGCTCGTAGGCCTGCAACGCGGTCGGCTGATCCTCCGGGTAAACTGTTGCTCTCCAGTCTTTACCGAGTAATTCGGAAGAGGCGTAGCCGAGCATCTGCGTATAGTGCTCGTTGATCTCGGTGTACCGCCCCCTGGCATCGAGCCTTGAAATACCCGGCATGGCGTTCGCCAGAGCCGTGTTGAGCTGCTGAATCGTCTGCTCTGAGTGTTTAAGCTCGGTAATGTCATTATTGACCTCGAGGATGGCGCGCGGCAGGCCCTGCTCATTCCGGTGCAACACCCAATGGCTGGCTACGGCAATCTGTTCGCCGTCACGCCGCCGATGCAGGAGCTCGCCTTTCCACTGACTGTCCCGCCAAAGTTGCGCTCTTATGCTCGCCAGGGGCTCGGGGAACTGCGTCTGGAACAGGTCATGTGATACCTGTCCTAAGGCTTCGCCGCTGGTCCAGCCGTAGAGCTCTTCTGCACCGGTATTCCAGAAGACAATGTGATCGCTGGTGTCGCGGATCAATAGGTGCGCCAAATTCAGGATTTCGGCCTGTCCCTCCAACGGCGGCGGCTCATTGACGCAGCCGCGCTCAACCGGTGCGTCTATTGAATGCGCAGGATCGGCCATATACGTTTAGCTCCCCGCGTAGTATAAACGGCGTACGAACCTACAGCGTTTTTGTTGGGCAGTCCACATTCTCGCCATAACGCGCGAAGCGGCGAATTCGGTCGAATGCCCGAAGTGCCGTCGGCTGATGCGAGTACGCGCGCAGATGCACGACCCATTCTTGAGGCGCACCAGGGTCAGGGACCTGTCCATGCAAACTACGTTTGCCTACGGCGAGGGCAATTCGCGCGCGACGTAGTCGTTCAGGGCGAGGATCTCAAGACTCGATGGTTTGCGCCAACGCAGCGCCTCGACGATTGCGCGGGCCAGCGGCAAGTCGGTAACCAGCGACACCCCCAGGTCGATTGCTTGGCGGCGGATCAAGTAGCCGTCGGGCCGTCCGTACTGGTCATACTCGCGCGGAATGTTAATTACAAGATCGACCAGGTCGCGCTCGAGTACATCGAGCGCGCTAGTGCCCGCTCCGGAGCTTTTCTCAACGGCGTTGCACGGGATTCCGAGTTCGGCAAGTATTTCGGCGGTGCCGCGCGTCGCGTAAATGGGCAACTGCAGCTCGTGCACAATGATTCGCGCTTCGTCGGCAAACCAGTACTTATCGACGACGGGACCCAGCGACAGCAGCACGCCCTTTCGCGGAAAACGCGTGCCGGTCGCGAGCAGAGCATGCAGCAATGCTTCGTACAAATCGCGTCCGAGACAGCCCACCTCGCCCGTGCTCATCATTTCTACGCCGAGCATCGGATCCGCCCCCGCCACCCTGGAAAACGAGAACATCGGCGCCTTGACACCGACATAGTCAAGATCCAGGCTCTGATTGACGATCTCACGCGTTACCCCGAGCATCCGGCGCATGGCTTCCGCGGCGAAATTCTCGCCGGTCACCTTCGAAACGAACGGAAAGCTGCGCGAGGCCCGCAAGTTGCACTCGATGACCTTGACCGCGTTGTGCCGCGCGAGAAACTGAACATTGAATGGACCGGTAATCGACAGCGCGCGCGCCAACGCCACTGCGATTTGCTTGACGCGTCGAATGGTCGCGATGTAGAGCGTCTGGGGCGGCAGCACCAGGATGGCATCCCCGCTGTGGGTGCCGGCGTCTTCGATGTGTTCGGAAATCGCCCACAGCACCAGCTCACCCCGGTCAGCAACGGCGTCGATCTCGACTTCGCGCGCATGGGTTTCAAATTTGGAAACGACGACGGGGTACTCCGGTGAAACAACCGAGGCCTGCGCCAGGATGCCGCGCAGCTCGCTCGGTTCGTGCGCGACCGCCATCGCCGCGCCGCTGAGGACGTAGCTCGGACGCACCAACACGGGAAATCCGCCTAACTGTTGCACGATGTGACCGGCTTGCGCCGTGTCGGTAACATGCGACCAGCGCGGCTGATCAATGCCCAGGTCGTCAAGCAGCGAACTGAACCTGCTGCGATCCTCGGCTGCATCGATTCGTTCGGCGCTGGTGCCCAGGATTCTCACCCCGGCCTTCGCCAGCCGCATCGCGAGATTATTCGGGATCTGGCCACCCATGCTGACCACGACACCGTCTGGACGCTCGTACTCGTTCAGGTCGAGCACCGTTTCCAGGGTGATCTCATCGAAGTACAAGCGGTCGCAGATGTCATAATCGGTGCTGACCGTCTCCGGATTGTAGTTCAGCATGATCGTCTCGTAGCCGAGGGCAGAGGCTGCCTGGGCCGCGTTGACGGCACACCAGTCGAACTCGACACTCGAACCGATTCGGTACGTGCCGGACCCGAGAATCAGGACCTTCTTGTGCCGCGATGATGCAATGTCGGAAACGCGGGCATGGTAAGTCGCGTAGAGGTAGTTCGTGTCGGCGGGAAACTCGCCCGCCATGGTATCGATCTGCGCAAAGTGGGGTTCGATTGCGTGTTTCTTGCGCTCGGCGCGAACGCTCTCCTCCGCCGCGCCGACCAGCTTTCCGATCGCCTGGTCCGAGAATCCGAGGCGCTTGACATCGCGCAGCGTGCCCGCAGCCAGGGGAAGTGAAGAGCGCGCGAGTTGGCCGTACGTCTCGACGATGGGTTCGATGGCATGCAGAAACCACCGGTCAATCCGCGTCAGCTGGTGAATCTCATCGGTGCTGATGCCATCTCGAATCGCCTGCGCAATGGCGAAGATCCGCAGCGGGGTGGCGTTGCGCAGTTCATCGCGGAGATCATCGAACCGGAATGCGCCTGGATCGAGGCCTCGCACGCCGATGTCGAGCATGCGCACTGCCTTCTGGATGACTTCCGGAAACGTGCGGCCGATCGCCATCACCTCACCGACACTCTTCATTTCAGTGCCAATCCGGGTTGACGCACCCTGGAACTTGCCAAGATCCCAGCGCGGAACCTTGCATACGAGGTAATCCAGTGCGGGCTCGAAGAACGCCGTGGTGCGGCGCGTGATGCCGTTCGGTATTTCGGTAAGTGCATAGCCCAGCGCGATCTTGGCGGCGACGTACGCGAGCGGATAACCGGTCGCCTTGCTCGCGAGCGCACTCGATCGGGAAAGCCGCGCATTGACCTCGATGACGCGGTAGTCGACGCCATCGGGGTCGAGTGCGTACTGGATATTGCACTCGCCGATGATGCCGAGATGGCGAATCGTGCGGATCGCGACGGAGCGCAGCAGCTGATACTCCGTGTCATTGAGCGTCTGGGACGGTGCGACGACGATCGATTCGCCGGTGTGTATGCCCATGGGATCAAGGTTTTCCATGTTGCACACTGTTACGCAGTTGTCGCGCACGTCGCGTTCAACCTCGTACTCGATTTCCTTCCAGCCCTGAAGGCACTCTTCCACGAGCACCTGGGCAGCGCCGGTGAAAGCGCGCCGCAGCGCTGCGTCGATTTCCGCTTCGAGTTGGACGATGCCGCTTCCCTTCCCGCCAAGGGTAAAGCCGCCGCGCAGCATGACCGGCAGCCCGATCGCCCGGATCGCGCCGCGCGCTTCGTCGAGCGAGTGGCACGCCTGGCTGCGGGCGGTCTTGACGCCAATCTCGGCGAGACGCTCGACGAACAAGCGCCGATCCTCCGTGTCGCGGATGGCCTGGATCGGGGTGCCGAGCACCTGGACGCCGTGCTTCGAAAGTATGCCCGTATCGTGGAGCGCCAAACCACAGTTCAGCGCCGTCTGGCCACCGAAAGAGAGCAGGATGGCGTCCACCCGCTCCTTGACGATGATCTGCTCGATGAATTCCGGCGTAAGGGCCACGAGGTAGATGCGATCGGCAAGTCCGGGGCTGGTCTGGATGGTCGCGATATTCGGGTTCACCAGCACCGTGGCGATGCCTTCCTCGCGCAGAGCCTTGATGGCCTGGGAGCCGGAGTAGTCGAACTCGCCCGCCTGTCCGATCTGCAGTGCGCCCGAACCGAGCACCAAGACTCGACGCGGCTTCCTCGGAAGGTAGACGCCGTACATCAACAGCCTCGCGTCGTCGAGCCGACCAGGCGCATGAAGTCGTCGAAGAGGAATCCGGTATCCTGCGGGCCCGGGCTTGCTTCCGGGTGAAACTGGATGCTGAAGAACGGTTGGTGGCGGGAGCGGATGCCTTCGTTCGTGCCATCGTTGATGTTCACGAACCAGGGTTCCCAGTCCTTTGGCAGCGTCTCGTCTCTCACGGCGTAACCGTGATTCTGGCTGGTGACATAGCAACGGCGAGTTATGAGGTCCTGCACCGGTTGATTGACGCCGCGGTGGCCGTAGGGAAGCTTGTACGTGTCTCCCCCTGCGGCAAGCGCCAGTATCTGGTTGCCCAGGCAAACGCCGAACATCGGCTTACGGTAGCTTCCCAGTAGCGCGCGAACCTGGTGAACCAGCGGCGCCAGATCCTTGGGATCGCCGGGACCGTTACCGATCAGAACGCCATCCGCCTGCCGGGCCAGCGTTGCGAGATCGGCGTGCCACGGCGCGCGGATGACGCTCGCGTCACGCGCGAGGAGCGAGCGCACGATGTTGTCCTTGGCGCCCGCGTCGACCAGCAGAATCGTATGCTTGCCACCCGGGTAGCGAACCGGTTCGCGAGGCGCGACGATATGAAAGACTTCCTCACGCATGTCCACCGCGCCGCACTGCTCTCGCGCTTCATCCGCGCCCATCGTCGCGGGGTAGAGCCATCCCTGCATCGTGCCCCGCTCGCGCAACCGCCGGGTAAGTGCCCGGGTGTCGACGCCGGTGAGGCCCGGGACGCCCTCTTCCACAAGCCACTCGTGCAAGGAGCGGCTCGCCGCGTGATGGCTGTACGCGTCGACGTAATTCTGGACCACGAGCGCCTGGACCTGAATGCGGCTGGATTCATATGGTCGATCCAGATCTGCGGATCGTCGGGGCGGCACCCCGTAGTTTCCGATCAGCGGGTAGGTGAGAACCAGGATCTGGCCGCAGTAAGACGGGTCGGTGAGAGTTTCCACGTACCCCGCCATGGCGGTATTGAAAACAACTTCACCTTGCACCGGCTTCGCCGCCCCGAATCCGCATCCTTGCACCTCCGTGCCGTCATCAAGGAGCAGCCTGACGCCCGGAGCGCGCGCAACTTCCGGACGCACTTCCGGCGGTTCACGCCTTTCGTAGTCGTTCATTCGAGCACCTTCAGTGCGAAACCGGCTGATGAATCTTTCCGGGGGAGGTCATTTTTCCTGCTGTTGGCGGCGCACGCCGCCGTAAACCGCGCGTGATCGCACCGTAACCCCTCGCCTGCGGGTGAGCATCGGAATCCGTCGGGGGTATAGGAAGAATAGACGCCCTTTTTCGTCGAAAGGAACAGTACTGATGGACCTGGGAATTGTCAATCACGCACGGTGGGGTAGGACGATTGACAAGAGGCAAAGGGATACGTATTGTACATGGCATGTACATGTCCAACAGGAATGACCTATGCCGGCTGCAGTTGAACGCATCGTGGTGCAAGTACCCCCAGCGGAGAAGAAGACACTCGTAGCGAAAGCAAAGCGCTTCGAGATCAGTCTTTCGGAGCTCATGCGGCGGGGAGCCTCAGCCTACGCCGCTGCACCCGAAGAAGGAGCCCTAGAGGCTTTGCTAGAACGGGTGAAAGCCAGCACGAAAGAAGCGGAGGCGGCGCTCGATGGGGCCCTTGCCTTCGTCACGGCCTCCAACAAGCGCCTGGCGAAGCTGGAGCGACGATAGTGGGCGTTGCGGACAAAGTTTGGGACGCGCTCACAACAGTTATCAAGATGAATGACAAGGTGGTATCGCTTGCCAGCGGGGTCAAGGAGCAACAAGCGAAAATCGAGTCTCTCACCGAACGCGTCGTGCGTCTTGAAGCTCAGCTCGAGACGATGTTCAAGATCGCCTCGATGAAGGGTGAAGCGAAACGTCTGGAACGGTAACCAATACTCTAATCGAAACGTTTAGATATCCCGTAGTCCGTCGGACGGCTCGATGCGCGCCGCGCGTAGTCCTCCGAGCAAGGCTGCGATCAGGGCCGCCACCAGTGTCAGGGCGAGCGCGGCCGCGAAATGCAAAGGCAAGAGGAAGCAGACCGATTGGCCGGCCTCCAAGTGAGAGTCCAGCAAGGCATTGATCACGGCCTCGAGCACGAGATAGACCAAGACCGCGCCCAGCCAACCCAGCACGGCGGTGAACAGGGACTGAAAGGCAGGGAACAGGATGATGCCCCCGCTCGCGAAACCGACCAGCCGCAGCACGCTGAGCTCTCGGCGTTTGCGGTCGGTATTGGCCCAGAGGCTGGCGCTAAGCGAGAGGGAAAAACCGATCATCCCCGCGATAGCGATGATCCAGAACACGATACTGAGATTACGATCCACCGAGAGCACCGTCTCGATCTCATCCGCATTGGTTTTGACCTTTTGGCCCTGATCCGACAGCAGTTGCGCTAAGCCGGCGACTTCATAGACCGAACGCGCATAGAGACGATAGGCGGGATAGCTGCGCTCGGCGCCCGCGGGCGGACCCCCGGCCCAGCCAAACTCGGGCACGGCGCGGCCATCGCGAAAAGACTCCGCGGCCAGGAGCAGCTCCAGGCTGGTAAAGGCGGCGGGACGCGCGAAGGCGGCGGGACCCGCGATCCCCGCGACCTGGAGTGTGAACTCGACTCTTTCGCGTTGTCCGCCGTATTGGCGCGCGAGACTGGCTTCTATGTCGGCCCCTGGCGCCACGTTTAACTTACGCGCGGCCGCGTCCGAAAGCACGATGTGGCGCAAACCCCGCGGTTTTTGAGGGCTCGATGCGAGCAGCGGATCGCCTTCCCCCGAAGGGATCAGTTCCGCCGGAACGATGAAGGGCCCCAAGCGGCTACGAAGTTCGACGGTAGCCGCCAGCGTGCGCGTCCGCGGCACGACAAAAGCGACCTCGGGTCGCGCACGCACGGACGCGAACCATTCGGATGTATAACGGCTGCTGCCGAGCGGGCGGATCTCGCGTTTTCCCGGGTCCTCGGACAGGCTCGTCATCATGTTCGTGATGATCCCGAACTTGACGCCGAACAACACCATCAACGGCGCGAGCACCGCGGCCAAGCCCAAGATAAAACAAGCGGACATGTGCCATTCGTGGCTATAGTCACTGTAGGCAAGGCTAATGATGTTCCGCCACGAAGACATCCGTCCGCCTCAGAGGTTGTCAATAAATCTACTGCGCATTCCGATCGCTGCGTCGCGTGCTCGCTCGCTCCTCGCCTATCGAGTTGATATGTCTCGTCGCTCGCTCCGCGGCTCCTGGCGCTCGGGGCTGCTCGCGACGATTAATTCACAACCTCTCAATCCTTAAAGGTCGATTCGATCCACCGTCCCCCGTCGCGCTCGCGGGAATCTTGGTGCAGGCTGCGAAAATCGTGCTTGTAGATCTGAGCCCAATCGTGGCTGGCGGCGATAAACGTCACCCCGATTTCCTTCACCAGCTCCATGACGGCGCCCATGATCTTGCGCGCGGTAATGGGATCGAGGGATGCCGTCGGCTCGTCCGCGATCACGATGGAAGGCCGGTGGGCGAGAGCGCGCGCGAACGCTGCCCGCTGGCGTTCCCCGGCCGAAAGCAGGCCGGGTAACTTGCCGAGGTGGCGCTGGATCCCGAGGACCTTCGCCAAGTGGTCCACGCTCCCATCCTCGGGCATGCCCAGCAGCCGGCGAGAGAGGTTGATGTTGTCGCGCACCGTGAGATACGGCAGCAAGCCTCCGGTTTGCAACACATACCCGAGGTGCTTTTTCCTGAGATCGCAGAGCCGGTTCTGGTCGCGCTTGGTCCACGCAGCCGCGACGTCGATGGGGTTCTCTCCCCGGGGGATGAAGGTAAATCGGGCCGCCTCGTCGGGCCGCAGGATCATCGCCAGCATATCGAGGAGCGTGCTCTTCCCACAACCGCTGTAGCCGACGAGCGCGATCGCTTCGCGGTCTTCGATTCGGATCGAGGGAACGAGCAATCTAAATCCGGTGCCGTTCGTCGCCCGTGTCTTGACAATCTCCTTGAGGTGATAAATCGCGCTCATCTAGGGCAGCATATCGAGCGGAACCGGGAACACGGATTCCCCGCTCACCGCTCCGCCGTCGAGCGACACCCAAAGATCGGTATGGTCGTGCAAGGCCTGGTAATAACTGATCTTGCTCTCCAGACGGCTCACAAAATCGACCTGCCGCTCCGCGGGCCATTCTTCCCAATCCGCGAGCGACAAGCCCGTGACTTCGCTGACATAAGGCAGGTCCTCGACATATTCATTCAAATAACCGAGCTCGGCCAGGGACAGGCCGGCGCCTTCGCCGACGGTCTTGGGATCACGGCTCAAGCGGGCCGCCATGCTCTTGAGCTCATTGATAAAATTGCGCGGCGACAAAACCCCCTCCTCGGCGAGGTCCAAGGCCTGCTGCAATCCGTTGCGCAGATCGCTCAACTGATCACGGCTCATGAGCACGCGCACCTCAATCGAGGAGCGCTTGGGGTCCTTAAAATCACGATCGACCAACCAGGCATCGAACACCGCCGGCGGGCGCTCCCCTCGCACCTTTCGCAAGTAGCGCATCTGCAAGGCGTATCCGAGCTTCGCGACCTTTTCCTTGAGCGCGACCAGATCCCCTTGACCCTCACTCTCGTGCTCGGGCGGGAGCGCCGCGTCACCCTTGGCCACCTTGCCGACCTGCTCCGCCAACTGGTCCGCGAGAGTCTGGAGTACCCCCCCGAAATCTTCCACCTTGCCCATGCCGACTCCGTAATAAAGATCGCCAATCCCAGGATATTCAGACAGGCGCTTGTACTGTCGCTCGGCCTTGCGATGATTCTTCGCTCCCCTCGGTGTGCGCAGGTGCAACACCCAGATCGCGATGCCGCGATCTTGGGCCAGTTGCCGTATGTCGTCCACGCCGAGGCGCGTGCTCGAAAAGGCGTCAGTATTTTCGCGTGCGCCGGCATCGGTCACCAACACGATGTTCCGGGCATCGAAATCATCCCAAGGATTGGCTTCAATTGCGCTCTTGATACCGGCGAAAGCATCTTCGATGAAATCGGCATTGGAGGTGGTCGCGGCATCGAGTGTCTGTACTTGGCTGAAAAACCGTTGCGGTTCCCCACCCTCCTTTAAACTCACGAAGTTACGGACCAGGAATTGCCCTTCGGGCGCGGCGCGTACAACGTCCCGATAGCTCGTCAGCCCGAAACTCACTTGGTGGCTCAATCCAGCGGCATCGATCGTGTCATAGACCTTGCGCACCACCTCGCGGGTGCGCTCGATGTAGGGACGCATCGACTGGGTGGAATCGATGACGAACACGATCCCGCTGCGGTAGCTCGGCACCTTGTTCCCCGGCGCGTTCTGCAATGGCGCCGCCACGGGCGCTGCGCTTTGCAACGGCACGGAGGCCACTTGAAGCAGGCGCGCCCGTTCGGTTCCGAGGTAGGCGTCCTCATGGCGCTTGATTGGAACCAGGTAAAAATCGTCTTCGATATCGATATTCGCTTCCGGCTGAATCGCGATCACGGGCGAATCCGGAGACAAGGTGCCGAGCACGGCCTCTTGGTAGAGCCGGGCATAGGTCTTGAGATCCTGTTTTTCAACCAGGCGCTTTAGCGACTTCCGGTCGCGGAACAGCAGCACGCGATCGATATCCTCGGAAGCTTTGAAGGTCACGGTCAGCGCTTGATGCCAAGGGATTAAACTATCCTCCTGGATCCAACCGCGCACGCTGCCATGACTGTCGCTACCGACCCTCACCCACTTGCTATCGTTCAGTTCTTTGCGCCCATAGGCATAGAATACCGTGAACGGGATCACCGGTTGCGCGGCGGCGTTCAAGCTAGGTTTCGCGTAGAGACGGCTGCCTGGATTCGCCAGTGCGCGCTGGTACAAGGTCCGCTTACCGGGCATTAGCAGCGGCCGCTCCGCGCTGTCCTGGGCCAAGACCGGAAAATGGAAAACGCAGGCGATTGCCCCGACGGTCAACGTTCGCAACATGATCTCAATTCCCCAATTTTTGCAAATCTGGGTGGCGTGACCGCGGAAGCGAGGCCGTAAGCGCTGACCAGTCGACCGATTCGGGTCGGTTTTGAGATCGCGCCGCCCTACCGCAGGCCCAGGAGTAAACGCGATGCCTCCGGATCGCCGGTACTGGCGCGCTTTACCACCCACTGTTTTAGTTGTTTCAGGCGCTCTCCGGCCTGCGCATATCCGTTATTGGCTGCGTTCCGATACCACTTCGAGGCTTGCACGGGGTCGGGCCTGCCGAGCAGGCTCGTGTCCTTGGTAAAGTAATTGGGATCGAACATCTCCGCCAATACGAACGCCGATGCCGCGTGACCGGTCCGCGCCGTGAAGAAATACAAGAGATGGGCATCGGCCAGCCGTTGGTCCGCGAGAAATTGACCGGCCTGCGTGTAAAGCTCTTCAAGATCGTGGCTCCGGGCACCTGCTCGTATGTCCGCGATGATAGCGCGCGCGCTATCACCGGCCCGGCCGATCCTCTCTTCCGCCGGTTTTTCGTGCCCGCCGGTGGCTTGGGCGAGTGGAGGTGCTTCCTCAGGCGGGACGGATACCGGCATCTTGCGCGTCCCCGAAAACAAGAACACGCTGATCCCGATGAGCACCGCCAACGCGCCCCACGTGACCGGGCTGCGCAGCGCCGAGGACTGACGGCGTAGCGGCTGGCTCGCCTTGAACACCGCTTGCGGCGGCCGGCCGTGGAAATGCGCCGTGGCGCGCCGCTTGGCGCCTGGCGGATCATTCCGATCGTTCATCGCCCTCTCGTAAGCATGGTCAAACCGGCTTGGCCCGGCGGTTCCACCCGGGCTTGGCGCCAGCATAGCAACGATACAGGCCCAAGCCTGCGAAGAACACTCATCTTGATGATTGATAAAAGCTTAATCTAAACGATGGCGATCCATCGCCGGTGTGATCCGGCGCGTTGCAAGATACGGCATTTTTGTACTGACGGCAAACCACACACAGCCCGCGCCGCCTCGACAAAAATGAATGCAAGGGCGTGTGATGCCCATCACGCCGCGCAAGCCAGAACCTCCCGCGCGTGGATGAAGACTTGCGTCATCATCAAGCGCCTTCCGGAACTGTTGAAACAGATTGAAACCTTAGAAAAAGCTCAACGCGGCTAAGGGATCACCTGCTCGCATTCCGAGGGCAATCGCACCCGTTCGCGCGCCAGGGTCTTTTGCTTTTCAGCGTCCCTTCGCGCCTCCTCCGTGAACCACCATGCCAAAGTCGTGTCGCAGCCCTCACCCGCGGGCACGGGCGCTTGCGGAACGCAACTTGGACTGTCCGCGGGACATTTCAAACGCAGATGAAAATGATCATGATGGCCCCACCAGGGCCGGATCTTTTGCAACCAGAGAAAGTCTTCAGGGCTGCGGATTCGCATGCTCAATTGGCAGAGATGACGTTTAATCGCCGCATGCACGAAGATGCGATCAACGCTGTCGATTTCCGCGGCGAGCTTGAGCACTTGCCAGGGGAAATCGGATCGCACGGGGACAAAGGAAGGCGCCGCCAGAGTCTCCCGATCGCGAGTGGTCAAGACACGGTCCCGCGCGAAGGCGGGCATCCAAAACCATATGTCCGCGTCGATCCCGGTTTGATGGCTGCGATGACCGGAGGGCATCGGGCCTCCCCGCACCTGGCTCAGATCACCGATAAGTAGAACCCCATCCGCCGCCTTATGCACGCGGCGGCTCAAGGTCTCAATCGCCCGCACCAGCGCGGGATGGCCGAATCCTCGCCGCCGGCTCGGGCGCATGCGCTGGTAGCCCGCGCCGGCCAGCGGTAGTTCTTCGGCGCCTGCGAGGCAGCCCGCCTGAACGCCCCCGATTGCACGGGCTGGCGGCGCCGTGGGATGGGTCATGATTGCCCAGCGGGTGTCAAGATCCCGCGCCGGTAGGTCTTCACTCATCGCCGCATACGCGCCAAATACCAAACTCAATATCCTGCGCACCAGAAATCCGGCCATCGGTTAAACCATCATTTTTTCGCTTAGATACACGCCGGTGCACATAGCGCCTATAATTAAGCACATTAGGCAAAATGCGAGTGTGCCGCTATAGGACCGATCGAAAGCGTTACTTGATTCACAACCACTCGGCAATAGAGCCAAAGAGGAAGGAAATATGAGAGGGTCGGTACGAAAAAACATCGTCTGCTTACTGAGCTACGGGCTAATAATTAGCTCGCTGTCAATGCCCCGCCTGGTAATGGCGGATTACCATGGAACCACCTCGTCCACAGAGATCCAGGATCCGAACCGATCCGGAGCTAACGCTCATTCCCCAACCGCGGTCGAGATGTTCGCCGATGCGGCGATTGTCAGACCATTGATGTTAGGGGCCACGGCGTTGGGTACCGGCATCTTTTTGGTCACGCTACCATTGAGCATCATCGGCGGCAACACCGATCAGGCCGCGCAACGCTTAGTCGTCGAACCCGGAAATCATCTCCTCAAGCCGTGCTTCGGCTGTCTGCCGAGCGTCGATTGACGCCCTAACGCCGCGTTCATAGCGATTTCGGCGCGCCGAAATCGCTATGATGCGGCGCTCATGGCGGCCAGGCACAGCGTCATCAAGGCCCCCGGCATCAAGCCGAGGACCAGCGCACGGCAAGCCCGTTGAAGCTCAGCACCAGGCGCGTATCCTGGCCGCAAAGGCCTCTTTAATCACGAACCATTTAGCCCAGAAGCCCACGAAAGGCGGCATCCCCCCCTCCGCTCGCTGCATCATAGGGTCAAACGCATTGGAAGCGAATAAAAAAACTGCCGCTTCATGTCGGATATACGGTAGCGCAAAAACACGGAGTACGGATCCCACACATGCGGCGGCAGCCGGACGGTAGCTTAAAAGGTACGCCGCCGTGGCTGCGGGTCAAGGTCCGAAAGTATCTCCTGGATCTGCCCTAGCGCAGCCTCCAAGTCCTCGGCGATCTCCTGGGCGATCACGTCCGGCGGCGGAAGATTCTCGGACTCCGAGAGGCTCTCGTCCTTAAGCCAGAAGATGTCCAGGCTCGCCTTGTCGCGCTTGATCACCTCGTCGTCGCTGTAGGCCCGCCAGCGGCCGGCGGGGTTGTCTTCGCACCAGGTAGGCTTGCGGTCGAAGTCACTCAAAGTGGCAGCGCCGTCCCGGCGCTGTTCAGATTTCAGCGGCGGGACGCCGCTGCCACCGTAACACTGAACAAACTAATTCAGATCCGCGCGCTTCAGCGGGTTTTCCTTGACCGTGAAGTGCATGTTGGTGCGCAGGTCGTAGATCCAGAGCTTCTCGGTCCACGGCTTTTCGCGCGCGGGCTTCTTGTCGAAGAACAGCACGTTCGCCTTCACGCCCTGGGCGTAGAAGATGCACGTGGGCAGGCGCAGCAGTGTGTGCACATCCGCCTGCTTGAGCAGCTCGCGGCGGATGGTCTCGCCCGCCCCGCCTTCGAACAGCACGTTGTCCGGGACCACTACGGCTGCGCGGCCGTGCTGTTTGAGCGTGCTGAAGATGTGCTGCACGAAGTTGAGCTGCTTGTTGCTCGTCGTCGCCCAGAAGTCGTCGCGGTGAATCGTCAGCGTCTCGCGCGAGGACTCGCCGGCCTCGTTAACGATGGTCACGCTGCTCTTTTTGCCGAAGGGCGGATTGGACAGCACCACGTCGAACTCGTTGCCCTTGGCCGCCAGCGCGTCCTTCACCTCTACCGGCACGGGCACCGAGGCATCGCCGCCGATGCCGTGCAGCACCATGTTCATGCAGCAGAGCCGCGCCACGCTGTCCACCAGCTCCACGCCGCGCAGCGCTTCGGTGTGCAGATGCTTGATCTGCGCGCCACTGGGTTTGTGGTGGCGCCGGGTATGCGCGTAACCCGCAAGCAAGAAACGGCCGGTGCCGCAGCCGGGTCGCAGATCACCTCGCCGAGTTTGGGCCGCACCACGTCCACAATCGCCTGTATCAGCGGGCGCGGCGTGAAGTACTGGCCCGCGCCGCCCTTCACGTCCGCGGCGTTCTTCTCCAGCAGGCCCTGGTAGGCATCGCCCTTCACATCCGTGTCGAGGACCACTCCTCCTAATCATTGAGGTCCGCGATCAGGCGGCGTAGCTTGGCCGGGTCCTGAATCTTGTTCTGCGCCTTGCGGAAGATGACGCCGATCAACCCCGCTTGCTTGCCTAGCGCCTCCAGCGTGTGGCGGTGGTGAATCTCCAGCTCATCGCCATCACGCTTGAGCAGCGCCGGCCAGGAATACTCGGCCGGGATCGTGGCAGCGGCGTCCCGCCGCTGAAATGGCGGCTTCGTCTGCTCATCCGCCATCTTGAGGAACAGCAGGAAGGTCAACTGCTCGACGTAGTCGCCATAAGACAGACCATCATCACGGAGGATGTTGCAGTAGTTCCAGAGCTTCTGGACAATGGTCGTCGAGTTCATTGTAACGGTGTCGTTATGCGCAAAAAGAAAACCCTGGCTGAAACAAATCCGTATCTGCGCGATCCAGAAATGCGCAAGCGACTGCAATTCAATTCCGCCAAGACCTCGTCAGCGGTCGAAGGCATACGGGCCCCATTCAAGCAACTGGACAAAGAACTGGGCATAAACGAAAAAGCGATCAAACCTACGCTACATAAGAAAGCACAAGCGATTCGGCGTAAACCGCGGAGTGTTGGAAACCCGTAACCGGACTAAGGCTTGGTTACAGCTTCCAACCCTCGCGGCGCATAAGACCCAACAGGCTGATGCAGGGAATGCCCAACTCACGACAAACGTCGGGGATGAAGTGGCTTCGTGGAGGTTTCGTCTTTTCGGAGGCGGAGGTTCCTGCGTGACGACGATGCCACCCTTTTGCTTCGCCAGCGCGATGACGTATGCATCTGCTTCTTCGTGCTCTGCCTTCGGATCACGCAATCCCACAAACTGATTCTGGATCGCCTGTGCGTCTGCCAAGACGTCCGCCGTAGGGACAAAGATTCCTGAATTGGCGATTGCCCATCTGTTCAGATCATCGGTTCCAACGGCTTTGATCTCTTCGCGGACTAATGCTGGGGCGAGAACCCGTCCTTTGGCTACCAGGTCGCTTACACGCTCATTCAAAGTGCGGAAAACATCTGTTGGGTAATAGCGGGCTTGCCAATCCATAAACGAACTTGTATCAACTGAGTAGACCCTAGCGTTGCATAAATCTCGGTTGATGGCGATCTCACGCAGCTTTCAAAGCCGCCAGGTAATGCAACAGTTCCTCCTGGACCGCTTGATTGGCTGACAGAGTGAGGGTGAGCTGT
>Ga0136616_10000080_pt1 | contig 35165 bp, 37 predicted proteins | sample AntDrymUQ2992106_2_FD_106648 | JGI IMG/M metagenome (GOLD analysis project Ga0136616, IMG submission 106648) | Polar desert sand microbial communities from Dry Valleys, Antarctica - metaG UQ299 (21.06) | ecosystem: Environmental > Terrestrial > Soil > Desert | place: Antarctica: Dry Valley... | reverse complement strand
GCCTCGGTGACCTACGACATGAAGCCGGACCGCGACGACCCGAGCGCGGTCGGCACCTCAGACGTCGCCGACGCGGTGATCGCGAAGATGGAAGAGCGGGTGGCGGCCTGACCGGTCGCGCGCTTCACCGAGGCGTGGCGAACCGCGCGATCAGCGGTGAGGGCCGCCGGTGGGGACGGTCATCAGCGCGCGACGAACCCGCGGCCCTCCTTCTCGACCGCGCCCTGGCTCTGGAGGTCGGCCATTATCCGGTAGAGGTAGTTGCGCTGCTTCATCCCGAGCCGGTCGGCGATCTCGGCCACGGTGATGCCCGGGCTCTGGCGCACGAGCTCGAGGGTCTCTGCGGAGCGCCCGCCGGCGCGCTGGCGCTGGCGCCGGCGCCCGTTGGCCGGCGCCGCCCGCCGTCCGCTACCGGCCGCCGTGCGACCGCTTGTGCCGCCGCTGCGCCGGGCTCTGGCCCGGCCGCTCGGGGGCGACTGCCCGTCAATCCCGTCGAGCGCGGCCTTGGCCCGCTCGAGCCGGTTGTACTCCTCCTGGAGCGGGCGGAGCTCTTCGAGCCGTCGCTGGATCTCCGCCCTGGTATCGGTCAAGAAGTCAGCCATGTGTCTCTCCCCTATGAAAGGTAAAGGTCAAGTCAATGCGTCGTACCAAGGTTACTGTAGTCGGCGCGGGCAACGTCGGCGCTACATGCGCGCAGAGGATCGCCGAGCGCGACTACGCCGACGTCGTCCTCGTAGACATCGTCGAGGGATTGCCTCAGGGCAAGGCGCTCGACATGAACCAGTCCGGGCCGGTAGTCGGCTACGAGCCGAACCTCATCGGTACCAATACCTACGACGACACGTCGGGGTCGGACATCTTCATCATCACCTCGGGGCTCGCGCGCCAGCCCGGCATGAGTCGTGACGACCTGCTTCAGAAGAACAAGGAGATCGTGGGCGGCGTGGCTCGCGAGGCGGCCGACCGCTCCCCCGACGCCATCCTCATCGTGGTCACAAACCCGCTCGACGCGATGTGTCACGTCGCCTCGGACGCGACCAGGTTTCCCCGCCAGCGAGTGGTCGGCATGGCCGGGATCCTCGACTCGGCACGGTTTCGCACCTTCCTCTCCTGGGAGCTCGGAGTCTCGGCCAAGGATGTCAACGGCTTCGTACTCGGTGGCCACGGCGACACCATGGTCCCGTGCGTCAGCTACACCACGGTGGCCGGCGTTCCGGTCGAGCAGCGCATCACCTCCGACCGGCTCGAGGAGATCGTCCAGCGCACGCGCGACGGCGGCGCCGAGATCGTCAAGCTGCTCGAGAAGGGCTCGGCCTACTACGCGCCGGCAGCCGCGGTCGCGGAGATGGTCGACGCGATCGTCTTCGACCAGAAGCGGATCCTCCCCTGCGCGGCGCTTTGTCAGGGCGAGTACGGTATCGACGGGCTGTTCGTCGGCGTGCCGATCCGGCTCGGCGCCGAGGGCATCGAGGAGATAGTCGAGATCGAGCTGAACGATCGCGAGCGCGAGGATCTCGGGAAGTCGGCCGACACGGTGCGAGAGCTCGTCGACACGCTGGCCCAAGTCTAGGAGGCTGGCGGTCAGCCCTCGAGCAGCTTCTTGAGCCGGTCGAGCGAGCGCTCGACCTCCCGGCTCGCCGCGGCCGAGACCGCGCGTCCGGCGATTCGGCCGGCGGCTCCTCCGGGGAGCTGGTACTCGTTGAGGTAGGAGAAACGGGTCGTCCCGTCGCGATCCTCGATGTCGTATACGACCCGGGCCTTCGTCCATGCGGGCCCCTTGCCCTCCCAGACCACCCTCGAGGGTCCGTCGTCTTGGGTCACCTTCCAGTTGACGGTGAAGCGCCGCCCGGCGACCTTGAGGTTCTGGACCATCTCGGAGCCCTGCTCGAGCCGGTCGGGTGCCTTCTCGAATCCCGAGTGGATGGTCACCCACTCGCCCAGGCGGTCGGGGTCCATCAGCAGCGTGTACACCTCCTCGGGATCTACGGCAAGGTCGACCTGGCGCTCGATCCTCACCGCGCCGCGAGCTCCTCGGTGCGCTCCCATTCCGCCAGCGCCCGTTCGACCGCCCGGCCGAAGCCGAGCGGGCGCAGCCCGTAGATCGCCGCCGCCGCGTCGTCGCGGGGAAGGAGGTCGTGCTCGAGGCTCTCCATCAGGGGGCGCACGAGCTCGCGCGGCTGGTCGGTCACGGCGGCGACCACGGCGCTCGCCGCCGGGGTCTGGTTGATTCCGAGCGGGAGCCGCAGCCGCCCAACTCCGAGCAGGTCGGCGATTCGCTCGATCATCTGGCCGTAGCTCACCGCATCCGGCCCTGCGATGTCGAGCGACCGCCCCTCGGCCTCCGGTCGCTCGGGCGTCAGGGCGAGGTACTCGAGGGCGTCGCGCTCGGCGATCGGTCGCGTGCGGCGTACCCGCCAGGCCGGAAAGGGGAGGATCCGCAAGCGCTCGACGAGCCGAACGAGGATCCGGAACGACGACGACTCGGCGCCGATCAGGATCGAGGCCCGCAGCGCGGTCGAGCGCGGCAGCTCTTCGAGCAGGATCTGCTCCACCTCGAGCCGGGAGCGCAGGTGGACCGAGCTGGGCCCGCCGGCGGGCACGAGCCCGCCGAGGTACACCGCCCGCTCGAGGCCGACGGCGCGGGCGGCGCGGGCGAAGTTGCGGGCCGCCCGGCGGTCGCGGCTCTCGAAGTCGTCGGCGCCTGTCTCCATGGAGTGGACGAGGTAGTAGGCCGTCGAGCAGCCCGCAAGCGCCTCCTCGAGGCCTTCACCCGAGACGAGATCGCCCTGTGCGGGCTCGACGCCGGGCCGCTCCTCGACGCGCGACGAGTCGCGGGCCAGGGCACGTACGGGCCGACCGGCTCGGGTCAGCCGCTCGATCAGGTGCCGGCCGACGTAGCCGGTCGCTCCGGTGACAAGCTCCGTGGTCATTGTCTAGACCGTACGCAAAGGCCGACGAGCCGCGACCGGCGCCAGACACGCGGTCCCCGGTTCTGCTCGAGGCCACGAAAACTCGCTCCGTGCGGTCACGCGGTGAACGCTTACTCGATTTAGCTGCACAGAGCAGGAAAAGCGAAAGCTCGCGATTTGCGAAGACCGGCCTGCACGAGGGGGCGAGATCGGCAAGCATGCCCGCGGTCGCCGAAGTGGCGGCCCCGAGAGGGGGGTCGTCGCAGGGCGACGGGCCGGCAAAAGCGAGCGGGAGGATCGAAGCGGATGGCGAAGGGGAAGCGCGTGACGTGCGAGGACTGCTACTTCAAGCAGAACATGCTCTGTGCCCTCGAGCTGAGCGCTCCATGCGTGACATTCCGCTCGGCCGAGCAGGGCCTGCGGCCCGAGCGCCAGCTCTCGTTCGTCTTTCGCACCCAGCGCACCCGTACCGCGTACGCGTTTCCGCAGCCGCCGGTCGCGGCCGGCTGAAGCCGGGGCTCGGGCCCGGCGCCGCGCGGCCGCCCGCCCACCGCACGGATCGCCCGCGCCCACCGCACCGCCCGCGAAGTAGAGTGCGCCGGCGATGCGGCTCACGGTGCTCGGCAAGTCGCCCTCCTGGGAGGATGCGGACGGCGCTTGCTCGGGCTACCTGCTCGAGGCGAACGGTCACTCGGTGGTGATCGACTGCGGCAACGGCGTGTTCTCGAAGCTGCGGCGGTTTCGCGACTACACCCGCGTCGACGCGGTGCTCGTCTCGCACCTGCACGCCGATCACTTCCTCGACCTCGTTCCCTGGGCCTACGCGCTCACCTACGCCCCGCGCCAGCAGCCCGTCCCGGTCGACCGCTGGGAGGGGACGCTGAAGCCCGCGCGCCCGCGCCTGATCGCGCCCGGGGGCGCGGGCGAGGTCTTTCGCCGCATAACGGGCGCCTGGGGGCCGGAGGATCTGATCGAGCGCGCGTTCGCGCTCGAGGAGTACGAGGAGTCCTCCAAGGTCGCGGTCGGGCCGCTGCGCTTCGACTTCCGCTCCGTGCCCCACTTCGCCACCACCTTCGCCTGCCGCGTGCGGGAGGCTGACCTCGGCGCGAAGCTCGTCTTCGGCGCCGACTCGGGCCCCAACGACCAGCTCGTCGAGATCGCTCGCGACGCTGACCTGCTCCTGCTCGAGGCCACGCTCCCCCGGCCCGAGCGGGAGGGCCCCCGGGGCCACCTGACTGCCGGCGAAGCCGGCGAGCACGCGGCCCGGGCCGGAGCGGCGCGACTCGTGCTCACCCACATCTCGGACGAGCTCGACGCGCTCGGCGCGCGCAAGGCGGCGGCCGCGGCGTTCGGCGGACCGGTCGAGGTCGCTCGCGGCGGCGCCGCGTTCGAGGTCTAGAAAACCGGGAACCACCTACACCGTGCCGCGCGACCCCTTAGCCAACTTCGAGCGCATGCGCCGCGAGGTCGACGAGCTCTTGGGCGGCGCCTTCGAGCACTCGAGCCTTACCCACCGCCGGGGCTTCTCGCCACGCGTGGACGTCTTCTACGAGGGCGATCCGCCACGGGCGGTGGTCGCAGCGGAGCTGCCCGGCGTCGACATGTCCGAGGTCCGCCTCGAGATCCGGGGGCGCAAGCTCCTGATCGCCGGCGTGCGTCACGCCCAGCCCTCCGAGGGCCGCCTGTACCAGCAGATCGAGATCGAGCACGGCCCGTTCCGGCGCGTGGTCGAGCTCGGGGCCGACGTTGCCACCGACCGCGCGAGCGCCACCTACGACGACGGCATCCTGCGCGTCGAGGTCCCGCTCACCGAGCGCGAGCCCGAGGCCCGGACGGTGCCGATCGGCTCCGCGCGCCGCTCGTTCGAGACCGGCGGCGCCGAGGACGGCGACCCCTCGTGAGCATCGAGATCGCCGGCTTTCCGGCCCCGGGCGCCGGTGACGCGGCCGGCGGCGCCCCGAGCGGAGACGGCGCCCTTCCCGCCGCGCTGCCGGTCCTGCCGCTGCGCGACACCGTCTCGTTCCCCGCGACGCTCACGCCGCTCGCCATCGGGCAGGAGCGCTCGATCCGGCTCGTCAACGAGGTCCTCGGCGGCAACCGCATGCTGGCCATGGTCGCCTCGCGGGAGCTCGAGGTCGAGTCCCCGGCTCCCGAGCAGCTCTACGAGGTCGGCGTGGTCGGCGTGGTCGCGCGCATGATGAAGGTCCCGGACGGGACGCTGCGCATCCTCGTCCAGGGGACCGAGCGCGTACGGCTCGGCGAGTACGTCGACACCGAGCCCTACCTCGTCGCCCGGATCGAGGCCGTGCCCGACGTGGTCGAGCCCTCGACGGAGCTCGAGGCCCTGGTGCGCAACCTGCAGTCGACCTTCTCGGAGATCATCGAGGGAGTTCCCTACCTGCCGGACGAGCTCCAGGTCGCCGTCGCCAACGTCGACGATCCGTCCGAGCTCGGCTACCTGATCGCCGGGGCTCTGCGGATCGACACTGCGGAGAAGCAGGCGCTGCTCGAGGAGCGCGACGTGACCGCCCGCCTGCGGCGCCTGGCGGGTGTGCTCGCACGCGAGCGCGAGCTCGTATCGATCGGCACGCAGATCCAGTCCCAGGTCCAGGGCGAGATGGAAAAGGGCCAGCGCGAGTACCTCCTGCGCCAGCAGCTCAAGGCGATCCAGGAGGAGCTCGGGGAGACCGACGAGAGCACGGCCGAGATCAACGAGCTGCGCGAGCAGCTCGACGCCGCGGGCCTGCCCGAGCACGCGCGCACCGCCGCCGACCGCGAGCTCGGCCGGCTCGAGAAGCTGCCGCCACAGGCCGCCGAGCACGGCGTCATCCGCACCTACCTCGAGTGGCTCGCCGCCCTGCCGTGGTCCAAGGCGACCGAGGACGATCTCGACCTCGCCACGGCGCGCCGGATCCTCGACGAGGACCACTACGACATCGAGAAGGTCAAGGATCGCATCCTCGAGTTCCTCGCGGTGCGCAAGCTCAAGCCCGACGCGCGCTCGGCCATCCTCTGCTTCACAGGGCCGCCCGGGGTCGGCAAGACCTCGCTCGGCCGCTCGATCGCCCGGGCCATGGGTCGCGAGTTCGAGCGCATCTCGGTCGGCGGAGTGCGCGACGAGTCGGAGATCCGCGGCCATCGGCGCACCTACATCGGAGCCATGCCCGGCACGATCATCCGGGCGCTGCGCGACGCGGGCTCGATGAACCCGGTCTTCATGATCGACGAGATCGACAAGATGGGCGCCGACTTCCGCGGCGACCCCGCGAGCGCCATGCTCGAGGTGCTCGATCCCGAGCAGAACACGACCTTCCGAGACCACTACGTCGACCTGGCCGTCGACCTATCGCAGGTCCTGTTCATCACGACGGGCAACAACATCGACCTCATCCCCGGGCCGCTGCGCGACCGCATGGAGGTCATCCAGCTCGCGGGCTACACCGAGGAGGAGAAGCTCGAGATCGCCAAGCGCTATCTCGTCCCGCGCCAGATCGAGCGCAACGGGCTGACCCAGGGGCGGATCGGCTTCAACGACGACGCCCTGCGGCTCGTGATCGACGGCTACACGCGCGAGGCCGGCGTGCGCAACCTCGAGCGCGAGATCGGTGCGGTCTGCCGCAAGGTCGCGCGCGAGTACGCCGAGGGCACGCGCACCCGTAAGCGCACCGTGACCGCCCGAGCGGTCAGAGGGCTGCTCGGCCGCCCGCGCTTCGCGGCCGAGGCGGGCCGGCGCACCGACGACCCGGGAGTGGCCACCGGCCTCGCGTGGACCCCCTTCGGCGGCGAGGTCCTGTTCGTCGAGGCCACGGCCTACGCCGGCGAGGGGCGTCTCCAGATCACCGGCCAGCTCGGCGACGTCATGCGCGAGTCCGCCGCGGCGGCGCTCTCCTACGTCAAGGCCCACGTCGAGGACTACGGCGACTCGGTGCCCGAGGACTGGCTGGGCGGCCACGACATCCACGTGCATGTACCCGCCGGCGCGATCCCCAAGGACGGCCCGAGCGCCGGGGTGACGATGGCGACCGCGCTCGTGTCGCTGCTCACCCGGCGTCCGGTCCGCGCCGACGTGGCCATGACCGGCGAGGTCACGCTGACCGGTCAGGTCCTCCCGATCGGCGGGCTAAAGGAGAAGTCGCTCGCGGCACAGCGGATGGGCGTCAGCCGGATAATCGCCCCGAAGCTCAACCAGCACGACATCGAGGACATCCCCGCGCACCTGCGCGACCAGATCGACTTCCACTTCGTCGAGACCGTCGACGAGGTGCTCGCGCTCGCCCTCGAGGACGGCGAGGAGCCGGCCCGGGCCGCGAGCCGCGCGAGGGCGGCGCGTCGCCGGCGGCGCGGGCCGCGCGAGCGCCCCCGGGGTAGCGGCCGAAGGCTCGAGGACGAGCCGATCGAGCGACGCTGAGGCGCGGCCTCACGGCGGCGGGCGGGCGCTGCTTCGACCCGGGAGTGATCCGCCGGGCCGATCCGGGTATTGTCGAGTGCAGGCGAAAGCGGATGCGAGGAGAGCCATGGCTGCAAAGAGGAAGGCCACAAAGGCCGGCGCGGGAGCGTGGGCGACCGGTAAGGGGGTGCTCAACAATCCCTACGTGGAGCGCCTGGTGGGCGACCGGCAGTTGCGCAACAACCTGCGCACGGGCTTCGAGTCGTCGCGCAAGGCGTACGCGCGGATGGCCAACGGGCGCGGCCCGCAGGCCATCATGGGCGACAAGAAGACCCAGAAGGAGCTCAAGGACGCCGCGACCTCCTTGCGCGACGCGGCCGACGCGCTGCGCGGAGCCGGCAAGAAGCGCAGGGTCAAGCGGCGCGGTGGGCTGATCCTCGTCTTGCTGGTGGGCGCCGTCGCGGCCGTGGCCCTCAACGAGGGTCTGCGCAAGAAGGCGCTCGACCTGCTGTTCGGGGCGGAGGAGGAGTTCGAGTACTCGTCCTCCACCACGGAGTACACCCCGCCGCCTCAGCGGGCCGGTGGACCCGGCCCCATGGCTGCGGCGTGATGCGCACGCAGTCCGCCGCCGCGCCGGCCGAAGGTCGGATCGCAACGCCGTAGGCGCGGAGGGCACCCGCAGCGATTTGAAAGGCGTCCTTCGGGGCGCCTTTCTCGTAGAGGGCGTGATACAGCGGGCCCCGCCGCTGTGGGAGCCTTGATGCCGTGACTGCGACCGGCGAAGGCGAGGCGGACCTGCCCGCGCTCCCCGATTGGGAGCGGCGAGCGGCGGGGCTACTGATCGTGACCGGCCCGCACGCCATGCCGATCTCGACCGCCGTCCGGGCCGGCGACAGGCGCCTCGTCTTCGGGCTCGCCCGCCGGCGCGAGACCCTCGCCCGCCTGCGGGAGGATTCCCGTGCCGCCTTCGCACTGCTCGCGAAGGGGATGGCCTTCACGGCGTACGGGGACGCGGGCGTGGTCCGTGAGAAGCTCGACGGCGCGCCCAACGTGGCCGGGGTCGAGTTGCGCGTCGAGCGCGTCCAGAACCACCTCGCCGACGGTCGCACGGAGATGCTCTCAGCCGCCGGGTGGCGCTGGCGCCGAGAGGAGGCACGGGAGGCCGACCGGACGGTCGTCGCGGCGATCGAGGCCCTCGCCCGCGCGGGAGCGTCGGCGACCCCCGATTGGGGGTGATGGGACGCGAAGCATTTTGCCGCCCGCCGACGGAGGCGAGATCGTCTCACTCGTGCGGGACGTGGCGAGCTTTCGGCCCACAGCCTCCACCTGTCTCCCCGCACGGTCAAGGAGCACGCCGGCGCGCTCTACCGTAAGCTCGGCGTCCGAAATCGGGCGGAGGCGGTTCGCCGTGCTGAGCGATTGGGGCTGATCGACATGACCGAGACCGGGGTCCAACCCTCGACAGTGGGGGTCGACTGCCCTGAAGGAGGGGTTTGGGGGGTGCTGGGATTGACGCCGTCGGAGGTGGGGAAGAAAGTGCGCACATGACCGCGCCCTGCACAGCCCTGCTATTCCCCGGCCAAGGCAGCCAGACCCCCGACATGCGCGCCGAGGTCGAGAGCCATCGCCCCGACCTGCTCGAGCTCGCCGAGCGGGAGGTCGGCGAGGATCCGTTCGCGCGGGTCGAGGAGAACACGCGCTTCGCTCAGCCCGCGCTCTTCTGCGCCAGTCTCGCCGGCCTCTCCCGCCTGGACGGGATCGAGCCCGAGTTCTTCGCCGGGCACTCGCTGGGCGAGGTGGCGGCGCTCGTGGCCGCCGAGAGCCTGAGCGAGGAGGACGGGCTGCGGATCGTCGCGCTTCGGGGTCGGCTCATGGACGAGGCGGCCGCGCGCGCACCGGACAGCGGCATGGTCGCGCTTCGGGCCGAGCTCGACTTCGCCCAGCTGCTTGCCGAGCGCCACGGCCTGACCGTGGCCAACGACAACGCCCCCGGCCAGGTCGTGCTCTCCGGTGGCGACGAGGGCCTCGAGGCCGCGATCGGCGACGCAGAGGAGGAGGGCGTGCGTAGCACGCGCCTTCCCGTCGCGGGCGGCTTCCACTCGCCGGCCATCGAGAGCGCGGTGCCGGAGTTCGAGCAGGCACTCGCGGAGATCGAGTTCGCCTCGCCACGCGCACCGGTCTTCTCCGGCGTAACCGCCGAGCCCTTCGACGACCCCGCCCGGCGGCTCGCCCAGAGCCTGACCTGTCCGGTCCGCTGGCGCGAGATCCTGCTCGCCCTGCATGAGCGCGGAGCCCGCCGCTTCATCGAGACCGGTCCCGGCAAGGTCCTCACCGGACTCGCCAAACGCACCCTTGACGACATCGAGGCGATTACCGCCGACGCGCTGGCCGAGAGCGCCGCTCGTGCCTGAGACGCTCGCCTCACTCGACCAGGCCGTCGCGTCGAGCGCCGGAGATCCCTTCCCGGCGGGGCGACCGGCGACGCCGGTCGGGGCGCGGATCGGCTCGGTCGCCCTCGCCGTGCCCGAGACCGTCGTCGGCAACGCCCCGATCGCCGAGCGTTTGGGGGTCGAGGAGGGCTGGATCGCTTCGCGCACGGGGATACGCGAGCGCCGGACGCTCCTGCCGGAGGAGCGCGTCTCCGACCTCGCCACCCGAGCGGGCCGTGCCGCGCTCGAGCGCTCGGGCCTCGATCCGGCCGACCTCGACCTGATCCTGGTCGGGACGATCTCCCAGGACGAGCTGACCCCGAGCACCGCTCCGCTCGTCGCCTACGAGCTCGGCGCCCCGCAGGCGTCTGCGCTCGACGTGGGGGCGGCGTGCACCGCCTTCCTCGGCGCGATCTCGCTGGCCGCCGGCCAGATCGAGGCCGGACGCAGCCGCAACGCGCTCGTGGTCGGGGTCGACGCGCTCCACCGCTGGCTCGACCACGACGACAAGCGTACCGCCGGCCTCTTCGGCGACGGCGCGGGAGCAGCCGTGATGACCGCTTCCAAGGACCGGAGCGGGATCGGCCCGATCGCCATCCACTCTGACGGCTCTCAGGCGTGGACGATCTACGCCGAACGCGAGGAGAGCTTGATCCACATGCAGGGCCAGGACACCTACCAGCAGGCTGTGAACCGCCTGTGCGAGGTAAGCCTCGAAGCCCTCGAGCTCGCCGGCCTCGCCCTCGAGGATATCGACCTGTTCGTCTACCACCAGGCCAACGGGCGGATCCTCAAGACCGTCGGCGAGCGCCTCGGCCTGCCCCTCGAGCGCGTTGTCGACGTGATCGAGACCTACGGCAACACCTCGGCGGGCTCGATCCCGATCGCCCTCGCCGAGGCCGAGGCCGCAGGCCGCCTCCGCGACGGCTCGAAGGTACTGCTCGGCGCGATCGGCGCCGGGCTCGTGTGGGGTGGCGGCGTGGTCGAGTGGGGTGGCGTCGGTGGCAACTGAGCCCGCTGAGCCAGCGGATGCGGCCACGGCCAATGGGGGCGATGCGGCCCGTGAGGGCGCGGCGCTCGTCACCGGGGCCTCGCGCGGGATCGGCGCGGCCTGCGCCGCCCGCTTGGCCGCCGACGGCTGGCCGGTGGGCGTCAACTTCCGCTCGGACGCCGAGGGGGCTGAGAAGGTGGTCGCGGCCATCGAGGCGGCCGGCGGGCGGGCGATCGCCCTGCGCGGCGACGTCTCCGACCCCGAGGCCGCCGAGCCGCTGTTCGCCGAGCTCGAAGAGGCGTTCGGACCGGTGATGGTGCTCGTCAACAACGCCGGCGTCCGTGCCGACGGGCTCGTGTCCCAGATCCAGGACGAGCAGTGGGACCAGGTGATCGACACCAACCTTTCCGCCACCTTCCGGACCACCCGGCGCGCGCTCACGCCGATGCTGCGCGCCCGCTTCGGGCGAATCGTCAACATCGCGTCGATCGTCGGCGTCAAGGCCAACCCGGGCCAGGCCAACTACGCCGCCTCGAAGGCCGGCGTGATCGGCATGACCAAGACCATCGCGGCCGAGGTCGCCCGGCGCGGGGTCACGGTGAACGCGGTCTCCCCCGGACTGGTCGAGACCGAGCTGACCGAGGATGTGGTGGCAGAGATGGTCAAGGAGATCCCCGCCCGCCGGGCCGGCACGCCCGAGGATGTCGCCGCCTGCGTCGGGTTCCTGGCCTCCGAGGAGGCCAGCTACGTGACCGGCGTGACCCTCACCGTCGACGGCGGGCTGTCGGCCTGATCGTCCCCTTTACACACGCAGAGAACCCAACGCAAAAGGAGGACAACACCATGGCAGCCCCGACCCAGGAGGCCGTCGAGGAGAAGGTCATCGATGCGATCGCCGACCTCGGCCCCGAGCGCAGCGAGATCACCCGCGACGCGAGCTTCGAGTCACTCGACATCGATTCGCTCGACCTCGTCGAGATGAACCAGGTCGTGGACGAGGAATTCGGAGTCCAGATCAAGGGTGAGGACGCCCAGAAGCTCAAGACCGTCGGCGACGCGATCGACTTCATCGTGGCGCGCGCGGAATGAGCCGGCGCGTCGTGATCACCGGGGTCGGTGTCGTCTCGCCGCTCGGCGTCGGCGCACGCCTGCTGTATGACCGCTGGAGCGCCGGCGAGACCAGCTACGCGAACGGGCTCGCCCCGTGCAGCGACTTCGATCCCACGGAGTACATGTCCACGAAGGAGGTGCGCCGCAGCGACCGCTTCCTGCAGCTCGCCGTGGGCGCGTGCCACGAGGCGCTCGAGCACGCGGGGTGGAACGGCGAGCGTCCGTACGACTCCGAGCGCGTCGGCTGCGTGGTCGGCACTGGGATCGGGGGGATGGAGACGCTCGAGGGCCAGCACGACGTGCTGCGGGACAAGGGCCCCGAGCGGGTCTCACCGCTCGCGGTGCCGCTCATGATGGCCAACGCCGGAACCGCCGGGCTCGCCATGCGCCACGGCCTGCAGGGTCCGACGCAGACCAGCGTGTCGGCCTGCGCGGCGGGCACCGACGCGATCGGTGCGGCGATGCGGCTCGTGCGCTCGGGCGACGCGGATGCGGTCGTCGCGGGGGGCGCCGAAGCGGCGCTCACCCCACTCTCACGCGCGGCCTTCACGGCCATGGAGGCGCTCACGGACTCCGGGGTCTCGCGGCCGTTCGACGCGCGCCGGGACGGCTTCGTGATGGGCGAGGGCGCGGGGATCCTCGTGCTCGAGGAGGCCGAGGCGGCCGAGGCGCGCGGCGCCACCATCCTCGGCGAAGTGCTCGGCTACGGCGCGAGCGCCGACGCCCACCACATCACCGCCCCCTCGCCCGAGGGCCGAGGCGCCGCCCTGGCGATCGAGCGGGCGCTCGCCGATGCGGGGGTGGGCCCCGAGGAGATCGACTACGTGAACGCCCACGGGACCTCCACCCAGCTGAACGACCGTGCCGAGACCGAGGCGCTGAAGGCCGCGCTCGGCGAGGAGCGGGCGAAGGCCATCCCGACGTCATCGATCAAGTCGGCGATCGGCCACCTGCTCGGCGCGGCCGGCGGGGTCGAGGCGGCGGTCACCGTGCTCGCCCTGAACGATGGCAAGGCTCCGCCGACCCTCGGCTACGAAGAGGTCGACGAGGGCCTCGATCTAGACTACGTCCCTGACGGGCCGCGCGACATCGGCAACGGTGGACGGCTGGTCGCGCTCTCGAACTCGTTCGGGTTCGGGGGACACAACGGCGTGCTCTGCCTGGCTGTGGGATGACGGCGCCGGCGGTCAAGCAGGAGTCGGCCCGCTTCGGGGCGCTCGAGCGGGTTGAGCGACTCTGCGACAAGGGCTCCCTGCGGGTGATCCGCTCGGAGGCGAGCTCGGCCCGCATGGGCGAGAAGGCCGCTCCCGGCGACGGCGTCGTGGGAGCCGCCGGTCAGATCGTCGGGCGCCCGATCATCTGCTACGCCCAGGATCGTGCCTTCGCCGGCGGCTCGCTGGGTGAGGTCCACGCCAACACGATCGTGCGCGTACTCGAGCTCGCCGGGCGATCGCGGGTGCCCGTGGTGGGCTTCGTGGACTCGGGAGGTGCGCGCTTGCAGGAGGGCGTATCGGCCCTCGGGGGCTACGCGCGAATCTTCCGCGCGAACGTCGAACTCTCCGGCAAGGTCCCGCAGATCTCGATCATCAGCGGCACGGCGGCGGGCGGCGGGTCCTACTCTCCGGCCCTGACCGACTTCGTGGTGATGACCAAGGACACCAGCATGTTCCTCACCGGACCGGGAGTCGTGCGCGAGACGCTCGGCGAGGACGTGACCCCGGCCGAGCTCGGCGGCACGCGCGTGCACGAGCGCAACGGGGTCTGCCACTTCGTGGTCGACGACGACGCCCACTCGATCTCCGTGGCGCGCGAGCTGCTGACCTACCTTCCGCAGAACTTCGAGGAGTCTCCGCCGCGCCTGGAGGCCGCGGACGCACCCGGGGGCGATCCCGCCGAAACCGTGCCGGCCGAGGCCAGGCGAGTGTACGACGTGCGCGACGTGATCCGGGCGGTCGCCGATCGCGGTGAGCTGCTCGAACCTGCGCCCCGCTGGGCGCGCAACGTCGTAACCGCCTTCTGCCGGATCGAGGGACAACCGGTGGGCGTGATCGCCAACCAGCCGCGCCATCTCGGCGGCACCCTCGACGCCGACTCCGCACAGAAGGCTGCTCGCTTCGTGCGCACCTGCAACGCCTTTGGGCTTCCGCTCGTCGTGCTCGTCGACACGCCCGGGTTCATGCCGGGCACCAGGCAGGAGAAAGCCGGAGTGATCCGCCACGGCGCCAAGCTGCTGCACGCGTTCGCAGAGGCGACGGTTCCGCGCATCACCGTGATCCTCCGCAAGGCCTACGGCGGCGCGTATATCACCATGAACGCCAAGGACCTCGGGGCCGACCTGACCTTCGCCTGGACCGACGCCGAGATCGGCGTCATGGGATCGGGGCAGGCGGTGGGAGTGATCAACCGCCGCGAGATCGCCTCCGTCGCCGAGGACGGCGGCGATCCGGAGGCCAAGCGCGCGGAGCTCATTGAGCGCTATACCGACGAGCACCTGGACGCGGCTGTGGCGGCACGCGAGGGCTTCGTCGACCAGGTGATCGAGCCGGCGGACACCCGCTCGCGACTCGGCTGGGCGCTCAACACGCTCTCGAACCGCGAGAGGGCGCACCCGCGTGGCGGCAACATCCCCCTCTGAGGCGGGCGACGCCCGCCCGCCCGCACGCCGAGCCGTGCGCTCCTACGTGGCCATCGGCGACTCCTTCACCGCCGGAGCCGCGGAGGCGAGCACGATCGAGGGGCACGCCGAGCGACTCTGGGCCGACGTGCTGGCCGAGGCGCTGCGGGCGGCCGCCGCGCCCGCTGGGGTCGCGTACAGCAATCTGGCGGTGCCCGGGGCCTCGGGTCCCGAGGTGGCCGCGGGCCAGATCGAGCCAGCGCTCGAGCTCTCCCCGGACCTCGTGACCGTGTTCTGTGGGGCCAACGACGTGCTGCTGTCGGTTCGCCCCGACATCGAGGCCTACCGCACCGCGGTGTCGGAGATCTTCGGGTCGCTGCGTGCTTCGGTTCCTGACGCGGTGATGGTGACCGCCACCTGTCCCGACCTCCAGTTCCTGCCGTTTGGCCCGCGCTCGAGCGAGCGCGTCAAGCGTGGGATGGACGCGGTGAGCCAGGCGACCCGCGAGATCGCGGCGCGCCACAACGTGCTCTGCCTCGACTTCGCCACCAATCCGCAGGCCGGTAAGCGTGAGAACTTCGCCGCGGACGGGATCCATCCGTCCGACGCGGGCAGCCGCCGGACGGCTACGGTCTTCGCCGAGGCCCTCGACGAGGTGCTCGGAGTGGAGATCGACCGCCGTGGACTCGACATCGACAGCGAGGAGGAAGCATGAGCTCGACCGTCCCGCAGGGGGACGACACCGCGACCGCGCTGTTCTCGCGCGACTTCGACGCGCTCGAGACCGGGGAGACGTTCGTCACCTCCGGCCGCACGATCACCGAGGCCGACGTCGTCTCGTTCGCCGGGCTGACCGGCGACTTCCATCCCCAGCACGTCGACGAGGAGTGGGCGAGCCAGAGCCAGTTCGGCGAGCGGGTCGCCCACGGCATGCTCGTGCTGTCGGTCGCGGTGGGACTCGTCCCGCTCGATCCCGAGCGAGTGCTGGCGCTGCGGCGGATCTCCGATGCGGTCTTCAAGCGCCCGGCGCGGCTCGGCGACACGGTCCGGGTCGAGGGGAAGGTCGAGAGCGTGCGCGAGATCGACGAGGGGACGGGCCTCGTCGGCTGCACGTGGAAGATCATCGGGCCGGAGGGCGCGGCGTTCGCGCGTGTGAAGGTCGAGGTGCTGTGGCGGCGGGGCGAGCCGGGCGCGGCGGAGCCCGCGGCTTCCGACGACACGGAAGGTGCCGCTGCGGCGCCCGATCCCTCGTCCGGGCTCCCGCTGTGATTCTCGAGGGCAAGCGCATCCTGATCACCGGGGTAGCGACGAAGAACTCGATCGCCTTCTCCGCGGCCGAGCAGGCTCAGCAGCTCGGCGCCGAGATCCTCCTGACGAGCTTCGGACGCCTACGCCGGATGACCGAGCGCGCGGCCAAGGGACTGCCGGAGGAGCCCGAGGTCCTCGAGCTCGACGTCAACCAACCGGAGGACTTCGAACGCTTGACCGCCGACCTCGAGCAGCGCTGGGGCGGCATCGACGGCGCCTTGCACGCGATCGCCTTTGCTCCCGACGACGCGTTGGGCGGGAAGTTCCTCACGACGCCGCAGGAGAGCGCGACGAGCGCCTTTGCCACGAGCGCGTTCTCGTTCAAATCGCTGGGGGCGGCTCTGTTGCCACTCTTCGAGGCGGGCGACTCGCCGGGCGGCAGCCTCGTGGCGCTCGACTTTGACGCTTCGGTGGCGTGGCCGGTGTATGACTGGATGGGCGTGTCGAAGGCGGCCCTCGAGTCGGTGGGGCGGTATCTGGCGCGGGATCTCGGCCCCCGGGGGGTGCGGGTGAACCTGGTCTCCGCGGGCCCGGTCGCGACGCCGGCCGCGGGTGGAATCCCCGGCTTCGAGCTGTTGGCGGAGGAGTGGGTACGGAGGGCTCCCCTGGGCTGGGATACGGAGGATGCGGGTCCGGTGGGTGGAACGATCTGCTTTCTGTTCTCGGACCTGGCGCGGGGGATCACGGGGGAGATACTGCACGTGGACGGCGGGTTTCATGCGATGGGGGCACCGCTCGACGGGCGGGACGGCGAGGCCGCTTCCTCGGGCGATACGGAGCAGGAGGAGTCTGCCGAGGGGTAAGTGGCCGCGCCCGCCGGTGGGCTCAAGGTCGAAGCTCGACGAACCCGGCCGCCGAAAAGTCGCCATCGAACGCGAGCGCCTCTCCGAGTCGAAGACGACGCATGAGCGCGAAGCTCGTCGCGTCGACGAACGAGTACTCGCGCTCATCGTGTCGGCGCAGCCAGCTCCACGCGTCGCTCTCGATCGCCTCGTCGACGTGCCTAACCGCGAGCCGCTTGGACCGTTCGACCTCGTCGAGGAAACGGCGAGCCGCCCGATGCCCGAGCCGGCGGCCCAGAAAGGTCCAGGTCTCGCCCGCGACGTGGTTGGTCGTCAGTAGCGCGGTGCGGCTCTCGCCCCACAGTTCACGAGCCGCTGCGTGATGACGGTCGTCGCTTGCCAGCAAGGCGACCCAGAACGACGTGTCGACGAATCTCACCGGGGATAGACGACCTCGTCGACATCCTCGGAGCCCGGACCATCCTCGAGTCTGAACCGACCGACAAGCCGATCGATGGAGTCCCCATGCGTGCCGCGACCGAGGCGGTCCGCAACGTACTCGCGGATCAGCCCCGCCTTCGAGGTTCCCTCGCGTTGGGCTCGTACGGCGAGAGCCTCGTCGAGCTCCTCGTCGATGTAGATCTGCAGGCGCTTCATGATGCGACGTATATCATAAGGGGTATACATTGCTCCGGTCACGGCTCTGCTTGTCGACTGCCTCCCCGCCCACGCCGATGCCTTCGGCGCTCGAGCTCATGTCGGAGACCCACCGTCCTGAGGCGAGCGCTGGTCGAGGCCCCTGCGCTGGCGCACGACGGCGCCCACCACCACCCCGAATGCCACATGGTCGGCAATCTGAGGCGGTAGCGGTAGCGCGCGGACCCTCGGAAACCTGCGGCCCACGAGGCCGAGATCGAGGGCGGCGATGGCGAGCCCGCCGGTCACTCCGGACGCGATCGTGGCGCGCCGGGGAAGCACGAAGGCGAGGACGAGGGCCCAACCGAGCGAGAGCGCGAGATGGACCGCGACCCCCGCCAGCAGCAGGCGACCGGTGCGCAGCTCGGAGGGCAGCAAGAGCGTTCCGGCGGCGGCCCCGGCCTCGAGCGGGTCGGCGCCCCGCACCAGCGCATCGACCGTCGAGGGAAGACCGCTCAAGACCGCCGCCACCGTGCCCGCGGTGAGGCCGTCGCGAACGACCTCAACCCGCTCGCCGCCCGCTCGAAGCCCGTCTCGTCCGCTCGTCCCGGTGTGGAGGTCGATGCGCACTGACAGCAGCTCGGTGCCCATCGCTCGCACAACCGCCGCGTTGAGCTTGCGACCGATGCGCCGCTGCCGCTCCCGCGGCTCGTCGTCGTCGACCAGGCGCGCCGTCCCCCGTCGCCACGCGCCGCCGACCTTGACGCGGACGCCCGGGTTCGCCTCGATATTGCGGACATACGCCGCGCGCCGACCGTGCTCGGCGACGATCCAGAAGGTGTCGCCGTCGAGACCGTTTCCGACTGGCGTCCGCCGCGGCTCACCCGAACGCCTACCCGTGGTCTCGAGGATCGCGATCGAAGGCGGGGCGACACCCGCCGAGACCGCCGAGCGCACGAGCGGGTTCACGATGTGCACACCGAGCGCGGTCGTGAGCTGGCGCTTGGTTACCGTAGCCTCCCGATCAGCCGAGCTTCGGGCTTCGCCACGGCGCCGCCAACCGTCGCCCCAGCTCTCCGGCCAGCTCCGCCCGCGGGACCCGCGCCTGCTCGAGCGAATCCCGGTCGCGCAGCGTAACCGTCCCGTCCTCCATCGTCTGGTGGTCGACGGTCACCCCGAACGGCGTCCCGATCTCGTCCTGCCGCCGGTACCGCCGCCCGATCGAGCCTCCTGCGTCGTACTCCGCCGGCATCAACGCGCGCAGCTGCTCGTAGATCTCGCGCGCAAGCTCCGGCTGTCCGTCCTTGTTCACGAGCGGCAGTACCGCCGCCTTCACGGGCGCGAGCCGCGGGTGCAGCCGCAGCACCGTGCGCGACCGCCCTTCGACCTCCTCCTCGTCGTAGGCGTCGACCATGAACGCCAGAGCGGCGCGATCTGCTCCCGCCGCCGGCTCGATCACGTGCGGGACGAAGCGCTCGCCGCTCCCCGAGTCGACGTACTCCATCTTCTCGCCCGAATAGCGCGCGTGCTGGTTGAGGTCGAAGTCGCCGCGGTTGGCGATCCCCTCGAGCTCCGACCAGCCGATCGGGAACAGGTACTCGACGTCTGAGGTCGCGCTCGAGTAGTGGGAGAGCTCGTCGGCCGCGTGCTCGCGCAGGCGCACATGGTCGGGGCGCAGGCCGAGGTCCAGGTACCAGTTCATGCGCTCTTCGAGCCAGTAGTCGAACCAGTTCTCCGCCTCGGCCGGGGGGACGAAGAACTCCATCTCCATCTGCTCGAACTCGCGCGTGCGGAAGAGGAAGTTGCCGGGCGTGATCTCGTTGCGAAACGACTTGCCGACCTGCGCGATCCCGAACGGGGGCTTCTTGCGGGCGAACTGCAGGGTGTTCTTGAAGTTGACGAAGATCCCCTGGGCGGTCTCGGGGCGCATGAAGATGCGCGCGGCGTCGTCCTGGACGGGGCCCATGAAGGTCTGGAACATGAGGTTGAAGTTGCGCGGCTCAGACAGCTCGCCGCCGCACTCGGGGCAGCGCAACTCCTCGCGCGGGACCGCGCCGGGGTCGGCCTCGGGAGCCTCGTCGGGGGCCATGGCCGCCTCCTCGGCGCGGATGTGATCCTCGCGCCAGCGCTTCTTGCACCTCCCGAGGCACTGCACGAGCGGGTCGGTGAAGCCCTCGAGGTGCCCAGAGGCCTCCCAGGTGCGCGGGTGCATGAGGATCGCGGCGTCGAGGGCGACGATGTCGTCTCGCTCCTGCACCATCGCCCGCCACCACTCCGCCTTGACGTTCGACTTGAGCAGCACCCCGTAGTGGCCGTAGTCGTAGGTCGAGGCCAAGCCGCCGTAGATCTCCGACGACTGGAAGACGAAGCCGCGCCGCTTGCAGAGCGCGACGATCTTCTCCATCGTGACGAGGTCGTGCGCGCGCGTGGCCATGGCCACGCGAAACCCTAGCGGGCTATCCTTCGTGGCACTCCTATACTGAGAGTGCCATGCCGATCTACGAGTACCGCTGCGACGAGGGCCACCTGTTCGAGGTGCGCCAGCGCATGGCCGACGGCCCGGTCGAGAGCTGCGTCACCTGCGAGCGGCCCGTGCAGCGAGTCTTCAGCCCGGTCGCGGTCCACTTCAAGGGCTCGGGCTTCTACAACACCGACTACGGCAAGGCCAAGCGCGGGGAATCGAGCGAGAGCGACGGCGAGGGGTCGGGCAAGTCCGAGGGCGGCGGGGAGTCTAAGAAGTCGGGCGAGGGCGGCGACTCGGGCGAGTCGAAGAGTTCCTCGGGCGAAGGGAAGGGCTCGGGCGGCGAGTCGAAGAAGTCGAGCGACTCGGGCTCCAAGACGACGTCGGGCTCCAAGACGACGTCGGGCTCCTCTTCCTCCTCCGCCTGACCCGGCGCCGGGGCGGCGCCGGACGGTGAGTGCCTTGGCGCCGTCGAACACGCGCAGCTTCACCACGGGGGCGTTCTGCAAGGACTTCCTGAGCTTCGACAAACGGATGGGGCGCTTCTTCCGGGCGCGATAGGGCGGCTGGGCATCGTGTCTCAAACGTGGTGAGGTGGGTCGCTCCGCTGCTGGCTGTGGGCGGCTTGCTCCTCTTCGGAGCGGGGGTTGGGACTCAGGTATGGCCCCTGCTCTTGATGTGGGTCCCCTTCGTCGTGCTTATCGCTCTGTTGGCAGGCGCACCCAGGGCCTCCCGGCGGATCGGCGCTGGTGGCTTGGCCATTGTCTGCGTGGCTCTAACTACCTTGGGCGGCCTCTTCGTGCTCCCAGCGACGCTAGCGCTCGCCCTGCTCCCCGGGTGACCGGGCCGCCATGCGCAGAAGCCGGCGTTAGTTCGCGCAGTCGGTCCGAGCATCCCGATCGCCGTGGAACCGGCGCGATAAGACCCGCGAGCATTCGCCCACCGTGGGCGACCTACCCTCGCCCGTGGGCTCGCCTGGCCCAGCTCGACGACACGGAGTCGGTCTCCAGGAGGCGCGCCCGACGGCGGCGCGTGGGCAGCCCGCTCACTCCCCGCCCGTCAGATACTCGGCCGCACTGGCCCGCTCCTCCTCCGACACCAGCACGCTCCCGCCCGGCCCGAACCCCGCCGGCTCGAGCACCTTCGTGTCCCCGGCCCCGCCGGTGGCCACGTCGAAGGCCAGCGCCGAGAGCCCCGGCCCCGCCAGATCGGTGTTGATCGTCTGGGGCACGCGCCAGCCGATCCAGGGCGCGCGCACGAAGGCACCCGGCGAGATGAACCGCGAGCGGATTGCCGAGAGCACCTGCTGCTGCCGGGCGGCTCGGTCGCGGTCGTCCTCGTTGGGATCGCAGAGGTTCTGGCGCACGCGCGCGAAGCGCAGCGCCTGCTGGCCGTCGAGGTGGTGGCTACCGCGCTTGAGGTTCACCCGGCGACCGTTGAACTTCTGCGAGCGGACGCAGCGCTCGAGCGTGATGGTGATCCCGCCGAGCGCGTCGATCAGCTTCGGAAAGTCGTCGAAGGACAGGCGGATGACGTGATTGATCTCGACCTCGCCGCCCAGGTACTCCTCGACCGTGTCGATCAGCAGGTCGGTGCCTCCGATCGCGTAGGCCGCGTTGATCTTCTGCGGGCTCTGTCCCGGGATCTGGGCCAGAGAGTCGCGCAGGATCGAGACCCGTCGCACCTCCCCGAAGCTACCGCGCAGGAGGATGATGCTGTCGGCGCGCGGGGCGGACTTCTCCTCGGTGCTCGTGCTCGGCCGCTGGTCGGAGCCGATGACGAGCACGGTGCTGCCGAACAGGAAGCTCGACCCGCCCTCGAGGTTGCGCTCGGCGGCCCGCGACAAGCCCTCGCCCTGCTCGAACTGGGAGCTGATGAAGAAGAGCACGAGGGCGAGGGTGATCCAGACGGCCACCGCGACCCCGATCCACTTGGCGATCCGGCGCAGCGGCGGGCGCTCACGCGCGGGCCGGGGCGCTTTGGGGCCCCCGCGCTTGCGGCGGAGCCCTTCGAGCCCGCCGAGCCCGCGCAGGCGATCGAAGGGTCCGCGGCGCGAGCGGTAGACCTTGTAGTCGGGTCGGGGCGGAGAGCTGGCCATGCGGACCTGTATACCGTCCTTCGATGCCGTCGCCGCGTGTTCTCGCCTTCGACGCCGGGGGAACGAAGCTCCTGGGCGGCGTCGTCGACTCCGACATGGTGGTCCATCACCGCTCCTGGCGGCTGATCGCCGGCCTCGAGCGCGACGAGCTGCTCGACATCTTCGCGGAGACCGTGGCCGAGGGGCAGGCCGCAGCGCCCGACGCCGTGGCCGTCGGTTTCGGCATCCCGTCGGTGATCGACCGCCGGCGGGGGCTGTCGGTCGAGTCGGTGCACCTGCCACTCGACGATCTGCACTTCGGGGCGGCGCTCGAGGAGCGGGTCGGCCTGCCGGTCGCCTGGGACAACGATACGAACCTCGCGTTGCTCGCCGAGCTCCGGCTCGGCGCCGCGCGCGGCGCCTCCGAGGCGCTCATGCTCACGATCGGAACGGGGATCGGCGGCGCGCTCGTGCTCGGCGGCGAGCTGTACCGCGGGAGCGCGGGGGCCGCCGGAGAGCTCGGCCACATGGTCGTCGACCTCGACGGGCCGCCGTGTCAGGGCGGGTGCCCGAACCGGGGCTGCCTCGAGGTCATCGCCTCGGGGACCGCGATCGGGCGCGAGGGAGCGATCGCCGCGGAGGCGGCGCCGGACTCGGCGCTCGGGCACGCGGTCGGCAACGGTCACCCGGCGACCGGGGCGCTCGTGACCGCGCTCGCGCGCTCCGGCGACGCGGTGGCCGGGGAGGTCGTCGAGCTCGTGGGCCGGCGGCTCGGGGCTGGGATCGCCAGCCTGGTCAACGTCTTCAACCCCGAGGTCGTCGTGATCGGAGGCGGCGCGATGGGCGCGGGTGAGCTCCTGCTCGGGCCGGCGCGGGCGGTGGTCGGCCAGACGGCGCTGCGCCCGAGCCGCGACGAAGTGCGGGTCGTCCCGGCCCGGTTCGGCGACGATGCGGGGCTGGTGGGCGCCGGCCTCGCCGCCTTCGAGCTCGCCGACGGAGGACAGGGGGAGAAGAGGTGGCGGTGAACGGTCGGCTCGTCGTCTGCCCGACGCCGATCGGGAACCTCGAGGACGTGACCCTGCGCGTGCTCTCGGCGCTGCGCGACGCCGACGTGATCGCCTGCGAGGACACGCGGCGCACGCGCGTCCTGCTCGAGCGCTACGGAGCGTCCGGGGAGCTCGTCCCCTACCACGAGCACAACGAGCGTCGCCAAGCCGCGGAGCTCGTCGAGCGGATGCGCCGGGGCGGGACGGTGGCGCTCGTCTCCGACGCCGGCATGCCGCTCGTCTCCGACCCGGGCTATGTCCTCGTGCGCGCCTGCGTGGCCGCCGGCGTGGCGGTCGAGGTGCTTCCCGGCCCGTCGGCGGCGCTGGCGGCGCTCGTCGCCTCGGCGCTTCCGGCCGACCGCTGGCGGTTCGCCGGGTTCCTGCCGCGCCGGCGGGGCGACCTGCGCGCGGTGTTGACCGAGCGGGGCGGCACGCTCGTGGCCTTCGAGTCGCCCCACCGGCTTGCGGCCACGCTCGCCACGCTGGCCGAGCTCGATCCCCAGCGGGCCGTGGCGGTGTGTCGCGAGCTGACGAAGGTCCACGAAGAGGTCGTGCGGGGGACGGCGCAGGAGCTCGCCGCGCGGTTCTCCGAGCGAGCGCCGAGGGGCGAGGTCGTGCTCGTGGTCGGGGCTCCCGTCGAGCGGCGGTCGGGTGCGGACGACGAGCCGCCGGCGGGGCTCGACGCCCTGTCCCGACTCGTGGCTGCGGGTGCGCGGCCACGGGTGGCGGCCGGCGTCGTCGCCGAGCTGACCGGGGAGAGCGCGAACCGGCTGTACCGGGCGCTCGTGGCGGCGCGGAAAGAGTGAGGGGCGGGTCCGCTCGGCCGAGCGGCGCATCACAGGCGCGCCGCCAGAGCGCAACGGGCGTCGGCCCGAGTGGGAAGCAACTGCACCAGACAGCGACAGCGGCGCACCGGTGTGCACATCGGCGCTATCTCCCCCTTGTGCGGACGGAGCCGTGGCGGCAGCTTCACCGCCATGATTCCCAACACCACACCCACACCCGGTCGCCCGCGCCTCGCGCCGGCGGCCCGTAGACGCTGTTCCAGACCCTCCACCGGCTTCGCCGCACGGCTCGCGGTTTCCGCGGCCGTCGTCGCGGCGACCATGCTGTCGCTCTCACCACCCGCCGCGGCGGCGGGCGACTGGCCCTGGCCGGTCGACGGAGAGGTCCTGACGTCCTACCGCAACGGCGACGATCCCTACGCCGCCGGGCAGCACCGCGGGATTGACATCGCAGGCTCGGTGGGCGACCCCGTCCGCGCCGCGACGGCCGGGACCGTCCGGTACACGGGGTCGCTCGGGGCCTCGGGCCTGATGGTCTCGATCCGCACGGCCGACGGGCGCTTCGACACCTCCTACCTCCATCTGTCGGCGACCGACGTGCGCCGAGGCGACGAGGTCGCGCCGGGCGAGCGGATCGGGGCCGTCGGCGTGACCGGCCGGCCTTCGGCGGAGGCGCCTCACCTGCACTTCGGGGTGCGCGTGGCCGGCAGCGATCACGACTACCGAGACCCGCTCGAGCTGCTGGCCCCGCGGCCGGCCGAGGAGCCGGGGGCGTCCCCGGAGGTGCCGGCCGAAAGCGAGGTTCCCGAGACGGCTCCGGTCGAGTCGGCTCCAGCCGAGGGAGACACGGCTTCGGGCGAGGCGCCGGCCGAGGTGCCGGTCGAGGTCCCCGCGAAGCCGGTGGAAACCCCCGCCACCACGGGGGAGGGCACGCCGGTAGAGACCCCCGCGAAGGAGGAGATGCCGGTGAAGGCTCCCGAGACGCCGGTCGAGGCGACGCCCGACCCGGGTGCGCAGGCATCGGACGAGCCGGCCACTCGGCGCACCGGGCGGGTTCCCGCCGAGACCGTTCCCACCGAGGCTCCGGCTGCGGCCACAGGTTCCGGTTCATCCGGCGCTGTGGCCGATCCGGCCCGCTCCGCGAGCTCCGATAAGACGCACAGCGCAGCAGGGCTCGACGCGGCGCTCGACACGGGGGACGCCGTTGCCGCGTCGAGCCGGCGGGACGCCGCTGGACCCCGGTCCGCGCCGCACTCCGGCGACGGGCTCGACACGGGCTGGCTCCTCGGGGCCGCCGCGGCGCTGGTCCTGATCGCCGCCTTCGCGGCTCAGAGCGGGTGGCGCCGCGTTAGGGCTGACTCGACATCCCTGGGCGGTGCCGTTGCCGTGGCCGGTGAGGTCTCGCCCGCGCCCACCGTCGACCGGATCGATCGACCGGCCGGGGCACAGTCCCCACCGGTCACCTGCGACCACGCCGGGTGGGAGCGGCCCGTTCCCGCGGATAGCATCGAGCGGGATGGCCTACTACGTCACGACGCCGATCTACTACGTCAACGCCGAGCCCCATCTCGGCCACGCCTACACGACGATCGCCGCCGACGTGCTGGCGCGCCACATGCGGCAGCGGGGGGAGGACGTCTTCTTCCTGACGGGGACCGACGAGCACGGCGAGCCGGTGGCGCTCGCCGCCGAGCGACTCGGGACCACGCCGCGCGAGCTCGCCGACCGCAACGCGGTCCGGTTCCGGGACCTGGCGCGGCAGGTCGACGCGACGAACGACTTCTTCATACGCACCTCGGATGAGCAACATGTGGCCGCCGTGCAGGAGGTGCTCTCGCGCGTCGAGCGCGGCGGCCACGTCTACCTCGGCACCTACGAGGGGAGGTACTGCCCGCGGTGCGCAGACTTCAAGACCGAGGGCGAGTTGATCGACGGGAACCGCTGCGCGATCCACAAGATCGAGCTCGCGCTGGAGCGCGAGGAGAACTACTTCTTCCGGCTCTCGGCCTTTCAGGAGCCGCTCGAGCGCCTCTACGCCGAGCGGCCCGGCTTCGTGCGCCCGGAGAACCGCTACAACGAGGCGCTCTCGTTCATCCGCCAGGGCCTGAACGACATCTCGCTCAGTCGCTCCCAGCTCACCTGGGGAGTCCCCGTTCCGTGGGACGAGCGGCACGTCTTCTACGTCTGGTTCGACGCGCTGCTCAACTACTACACGGCGCTCACGTACGCGCGCCCGGGCGAGGACCTCAGCGAGCGCTTCTGGCCGGCCACCGTCCACGTCATGGCCAAGGACATCCTCAAGTTCCACGCCGTCATCTGGCCGGCGCTGCTGATGGCCGCGGAGCTCGAGGTCCCGAAGCACCTGTTCGTGCACGGCTACCTCCTGATGGAGGAGGAGAAGATGTCGAAGTCGCTCGGCAACGTCATCGATCCCTTCCAGGTCATGGAGCTCTACGGGACCGACGCGCTGCGCTACTACCTGATGCGCGAGGTGAGCTTCGGCCAGGACGGCTCCGTCTCCACCGAAGGGTTCGAGACCCGCTACACGACTGAGCTCGCCAACGAGTACGGGAACCTCGCGAGTCGTACGCTCGCCATGGTCGCACGCTACCGCGACGGCATCGTCCCCGAGGGCGAGCCTCCGGACGCCCTCGCGGGCGACTTCGACGGGCTCGCCGAGCGGGTGGGCGAGCGCTTCGACGCCGTCGCGGTCACCGCTGCGCTCGACGAGATCTGGCGGCTCGTGCGCCGCCTCAACCAGTATGCGCAAGACGAGGCGCCGTGGCAGCTCGCCAAGGACGACGACGCCGCCGAGCGCCTCGACCAGGTCCTCTACGCGCTCGCCGAGGGCCTGCGCGTCGTTACCGTCCTGCTCCACCCGTTCGTCCCGAAGTCGGCCGAGCGCCTCCTCGCCGCTCTCGGAGATGAGGACCTGTCGCTCGATCGCGCGCAGTTTGGCGCCGGGGGTGGCGGGACGCGGATCGGGGAGCTGCCGCCGCTCTTCCCGCGGGTCGCGCGCGCCGCTGCGGCCTGAGGTCCGACGTGGTCGACACCCACTGCCATCTCGACGCCTGCGGGTCGCCCGAGGGCGAGCTCGTGGAGCGCGCGCGGGCGGTGGGAGTCACGCGCCTGGCGACCGTCGGCACCGACGACCCCGGCATCGAGCGGGCACTGGCCACCGCACGTCACCATGACGACGTGGTGGCGATCGTCGGGCGCCACCCCCACGAGACGACAGGCTTCGACGAGCGCGGTCTCGATCGGATCGAGGCGGCGGCGGCCGAGCCCAAGGCGCGGGCGATCGGTGAGACCGGGCTCGACTACTACCGCGACCACGCGCCGCGCGAGGATCAGCGCCGCGCGTTCAACGCTCAGATAGAGCTGGCCGCTCGGCTCGGGATGCCGCTAGTGATCCATACCCGCGCCGCCGAGGACGACACGTTCGCCCTATTGCGCGAACGGGCCGCCTCGCTGACCGTTGTTCTCCACTGCTTCTCGGCTCCCGGCCGGCTGGAGGAGTGCGTCGAGCACGGCTGGCTGTGCTCGTTCGCCGGCAACGTCACCTACCCGAGCGCGACCGAGCTCCAAGCCGCGGCGCGCGAGGTCCCGGACGACCTCCTGCTGGTCGAGACCGACTCTCCCTACCTCGCGCCCCAACCGGTGCGGGGCCGGCCGAACGAGCCCGCCAACGTGGTCGTCACCGCGCAGGCGGTGGCCGCGCTGCGCGGTGTCGACTACGAGCAGCTCGAGGCCACCCTCGAGGCCAACGCCGCGCGCGTATTCGGATGGTGAGTCGAGGAAGCGCTGGTGGGGGGCGCGTGGAGAGCCTGCGCCGGTCGACGCTCGACCGGCTCGGCGAACTCGGGATGCGGCCGAGCCGCGACCTCGGTCAGAACTTCCTCGTCGACGCGCACTACCTCGACGTGGTCGAGGAGGCCGCGGAGCTCTCGGTCTCCGACGTGGTGGTCGAGGTCGGCGGCGGGCTCGGCGTCCTCTCGGCGCGGCTTGCGCCCCGGGTGGGGCACCTGCACGTGATCGAGCTCGACCGCATCCTGGCCGCCGCGCTCGAGGAGGTGCTCGCACCGTTCGAGAACGCCACCGTCCACCTCGGCGACGCGGTCAAGCTGGAGCTCGCCGCGCTCGCACCGATCCCGTGCAAGCTCGTCGCCAACCTGCCCTACGGGATCGCCGCCACCGTGCTCCTCAAGTCGATCGAGGAGCTGCCCGGGACCGGTCTGTGGGTGGCCATGGTGCAGCGCGAGGTCGCCCACCGTCTCGCCGCTCCGCCGGGCTCGCGCATCTACGGCGCCACGTCGGTGCTTGCGCAGCTCTCCTGCGAGGTGCGCGTCCATCGGCGCGTGCCCCGCACGGCCTTCCACCCGCGTCCCAGGGTCGAGTCGGCGATCCTCGTGCTGAGGCGCCGTCGCGCCGCGCCCGCGCCCGAGGTCAGGGAGCTCGTGCGCGCCGCCTTTGCGCACCGGCGTAAGACGCTCGCCGGCTCGCTTGCGCTCGCGCCCGGAGCGGCGCCCGACGTGCGCGGGCGCGCGCGGTCGGCGCTCGTGGCCATCGGCCGGCCCCCCGACGCCCGCGCGGAGCGCCTCGCTCCGTCTGAGCTCGAAGAGCTCGCCGACCGGCTCGGGGGGACGTCGAGCTCGTACGGCGCCGAGGCCGGCGGATGATCCGCGAGCTCGCGCCCGCCAAGGCCAACCTCGTGCTGCAGGTCGGACCGCGACGCGGCGACGGGCTGCACGAGATCTGCTCGCTGTTCGCGTCGCTCGAGCTGGCCGATCTGGTCGAGCTCGAGCCGAGCGGTCCGGCAGACCGCGTCGAGTGTGCCGGCGTGGAGGGTCCCAACCTCGCGCGCGCGGCACTCGCGGCCTACCGAGCGGCCGCCGGGCCCGCAAGCCCGCCGGCGCTCTCTGTGCGAATCGACAAGCGCATCCCGGTGGCGGCCGGGCTCGGTGGCGGAAGCGCCGATGCGGCCGCCGCGCTGCGCGGCGCCGACGCGCTCGCGGATCGTCCGCTCGGAGCCGCGCGCCTGCGCGAGATCGCGATGCATGTGGGCGCCGACGTCCCGAGCCAGATCGCGCCGGGACACGCCCTGGTCACCGGTGCGGGAGACGAGGTCGAGCCCGTCGCCCTGCCGCCCATGACGCTGGTCCTCGTGCCCCAGGACGAGGGCCTGGCGACCGGCCGCGTGTACGCGGAGGCGGATCGCCTGGGAGCGACCCGTCCCCGGCTCGAGCCCGCGCGGCTGCGAGCGCTGGCCCGAGCGCCCTCGCTCGAGCTCTTGGCCTCGTCCCTCGGGAACGACCTCGAGCGGGCCGCGCTCTCCTTGCGCCCGGAGCTCGCCGCCGTGGCCGTCCGCCTGCGCGCGACCGGCGCGAGCGCCACGCTCGTCACCGGGTCCGGGCCGACGGTCCTGGGTCTCTTCGGCGATCGAGGGGCGGCAGAGGCGGCGGCCGGGGAGATTGCGGGCGCGATCGTCACCGCGCTGCGCCCGAGTTGCGCCGTCCCGACCGGCGGCGAACCGGGGCTCGCCGGAGCCGGGACGGCCCGAGCCGTCCCAACGGCCGGACGAGCGCGATGAGTCCACCCCCGCCGCAGCGACCCAGCCAGCCCTCCGAGCGCCGTGCCACGCTGCTCGCCGCCGGCGCCGGCCTGGCTCTCTTCTGCTTCTACCTCGTGACCGTCACGGTAGGCGGAACGCTCGCTCCCCTAGACGGCGAGTTGCTCTCCCTCTCGAGCGACATCACGGCGCGGATCCCCCGCGGCGCCGTCGCCCGGGTCAGTGAGCTGGGAGCGCTGCCCGCCGCCGTGCTGCTCGTTCTCGCCGCGGTCGCGCTCCTCGCCGTCCGGCGCCGACCGGCTGAGGGGCTTGCCCTCGCGCTGGGCTTCCTCGCCATCTTCTTCGCGGTCGATCTGATCAAGGAGGAGGTCGACCGCCCCCGACCGCCCGCTCCAGGTCCCCCGCTTTCGACCGCCAGCTTCCCGAGCGGGCACGCCGCCTACGCCACCGCATGGACCGCAGTGGCGCTGGCGCTCGTTCGCCTCGCGCCCCCGGCCATGCCCCGAGCGCTGCGTGTGACGGTCGTCGCCGGAGGGATCGTCGTGACCGTGCTGATCGGGCTCACGCGCCTGCTGCTCGGCGCCCACTACTGGTCCGACGTCGTCGCCGGGTGGGCGCTCGGCTTCGCCATCTTCGCCCTCGCCGCCGCGAGCGCCTCTGCCGTCGCGTCCATGCGCCACACTGAGCGGCGCACCGAGGCCCCGGCCCCAGAGCCACGCTCGGCGCCACCATGATCACCGCCACCAACATCGCCTTCGCCGCCGCCGGGCTCGCGGTGCTGGTCGGCTACTTCGCCTTCATCGTCGCCCCCGCCTGCGCGTGCTACTCGCGCGCCTGGGAGAAGGCAGCGGCCGCCTTTCTGACCACGTTCATCCTCTCCGGACTGCTCGTGACCGGGGCGGCGATCGGAGCGGCGCTCGTCTGGTCCTACGACCGCTGGGCCTGAAGCGGCGCCGACCACCCAGGCCGAACGCCGGAGCGGTCGACTTACAATCACTCGTATGACCGACACCGAGCGCGCGGCGCCCGACCCCCCCGCAAGCGGCTCGCTCGAGGCCTTCGCCGACGTATCCGCCGCGGTCGAGGGGGGAGCCGGCCTGCACGAGGTCGTGCGTGCCGCGGGCCGTGCGCTCGGCGCCGGGGTGGCCGTCCTCGACGCCTCGAGCAGCGTCCTCGCGGTCGCCTGCCGCTCGCCCGAGGAGGAGCGCACCGTGCTCGCCGGCGGCGACGGGACCCGCACGCTCGAGCTGCGCGTGGCCGAGCGGCGAGTCGGCGAGCTGCGCTTCCGCCTGCGCGCGGTGGGGGGCGAGCCGGCCGTACCACCGCCCGACGCCCTGATGCGCATGGCCGGGTCGGTGATCGCCCTCGAGGTCGACCGCTCGCGCGCGCCCGAACGGGCCAACGAGGCCGCGGTCGCCCGCTTCCTCGACGACGTCCTCAACCGCCGCGCCACCGATCGCGAGAACATCGTCGCGCGGGGGCGCGAGCTCGGTACCGATCTCGCCGTCGGCGCCACCGTGCTCGTGGTCCGCGCGCACGCCTTCCAGCCCGAGGAGGGCGACTGGCGCGCGCGGGTGCTGGTCGCCGCGGAACGGGCCGCCCGGCGCGTGGCCACCGGCGCCCTCGCTGCGGCCGTCGAGCGAATCGCCGGGCAGCTCCGCCCACGCGGCGATCCCCGAGGCCGCGGGAGCGAAGGCGAGCTCGTGATCGTCGTCCCCGGCGCCGATCACGGCCCGGCCGAGCGCGCCCAGGGCACCGTCCTGCGCGAGCTCGAGAGTCGCTTTCCCAGCCACGGATTCGCGGTTGCGCGGAGCCGCCTGGCCTCCGATGCCGCCGACCTGCATCGCGCCGGCGCGGAGGCCCTGCTCGCCGCCAACGTCGCCGAGGCGCGCGGCGACCAGACGCTCGCCTTCGAGGAGACCGGGTCGTACCGCCTGCTCCTGTCCGCCGTGAGCGAGGACCCCGGCGAGCTCGAGGGCTTCTACGCCGAGACCATCGCGCCGCTCGTGGCCTACGACGAGCAGTACGAGACCGCCCTGCTGCGCACGCTCGAGACCTACCTCGACTCCGACGGCAGCGTCGCCGGCACCGCCCAACGGCTGTTCACCCACCGCCACACCATCCGCTACCGACTCGAGCGCGTACGCGAGCTCACCGGCCTCGACGTCGGCTCGAGCGACGGCCGCGAGCGGCTCGGCCTCGGTCTCAAGGCCATGCGCGTGCTCGGTTTCGCCCTGCCTGCGGGGCCGGCGAGCGAGCGTGGCGCCGAGGCGGGGCGGGTGCCGGGCGAAGACCCGAAGTCCCGGTGAGGAGACTTCCCCGGCGGCGAGCTGGGGAGCCAGGATTCGAACCTGATCTTGGACATCCAAAGTGTCCCGTGCTGCCGGTTACACCACTCCCCAGGGCGCGGACCGAGGATAGAGCTGCACCGGTTCGCCCTGATCGGTGCGCGGGCGCGTCCCTCGTCCGCGGTCGCCGCGGTCGCCGGTAGGCTGAGCCGGTGCCTCAGCCGCCCACCGTGCTGATCATGGCCGCGGGCCACGGAACCCGCATGCGCTCCTCGCGGCCCAAGGTCCTCCACCGCGTCTGCGGCCGGACGATGATCGACTGGGTGGTGGGCGCGGCCCGTTCGGCCGGAGCCGGTCGGGTGGTCTGCGTGGCCCGGCCGGGGTCCGGGCTCGAACGCGCGCTACCCGAGGGCGTCGAGCTCGCCGAGCAGCGTGCGGGCGAGGGAACGGGCGCCGCCGTGCTCGCGGCGCGCGACCAGATCGAGGCGGACTCGAGCGAGGGCGGGGGCGCGGTCGTGATCCTCTCGGGCGACCATCCGCTCGTCACCGGCGAGCTCATAGAGGGGCTGCTCGCCGCGCACGCCCGCGCCGACGCCGCGGCCACCCTGCTCACCACCGACCGCATCGACCCGACCGGCTACGGGCGGGTCCTGCGCGCTTCGGACGGGAGCGTCGAGCGCCTGGTCGAGACCAGGAACCCCGACCACGTTCCCACTCAGGCACTAGCCATCCGCGAGGTCAACCTCGGCTCCTACGCGTTTCGCGGCCCCGACCTGCTGAGCGCCCTCGATGGGGTCCGGGAAACCGACGGCGAGCGCTACCTGACCGGCGTCTTCCCCCTCCTGCGCGACCGCGGGCAGACCATCGCCACCCATCGCACCGACGACACGCGTAGCGCGCTCGGGGTAAACACCCGCGCCGACCTGATGGAGGTCGAGCGGATGGCCTGCCGGACTATCCTCGAGCGTCACGCCCTCGCGGGGGTCACGTTCTCGGCGCCCGAGACCGTCTATCTCGACGCGGACGTCGAGATCGGTGAGGACACGAGCATCGGCCCCGGGGTGACCCTGACGGGACCAACCCGCATCGGGCGCAGCTGCACGATCGGGCCACAGACCACGATCCACGCGGGCCGGATCGGCGACCGCGTGAGCGCCCCGCACTCCCACCTCGTCGAGTGCGAAGTCGCCGACGGCGCGTCGATCGGCCCCTTCGCCTACCTGCGGCCGGACGCCCGGATCGGTGAGGAGGCCAAGGTCGGCAGCTTCGTCGAGATAAAGAACTCGACGGTCGGTCGCGGAGCCAAGGTGCCCCATCTTTCCTACATCGGCGACGCCGACGTGGGCGAGGGCTCGAACGTCGGGGCGGGCAACATCACCGCCAACTACGACGGGCGCGACAAGCACCGCACGCGCATCGGCCGCAACGTGCGCACCGGGGTCGACACCGCGTTCGTGGCCCCGGTCAGCATCGGCGACGACGCGTACACTGGAGCCGGGTCGGTGATCGTCGAGGACGTGCCCGAGGGCGCCCTCGGCATCGCCCGTTCCCGCCAGCGCAACGTCGAGGGCTACTCCGAGCGAGCCCAAGGGGAGAACCAGAGCGAGTGACCATCCTGGAGACGGAGGCTCTAGCGGCCGCCAAGAGCCTTCCCATCGGCTACGACAAGCGGATGATGGTCGCCGCCGGGCGGGCGAGCGGCGAGCTCGGACAGCGAATCGCGGAGCGGCTCGACATGGAGCTCACCGACGCCGGGCTGAAGACCTTTCCCGACGGAGAGGTCTACTGCCGCTACGCCGACTCCGTCCGGGGAGCCGACATCTTCATCGTCCAGTCGATCGCGGGCTGCGAGCGCGAGGGGATCACCGCCAACGACGCGCTGATGGAGCTGCTCGTGATGATCGAGGCGGCCGTCGGCGCCTCGGCGCACCGGGTGATCGCCGTGACGCCCTGGTACGGCTACTCGCGCCAGGACAAGAAGTCGGCCCCGCGCGAGCCGATCACGGCGCGGCTCGTGGCCAAGATGCTCGAGACCGCGGGCGTCGACCGCGTCGTCACCATGGACCTGCACGCCGGCCAGGTGCAGGGCTTCTTCTCGAAGCCGGTCGACCACATGACCGCCATGCCGATCCTCACCCAGTACGTGCAGGACCGGCTCGCCGCGTCGGTCGAGGACCTCGTGATCGTCGCCGCCGACGCGGGCCGGGTGAAGCTGTCCACCAAGTTCGGCCAGAAGATCGGGGCGCCCATCGCGCTGCTCGCGAAGGAGCGACCCGCGCAGTCGGTCGCGGAGATCGCGTACGTGATCGGCGACGTCCGCGACAAGGTCGCGGTCGTGGTCGACGACATCATCGACACCGGTGGCACGCTCGCCGCAGCCGCGCAGACCCTGATCGACAAGGGGGCGTCGGAGGTCCACGCCGTGGCCACGCACGGCATCTTCTCGGGCTCGGCCTTCGAGACCCTAGGCGCCTCGCCGCTGTCGAGCATCGTCGTCACCGACACCGTGCCGCTACGCGACGGCGCTCCCGACCTGATCCTCCAGCTCACGAGCGCCGACATCCTCACCGACTCGGTGCGGAGCATCTTCACCGACGCCTCGGTGTCGGAGATCTTCTCCGGGGAGAACCAGCTGTTCTGAGCAAGGCACGTCGGGCCGCGGTACCGCGTGCCGCTGAGTCAGGCCAGTCCGTGTCGAGCTCGCAGCGGACATCGGGTTGCCCGCATGGTGCAACCCCTGCATCGGGTTCGGCGTACTTGACCGCTCACTCCCCATGCGCTAGCTTCTCGGTCGAGTCGTCCCAGCTCTCGATGCGTCTTTCTTCATGTTAGGCCCAACAGCTCGGTCGACCGGCACCTTTCGGCCCCACCTTCCGGTCGGCGTATCTGACGCTGGGAAGGGTCGTGCGAAGAAGTCAACTGAGCCGATGCGGAGCGCGGGCGTGACTGATGCCCCATGTCAATGTCAAGGCGTGTGGGCTGGCGCCGCAACAGCGCGCCTGTCTACTCGAGCAAAGCCGCGGCTACTCGGTCCAAGCGCAGCAAGTGAACATGCGCGGCGGTTGACATGACGAGCGTCACGACTCCCGGACAAGCCGAGTCGCACTCGACGGCCAGGCCACCGAAACCGCCGGGGGACCGGTTGGTCGACGACGAGAACGCGAGGCTCCAGGAGAAGGTACGCAAGCTCGAAGAGAGACTTGGCCGCCCAAGCGATGACCGACCCCCTGACCGGCCTGCTGAGTCACCGTGCTTCCCACGAGCGCCTCGAGGCCGAGCTACGGCGGGCAGAGCGAGAGCGTTACTCGGTCGCGGTAGTGGCGCTCGACCTCGACTTCTTCAAGGGGCTGAACGACAGCTTCGGTCACGAGATGGGCGACAAGGTCCTGCGCCGGGTCGCGCAACGGCTAGTCGCTCATCTCCGGCCAGGGGACATCTGCGGCCGGCTCGGTGGAGACGAGTTCGTCGTAGGGCTCGTCAGGAGCACCGCATCGGAAGGTGAGGCGATCGTCGAGCGACTCCGTGCCGCGCTCGCCGAAATCAACTTCGATGAGGAGCATCCTTTGACGATGAGCGCGGGCATCGCCCGCTTTCCCTTCGACGGGACCATGGCCGCCGAGCTCCTCGCGCTGGCCGACCAAGCTCTGTACCATGGAGTGCCCCCGTTCTGTTGGACACCTGAGCGCTTGGCTTCGGACGCCCGCCATGGCGGGCGTCCGGCCGCGCGGGAAGGATGGTGTCCATGTCCAAGACGAGGCCGCCCTACCCGGAGG
>Ga0136616_10000079_pt1 | contig 35371 bp, 31 predicted proteins | sample AntDrymUQ2992106_2_FD_106648 | JGI IMG/M metagenome (GOLD analysis project Ga0136616, IMG submission 106648) | Polar desert sand microbial communities from Dry Valleys, Antarctica - metaG UQ299 (21.06) | ecosystem: Environmental > Terrestrial > Soil > Desert | place: Antarctica: Dry Valley... | reverse complement strand
GCGGTGGCGCAGCGCCGGCCGCGCCAACGCCTTGACGTCGTCGGGGGTCACGTAGTCCCGACCGGACAGCCACGCCCACGCCCGGGCCGCGGCGAGCAGCGCGGTGGCTCCCCGCGGGGACACCCCGAGGCGTAGCGCCGGTGAGTCGCGGGTGGCTCGGCAGACGTCGACGACGTACCCCAGCACTTCCGGGGCCACCGTCACCCGGGCGACCGCGGCACGGGCCGCGGCCAGCTCGTCCGGTCCGATGACCGGCGAGACGCCAGCGCCGGCCAGGTCGCGCGGATCGAAGCCTGCGGCGTGCCGCTCCAGCACCCCCACCTCTTCGTCCCGGGTGGGGAGGGGCATCGTCAGCTTGAGCAGGAACCGGTCGAGCTGCGCCTCGGGTAGCGGGTAGGTGCCTTCGTACTCCACCGGGTTCTGCGTGGCGGCGACCACGAAAGGGTCGGGCAGCGGCCGCGGCTCGCCCTCCACCGTCACCTGCCGCTCCTCCATGGCCTCAAGCAGCGCGGCCTGCGTCTTGGGTGGCGTGCGGTTGATCTCGTCGCCGAGCAACAGGTTGGTGAACACCGGACCCGGGCGGAAGGAGAACTGCGCCGTACGCGCGTCGTAGACCAACGACCCGGTGACGTCGCCGGGGACCAGGTCCGGGGTGAACTGCACGCGCTTGGTATCCAGCGCCAGCGCCGCGGCGAGGGTGCGTACCAGCAGCGTCTTGGCCACCCCTGGCACGCCCTCGAGCAACACGTGACCGCGGCAGAGCAGGGCGACGACCAGGCCGCTGACCGCGGCGTCCTGGCCGACCACCGCCTTGGCCACCTCGCGGCGCAGCGCCAGCAGCGACTCCCGGGCTGGGTCGCCCGCGGCATTCGTGGGCTCGGCGGCGCTCACCAGCCGGCCACCCTCCCTGTCAGCTCCCGCTCCAGCGTGTCGAGCTCGGTGGCGAGCCGAACGAGTGCGGCCTCGTCGCCGGGAGCCGCACCGTACAGCAGGGCGGCGACTGCGGCCGGTGAGCGCCCGGTGCGGCCGGCGACGGACTCGGCGACGGTGAGTGGCTCCGCCGTGGGAGGCAGACCGAGCCGGGCGAGCAGGCGGGCGCGGGCACCCCATCGCAGGGCGTCGGCGGCCACGTCGCGGGCCCGCGCTCGCCGGTAGAGCCGGGCCCGTCCCTCCACGGTCTCCCGGGCGCGGACGAGCACCGGCAGCGGCTCGGCGACCACCGGGCCGAGCCGGCGTACGCGCCACAGGGCCAGTACGACGACCGCGGCGGCCAGCTGCAGCAGCCCGTAGCGGATGCCGTCGGGCACCAGTTCGCCGAGGGGACGGCGCTCCCCCTCCAGCGCCTCGGAAAGGGTGGGCAGGTACCACACCACCCGTGGCTGCCCACCGAGCAGCTGCAGGGCCAGTGCCGCGTTGCCCTCCCGGGCAAGGCCGTCGTTGCTGAGCGGTCCGCCACCGCCCAGCACGGTGACGAGTTTGCCGCCAGCTTGCGTACGGACCAGCGTGACCCCCTCGTCCGTCCCCTCGTCCACCGGGTAGCAGCCGGTGCCGTCGCCCGCGGGGGCGCTGAAGGTGAGTCCGCCGATCGATATGGGTCCCGCTGCCTGCGCCGCGGGCAGCGAACACTCCGGGGGGTAGGTGGCGGCGGGCGCCAGCGCGACGGGCTGTACGGCTGGTGCCAACGCCGCCAGCGCGTCGCCACCAGGTGCGACGAGCACAAGGTCGGCGCCGCTCTCCGCCACCAGCTGGCGCTGCGGCGCGGCGAGCAGGTCGGGGGTGGTGACGAGCAGCGTCGTACCGGGGCCCGCCCGGTCGCTGGCCGCGACCGCGCTACGGACCAGGTCCACCTGCACGCCGCGCTCCCGGAGCAGCACGGCGAGCGCCCGCCCGCCGGAGCCGGTCGCTGACTGCGGGTCAAGTGCCTCTGCCGGAGTGCCGCGGCGGGCGATCGTGAGCACCACCGCCGCGGCGAGCACCAGCAGCGCGATGAGCAGCGGCGCCCGCGCCGCCTGCCAGACCGCCGTGGGCGATCGGGTCACCGCCGTGGACCGACTCACCGCCGTACTCGTCACGGCGCGGGTACCGCCGTGGCCCGCACAGCGGTGTCCAGGTCGTCCGCGCGCCGGGTCATCGCGGCGGTGGCCGGCCGACCGCCGTACCAGACGTCGGCGAAGTCGCGGGCCACCAGGCGCAGCGCGTCAGCCTGCCCGGGCAGCACCCAGCCGACCTCGCGGACGGCCTCCTCAGCGGTGCGCCCGGGCGCCTCCTCGAGCAGGCCGCGCAGTTCCAGCTCGCGCAGCACCGCGCGCAGCCGCTCCCGCAGGGCCTCCGCCCACCGTCCGGCCGCGGCGTGCGCGTCGGCCAGCCGCCGGTGGTCCTCGGCGCTGCGAGTCGGGTCCCCCTCCGGCAGTCGCCCGCCCGCTCCACCGGTGCGGGCCAGCGGGCCCATCCGCAGGCGTACCGCCACGATGGCGAGGACGGCGAGGAGCAGCAGGACGATGAGGCCGGCGTACCCGCCGGGCGCGGCACCGGCTGCCGAGTCGAGCAGTTCCCCCAGCCGCGCGAGCACCCACCGCGCCCCTCGCTCCAGCAGGTTCGGGTCGTCCTCGTGATAGATCCGCCGCGACAGCTCCCGCCGCGCGGCGTCCGCCGCCTCCTTGCGGGAGATGTCGACCGGCGCCGCCAGGGTGCGGCCGGCCAGCGCAGCGCTCACCCGCCGCCGGGGTCCCCGGCCCTGGCTGCCCGCGCCAGCGACAGGTCGAGCGCCTCCCGGCGGATGCGCTGGTCGATGTACAGCAACGCCACCACAGCGGCGGTGAACGGTTGGGTCAACGTGCCGGCGAGGATGCTCCCGAGGGTGCTGAGCAGCAGCGGTACCGGCCGGAACAGCTGCTCAGGATCGCCGATACCGAACAGCGATCCGCCAGAGGCGCCCAGCTGAAATGGCGTTTGTACGGCGAGAGTGATCGCGAATCCGATGACGAGGGCGAGCAGCAGGATGCCGAAGACCCGCCACCACGTGCCGCGCACCAGCCCAAAGGATCGACGCAGGGCGGCGATGACCCGCTGCCGCTCCAGCACGAGCGCCGGCGCGGCGAGCGCCAGCGAGACGAAGACCCACGCACTGAGCACTACCGACGCGACAAGGCCGAAAAGTGCGAGCAGGACCCCCACCGCCGTGGGTGCACCGAGGATCGCCGCTGCAAGGGCGGGGAGAAACGGCACCACCGTGGTCGCGATGAGGAGCAGGAGCAGCAGCACCGTCAGGCCGACGAGCCTGCCCAGGTGAGGGCGGATCCGTTGCCAGGTCTCCCCCAGCCCCACGCGGTGGCCGAGCACCGCTTGGCTGACCGGTACGGCGAGGGTCCCCGCCAGCACCAGCGTGACGAGGCTGTCCAGCGTCACGCTGAAGGCGACGACGCTCGAGGCCCCGGCCAGCAGGTTCAGCGCCTCCTCGCCGGAGACCGTCGGGTCGACCGCTTGGGTGCTGACCTCGCGCGTCAACGGCAGGGTGACCAACAGCTCGAGGAGTGTGGACACCGTCACGAGAACGGCGGACACCCCGAGCATGACGACGGGCTGCCGGCGTATCGCGCTGATGGCGCCGTCGAGGATCTCGCCCACCCCCAGCGGGCGCAGCGCGACGATGCCGGGCTTGAGGTCGGGGACCGGTGGTCGGGTGGGCTGCCAGCCGCCCGGCCCGGGCGGCATGGGCCCGGTCGGGCCGGGACCCCACCCTCCAGGCCCCGCCGGGTGCGGGCCCCGACCCTGGTCGCCGGCCCGCGGCTGCTGTCCCGGCGACATCCATCCCGGTGTGTCGCTCATCGGCTCCCTCACGACGTCCGGCCGGACCACCACAGCCACCGAAGACCCGGATCGGCCGGCGCCCACTCTCCCACGGCAGGCACCACTGGAGGCGGTCCCTCGTTGTGCCGGCCGTGAAGGTTCGCGTTGCCGCCGCCGGAGTCGGCCGGGTCCACCCCCGGCGCGCCACGTCGGTGGGAGCATGAGCGTATGAAGGGACGTGTCCTGGTCGTCGATGACGACAGCGCACTGGCGGAGATGCTGGGCATCGTGCTGCGCGGGGAGGGCTTCGAGCCCTACTTCGTAGGCAACGGTGACCACGCACTCGCCGCGTTCCGCGACGCCAGGCCCGACCTGGTGCTGCTCGATCTCATGCTGCCCGGACGCGACGGCATCGAAGTATGTCGCCAGATCCGGGGAGAGTCCGGCGTACCCATCGTGATGCTCACCGCCAAGACCGACACGATCGATGTGGTGGTGGGACTCGAGTCGGGTGCCGACGACTACATCGTCAAGCCCTTCAAGCCCAAGGAGCTGGTCGCCCGGGTGCGCGCGCGGCTGCGGCGTACCGAGGACCCGGCGCCGGAGCAGCTCACGATCGGCGACCTCGACATCGACGTCGCCGGCCATGCAGTGCACCGGGGCGACGAGGCGATCAACCTGACGCCGCTGGAGTTCGACCTGCTCGCCGCACTGGCGCGCAAACCCTGGCAGGTCTTCAGCAGAGAGGTGCTGCTCGAGCAGGTGTGGGGCTACCGCCACGCAGCGGACACCCGGCTGGTCAACGTGCACGTCCAGCGGCTCCGGTCGAAGATCGAGAAGGACGCCGAGCACCCCGACATCGTGGTGACCATCCGCGGCGTCGGCTACAAGGCCGGACCGGCGTAGGGCGCGATGACCGGGCGTCGACTGGGCAGACCACTGGGCAGACCACTGGGCAGACGACTGGGCGCGCGGTGGCGACGGTCCCTGCAGTTGCGTGTCGTGGCCACCACGGTGCTGCTGTCCGGTGTCGTCGTGCTGCTCATCGGGGCGGTGCTCATCCAGCAGTTGGTCGCCGGGCTCCTCGGCGCCAAGGAGGACGCCGCCCGCAGCGAGGTGCAGGCCGGGCTCGGCACCGCGCAGTTGCAGGTCGACTCCTTCGACCGTGGTGATCCCGGGTCCGCGCGCGAACTGCTCGGCGGAGTGATCAGTACGCTGGGCAACCGGGCAGGCGCCGGCGGCCGCTACGACGTGGTGCTGCTGAGCTCCTCGGGCCGCCAGGCCGCCGGCACCTCCGGTTTCGTGTCGAACGAGATCGCGGTGAGCAGCATCCCGCGCGACCTGCGTGACGTCATCGCCGTCCGACGGGTCCCCGCCTACCGCTACGTCGATATCCGCTACGTCGACGGCCGTCCGTCGGCACCGGGGCTTGCCTACGGTGGTCCGCTCGATGTGCCGGGCGGCGGTGCGTACGAGCTGTACTACCTCTACCCGCTCACCCAGGAGCAGGAGACGCTTGACCTCGTCCAGCGCACCCTCGCCTTCGCCGGGCTCGGGTTGCTGCTGCTCATCGGATTGATCGGTCTTCTCGTGGCGCGCCAGGTCGTCGCCCCCGTCCGGATGGCCGCCCGTACCGCCGAGCGACTGTCAGCTGGGCGCCTGCACGAGCGCATGCAGGTGCGCGGCGAGGACGATCTCGCCCGCTTGGCCATGTCGTTCAACACGATGGCCGCGAGCCTGCAGGCGCAGATCCGGCAGCTGGAGGAGCTGTCCCGGCTGCAGCGTCGCTTCGTCGCCGACGTCTCACACGAGCTGCGTACGCCGCTGACGACGGTGCGCATGGCCGCCGACGTGCTGCACGAGGAGCGGCAGACCTTCCATCCGGCAGTTCGCCGCTCCGCGGAACTGCTGCAGCACGAGCTCGACCGTTTCGAGGCGCTGCTCGCCGAGCTGCTGGAGATCAGCCGCTTCGATGCCGGGGCCGCCGCACTCGACGCCGAACCGGTCGACCTGCGCGACGTGGCCCGTCGGGTGGTAGAGGCCGCCCAGCCGCTCGCCGACCGGTTCGGCGTCGAGCGCAGCGGGCGACTGCGGCTGCAGGTGCCCGCCACGCCGTGCGTCGCCGACATGGACCGCCGCCGCATCGAACGGGTGCTGCGCAACCTGGTCGTCAACGCGATCGAGCACGGCGGGGGGCATGACGTCGTCGTACGCGTCGCCGCAGGGATCGACGCGGTCGCCGCGTCGGTGCGCGATCACGGCGTCGGACTGAACCCCGGTGAGGAGCAACGCGTCTTTGACCGGTTCTGGCGCGCCGACCCGGCCCGGGCGCGGGGGATCGGCGGCACCGGTCTGGGATTGTCGATCGCGGTGGAGGACACCCGCCTGCACGGTGGACGCCTCGAGGCGTGGGGTCAGCCCGGCGGAGGGGCGCACTTCCGCCTGACGCTGCCGCACCGGGTCGGGGAGCCGGTCACCGCGTCGCCCATTCCGCTGGTGCCCGACGATGCCCTCGCCCTGCCGGCGGGCGTCCCCGTGGTGGTGTCGGAACCACCCGTCCCGGTGACCGCGGGACGGCGCCATGGCTGAGCGCGTACGCCGCACCCGTGCCGTAGCCCTCCTCGCCGCACTCGCCGTCGGCCCCGTCGGCTGCGCCTCGGTGCCGTCATCCAGCCGGGTGTACGAGGACGAGGGAGTCCGGGTCGGCCGGGGCAGCGACTCCTACGTTCGGCTGCTCGCGGAGGCGCCGAAGGGGGGAGAGGGACCGGTCGACGTCGTGCGGGGCTTCCTGGCGGCCTCCGCAAGCTTCGAGAACGACCATCAGGTGGCCCGCCGCTACCTCGCGCCGGAAGTGGCCGAGAGCTGGGATCCCGGTGCCCTCGTCAGGGTCTACGACGGGGAGCTCCGCCTGCGCTCACCGGTGGACACCGAAGTGGAGTTCGAGGCGGGACTCGAGGCGGTGATCGCCGAAGACGGAGAGTTCACCCCCGCCCGGCCGACCGCCTCCACCGATGTGGAGTTCGGGCTGCGCAAGGTAGCCGGCGAGTGGCGGATCGAGACGCTGCCTGACGGGCTGCTGCTCACCGGCGCCGACGTGAGCCGAGCCTTCCGGCCGGTCAGCCTCTTTTTCCTTACTCCCGACGAGAAGTCGGTCGTGCCCGCTCCCGTCTTCCTGCGGGCCGGTGGACCGGGCCTGGCGACGACGCTCGTCGAGGCGCTCCTCGCCGGTCCGACGAACTGGCTGTCGCCCGCCGTTCGCACCGCCTTCCCGCCGGGCACGGCGCTGACCCGACCAGAGGAGCCGCTGGACACGCTCTCCGGGCTGGCGACCGTGGACCTCACCGACGAGGCGCTCGTCGCCGACCGGGACACCCGCCGGGCCATGGCCGCCCAGCTGATGTGGACGCTGCGGCAGCTCCCCGAGGTCAATGCGGTGCGTATCACTGTCGAGGGGGCTGGTTACGACGTTCCCGACACCGGCGCCGTGGTCACCCGAGAGGCGCTCAGCGCCTACGACCCCGCTGGCGTGCCCGGTGCTGCCGATGCCTACCTCGTGCGAGACGGTGAGCTGGTCTCGCTGGCCGCCGGTGGGGGGACTGTCCCCGGCCCGGCCGGGTCCGGCCGGCGCCCGCTGCGTGATCCGGCGGTGTCCCTGAGTGGCGACCAGGTGGCCGGCCTGTCGTCGAACCACCGCACCGTCTACGCCGGTCGGCTCGCCGCCGACCAGCGGTTGGGAGTGGCGCTGCGGGGTGGCCGTTTCTCCTCCCCCTCGTGGGACCGCTACGACGGCTTATGGGTGGCGGAGCAAGTCAACGGGTCTGGGGCCAGGGCGCTGCTGTTGCGTCCGGACAGCGAGCCGTTGGCCGTCCGGCTCGGGTCGTCGATCGGGGCGGTACGGGCCATGCGGGTTTCCCGCGATGGCGCTCGACTGGTTTTGGTCACGGTGAGCGGCGGCGCCACGCGCCTGCTGGTGGGCCGCGTCGTGCGCAACGGGGACGACGTCTCCGTGCAGGGGCTGCGGCCGATCGCGTCGCAGTTCACCGACATTGTCGACGTCGCGTGGGCTGATGCCGAGCGGTTGGCGGTGCTGGCCCGCGAGGGCTCCGGGCCGTTGCAGGCCTACCTGGTGACGGTGGACGGGGCCGCCAGCACAGCGGTGGGCTCGGTTCCCGGCATGACCTCGATCGCCGCGGCATCCGGTCCCACCGGCCTGCGCCCGCTTCTCGCCGGGACGGACGACGGCGTCGTGCATCGCAACGTGGGAGGCACCACCTGGCAGGTGCTCGGCAACGGGCGCGACCCCACCTACCCCGGATAGCTCCCGGCCGTCCACCGGCCTGCTGTGGACGCCCCGCCGTCCACAGTCGTCGCCAGCGCGGTGCACGGTGTCGCCTTGCGGGACAGCCTGGGCTCATGCTCAGCCCCGTGGTTCCGCTCCGGTGAACTGCCGGAGCGTCGATGTGCTCGTCCGGGCGGCGGTCGACCTGGTGCTGCCGCAACACTGCCCCGGCTGCGCTGCCCCCGGACCGCTCTGCGGTCGTTGCGCCGCCAGTCTGGCCGGACCTCCGCGGCGTACGCGGCCCTGCCCCGAGCCGCCGGGGATGCCCCCCACCTACGCGGTCGCCCCCTACGCGGGAGTGCCGCGGCAATTGCTACTCGCGCACAAGGAGCGGGGTCGCCGGTCGCTGGCCGTTCCACTCGGCAGCGCGCTCGCTGCAGCGGTGCGGGCGGTGGTCCCCGAAGCTGCCCACCCGGTCCCTCTCGTGCTGGTGCCCGTCCCCTCGACGGCCACAGCGGTGCGGACGCGCGGTCGCGACCCGACGCTCGCCCTGGCCGCCGCGGCCGCGCGAGCACTCGGCCGCAGCGGGGCCACGGTGGTCCCGGCCCTCAGGCAGGGCCGGCGGGTGGCCGACCAGGCCGAGCTGGACAGCGCCGGGCGGGCGGCAAACCTCGCCGGAGCGCTGCACGTGCCGGTCCGCCGGCGCGCCGGTCTCGCCGGCCGGCAGGTGGTCGTCGTGGACGACCTGGTCACCACCGGCGCGACCCTCGTCGAAGCAACCCGGGCGCTGTGGTGCGCCGGGGCCGACGTGGTGGGCGCCGCCGTGGTGGCGGCGACTGTGCGCCATCGGACCGGGCGCCATAGGAGCGGGCGCCATCGGACCGGCGTACCGCCCGGCGAGGGAGGGCACTAACGTCATGTCATGGCACCCACCCGGGTCCGTGGTTGCGCTGGGTCGGGTCCGCGTGCGCCCGCGAGGGACCGCGATGGCCCGCCCGGCAAGCCGAAGCCAGCCGCAGGCAAAACGGCCCACGTAAGGCGACTCATCGTCGACCGATCACGGTGCGGCTTAGAGGTAAGCCCTGCCCCGGTGGAGGCTCAGACAGCCTCCGGGCCGGGAGAAGGGGGGTAGTGGCACAGGTGCCGCGAGACCCTCAGCAGGCGGATGTGGGGACGAAGACCAGGTCGGCCGGGTGGGTGTCTCCGGCGGAAGTGCAGGCCCGCACAGCCGACCGGTGAAGAGAGCGGAGGTCCACGTGGAGATCGTCGTCAAGGCCCGCCACACGGAGGTCGCCGAGCGGTTCCGCCAGCACGCCGCGGAGAAGCTGTCACGTGTCGAGCGCCTGGACCCGAAGGTCATCCGCATCGACGTGGAGCACTCCCACGAACGCAACCCCCGGTTGAGCGACGTACGGGAGCGCATCGAGCTCACCTGCCACTCCCGCGGACCGGTGATCAGAGCCGAGGCCGCCGCCGGCGACCCGTACGCCGCCCTCGATCTCGCCCTGGGCAAGTTGGAGGCGCGCCTGCGCCGGGCCAAGGACCGGCGCAAGGACCACCACAGTGGGCCTGGTCCGGTCCCGGTGGCCGCGGAAGACATCCTCGCCGCGCCACCCCCGGATGGGGCAGCCAGTCGCGCAGCGGCCGATGCCGCCGATCAGGGTGACGGGGACGGGTTGGTGGTGCGGGAGAAGGTGCACCAGGCGACGCCCATGACGCTCGAGCAGGCGTTGTTCGAGATGGAGCTGGTGGGCCACGACTTCTTCCTGTTCGTCGACGCGGACAGCGATTGCCCGAGCGTCGTCTACCGACGGCACGCCTACGACTACGGCGTCATCCGCCTGCAGCGCTGATCCCCTCGGGTAGGCCGCTGGCGGATACGGCGGTCAGCGGAACGCGGCTTCGGCCCTCAGGGCGGGGCGGGTCGTGTCATCATCGGGCAGTCGCAAGGCGATCGGAGCGAGTGCGTAGAGGAGCTGTGCGGTGAGCGAGAGTTCGCAGCCTCCGCACGCCGCCGGCACCGAAGGCGCCACCGAGCCGATCCGCGTCCTCGTCGTCGATGACCACGCGCTCTTTCGGCGCGGCCTGGAGATGGTGCTGGCCCAGGAGAGCGACATCGAGGTCGTGGGCGAGGCCGGCGACGGCGCGGAAGCCGTCACCAGGGCCACCGAGACACTGCCCGACATCGTGCTCATGGACGTCCGGATGCCGCGGCGCAGCGGCATCGAGGCCTGCACGGCCATCAAGGATGCGGTCCCCAGCGCGAAGATCGTCATGTTGACGATCAGTGACGAGGAGGCCGACCTCTACGAGGCGATCAAGGCAGGGGCGAGCGGCTACCTGCTCAAGGAGATATCCATCGACGAGGTGGCGACGGCGATCCGCGCGGTCGCTGGCGGTCAGTCGCTGATCAGCCCGTCCATGGCCGGCAAGTTGCTCACCGAGTTCGCCACCATGATCAAGCGCGACGGCGAACGTCAGCAGGTGCCGGCCCCGCGGCTCACCGAGCGGGAGATGGACGTGCTGAAGCTCGTCGCCCGAGGGCTGAACAACCGCGACATCGCCGCGCAGCTGTTCATCAGCGACAACACGGTCAAGAACCACATCCGCAACATGCTGGAGAAACTGCAGCTGCACTCGCGCATGGAGGCCGTGGTCTACGCCGTACGCGAGAAGCTGCTCGAGATCAACTGAGCCTCGAGATCAACGGAGCGCAGCCACCTGAGCGACCAGCGGCCCGCGCAGTTCCGCCGGCTCCACCCGCTCCACCGCCACGTCATGGCACCCGGTCCACTCCGCCGCCTCGCGCAGCGCGCGTGCCACCCCGGGTAGCGCCGCGCGTGGGCGGCTCTCCACCGAGACGAGTCGGGCCACCAGCGTGCGACCGGTGCGGGCCGGGTCGACCCGGCCGAGCAACCGCCCGCCGACCAGCAGCGGCATCGCGAAGTAGCCGTACCGGCGCGCTGGGCGCGGCTTGTACGCCTCCAATGCGTGGGTGAAGGAGAACAGCCGCAGCGTGCGCCTGCGGTCCCAGACCAGGGAATCGAAAGGCGAGAGCAGCGTGGTGCGGTGCCGGCCGGCCGGGCCGCCGTCGGCCGCCAGCTCCAGCGCCTCCGGGTCCGCCCACGCCGGTTCCCGCCAACCCTGGACCGCTACCGGCACCAGCCCGGTGTCCGGCACTACGCCGCTGACCATGCTCCGGGTCAGCCGGTGGTAATCGGCGAGGTCGCCGACTGTGGCGACGCCGAGGGCGCGACCGGCGACCCGGACGAGGCGGCGTACGCAGGCGTCGTCGTCCGGGTCCGCGTGCAGGACGCTCGCGGGCAGCGCCCGCTCCGCGAGGTCGTAGACCCGGCGCCAGCCACGCCGTTCCACGCACACCACCTCGCCGAGGTCGAGCAGCCACTCGACGGCGATCTTCACTTCGGACCAGTCCCACCACGGGCCGCCGCGTTTCGCACCGCCCAGGTCGGTCGCGGTCAGCGCGCCGTCGGCCCGCAGCCTGTCGAGCACGCCGGCGCACGCGTTGTCCGGGACCTCATGCCAGCGCCATCCGCGGCGGCGGTAGGCCCGCCGCCGGAAGGCGAACGCCGGCCATTCCTCCACGGGGAGCACGCAGGCGGCGTGTGACCAGTACTCGAAGGTGCGCGCGGGGCCGTCCTCGTCCGGGCGGCGCCAGTACGCCGCCTCCACCGGGTGGCGCCCCACCGGGCCGAGCCGGGCGTACGCAACGAGTTCGTGGGAGCGGGCCAGCACCGAGATGGTGTCGAGCTGGACTGCCCCGAGACGACGCAGTACGCCGGGCACCCCGGCGCGCCGGTCAGCCGGCCCCAGCAGACCCTGCGCGTGCAGGGCGAGTCGCCGGGCCTGGTCAGCGGAGAGGTGGTCGATCGGTTACCGACCGGCCTGCTGGTCGGTCTCGCCGTGTTCGTGCTCGTCCGCCTCGTAGTCCTCCATGACCCCGACTGCCTTCGCGAAGCCGGCGCCGATGAGGGCCACCACCACACCGACCCAGAAGAGCCACCAGGTGGGTCCGAGGACGAGCCCCAGACCGCCCAGCAGGAAGCCGAGCACTACCACTCCGACAGCCAGCCAGGACGTCGTACGCCCCTGAAAGCCTCGCGCCATCGTGCCCCTCCTCCGCACCGCTGCCGCCCACCCTGATCGGCCGCCCTATCCTGCCCCTTCCGTAACCACGGCGTCGTCGGCGACGCGGCTGTGCAGGTGCTCGTCGTGCCAGCCGTCGGCGTAGCGGAAGGATCCGCGCAGCAGGCCTTCCAAGCGGTAACCGGCCTTTTTCGCCACTCGACAGGAGGCCGGGTTGCTGACGGAGTGACACAGCTCGATGCGGTGCAGCTCCAGCGCGTCGAACGCCCATCGGCTCACCGTGTCGACGGCCCGCGCCGCCACGTCGCTGAGCCCTACCGAACCGAGCAGCTTTCCCTCGCTGCTGCTGACGACGGCGAACGCCACCGCCCCGCCTCGGCCCCACACACCAGCGCGGTACGCCACCCAGGCCTCCGCCTGCTCGATGGTGTCCACGGGTCGGGGGGTCCAGCGCTGCAGCACCGGGTCGGTGAAAGCGGCGAACACCGCCGGGGCGTCCGTGATGCGCCACGGTCGCAGGTGCAGGCGTCCCGCGGAGATCTCCACCGGGTCGATCCCGGGCTGGTCGCTCACCGCAGCTCCCCGGGTAGCAGGCTGCCCAGCCAGGCGTCGTGCCGGGCTCCGGAACCGCGGTGCACCAGCCTCGAGCGCACGGTGCCCTCGCGGGTGAAACCCACCTTCTCGGCCACCCGCCACGACGCGTCGTTGCCCACGTAGGCGTACCACTCCAGCCGGCACAGGCCGAGCTCGGCGAAGCACCAGCCGGCCACCAGCCGGGTGGCCGCGGTGGCCACTCCCCGCTGCCGCGCCCACGGAGCCACCCACAATCCCACGCCCGCCACGGCGTCGTCCCGGAGGTGGTCGTGCAGGCCGATCGTGCCGAGCAGCGCGTCGTCGCCGGCGTCCGCGATCGCCCACACGGGCTCGGGTCCCTGCACCCAGCCCGCGGGCACGATGACGTGGACGAAGTGCTGCGCATCCTCTCGCCGGTAGGGATGCGGCAGCGCGGAGAGCCACCGTTGGTTCTCCGCGTCCTGGCAGGCCCGGTAGATCGGGTCGATGTCGCGCTCCACCGGCAGCCGCAACCGGACGGTGTCGTCGGCGAGCTCTACTGGGTTCACCGGCTCATCCAACCCCGGCCCACCCGGCGGCGGCCACCCGTTGACCCGCGCCGCCGTACCATGGCGGCACGAGGCGATCAGCTGACGGCCCCCTGCTGTCCGCTGCGTGTTCACGCCCGTGTCGTCGACCGCTAGGAGCTCCGCGCGTGCCCGCACTTCTCGACAAGATCCTGCGCGCCGGTGAGGGCAAGACACTGCGCCGCCTGCAGGGCGTCGCCGACCAGGTCAACGCCATCGAGAGCGACTTCGTCGCGATGTCCGACGACGAGCTGCGCGGCATGACCGACGAGTTCCGCAAGCGCCTGGAGGAAGGCGAGGATCTCGACGACCTGCTGCCAGAGGCGTTCGCCACCGTCCGGGAGGCGGCCAAGCGCACCCTCGGCCAGCGGCACTACGACGTACAGATCATGGGCGGCGGGGCGTTGCACCTGGGCAACATCGCCGAGATGAAGACCGGTGAGGGCAAGACCCTGGTCTCCACGCTGCCGGCGTACCTCAACGCGTTGTCCGGGCAGGGCGTTCACATCGTCACCGTCAACGACTACCTCGCCAAGCGGGACGCCGAGTGGATGGGACGGGTGCACCGCTTCCTCGGTCTCACGGTGGGCGTGATCTTGTCGCAGATGCCGCCGCCCGAACGCCGGGAGCAGTACGCCTGCGACATCACCTACGGGACGAACAACGAGTTCGGCTTCGACTACCTGCGCGACAACATGGCGTGGTCGCAGGAGGAGCTCGTCCAGCGCGGGCACAACTTCGCCATCGTCGACGAGGTCGACTCCATCCTCATCGACGAGGCCCGCACACCGCTCATCATCAGCGGGCCGGCGGAGCAGAGCGCGCGGTGGTACACCGAGTTCGCCCGGCTCGTCCCGCACATGCACCGCGAGGCCGACTACGAGGTCGACGAGAAAAAGCGCACTGTGGGAATCCTCGAGCCGGGCGTGGAGAAGGTCGAGGACCACCTCGGCATCGACAACCTGTACGAGTCGGTGAACACACCGCTCGTCGGTTACCTCAACAACGCCTTGCGCGCGAAGGAGCTCTACAAGCTCGACAAGGACTACGTCGTCATGGACGGCGAGGTGCTGATCGTCGACGAGCACACCGGCCGAATCCTCGCCGGCCGCCGCTACAACGAGGGCATGCACCAGGCCATCGAGGCCAAGGAGGGCGTCCGTATCAAGGACGAGAACCAGACCCTCGCCACCATCACGCTGCAGAACTTCTTCCGCCTCTACAAGAAGCTGTGCGGCATGACCGGTACGGCGACGACGGAGGCCGCGGAGTTCGCCCAGATCTACAAGCTCGGCGTGGTCTCCATCCCCACCAACCGGCCGATGATCCGCGGCGACGAACGGGATCTCATCTACAAGTCGGAGGATGCCAAGTTCGAGGCCGTCGTCGAGGACATCGCCGAGCGCTACGACAGGGGCCAGCCGGTCCTTGTCGGCACCGTGAGCGTGGCCAAGTCCGAGCATCTGTCCGGCCTGCTCCAGCGCCGCGGGGTGAAGCACGCGGTGCTCAACGCGAAGCAGCACGAGCGGGAGGCGACAATTGTGGCCGAGGCCGGGCGCCGCGGTGGAGTCACCGTGGCGACCAACATGGCCGGCCGCGGCACGGACATCATGCTCGGCGGTAACCCGGAGTTCCGCGCCGACGCGGAGCTGCACCGGCGGGGGCTGTCCCCGCTGGAGACTCCGGAGGACTACGAGGCGGCGTGGCCGGCGGCGCTCGAGGACGAACGCCACGCCGTCGCGGCAGAGCACGAGGAGGTCGTCGAGCTCGGCGGGTTGTATGTCCTGGGCACCGAGCGCCACGAGTCCCGTCGTATCGACAACCAGCTGCGCGGACGCTCCGGCCGGCAGGGCGACCCGGGGGAGTCGCGGTTCTACCTGTCTCTCGAAGACGACCTCATGCGCCGCTTCGGCGGCAACCGGGTCGGTGCGGTGATGAGCCGGCTGCCCGACGACGTCCCGATCGAGTCCAAGCTGGTGTCCAACGCGATCCGCTCCGCGCAGTCGCAGGTCGAGCAGCAGAACTTCGAGATCCGCAAGAACGTGCTCAAGTACGACGAGGTCCTCAATCGCCAGCGCCACGTCATCTACGACGAGCGGCGGCGGGTGCTCGAGGGGCAGGATCTGCATGAGCAGGTCCGGCACATGCTCGACGACGCGGTCGAGGGCTACGTCACCGCCGCCACCAGCGACGGGTTCCCGGAGGAGTGGGAGCTCGACCAGCTGTGGACCGCGCTGCGCACGCTGTACCCGGTCGGAGTGAGCATCGAGGACCTGGAGGAAGCCTCCGGGGGCGGCCGCGCCGGGTTGTCCGCGGACTTCATCATCGAAGAGGTGAAGGCCGACATCCAAGCGGCGTACGACCGCAGGGAGGAGGAGCTCGGCGAGGAGGTCACCCGCGAGCTCGAACGCCGCGTCGTGCTCTCGGTGCTGGACCGCAAGTGGCGGGAGCACCTCTACGAGATGGACTACCTGCAGGAGGGCATCGGACTGCGGGCGATGGCGCAGCGCGACCCGCTGGTGGAATACCAGCGGGAGGGCTTCGACCTCTTCGCGGCGATGATGGAGGCCATCAAGGAGGAGTCGGTCGGCTACCTGTTCCACCTTGCCGTGCAGACTTCCGAAGAGCCGGAGGAGCCGGACGAGCAGGGCGCGCTCGAGTCGGCTGCCGACGACGGGGCCGAAGCGGAGAGCGAAGCGGCCCCGGAGATCCTCGCGCCTGGTCTCGGTGAGCCGCAACGTGCGGGTGCCCTGCAGTACACCGCGCCCACCGTCGACGGCGAGGGTGGCGTGGTGCAGTCACGGCAGGAGTCCTCCAGCGGGAACGGTTCGCGGGAGTACGGCGACGTGGCGCGCAACGCGCCGTGTCCCTGCGGCTCCGGACGGAAGTTCAAGCGGTGTCACGGCGACCCGAAGGCGCGGGTGTCTTGACCCTGCTGTCTCGCCGGCGCGGCTCAGCCGAGGACGAGGGCGGTGCACAGCCAGCGGCCGTCCACTCCCTCCAGGCGTAGCGCGAGCGCAGTGGCCCGCGCGCCGCGCTGCACGAGGGCGCACACTTCGGCGACCCCATCCGCCGGTTCACTCACGTGCACGCTGCGTACGACGGCGCGGTCTCGTACGGCCAGCGCCTGCGCGGTGCCCGGGCAGGGGCGGACGAGGCGACGCGCTCGGCTGTCGATGTCGGCGTAGACGGGCTCGCTGGTCCAGCGCAGTAGCTGGGTCGGTGGTCGCTCCCCGGCCAGCACCTCGAGCATGGCCTGGGCCAGCCGGGCCGACCATCGGCCGGGCGCCGGGAGGAGGCGCCGGGGCGTCGGCTGCGGTGCGACGAGGGGGTCGTCGCGATCGTGCGCGCCCTCATCGTCGGTCCCCTCGATTGGAACGAGCCGCAACCCGGGCAGCGGTTCCGGCTGCGCGGGCACCCCGGAGGGCAGCGAAAAGGAGAGCGCCAGTGAGCCCTGGACACCGCCAGCTGGCAGTGCGACGGATGGTCGCGCCACCGGCAGCTCGTCGTCGTACGGCGGCTCGCACTGCGGAACCGGAATGCGCCGCGGGACACGTCCGGCGCCGACTACTGGGCTGGGGACCTGAGACACGCCTCACCTCGCGGGTCGGTAGGTGGGTGGGTGAAGCCGCGTGCCAGGACGCAGCAGGTCGGGGTTGCTGCCGATGGCGGCGCGGTTGGTGGCGTACCAACGCGGCCATGACCGGGCCACGGCGGCGTCGCTGGCGGATGGCGGCAGCCGGCTGGCGGCGATGTCCCACAGCGTGTCGCCGCGCCGCACCACGACGGACGACCGCCGCGGGCTGACGGGCCGCGGTTCGCCGACGCCCCTTCCGCTGGCCGCCGCCGGCCGATCCGGTGTCCATGCGCGGTCGGGGGTCTCGCAGCCACCTGCCGCTGGCCGTACGGCGGCGAGCGGGCCCGACCCGGACGTGCCAGCGGCGACCGGCGCCAGCGCTGCGGCGCTCGCGGCGAGCGCGGGAGAGCCGGTGGTGACCAGCGGGCCGCCGACGACGGCAACACCCAACGCGACCCGCGCCACGCGTCGCAGCAGGGTCGGCGTCACCCGTTGCGCGACCGCCTCACCGCAGCGGCCGACGGCTCCGGGGGCCTCCGCGAGCACGGCCACGCCCAGTGCGAGGACCAGCCAGCCCAGCACGAGCCAGGCGGCGAGGGCAGCTGCGGCAGCAACCAGGGCATCCAGAGGCGCCTGGCCGGGTGCGCTCGCCGCAGCGAGGGCCCCCTGCGTGCCCCAGTGCAGCAACGCGACCGCCGCCGGCGGTGCCGAGCCGGCGGCGGCCACGGCGAGGGCGCGGCGCGCCTGCGCGCTGTGCAGCATGGGCTCTCCCTGGCGGATCATGTCGTTGAATGACAGTAGCTTCGGTTTGACGTAGTTTGCATTCGTACACCTGCCGCGGATGTGGGTCAAGCCTTTGATGGGCACGGCTGTGGGGGAGCGGTGGAGGCGTAGGGTCCGCCCGGGGGGTGCCGTGGAACGGTGGGAGGCGCTGTTCGCCGACCTGGAGGGACAGCTCGACGCCGCTGCCGCCGCCGAGTTGGCCGGCGAGGTGGCAGAGCGCGCGCGGTACGAAGTGGGCCGGCTGCGCCTCGTCGACCGGTTACGCGCGGCCCAGCACGGGGTGGTGGCGGTGCAGGCGGCGGGCGCGGGTCAGCTTGCCGGGCGGTTCGCCGCCGTAGGGAGTGACTGGGTGCTTCTTGCTGAACCGGGCGGTCGGGAGGTGGTGGTCCCACTCCATGCGGTCATGCACGTCATCGGCCTGGCGGCCTGGTCAACGACGGCGGTGGGGCCGGTGGCCAGCCGACTGACGCTTGCTCATGCGCTGCGCGGTCTTGTTCGCGACCGGGCGGGGGTGTCGCTGCGCTGCATCGACGGCACCCCGCTGGGCGGCACGCTCGATCGGGTGGGCGCGGACTTCGTGGAGCTGGCCGAGCACCCGGCCGGAGAGGCCCGCCGCCGCGGTGTGGTGCAGGGGGTGCGCACCGTGCCGTTCGCCGCCCTCGGCGCGGTACGCCGGACGTGACGCCTGGTCGACTCACTCGGGGTCCGGCGGAACCTCGTCCCGACCCAGCGGATGGGCCCGGACGAACTCCCGGGTCGCTTCGTACTGCCGGGAGATATAGGCCTCCAGCTCACTGGTCTCCACCCGCCACTGACCGCGACCACCGATCTTGATGCCGGGGAGATCGCCGTTGCGCACCAGCGCGTACGCCTGGTTGAGCGAGGTGTTGAGGACCTCGGCGACCTCCGGGAGCCGCAGGAAGCGCGGGGGGACGGGTGGCACGACAACCTCCTGGTGCTGGTTGAGCGAGCTGCTGCTGAACAGGTACGGCGGTCGTCGCTGGTGAGCGGCGGTTCACCCAGTGTTGCACCCACGGGCGTCTGTTCCGTGGATGTCGTCCACAGGTAGACCCGTTTCCCCGGTTTTGCCGCTGCCGCCTGCTACGGACGGCAGGATGACGCCGCCACCTCGGACGCCACCGAGGGCAGCCGGTCAGTGAAAGGAGGGGGTCGTGTCCGAGCACTCCTCACCTCGGGCCACCCGCCTCCCCACGCCGCGCTGGCTCGACGCCCGACTGGTCCTCGGCATGCTCTTGGTGCTGACTTCTGTTGTCGTCGGCGCCCGAGTGGTCGCCGAGGCCGACGACTCGGTGCCGGTGTGGGCGGCCGCCCGCGACCTCGCTCCCGGTGCCAACCTGGCGACCGGCGATCTGGTGGCTCGCCGGCTCCGCCTGGACGAAGGCGCCGCCCGCTACGTCGCGGCCAGCGGTGCGGCGCCCACCGGCTTCGTGGTGGTCCGCCCCGTGGGGGCTGGCGAGTTGCTCCCCGCCGGGGCGTTGATCGAGCCTGGTCAGGCAGCCGAGCGCCGGCTGGTCACGGTGCCGGTCGAGCGCTTCCATTACCCGGCTGACCTGCGGGCGGGGGAGCGCGTCGACGTCTACCGCACCAAGCCGCCGGAGGGCGGCAAGGGGGCTGCACCGGCGCTGGTGGTGCGCGCCGCCAACGTTGCCGGAGTGGACGACGGCGGCGGCCGGCTGGCGACCGGAGGCGCCGGTGTGGGAGTTGTGCTGTCCGTGGCGCCGGACACCGTCACCCGGGTGGTGGCGGCGGTGCAGGAGGGCGAGATCGATCTGGTACGCGTGCCCGCAGGCCAGCCGTGACCCTGCCGGTGCTCACCGCGGTCGCTGACGCGGCGTGGGAGTCGGCGTTCGTCGCTGCACTGGAGCGCAACCCACTCGGGGTCACCGTCGTACGCCGCTGCGTCGATGTGGCCGACCTGCTCGCCACGGCGTCGACCGGTACCGCCCGGGCGGTGCTGCTCTCCGCCGACCTGCGTCGCTTCGACCTGGATGCCCGCAGTCGGCTCGCCGCGACCGGGGTGGCCGTCGTGGGGCTGGTCCCGCCGGGCGAGGAGGCCGCCGGCCAGCGGCTCCACCAGCTCGGGGTCGCGGTGGTGCTGCCGGCCGACACGGCCCCGGAGGCGTTGTGCGCGGCGGTGCTCGAGGCGGTCGCCGCCGCAGCGGACGGCCGGGGGGCGGCGGCAACGGCGTACGCCGACCCGCTCGCCGCGCTGCCGAACGACACCGTCGAATCCTCCGCCGTCCTGAACAGCCCGGCTGGCCGGAACGGCCACGGTGGCGGACCGGCGTACCCGCGCGGCACCGGCCGCCTGCTCGCCGTGTGGGGGCCCACCGGGGCGCCCGGGCGCACCACGGTCGCGGTCACGGTGGCCAGCGAACTGGCCCGCCTTGACGTCGAGACGCTGCTCGCCGACGCCGACGTCTACGGGGGAGCGGTGGCGCAGGTGCTCGGCCTGCTCGATGAGGCGCCCGGGCTGGCGGCGGCGGCGCGGCAGGCCAACACCGGAGCGCTCGACCTCACCGGCCTGGCCAGGCTGGCGCGGTCGGTGGGTCCCCACCTGCGGGTGCTCACCGGCATCTCCCGGGCGGACCGCTGGCCTGAGCTGCGGCCTGCTGCGCTGGAGGCGGTGTGGGCGCTGGCGCGCGCACTCGCCGCGATCACCGTCGTCGATGTCGGGTTCTGCCTGGAGCAGGACGAGGAGCTCAGCTTCGACACCGCGGCCCCGCGCCGCAACGGCGCGACGTTGGCCACGCTGGAAGCCGCCGACATCGTGCTGGCTGTCGGCCGCGCCGACCCTCTTGGTCTACAGCGGCTGGTGCGCGGGCTGGGTGAGTTGCGGGAGGCGCTGCCGGACACCGAGGTGCGAGTAGTCGTGACCGGCGTACGCCGCGGGCCGGTCGGGCGCGACCCTGACCGGCAGCTCACCCACGCGCTGTCCCGCTACGCCGGCGTCGCCGGCCCGGTGTTGGTGCCCGACGACCGGGCGGCGCTGGACACCTGTGCGCGGCGCGGCCGGGTGCTCGCTGAGGTCGCGCCCGACTCGCCCGCCCGCAGGGCGCTCGCCGGCCTCGCCGCCGAGCTGGCAGGCCGGCCCGCGCCGCGGCGGCGCCGGCTGCGGGCGCGCGGCTGAAGGCTCGGTGGGGCGCTTGGCTGGGGTAGCCCAAGTTCGGCGCTGACGTCCTGGATCCCTCGCTCCGTGAGTGAGTCGGCAGCTCACTGCAGGTTCTGCCGTAGAGCTGTCCACGACTCCCGGACGTCTTCGGTGTCGTCGTGTGGTTGCCGAAGCTGCGCGACGAAGAGTGCGATGTCGGCCAGCTGCCATGACAGTCGGTACAGCTCGAGGACCGACGGCAGCACCGACCGGCCCGTCGCTGCTTCATAGGCGCTGATGATCGAGCCATCGCCGGGTTCGACGATCCACAGGTCTCGTTCCGGCGGCGCAATGAGCGTGGTGTCCCAGTCGACGAGTCTCCAGCCGCTGTCGGTTTCGATGAGGTTGCCCGGATGCGGCTCGCCGTGCGTGAGGACCATCCGTTCCCGACGTCCGCGCGCTTCAGTGGCAAGTCGGTTGTGGCGATCGAGCAGCCGCGCGACACCTGCGGCCCGGTTGGTCAGCAGCAGGCGGGCCGGCTCACCGTAGGGGCCGGTGTCCCACCGACTCCCCGGCCGGTCGAGTGCGTGGAGGAGCTCATCGCGCTCGGGGATCTGGAGGTCGTCGACCAGTGCGCCGGCCCTGATCGCCTGCGGCGTGGCGTGCAGAGCGACGATGAGTTCGAGGATGCAGCGACGGTCCGACGCGCCCAGTGCTGCGTCGAACGCGTGCCGTCGTCCGTCCACGTACGGATACACCGCGGCCGCGTACCGGTCGCCAACTCTGCGCACGACATCGCCGTCGACCGTGCGGACCGGTACGACTGCAAACGTTGCCGCATGTTCGTAGGTCGCCCGCGCGGTGGCGAGTGCTGCGCGAAGCCGCCGGAAGACGTCGCCGGGATCTCCGGCCAAGTCGCGCCGTGCCGTCAGGTCGTCAACCGTCACGAACCACGCGCCACCGTCGATGTCCGCGCGCCAGTGATGACTGCCGAACCCGACGGCCAGATATTCCATCGACACGGGTTCAAGGCCCCAGCCCGTGCGCAGCGCATCGGCCAGGACGGAGTCGGGCATGTCCTGAGGTCGGGTCAGCATCACCGCACCGTAGGACCGAACACTTCACCCGGCATGTGAATAAGAGAGACGATCATGGAAGTTCAGGGGGTGTCGATCCGCAGCCCCTAGTGGTCTGACCTGCGGTTTTGTGTTTGCCCCGTCCAGCAGGTGCGCCTGTATCCAGCCGTTAGCTGTCGCATGCGGGCGCATTGCAGGCGCATGATCATGGACATAGGCCGGTTGTGTCCCACATAATCAAGGCGTGTGGAGTACCTGGGCTTCTCCTGGGCGGCGAGCGTACGGCGCCATCGCATCTCGCGCGCCCAATCGCGCCATGTCGTGGAATACGCCGGGCTGTTCTTCGTCCGGCCGGCCAGTCCGCCCGAGCGCCCCGACGAGGCCCTGTTGTTCCTCGGCGACGACGCCGAGGGCAATCGGCTTGAGGTCGTCGGCGTGAAGCTGGACAACGAGCGCCTTCGGGTGATCCACGCGATGCCGATGCGCGCGAGGTACGAGGCTCTCTACGAGGAGGCCAAGCAATGGCGGAAGTGAGCCGGCGGTCCCGCAAACGTCGGACACAGGGGGGGGCCGTCTTGACTGATGCGAAGGAGCAGCGCCTGGCCGAAGAGGCCCAGGCAGGCTTCGACCCCGACACCCTCGTCCGGCGCCGTGCGGGTCGGCCCTCCCTGTCCGGCCGTGCCGGCCATTCCAACCGCCTCGACCTGCGCGTCGACGACACAACGTACGAGGCGATTCGTCGTATCGCAGACCGGGACCACAGCAAGCTCAGCGATGTCGTCCGCGATGCCATCCGACGCTATCTAGAGGCCAGCTGACCGAAAGCGAACGGGGAGAGGGACGATGGCCGAAACGATCGAGATTCCGCAATACCACGAGCTGCTCTGGCCTGCCTTGCTCGCCGTTCTAGAGTTGGGCGGATCAGCCTCGATTACCGAGATGGTGGAGACGGTCGTCAAGAGGGAGGGGTTCACCGACGAGCAACAGGCCGTCCTTCACAACGACGGCCCGGAGACCGAGATCGGGTACAGACTCGCGTGGGGCCGTACCTACCTCAAGGGCATGGGACTGCTGACCAATAGCACGCGCGGCGTATGGGCCCTGACCGACGAAGGCGTCGCCCTACTCACCGACCCGTCCATTGAGGACGAGCAGCGCCGAGAGCGGGTCCGAGATCTGTGGACAAGCCATGTCGGCGTGTTGCGCCGGGGACGGAGGAGAAGGAGCCCGGCCGCGGAGGGAACCGGGGGAGCCCAGCCCGCCGAGGGGCTGGGTTGGAAGGAACAGCTTCTCGACCACCTCATGTCGATGCGGCCGGATGGCTTTGAGCGTCTGGCGAGGCGCCTTCTGCGGGAGGCGGACTTCGACAGCGTGAACGTCACAGGTCAGAGCGGCGACGGCGGCATCGACGGGCTCGGTGTCTACCGCCTGGGACTTGTGAGCTTTCCCGTCTTCTTCCAGTGCAAGCGCTACAGAGGCAGCGTCGGGCCAGGGGCGGTCCGGGACTTCAGAGGCGCGATGTCCGGGCGCGGAGACAAAGGGCTCCTCATCACGACCGGTACCTTCACCGCAGACGCCAAGAGGGAAGCCACCCGCGATGGAGCCCCGCCCATCGACCTCATCGACGGAGATCGGCTGTGCGAGCTCCTGAAGCGGTACGAGCTCGGCGTCAAGACGGAAACCGTTGAGGACGTCCGCGTGGAGCCGGCCTTCTTCACCGAAATCTGAGAGGTTTCCCGGCTACCCGCTACCCGGTCGCCATCTGCCTGCCGGCAAGGGATCGGGCGGGCACAACGTCCATGGTCCATGCTCAACGCGGTGGGCTCAGGCGGTCATCGCAACACCGTGGCGAGTGCTTCGGACGGTGTCCGAAAGTCGAGCCTCTGTCGAGTGCGGCCGTTCAGATAGGCGGCGATGGCGTCGAGCCTGTGCTGGGTAGGCCGAGCATGTTCGTCGTCCGGGGCAGGTACTGCCGGAGAAGCCCGTTGGTATTCTCTTGCTGCCCCGCTGCCAGGGGCTCCTCGGGTCGCAGAAGTACACGGTGACACCAGTTGCGACGGTGAACTCGGCGTGCTGGGCCATCTCGTGCCCCTGATACCACGTCAGCGAGCGGGCTATCTGCCGCGGCAGGGTCTGGATGCTTGCCGCGAGCGCGGCCGCGACCTGTTCGGAGCGGTGCCCGTCCGGCAGACCGACCAGCAGCAGATAACGGGTCGAACGCTCAACCAGGGTGGTGACCGCCTGAGCAGCCGACCAGCCATTCAGCACCGTATAGGGCGTTGAGCACAGCGACGCGCTCAACGCCCTATACGGCTGGAAGGGCGTCGCCCCAGACCGGCAAGCGATCGGGCGACCTGGCTGAGACGCGCGTTGCAACCGGGGCGGTGCCGGGCTCAAGCGGCGAAGAGCAGGGTCAGGCCGGTCAGCGTGTAGCCCACCATGAGCAGCAGCAGCGGCAGCTGGCCACGCACCGCCTGGCGACGCGGGAAGAGCCGCACCGCGCGGTCATGCGCGCTGACGACACCAATCACATGTCCGCTGACGACGGCCACCACCTGTACGACGGCGATCGTGGCCGGTGATGCCAGGGTGAAGTCGACTCCCCGCTCGGCCGTACCGAAGACGTTCGCGCCGTTGACCAACGGGTCGGACAGCAGCATCAGCGTGCGCTGCCCTTCGAAGAGCAGCAGCGAGAAGTAGTGGGCGACGACGTAGCCCACCGCGATCGGGACGACGGAGTGGGCGAACAGACGCGGCAGCGACCGACGTCCCCCGTCGGAGAGCCGACCCGACAGCAGCGCCGCCACCAGATACGCCGCGGCGAAAGCGGCCACGCATCCGAGCAGCCCAAAGGTGCCCGCCGACACCTGCCCCAGCACGCCCGACTGCACGAAGCGGACCCAGCTGGGTGCGTTGGAAAGACCGTCGAACGCCGTCGTTCCCAACACCACACACACCGTCGCCACCACGCCCGGCGCGACCGGAACCGTGTCCAGGCCCTGCAGCGGGGCGCGCAGGACGAACCGACCGTCAGCGCGGCGACCCAGCGGGGACAGCCGCCCCACCAGCGTGGAGTAGACCTCGAAGCCGTCGCCACGGTCGAACCACCGGGAGCCGAAGACGGCGGCGGCGAGCAGGTTAAACCCGGCGTACACCAGGAAGAAGGTGCGCAGCACTGGCACCGTGGTGTTGTCCGGGGCCACCAGCTCCAGCCAGGCAAAGGCGAGCAGGCCAACGGCCGCCGGCCAGTAACCCAGCCATGCTGGATAGGGCAGCAATCCCTGCTCCGGTGCGGTACGCAGCACCCGGGCGAGGAGCAGGTGAAGGGTGCGCAGCGGATTGACCAGCCGCCACACCGGTCCGAACAGCAGCGACAGCGGTACCAGCCCGACCCAGAACAGCACATAGACGACGCCGGGCACGGGGTTGGCTGCGACGTCCGGTCCGAAGACTGCTGCCACAGCGACGTACGCCGTGGCAGCCAGGCCGAGGAGTCGCAGAGCGGTGCGCAGCGCCGGGCTGTCCAGCACCGTCTGCACCGGAGGGGGTAGTGGGCGTCCGGCCCGTGCGCCGTCCAGCCGTGGCGTCCGCCACAGCAGCCCGACCGCAAGAAAGGAGACGACGAGGACGATCACCGCGCCAAGGAGGGCGTAGCTGAACGGGATGGGCAGGTCTTCCCGGCCGCCGATTCCGTGGGCGAGGAGGCGGGTGTCTCCGGCCGCGGGCAGGATCACCGGACGAGCAGTTGGAACAGCTGTGTGCCGCTGTCGTGGGTCTCCACCTCGAACAGCCCCGGCATGTCTGCAGTGAACTCCACCGTCGTCGTCCCGCCCGGACGCAGCTCGCTGTCGATGTCGTAGCCGTGCAGACGCACCTCGTCGACGACGTCACTGGTTACCGTGAAGACAACCCTGTCCCCGCGGGCGACCTCGACCCGCCCCGGCGGCGGGGTGACCCGGCCCTTGGCGATCCGCACCTCGATGACCGGCCCATCGACCCTGGTGGCGGTGGCGGTGACCGACGGCTGACCGGATGCGGCCCGTTCGGCGGGCTCCGGCGCCGCGCAGCCGGCAACCAACACGCCGACCAGCACACGGTGGCGAAGCAGGACACAGCGCGGACAGAGACCACGTAGCGCATCGACGACCGTGCCACGATGGAGGTTCCCAAAGGTTCTCGGGGGAAGGGAGCGACGTGCCGGACCGGCTCAGCCCGCTGGACGTGTCGTTCCTGTATTTCGAGGAGGACACCACCCCCATGCACGTCGGCGGAGTGGCAGTCTTCCAGGTGCCGGACGACGGCTTCGACTACGACCGGCTGGTGCAGCTGATCCGCGACCGCATCGCATTCGTGCCGCGCTACCGGCAGAAGGTGCGCTGGGTGCCCGGCCACCTAGCCAACCCGGTGTGGGTCGACGACCCCCACTTCGACGTCTCCTACCACGTACGCCGCTCTGCGCTGCCCCGCCCGGGCACTGATAAGCAGCTGCGCGAGCTCGTCGGTCGGTTGCAGAGCCGGCGCCTGGATCGCAGGCGGCCGCTGTGGGAGATGTACCTCGTCGAGGGCCTGCGCCAATGCCGCTTCGCCGTCGTCACCAAGACCCACCACGCCATGGTCGATGGGATCGCCGCCGTCGACATCGGCACCGTCATGCTCGACCCCAGTCCGCAGCCGCGCGAAATGCCGATCGACACCTGGCATCCCGCCCCGGAGCCTTCATCGGCGGAGTTGGTGGTGGGGGCGGTCGCTGATGTCGTGCGCCGACCGACTGCCGTCGTCGACGCCGTACGCGGTGGGCTCGACGACGTCCAGGCCACCGCCACCCGGTTGGCCGGCACCGCGGGCGGGTTGCTCGCCGCCGCCCGTACCGCGCTGACGCCAGCTCCCGACAGCCCGCTGAACACCCAGATCGGCGAACAGCGCCGCTTCGGTATGGCCACGACCGAGCTCGACGACTACAAGCGCATCCGCAAGGCCTACGGCGGCATGGTCAACGACGTCGTACTGGCCACGGTCACCGGCGCGTTGCGCAGCTGGCTGATCGCCCGCGGGGAGGTGGTCGTCTCCGGCAGCACAGTGCGCGCGATGGTGCCGGTGAGTATCCGCGGGCGGGGGCAGAAGGGCGCTCAGGACCGGCGCAATGCCATGGGCAACCAGATCTCCTCCCTCTTCGTCGACCTGCCTATCGGTGAGCCAGACCCGGTGGGGCAGCTGCGCCAGGTGTCGGCCGCCATGAAGAGCCACAAGGACAGCGGCCAGGCGGTCGGCGCCGACGCGCTCGTCCGGCTATCCGGCTTCGCACCGCCGACGCTGCACCTGTTGGGCGCACGGGTGGCGAGTGACCTGTCCCGCCACCTGTTCAACGTGATGGTGACCAACGTGCCGGGACCGCAGTACCCGCTGTACGCCGCCGGCGCCCGCATGCTCGCCGCCCATCCCGTCGTACCGCTGGCCCGTGGTCAGTCGGTGGCGATCGCGTGCACCTCCTACGACGGCAAGGTCTGCTACGGACTCAACGCCGACCGTGATGCGATGCCGGACGTGGATGTGCTCGCCCAGTGCCTGGTCGACGCGCTCGCCGAGCTGCTGGCGACAGTTCGATGAACGGCAGTTCGATGAATGACGGTGCGATGAATGCCAGTGCGATGAATGACGGTGCGATGAATGACGGTGCGATGAGTGGCAAGCGGGCAGCTCCGCGCCGCGGCGTCGTACTCGGCGCCGGCGGTGTTCTCGGCGCATCCTGGATGATCGGCGCCCTGCGCGCGCTGCACGACGTCGAGGGGGTCGATCCTCGACAGGCGGAGGTGCTCGTTGGCACATCCGCGGGCTCGGTCCTCGCCGGGCTGCTGGCCGCCGGGGTGGGGGTCGACACGCTCGTCAACCACCAGCGTGGTGTGCTCGTCGAGGGTGACCCGCGCCTGCACTACGACTACGACGGCGACACCGCCGTCCCACCGCGTCCCCGCCTGGGCATCGGATCGCGCAGCCTGCTGGCCCGCAGTGCCCGGCACCCGCGGCAGGTTCCGACCCTGGCGCCGCTGTACGCGCTGTTGCCGGCGGGGCGGGCGTCGATCGGCAGGGTCGGCGACGTGGTGCGGGCCGCTCGGGGCGGCTCCGACAGCTGGCCGCGGCGGCCGGCCTGCTGGGTGACCGCCATGGACTACGACACCGGCCGTCGGGTCGTGTTCGGGCGGGCGGGCGCACCCCGGCCCGGGCTGCCCGCCGCCGTCATGGCCTCGTGCGCCATCCCGGGTTGGTACGCGCCGATCGTCATCGACGGTCGGCGCTACGTCGACGGCGGCACCTGCTCGGCGACGTCCCTCGACCTGCTCGCCGGCCGCGGACTCGATGAGGTCTACGTGCTCTCCCCGATGGCCTCTGTCGCACCCGACCAGCCGACGTCGGTGATGGCCCGCGTCGAGCGGCGTTGGCGGCGCCGGGTGACCCGGCTACTGCACCGCGACGTGGAGCGGGTACGAGCCGGCGGCACCAACGTCACCCTGCTGACGCCCGGACCGGAGGACCTGGCGGCGATCGGCGCCAACCTCATGAACCCGGGTCGCCGCGACCACGTCTTGGAGACGGCGCTGCGGACGACCACCGCGGTGCTGCGAGAGGGCGCTGCCGGGCGTTTCGCGGACACCGGTTGAGCGCCCCGCCGAAAGGGACCAGCCGGGTACGCGTCTACCTGCCCACAACCCTCCCGGGACTCGCCGGAATCCTCGCCGTCGGTGCGGCCGGGCCCGCGCCGCATACCGCCTACGCCGTCACCCCCACGCTGCGCGAGTCCTACGCCTCCGACGACAGCGAGGAGCTCGAGTACGCCGCCATGCGCGATGCCGCCCGCGCCTCGTTGCGCCTGCTGGCCGAACTGCTGGCCGCTCGACCTGATGCGCCCGCCCGGCGGGTCGTCCTCGCTGCCGACGTCTCGGACCGCGCCGTGATCCCAGCTGCGACCCTCGGAGGAGCCGCCGTTCGGCTGGCCGTGACCGTACCGGTGTGCGACATCGCCGCCGGCCTCATCGACGACGCGGCAGCGGCGGCCGACGTACGTGCTGTCGTGGACGCGCTGCCGGCGGCGGACGCCGGAGACCCAGATGCTGCCTCCAGGGTCGACGAGGCCGAGGCGCACGAGCTGCAGTGGTGGGCGACCCAGGAGCTGCCCGACCTCGCCCGCTGATCGCCGTTTCCGGTCAGCGGACCGAGCGTCCTGCTCCCGCTGACCGCCGACGCCGATCATGGCTGGGGCGGGGGCGCGCCGGCGCGTGCCACCATGAGGGCCACGCACCTGACGACGAACCAGAGCCCGAGAAAGGCCGCACCCATGGACGCCATCACTGAGGTTCCCCCGCCCGTCAACGAGCCGGTGAACTCCTACGCCCCCGGCAGCGCGGAGCGCACCCGGCTGGAGGGCAAGCTCGAGGAGCTGACGGCGGAACCGGTCGAGCTGACGATGACTGTCGGCGGAGAGCGGCGCATGGGCGGCGGGGAGCGCGTCGACGTCGTACAGCCGCACAATCACCAGGCCGTGCTGGGGACGCTGGCGCACGCGACGCGGGCCGATGCGCGCGCCGCGGTCGACGCCGCGCTCGCCGCCGCCCCCACCTGGCGGGCGCTGAGCTTCGACGACCGGGCGGCCATCTTCCTCAAGGCGGCGGAGCTACTGGCCGGGCCGTGGCGGGAGACCACCGCCGCGGCAACGATGCTGGGCCAGTCCAAGACCGTCTACCAATCGGAGATCGACGCGGTCTGCGAGCTCATCGACTTCTGGCGCTACAACGTCTACTTCGCCCGACAGATGCTGGACGAACAGCCGCGATCCAGCGCCGGCGTGTGGAACCGCATGGAGTACCGCCCGCTCGAGGGTTTCGTCTACGCGATCTCGCCGTTCAACTTCACCTCGATCGCGGCGAACCTGCCCACCGCGCCCGCGCTGATGGGCAATGTGGTCGTCTGGAAGCCCTCGCCCACGCAGCAGTTCTCCGCGCACCTGCTCATGCGGCTGCTCGAGGACGCCGGGCTGCCTCCCGGGGTGGTCAACATGGTGACCGGAGACGGGCTCGCCATGTCCGAGGTCGCGCTCGCCGACCCCAACCTGGCCGGTATCCACTTCACCGGTTCCACCGCGACGTTCCAGCGCCTGTGGCGCACCGTCGGGGAGAATGTCGAGCGCTACCGCAGTTACCCGCGCATCGTCGGAGAGACCGGCGGCAAGGACTTCGTCGTCGCTCACCCCTCCGCCGACGTAGCAGTACTCAAGACAGCGCTCGTGCGCGGCGCGTTCGAGTACCAGGGGCAGAAGTGCTCCGCCGCATCGCGGGCCTACATCGCCCGGTCGACGTGGGAGACGATGCGGGACGATTTCGTGGCCGAGGTGGAGTCGCTCCCCATGGGTGACGTCACTGACCTGTCCAACTTCATGGGTGCGGTCATCGACGAACACTCCTACGGCAAGCTGGCCAAGGTGCTCGAAGCGGCGAGCTCGGATGACACGCTGACCGTCGCCGCCGGTGGACACGCCGACGACTCGACCGGCTACTTCGTCCGTCCCACCGTGCTGGTCGGCACTGACCCCATGAACGAGGCCTTCACCAAGGAGTACTTCGGCCCGATCCTCGCCGTCCACGTGTACGACGACGGCGACTACGACGCCACGCTGCGCGGTATGGCCGACGCGGCGGCGTACGCGCTGACCGGCTCGATCATCGCGCAGGACCGGGCGGCGATCGCCGAAGCCACCGACGTGCTGCGTTTCTCGGCCGGCAACTTCTACATCAACGACAAGCCCACCGGCGCGGTCGTCGGGCAGCAGCCCTTCGGCGGCGCGCGGGCCAGCGGAACCAACGACAAGGCAGGCGCGCCGCAGAACCTCACGCGCTGGACCAGCCCCCGCACCCTCAAGGAGACGTTCGTGCCGCCGACGGAGTACCGCTACCCGCACATGGGCTGAGCGACGATGAGCGAAGAGGTCACCACCCGACCGGATACCCCCCCGGTCGAACGGCGTGCGCGGGTTCCGGAGCCCACGGACCGGCGTTTCGGCGAGGAAGGGGGCAGGCTCTCCTACGGCTCCTATCTGCGCCTGGCGCAACTGCTGTCCGCGCAGGTGCCCGAGTCCGACCCGCCGGCGCACGACGAGCTGCTCTTCATCACCATCCACCAGGTCTACGAGTTGTGGTTCCAGCTGCTGCTGCACGAGCTGGGGACGGCGCGCGACGACATGCTGGCGGGGGAGACCTACCGGCCGCGGTTGCTGCTCCAGCGGGCGCATGTGATCGAGAAGGTGCTGATCGAGCAGATCCCCGTACTGGAGACCATGACGCCGCAGGACTTCCTCATCTTCCGTGCGGAGCTTGCGCCGGCCTCGGGGTTCCAGTCCGTGCAGTTCCGCGAGCTGGAGTTCCTCTCCGGCGCCAAGGACGAGCGCTACGTCGAACGGCTGCACGACGCCTCGCCGGAGGAGCGATCCCGGCTGCAGCGCCGACTTGCCGAACCCACGCTGTGGGACGGCTTCTGCGCCGTCCTGAGCGCGCACGGGTTGGACGTCGATACCGAGCGGGAGCTGCGCGAGTCGCTGCTGGCCATCAGTCGCGACCGGTCGGCGTACGGCGACCTGTGGGACGTCGCCGAGGCGCTGCTCACCCATGACGAGTTGGCTGCCGCGTGGCGTTCCCGCCACGTGACCATGGTGGAGCGGCAGATCGGCACCAAGTCCGGCACGGGTGGGTCGACCGGCGCACCGTACCTGCGCAGCCGGCTCGGCCTGCACTACTACCCGTTGCTGTGGGAGCTGCGCACCTGGCTGTGAGACCCGCAGCAGTCCATGGGTGCCGCTCCGAGGGGCTCAGGAGGTGTCGCCGGTCGGCCCGTGGCGATAACGTCGACGGGAGTCCCGCCAGCACCCCGCGGCGGGACGGAACGGGGTCGACTCATGCTGAGCAAGCTCGAGGACGCGAAAGCTGACCTGCTGGACAAGTCGGCCGAAGTCGGGGAGCACACCCCCGGGGCCGGCGGACGGGCCGAGCAGGACGTTGCGGGGCTGCTGCGTCGCTACTACCGGCATGTGGCGGCCGAGGACCTGCTCAAGCGCGACACCGTCGACATTTATGGCGCCGCGATGTCACACCGTCAGCTTGCCGAGAAACGCCCGCCGGGCAGTCCGGCGGTGCGTGTCTTCACTCCGACGGTCGACCATCACGGATGGACCACCGGGCACACCGTCGTCGAGATGGTCATCGACGACATGCCCTTCCTCGTCGACTCCGTGTCGATGGAGTTGTCGCGCCAGGATCGCGCCATCCACCTCGTCGTCCACCCGCAGATGGTGGTCCGCCGCAGCTTCACCGGGGAGCTCATCGAGGTCTGCAGCGGCTCGGCTGGCGACAACGACGACGCCGTTGTCGAGTCCTGGATCCACGTGGAGATCGACCGGGAGTCGGACAGGGCGGAGCTGGATCGGCTGACCAGCGATCTGCAACGGGTGCTGCACGACGTGCGGGGGGCGGTCGAGGACTGGCAGAAGATGCGCCAGGCCGCGCTCGACGTCGCGGCGGAGCTGGCAAGCACGCCGCCACCGTTGCCCGCAGACGAGGTCAGCGAAGCGGAAGAGCTGCTGCGGTGGCTCGTGGACGAGCACTTCACCTTCCTTGGCTACCGGGAGTACGTCCTGGAACAGGACGACGACGGCCAACACCTGCTACGCGCCCTCCCCGGCACCGGTCTCGGCATCCTTCGCTCGGACAAGCCGGCCGCCGGAGGGCAGCAACCGCTGTCCGACGCGGTGAGTGCAAAGGCTCGCGAACGCCGGCTGCTCGTCCTCACCAAAGCGAACTCTCGGGCGACGGTGCACCGGCCCAGCTACCTCGACTACGTCGGCGTCAAGCGCTTCGACGAGGCAGGCAACCCGGTGTCCGAGCGGCGTTTCCTCGGACTCTTCAGTCACACGGCCTACAACGAGAGCATCAGCCGGATCCCGGTGCTGCGCCGAAAGACAGCGGAGGTGCTCGAGCGCGCGGGTTTCCCCCCCAACAGCCACAGCGGTAAGGATCTGCAGCAGATTCTCGAGACCTATCCGCGCGACGAGCTGTTTCAGACTTCCGTCGACGACCTGCTTCCGATCGCTCGGTCCGTTCTCTACTTACAGGAGCGCCGCCAGCTGCGGCTGTTCCTGCGCAAGGACGACTACGGCCGCTTTATGTCCTGCCTGGTCTACCTCCCCCGTGAGCGCTACACCACCCAGATCCGGTTGAAGATGCAGGAGATCCTGCAGCAGCAGCTGGGCGGGGCCAACATCGACTACACCGCGCAGATCTCCGAATCGGTGCTCGCGCGTGTGCACTTCGTCGTACGGATGGCGCAGGACCAGCCGCTTCCCGACGTGGACGCGGCTGAGGTGGAGGAGAAGCTCGTCGAAGCCACCCGCACCTGGGCGGACGACTTCGGCGACGCCGTGCTCGACCAGTGCGGCGAGGAGTCCGCCGCCCGGCTGGCGAAGCGCTACGCGCAGGCGTTTCCGGAGGCCTACAAGGAGGACTTCCCCGCGCGTACGGCAGTTGCCGACCTCCTCCGCCTCGAGGCGCTGCGCGGAGACGGTGCCCTCGGCATGAACCTTTACGAGCCGTTCGGCGCCCGCCAGGGGGAGCGGCGTTTCAAGCTCTACCGCATCGGTGGAGCGGTGTCACTCACCCACGTGCTGCCCCGGTTGCAGAACATGGGGGTCGAAGTCGTCGACGAGCGGCCGTACGAGGTGACGCCACTCGACGGTCCGTCCGCATGGGTCTATGACTTCGGACTGCGCTATGACACTGACCAGGCGGCGCCGGACAGCGTCAAAGAGCAGTTCCAGGAGGCCTTCGCCGCGGTGTGGCGTGGCGAGGCGGAGAGCGACGGTTTCAACGCGCTCGTCCTGCGCGCCGGACTCTCCTGGCGCCAGACCATGGTGCTGCGCGCCTATGCGAAGTATCTGCGCCAGGCGGGTACGACGTTCAGCCAGGAGTACATCGAGCAGGCGCTGGTCGGCCATGTGCACATCGCCCGCCTGCTGGTGCGGCTGTTCGAGGCGCTTCTCGACCCCACCAGGCAGGCGGAGAATGGCGACGAGGTTGCCGAGGCGCTCGTCGAGGAGATCAATGGGGCACTCGACGATGTCGTCAGCCTCGACCAGGACCGCATCCTGCGTGCCTATCTGCGCCTCATCCAGGCCACGCTGCGGACCAACTACTTCCAGCGCGACGGCGACGGTGCGCTGACGCCCCATTTGTCGGTGAAATTCGACTCGCAGGCGATTCCCGAGCTGCCGCAGCCGCGTCCCCGGTTCGAGATCTGGGTGTACTCCCCGCTGGTCGAGGGGGTGCACCTGCGCTTCGGTCCGGTCGCCCGCGGCGGCCTGCGCTGGTCCGACCGGCGGGAGGACTTCCGTACGGAGGTGCTCGGCCTGGTCAAGGCGCAGGCGGTGAAGAACGCGGTCATCGTGCCGGTGGGTGCGAAGGGTGGCTTCGTCGTCAAGCAGCTACAGGCCGACCCCGCCGACCGGGAAGCTGTCCAAGCCGAAGGCATCTCGCGCTACAAGACCTTCATCAGCGGCATGCTCGACATCACCGACAACCTCCGTACCGAGGGGGGGGAGCGCACCGTGCTGCCACCGGAGGGTGTCGTCCGGCGCGACGGCGACGACCCGTACCTCGTTGTGGCGGCCGACAAGGGCACCGCGACGTTCTCCGACATTGCCAACTCCGTGGCGAAGGACTACGGCTACTGGTTGGGGGATGCATTCGCCTCAGGCGGCTCCGCGGGCTATGACCACAAGGCCATGGGCATCACCGCGCGCGGCGCCTGGGAGTCGGTCAAGCGGCACTTCCGCGAGATGGGCCGCGATATCCAGCAGGAAGACTTCACCGTCGTCGGCGTCGGCGACATGTCCGGTGACGTCTTCGGCAACGGCATGCTGCTCTCGCGCCACATCCGGCTGCTGGCGGCGTTCGATCACCGGCACATCTTCCTCGACCCAGATCCCGATGCGGAGACGTCGTTCAAGGAGCGGGAGCGGCTGTTCGCGCTGCCCCGCAGCAGCTGGGCCGACTACGACTCCTCGCTCATCTCGGCGGGAGGTGGTGTCCTTCCCCGTACCGCCAAGTCCTTGAAGATCACACCGGAGGTGCGGGCTGCGCTCGGGCTTCCCGAGGGCACGACGTCGATGACCCCCGCCGAGCTGATGCGCGGCATCATCAGCGCCCCGGTAGACCTCTTCTGGAACGGCGGCATCGGCACCTACGTCAAGGCAACGACCGAGAGCAACGCCGAAGTGGGCGACAAGGCCAACGACGCCATACGGGTGAACGGCAGCGACCTGCGCTGCAAGGCCGTCGGCGAGGGCGGCAACCTTGGCATGACCCAACTCGGGCGGATCGAGTACGCGCGTCACGACGGTGCAGTCAACACCGACGCCATCGACAACTCGGCGGGTGTCGACACCTCCGACCACGAGGTCAACATCAAGATTCTGCTCGACCG
>Ga0136616_10000078_pt1 | contig 35597 bp, 46 predicted proteins | sample AntDrymUQ2992106_2_FD_106648 | JGI IMG/M metagenome (GOLD analysis project Ga0136616, IMG submission 106648) | Polar desert sand microbial communities from Dry Valleys, Antarctica - metaG UQ299 (21.06) | ecosystem: Environmental > Terrestrial > Soil > Desert | place: Antarctica: Dry Valley... | reverse complement strand
TTGGTGGCCGAGTAGGGCGATGAGGGGTCCAGCGGTGACTGCTCGGTGAACGAGCCCGAGTCGATCGAGCCGTAGACCTCGTCGGTGGACACCTGCAGGTAGCGCGACACGCCGAGCTCCCGCGCGGCGTCCAGCAGCACTCCCGTGCCGATCACATGGGTACGGGCAAAGGCCTCCTGGTCGGCGATCGAGCGGTCCACGTGGGAGTCGGCGGCGAAATTGATCACGGCGTCCGCTCCCTCCATGGCCTCCCGCACGACGTTGGGGTCCTCGATCGCGCCCGCGATCAGCGGCACGCCCTCGGGGACGTTCTCCCGGCGGCCGGCGTAGGTGAGCTTGTCGAGCACGATCACGTCGTGCTCGCCGGCCACGAGGCGGACGTAGGTGGACCCGATGAACCCGGCGGCGCCGGTCACGAGCAGCCTCACGCCCTCACCTCCCTCTCGGCAAGGTACGCATCCAGGCCCTGCTCCCACGGCGGCAGGGCCTCGTGCCCGCGCTCGCTGGCCAGCACCGAGTAGGCGGGACGCGGGGCGGGCAGCGGGTACTCCGAGGTCGGGATCGGCTCCAGGCGGCAGTCCACGCCGGCGCGTTCGAACGCCAGAGCGGCCAGCTCGTACCATGAGCAGGAGCCCGCGGCGGCGGCGTGGTGCACCCCGTAGTCCCCGCTGGCCGCCAGTCGCACGAGCGCCTCAGCCAGGTGACCGGTGTAGGTCGGGCAGCCCATTTGGTCGGCCACCACGCGGGCCTCGTCGCGCTCGCCGCCCACCCTCAGCATGGTGTCCACGAAGTTCTTTCCACCGGTGCCGAAAAGCCACGAGGAGCGGACGATGTAGTGCCGAGGGTTGGCTTCGGCGGTCGCCCGCTCGCCGGCGAGCTTGGACCGGCCATAGCTCGAGACCGGGCCGGCGGTGTCGGACTCGACGTACGGGGCTCTCTTGGTCCCGTCGAAGACGTAGTCGCTCGACACGTACAGCACGGCCGGCGAGGCCGTAGCCACGATCCCCGCGGCCTGACCGTTGACCCGCATGGCGTCCAGCGGCCGCTCCTCGGCCCCGTCGACGTCGGTGAACGCCGCGCAGTTGAGCACCACGTCCGGGCCGGTCTCCTGAACTGCGCCCGCGACGGCGGCGGCGTCGGTGATGTCCAGCTCGTCGTGCGAGAGGCCCACGGCGTCGTCCCCCGCGACGCGCATGACGTCGCGGCCGAGCATGCCGCCCGCGCCCACCACCAGGAGCCTCACAGGATGCGCACGTCGGCGTTGTCGCCCACCACGAAGCGGTAGGCCTTGGGTAGCACCGGTCCGCGTCCGATGCGGACGTTCTTGCCGATCAGGCTGGCCTCGATGCGGTACTCCAGGTCGGCGATCGAGGAGCCGGACAGGACGATCGAGTGCTCCAGCTCAGCCTTCTCGATCGTCACGTCGTGGCCGATCGCCGTGTAGGGCCCGATGTACGCGTCCGTGATCCGCGAGCCGCGTCCCACGATGGCCGGCCCCCGCACGGTCGAGCGCTCGAGCACCGCGCCCTCCTCGATCACCACGCGGCCCTCCACACGCGAGTCGATCAGCTCACCCTCTATCCGCTCCTCCAGGTCGTCCAGGATCAGCCGGTTGGCCTCCAGCATGTCCTGCACCTGGCCGGTGTCCTTCCACCAGCCGTGGACGATGTGGGGATCCACCCGCAGGCCTCGCTCCACCAGCGTCTGGATGGCGTCGGTGATCTCGAGCTCATTGCGCCACGAAGGCTCGATCGAGCGGGCGGCGTCGAAGATCGCCGAGGTGAACATGTAGACGCCCACGAGGGCGAGGTTGGTCTTCGGGTCCTTGGGCTTCTCCACCAGCCGGGCCACGCGGCCGTCGCCGTTCAGCTCGGCCACCCCGTAGCTCTCGGGATCCGGCACCGGCGTCAGCAGGATCAGCGCGTCGGGATTGTCGCTGCGGAAGGTCTCGACCAGGGCGGTGATGCCGTCGCGGAGGAGGTTGTCGCCCAGGTACATGACGAACGGGGACGAACCGAGGTAGGGCTCCGCGGTCAATACGGCGTGGGCGAGCCCCTTCGGCGCGTCCTGCTCGATGTACTCGATGCGGAGGCCGAACTGCGACCCGTCGCCGGCCGCGTCCCGTATCTCGCCGCCCGTCTCGGGAGCGACGATGATGCCCACGTCGCGAATGCCCGCGGAGGCCATCGCCTCCAGTCCGTAGAAGAGCACCGGCTTGTTGGCCACCGGCACCAGCTGCTTGGCGCTTGTGTGGGTGAGCGGGCGCAGGCGAGTGCCCGTGCCCCCGGAGAGGATGAGCCCCTTCAGGTCCTCCATCAGTAGGCGCCCTCGAGCTTGCGATGGTCCCAGGTCACGACACGGGACGGAACGAATCTCAGCCCCACCCGCTTCTGCGCCTGCGCCCGGATCATGTCGTGCAGCTCGGGGCCCACGTCACCCGCGTAGCGCCCAAAGAGGGCCGTCCCGTAACTCTCGACCTCACTCGGCTCGCGCTCCACGCTCACGTCGCACTCGAGCATCACCCCACGCAGCTCGTGGTACTGCACCCCGTCCTCGAGCCCAAGCGTGGCCCGCGGGTCGCGCTCCAGGTTCCTCGCCTTCTGGGACTTCGCGTAGGTCCACCCGATCAGTTCGCGATCTTTCCGCACGAACCACAGCGGGACCAGGTGCGGCAGACCCTGCGGGCCGACGGTGGCGCACTGCATGACCATCTGCTCGTCGAGGAACTCCTCGAGCTCGGGCTCGGACATCTCGATCTGTTCGCGTCGGGAAGGCACGGCGGCTCGGCGGCAGGGTACCCGGCTTGGCCCGGTGGGTCGCCGTTGTGCGCTTCATCTCGAGCCAAACCGGGTACGCCCAATCCATCTCGCCTTGACCATTCCTGAGGAGGGTTAATGAGTCCAGCAGGCAGACGTGCCGCCGTCGCCGCCCTGTGTTGTCTGCTCGTGGGAGCCGCCGTCGCCGGTCCGGCGTCCGCCGCCCCCAAGCAGGCGACCGTGAACGCCGCGAAGGCGACCAAGGCCGGCTGCCATACCCGCTACGTGGGCAAGTCCAAGCGCTCGGCGATCGTTCGGGCCAGGGCAGGGGCGATGGGCCTCGTGCGAGCGCGCCTGAGGAGCCGCGGCGACTGGGACCTGGCCGTGTTCGACGCCAAGACCAAGCGCTACGTGGCCGGCTCGGCCGCGTTCGGCGGCCGTGAGCTCGCCGAGGGCTTCGTGAACAAGGGACAGCGCCTGATCGTCCAGGCCTGCCGGTTCCGCGGCAGGGCCAAGACCGCGCGCGTCAAGGTGAGCTTCATCGCCGTCCAGGCCAAGGCCGGCGGCAAGACGCAGATCGTGGAGGTCTCCACACCGAGCCGTTCGGACAAGAGGCGGTTGCAGGGCCTCGGGCTCGACCTGACCGAGAGTGGCACCGACACGTCGGTGGACGTGGTGCTGCACGGCGACGCCGACGTGCGCACGCTGAGGGCGGCCAAGTTCCGCTTCCGCACCAAGATCGCCGACCTGGCCGCTCGTACGCGGTCCACCCTGCGCGCCGACCGGCGCCGGGCCCGCACGGCCCAGGCCGGCAGCGACCTGCCGAGCGGCCGGACAACGTATCGGCGCCTGGCCGACTACGAGCTGAACCTCAAGACGCTCGCCGTTCGCTATCCCAACCTGGTCCGGCCGTTCACCCTGCCTTACCGCACCCACCTGGGCCGCGACGTGGTGGGCATCGAGATCGCGCGGGAGGCGTACGACCTGCGCGACGGCAAGCCGATCTTCCTCAATATGGGCGTTCACCACGCGCGTGAGTGGCCGGCCGGCGAGCACGCGATCGAGTGGGCCTACGACCTCCTGAACAACTACGGGGAGTCCCGGCGCACCACGCGGCTCGTGAACGAGACGCGCAACATCGTCATCCCGATCATCAACCCGGACGGGTTCAACGTCTCCCGCGAGGCGCCCGATTTCCCGCCGGAGACCGAGTTCGACCAGTTCTCGTACGAGATGAAGCGCAAGAATTGCTGGCCCGACCCACAAAACCCGGGTCCCTGCGAGGACAACGCCACGGCCGGCTCGCTGCTGGGTGTGGACCCCAACCGCAACTACGGCGGGCTCTGGGGCGGAGCGGGGGCCGAGGTGGAGTCCCTTGGCCAGACGTTCCGAGGCACGATGCCGTTCTCGGAGCCCGAGACCCAGAACGTGCGGTGGCTGCACTCCGAGCGCCAGATCACCAACCTGATCACCAACCACACGTTCTCGAACCTCGTCCTGCGGCCGCCTGGAGTGGTGGACATGGGGGCGCCGCTGGAGGAGCCGCTGCTGGAGGCCCTCGGGGCGAGGATGACCTCTCACAACGGCTACGCCAACGGCCCGGGCTACGGGCTCTACGACACCACGGGCACGACGGAGGACTGGACCTTCTGGACCGCCGGAGGCCTGGGGTACACGTTCGAGATCGGGGCGACCGACTTCCACCCGCCGTACGACACCGGGGTGGTGGCCGAGTACCTCGGCCGGGCCCCGGCCCCGGGCGCCGGCAAGGGCGGAAATCAGGCCGCTTACTACGAGATGCTCAAGAGCACGGCCAACGCGCGCGACCACTCGGTGGTCGCAGGGAAGGCGCCGCGCGGCTGGACGCTGAAGGTCAGAAAGAGCTTCATGACCGCCACATCTCCGGTATGGCAGGACAGCCTGGGCATCGAGATCGGCGACGCGATGTTGTTCCCCGACTCGCTGGAGAGCGAGCTGCGGGCTGACGGAGGCCGCTTCGAGTGGCACATGAACCCGTCAACCCGGCCCGTCGTGGCCGGCCGCGACGGACGCGTGCCCATCGGGCCGCCCCAGGCGAACATCCCGCTGGCCAACCCTGCGGGCGTGCCGGCCGCGAACACCGGCGCGTTCCCCGAGGGCCCGAACGAGGCGATGCCGTTCACCGTCCAGGGCCCCCCTGCGGTGGACAACGGCCGGCTGACGGTGCATATCGAGTGGACCAACCCGGCGACCGACTGGGACCTGTACGTGACCGACGCCAACGGCGAGCTGGTCACTCAGTCGGCGTCGTTCGGCGACACCACCGAGGACGCGGTGCTGGTGGATCCGCCGCCGGGTCAGTACACGGCGTACGCGGTCAACTACGACCAGGTCGACGGTGCGCCGGTGGACGACTGGACCGCCGGCGAGGTGCAGTTCCGCAGCCCGACCCCGCGGTTCGAGGGGCCGAAGGAGGCCTGGATCCTGTCCTGTGAGGACAAGCGGGGCAGACTGCGCGCGAGCCGTCAGGTCATCGTAGACCGCGGCGACCGCGTGAACGTGGGCGACGTGTGCAAGCGCTCGTTCGCGCTGGGCGCCAAGGCCAGGCCCAAGGGCTGAGGGAGGAGGAGAGAGGTAGATCGATCGCGGGCGCGGCGCTCAGGCGGCGCGCCCGCGGCGGTTGACGTGCCGGTCTTGGCGGCCAGCTAGCCCTTGACGGCGCCGGCCATTGCCTCGGCCGCCTCGAGCACCGCCTGCCGGGCCTCCTCGGGCTCCAGCACGACGGCATCGCCGGCCTCCTTGAGGATCTCGCGCGACAGCCAGTCGTGCGACGCGAAGCTGCGCTCCACTATCACCGCGCCGTCCGAGAGCTCCTGCACCACGCGCCGGTCCTCGCGCGCCCAACGGGCGCGCTCGGGTGAGATCCAGATGCGGGCGGTGGTGGAGGCGGGCACCTCTCCGGTCGACAGCCAGCCGTGCACGTCGGGCTCGATGCCCTCGCGGCGCTCGAACGTGTCCTCGAGCACCGTCGCCTCGCGGATTCTGTCGAGACGGTACGAGCGGGGCGCGTCGCGCTCGGTGTCGAACGAGTGCACGTACCAGCCCTCCTGGCCGTTCGCGAGCTTGTAGGGCTCGACCGTCCGCTCCGTGAACTCGTCCTCGTTCTCCTTGTAGTAGTCGAGCTTGAGCAGGCGGCCCTCGGCGATGGCGCTCGACACCACGCGGGCGATCTCCGAGTCGTCGCCCTTGGCCGTGGTGATCTGCAGCCCCTCGGCCGCGGGGTCCTGGCCCAGAGCCTCGACGATGCGCTCGCGGGCGGAGGCCAGCGACCCCTCGGGCAGGTGGTCGCCCAGCAGGTCGATCGCCGCGATCAGCGCCTTGGCCTCGAGAGGGAGCAACCGGGCGGGCCGGGCGAAGTTGTCGCCGTAGGGCTCGGGGTCCACCTCGATCTGGCCGCCCTGGACCTCCGCGTAGAGCACGTAGCTGCCGCCGCCGAAGTTCACGACGTTGAGCACGTCGATGTCCTGGCGCAGCTCCTGCTCGGAGATCTGGAGGCGGGTGCAGAGGTCTGCAACCTCGATCTTGTTGGCCTTTCGCGCCGCGTCGATCAGGATGCCCGCCAGGGTTACGAGCCGGGCGAAGCGCTCGGGCCGGATCGGGGACTCGTCACGCTCGTCGAACTCCTCCTCCTCGACGGGCGCGCGCCGCCGCCGCGCCTTGCCCGCGATCTCCATGGTTCCCGAGTGGCGCTCCACCACGAGCTCGAGGCGCTCACGTGCCTCCGCGGCCAGCTCGTCCGGCTCGATCACGCGGGCCTGGTCGCCCAGTCCGAGGATCCAGGAGATCAGCTGCCGCGACTCGGAGTAGTCGGTCGCGAAGACCGAGCCGCCGTCCTCCTCGGTCACGACGCCGGCGTGACCGAAGTGACGTTGCGCGAGCCAGTCGATGCGGTCGGACAGCCAGATCCCCGCGCGGCCGACGGGGTCGCTGAGCTGCCAGTCGGTGCGGGTGGCGTAGGTGCGCGGGTCGAAGTCCTCGGGACGGTTGAAATCGTGCTCGGCCTTGGATGAGTAGCCCACCTTGCCGCGGATCCGGGACACGCGGAAGACGCGCACGTCGTCGCGCTCGTGGGAGTGGCCGATCAGGTAGAACTGCCCGCCGCGGAACAGCAGGTGGTAGGGGTCGACCTTGCGTTTCTCCTGCGCGTCGCGCCCGATCGTGTAGTAGTCGAACAGGATCGTCTTGCGGCGGAAGATCGCCGTCTCGACCTTCGAGAGCCTCTGGGAGAGCTCGCGCCCGCCGCCGCCCGCGGTCACGGCCAGGGCGACCGAGCGCTGTTCGGGGGCGTCGAGCGGCGAGGGCTTTCCCCATGACAGCTGTTGGAGCGCCAGCCGCAGCGGCTCGGCATAGGCGAACTCGCCGTCGAGCAGGTAGAGGGACATCCGCAGCGCCCCGAGCTCCTCGTCGGTAAAGGCGATGGCCGGGAGGTAGAAGTTCTCCGGCGGCAGGGAGTAGTTCTCGGCCTCGTAGTACCCCTCGGCCGGCTTGTCCACCTTGAGCTGGATGCCGAGGGACTCGAGCTCGGAGCGGTCGGCGTAGAAGCGACGCGCGAATGCCTCGTCGTTCATCTGCGAGTAGCCCTCCACGTCGGCCTTGATCTCGAGCGCGGAGACGGGTCGTCGCTCCGCCATGAGGAACGAGATCAGCGACAGCTGTCGGATGAGCTTCTCGGTGTCCTTGGCCATACGGGTCACGAGGATAAGCGGGAAACCTGCAGAGGCACCTCCCCTATCTCGCTATTTGCGGGTCTAGGCCGCTTCCCGCGCGCGTTCGTCCTCCGTGGGGGCGAAGTACGCGGAGGTGGAGATGCCGCGGTCGAAGGCAGACCAGCGCGCGCCCTCGGCGAGCGTCTTCTGGATGCGGTCGAAGCTGCCGAGGTTGCCGCCGAGGTTGTCGATGAAGTGCACGAGCGTGGCCTCGCGGGTGCAGGGCACGACCGGGCTGCCGTGCTCGAGTTTCCCGTGGTGGCTGAGGATGATGTGGAGCACGGCCTGGGCGGTCGACGGGGGGAACCCCTCGATGCGCTCGATCTCCCGCCGCACGGTGAAGTAGCCCAGCGGGATCTCGCCGAGCAGCTTGCCCGCGTCGGTGAGCTCGATCGCTCCGTTGGCCTGCGCGTACGCCTCGACCTTGCCGATGTCGTGCAGCAGCGCCCCGCTCACGGCCACGTCACGGTCGAGCCCCGGGAACGTGGCGGCCAGCGCGCTCACTCCCTGGGCCACGGACAGGCTGTGCTCCAGCAGACCGTGGCGATACGCCTGGTGGTAGTACTTGGCCGCCGGCGCGGAGTGCCAGGCGCGCCCGCACTCCGTGCCGGGATCGAGCAAACGGGCCAAGAGTTCACGCAGGTGCGGCTGCTGCACCGTACCCACGAGGGCCTCGAGGTCCGCGGCCATCTGGGCGTAGGGCACCGGCGGCGTCTCGGTCAGTTCGGAGACGTCGTACTCGCCCTCGGCCGCGGGGCGGAGCGCGCGGATAGTGATGCCTGCGCCGTAGCGGGGGTCGAGCGAGTAGCGCCCGGCGACCCTGACCACGGTGCCGGCTGCGCAGTGCGGCCGGACCTGCTCGACGCCGTCCCACAGGACCGCCTCGACGCACCCCGTCCGGTCGCCCAGCTGGAGCTTGATGAAAGACTCCCCGTTGCGCTTCTGGCGGACGCTCTGGGACCGGACGACGAACACCGCGTCCACGTCCTGGCCTTCCGCGAGATCGCGGATCAGGCACTTGGTGGGGGTGAGTGTCGGCTGCTCCACCGGGACGGCCAAGGTAGACCTGGACTCGGACGGGATAGCCTGCATATCGCATGGAGTCGCCCCCCTGCAAAGGAACCTGACATGACGGTGCTGGTGGCCGGTGGAACGGGCGCCCTGGGGGCCGCCGTGGTGGGTGAGCTGCTGCAGTCCGGCTACGACTGCGCGGTCACCTGGATCGTGGAGCGCGAGCGCGAGCGGATCGAGTCCACCATGGGCGATCGGGTCCAACTCGTGCGCGCCAACCTCACCGATCCCGACGGCGGTGTGACCGCCGCGGTGGCCGAGGTCGAGGACCTCGAGGCCGTCGTGAACCTGGTGGGCGGCTTCGCGTCGGGGCCTCTGGTGCACGAGACCGAGCTCCCGGACTTCTGGCGCATGGTCGAGCTGAACCTGGTCCCGGCCTTCCTGCTCGCGCACGAGGCGATGCCACGGCTGGTCGAGCGGGGCGGGGGCGCCTTCATCGGCGTCTCCGCGCGCGCGGCGGTCAGGCCGTTCGCCGGTGCGGCCGGATACGTGTCCGGCAAGGCGGCGCTGCTGGCCTTCATCCAGGCCCTGGACGCGGAGTACCGCGACCAGGGGGTGCGCTGCAACGCGATCCTCCCGAGCGTGATCGACACTCCGGCCAACCGCTCCGGCCAGCCCGACGCCGACCATTCGAAGTGGGTTGACCCGGCGGACATCGCCCGGGTGGTGCGCTTTCTCCTCTCCGAGGAGGCGGCCCCCACGAGCGGGGCCGCGGTGCCCGTCTACGGTCGCGCCTGAGTGGACAGGTCCCCGCCGTAGTAGGTGAGCGCCCGGCGTCCGAGCTCCTTGGTCGCGCCGCCGTTTTGGATGGCACCGATGGGCGCCCCGATCACCGGGACCAGCCGGCCCAGGCCGCGGTAGGCCAGGCGCTTGGCCAGATAGCGGGCGAGCTTGGTGTGCAGGCGGGTCTGGTCCCCCGAGCGCATCGCGCGCTCCGCCGCGGCTTGGGCCAGGTGCTTGCCCACGCCGTCGAGTGCCTCCCGGGCCTGCGCCGCCGTGGGGTACAGGTCGAGCAGGAAGAGCAGCTCGGCCGGGCGCATGGGGTGGCGCGCGTCGTACCCGTAGGCGGCCGCGATGTAGAACGTCATCCGGCTCTCGATCCAGAGCAGCGCCACCAGGTCCGGCGCAGCGGTCACCACCCCACCCACCCCCAGGGCCGCGCCCTCGAGGCGGGCGAGCCTCACGTGCTTGGTGTGGGCCATCTTGGCGAGCTCCTCGGGGGTGTGCCCCGGCCCGGCGATGGCCACCCATTCCTGCGCCGCCGGACCGAAGCGGGCGGCGGCAGCCAGGGCGATATGCTCGGGCGCGCGGTCGGGTTCGGCCAGGATTCGGTCCCAGAGCGACTGGGGCGGTCGCCCCAGCGCCTCGATCTCGTCCGCGGATCTCACGGATGGCAGTTTGGCTTACGACAGACGCGGTAGGAGGAAAGACATGTCCACGGAGACCACACCAGGCCAGGGAATACTCAGCGAGACCAAGCGCGCCGAGCGCGACGAGCTGATCGAGCTCCTGACACGGGCCTACTGGATGGAGATCGAGACGGTGATGTCCTACATCGCCAACTCGATCAACCCCGACGGGGTGAGGGCGCAGGAGATCATCGAGTCGCTCACGGAGGACATCCAGGAGGAGCTGGCTCACGCGAACCAGTTCGGTCAGCGCATCAAGGAGCTCTACGGCGTCGTGCCCGGGTCGCTCGACTTCAAGGCCGAGCAGTCCTACCTACAGCCCCCGGAGGAGCAGACCGACATCGTCCACGTCATCAAGGGCGTGATCGAGGCGGAGTCGGGCGCCATCGAGCACTACAACAAGATCATCGAGTTCACCGAGGGCACGGACCCCGTCACCCAGGACATGGTCATCGACATCCTCCGCGACGAGGAGGGTCACAAGCGCCTGTTCGAGGGCTTCCTGCGCGAGTACAAGGCCGAGGGCCTGGCCTGAGCGCCGGCGGCCGTCGGCGCTAGCCCGCCCGGCCGAGGCGGAAGCCGAACGCGGCCGTGATGCCACGGCGGTAGGACGGACCGGCATAGGTGACGGTCAGGCCGATCGACGAGCAGGTGCGCAGACTCGAGGTGGTCTCCGCCGGTACGCGGAACGTCCAGCGGCGCCCGGCGTTCGACGGGTTGAGCGGGCCGCTGCCGCAGATGCCGCTCAGGCGCAGCCGCCGCGTGGGCACCTTGAAGGAGATGCTCACCAGTGACCCGGCCCGCACGGGCAGTCGCCGCCGGGTCAGGGGGGCGCGCTCGGGGAGCCTGCAGCCGGACTGAGCCGGCCGGCAGTACGCCCCGCGTGCTACGCCCAGCTGCGCGTTCCCCGTGCGGACGACGGGTTGCGGTGGCCAGTCGGAGCTGAGTCGGAGCCGGCACGGCTCGCCGGCGCGAAACACGGCGCTGGCCGTGACGGTCTCCGAGGCCCCCCGGGAGGCGGTCCGGATCGGGAGGGTGCGGGCGCAGCGGTCGATCGGGAGATCGTCGGCCCGGCAGCGGCTCCCGCACGGCCGCCAGTAGACGGCCAGTCCGTAGCGGCCGGCGGGCAGCGAGATCGTGGTCTTGCCGTTCGAGATGCGCCGGCGCAGGACGTCACGGTCTCCTCGCTTCACAAGCACGAAGGGCACGGCGCCGTCGTAACCCGCGCCCGCGAAGCTCACCGTCAGGGCGATTCGCCCCTTGGCGGCCGCGGCGGCGGCCGGTCCGGGCACGGAGGCGTGCACCGCAGGGGCCGCGACCAGCAGACACAGCAACGCACATGTCATGCCGAGCCTCAGGTCGCTCGCTCTCATCGCGACCATCCTAAGCATGATCGGCGCCCGGGATGACGGTTGTCCGCCAGATCCGTGAGTGGAGGCCTGGCGCCCTCCGCCCCGCCGGGGGGCGGAGGGCGCGCGACCGTTCCTGCCGTCCTCGGGGCTTTAGTTGGGCCAGCGGCGCACCGGTGAGTTGAAGAAGGCCACCGCGAGCATCAGCCGAGCCCGCTGCTCACGAGCCAGACGCCGGCGCCGATCAGCAGCCACCCCGGGGCGCGTGGCGGATGGACCAGCGCCAGGGCCAAGAGCGCAGCCCCGAGCGCGGACGTCGTCCGTCTCATTCCGTTCTCCTTCAGGTCTCGACTTCGAGCAGTTACCGGACGTTCGGGACGTCCGGTATAGACCGACCGCCGGGGCGGCTAGCCGGGTCGCTCGAGCGCGTGGGTGAGAAAGAGCGGCCGCCGGTCGGCCCCGAGGAGCGACAGTCGCCGCCCAAGGCCGGGCACGGCCAGCCCGAGCGCGGCGGCCAGGATCGCTAGGCCGCCGCCGAAAGAGAGAAGAAGGTCGAGCCAGGCGTGGCATCACCCGACGGTGTCGGGTCCGGGACCGGAGCGCGGCCGGGCTCGGGGATGGGAGAGCCGCGATGGCCCGTCGCGGCAGAAGCCGATTCCTCCATCGGAGCCGCGATGGTCGCGGGGGCACGGGCCGGGGAATCAGGAGCGCGCTGCGGCCCGCCAGGCACCGGCTCTCGCCGGGCCCCGCTTGGCGCGGGCGACCGAGTGGAGGCCGGTTCCGAGGTCCGTTCCGGAGGCGCCGGGGTGGGTGGTGCGGCGCGCCCGGCGTCCGGCACGTCCGCGGGACGGATGATCGGGATGGCTTGGCTATCCACCGTCCGGTCGACAGGAGGCCTGACCACGCGGTCCACGGTGTTGCCGGCGGCGCTCACGGCCGCATCTCCGCGGGCCGCGGTCTCCCCGATGGCCTGGTCGACCGGCGCGGTGACCGCGCCCTCCGCCTGATCGACGGTGGCGGTCGCGGTGCCTGCGACCTCCTCGACGCCGCCGAGAGGTCCGGCGGCGAGCGCCGTGGACGGCACGCCGAGGATGGCGAGGAGCGTGGCGATCGTCGCGGCCACTGCCCTGCCGGCGCTTGTCGGAGGGCTCTGTTCCACAGCGTGAGTTCGCCCGTCCGCAGCCGGGCTGCTGATGGGTTACCCGCCCGTAGGTCGGGTCAGCCGGGATGCCCAAGTTCGGTGCAGGCTCGGACGGCTACGTTGCCGGGCCGGCGTCAGCTTCGGCGGGCGCGGTGGACGTTTGGGCGATGCCCGGCGATCACTCCTCACTACGGGGTCAGCGGGGTTGCCGCGCTGCGGGGCGGGGGCGTCAGTGCCGCCGCGCCGATCACGAGCACGAAGGCCAGCAGCCGGACAGCGAGGGCCAGGGGCTCCTCCGGCAGCGGCTCGCCGAAGACCATCACTCCCGAGGCGATCGTCAACACGTTGGCCGTCGCGCTCGTGACCGCGATCACCCCGATCACCGGGCCCAGCTGAAGCGAGCGCGCTGACACCAGCAGGCCGGTGAGCGACAGGACCAGGATCACCGCCGCGAGCGGATGGAGCACCACCAGGACGCCGAGGTCCGAGTGGTGGCTGATGGCCTTGATCGAGACATCAGATGCGCCCCAAAGCAGCCCGGCGGACACGGCGAGCACGATGCCGTCACGCGAGCGCGAGAGCGGTATCAGCGCCAGGCCGGCCACGGTCGCGAGCCCCACGTAGCCCGCCAGGGTGCCGGTTGCGTAGTCCGCGTGGGCGGAATCCGCAGTCCCGTCGAGGGTCGCGGCCAGGAACGCCAGGCCGGCCGCGGTCAGCGCCACCCCGATCCACTCCCTTCGCGTGACCGTATGCCCGAACGCACGGTCCGCGGTCACGGTGAGCAGCACCAGCCCGCCCGCGATCACCGACTGGACGAGGGAGATGGGCGCCAGGGCGAGGGCCGCCACGTGGAAGCCCCACGACGTGGTGGCCACGACGCAGCCGATCGCGTAGACCGGCGAGCGGAAGAGGTCGATCGTGCTGCGCAGCGGCCGCCGCCAGCGCACGTCCGGCGCGGCCACCGCTCCCCGGTGCTTGAGGAGGAACCCCACTATCGAAGACATGGCGGTGACCACCGCCATGAGCACGCCGAGCTGGACCGAGAGCGGCAAGGTCCGGCGAAGGGTAGGGCCACCGACCGCTCAGGTTGAGAGACCGGCAAGGCGGCCCTGCAGGAACTCCCGCTCCGCGGAAGTGGAGGACAGGTCCAGTGCACGGCGGTAGGCGCCGGCCGCCTCGTCCCGGCGATCCAGGCGCGTCAGCAGGTCGCCGCGCGCCGCGTGGAGCAGGTGATAGCCGTCCAGGCCCTGGATTCGCTCGATCAGCTCCAGGCCGCGCTGCGGTCCGTCGGCCATGGCGACCGCCACAGCGCGGTTCAGCTCCACCACCGGAGTGGGGGCCAGCCGGGCGAGGGATGCGTAGATGTCGGCAATGCGGCCCCAGTCCGTCTCCGCGGCGTTGGCGGCCGCGGCGTGCTCGGCCGCTATGGACGCCTGGAGGGCGTACGGACCCGGCGGCAGGCGCTCGACCAACGCGAGGCCCTCCTCTATCTGTTGCCGGTCCCACAGCGAGCGGTCCTGATCCTCCAGCAGAACCAGCTCGCCGCCCGATCCGGTGCGGGCGTCGCTGCGGGAGTCCTGCAGCAGCGTGAGGGCCAGCAACCCGGCCACCTCGGCCTCGTCGGGCATCAGCGAGCGCAGGACGCGTGCCAGGCGGATGGCCTCCGCGCAGAGCTCGCGCCGCACCAGTGCCTCTCCCGCCGTGGCGGAGTAGCCCTCGTTGAAGATCAGATAGAGCGCGGCGAGCACCGATGACAGGCGTTCCGGCAGCTCGTGGTCGGGCGGTACGACGTAGGGGATGCGCGCGTCCCGGATCTTGCGCTTGGCGCGGACGAGCCGCTGCTGCATGGCCTGCTCGGAGGTCAGGAAGGCGCGGGCGATCTCCGTGGTCTGCAACCCCCCGAGCGTGCGGAGCGTGAGGGCCACGCGCGCCTCGGCGGCCAGGGCCGGATGGCAGCAGGTGAAGATCAGCCGCAGCCGGTCATCGGCGATCGAGCTGTCGGGTATCTCTGCCTCCTCGTGAGCCACAGGCGTCAGCGCCTCGAGCTCGCGGATCTTGTCCTCGAGCCTGCGCGCCCGGCGGATGCGGTCGATGGCCTTGTTCCGTGCGGTGGTGGTGATCCACGCGCCGGGGTTGCGCGGCACGCCCCGGCGGGGCCACACCTCCAGCGCGACCACGAAGGCGTCCTGGATCGCCTCCTCGGCGAGGTCGAAGTCGCCGAGCACGCGGATGAGCGCCGCGACCGCCCGTCCCGACTCCTCCCGGAACAGGCGGTCGACGGCGTCCGAAGGCCCCTCTACCGCGGCGCCTGCGCTTCCTGCGAGTGCACGCTTGAGCCGGAGGCCGCGTAGTCCATGACCGGGCGGACCTCCACCGCTCCACCGGGCATCGGGATCTTCCTCGCCCACGCGAGCGCCTCGTCGAGGTCGCTGCAGTCGAGCAGGTAGTAGCCGCCGAGCTGCTCCTTGGTCTCGGCGAATGGCCCGTCGGTGACGATCTGATCGCTCTCCTCGATCCTCACCGTTGTCGCCGTGGCGCTCGGCTGGAGCCCCTCGCCCCCGAGGTGGACGCCGGCCTCGATCGCCTCGGTGGTGTAGGCGTCCCAGCGCTGCATGTGCTCCCGCCCCTGCTCGGGCGTCATGTCACCGAAGCGGGACTCGTCTGCGTAGAGGGTCAGCAGGTATTTCACGGTCGAACCTCCTGTGGTCGTGCACGGCGCCGTTCGCCGCGCTCATTGTGACGACGAACGGGAGGTCCCGCGATCGACAGGTGGTCCGGACTGGAGGGTGCTGCCTAAGCCTTCGATCGGCTGCGCGCGCCCTTTCGGGCGGACGCACTCCGCTTCTGCGCGTTTGCGCTCCGCGTCCGGGCGGCCTTTCGCGCCGCCGCGCCGCGGTCTCCCCGACTGGTGTGGCCGCGCAGCTCCGAGACCGTCGCCTCCAGCCGTTCGATGGCGTCGCGCAGCGGCTTCGGTGCCTGCTTGCCGCCCTTCACCTGCTCCGGCAGCTCGGCGAGCTGGCGTGCGATCTTCTTGCGCACCCCGCTGTCTCGCATCCGGCTGTACAGCTCCTTGTCCAGCGTGGCCTTGGCCATGGGCCTCCTCTTCGGTTGCTACTTATTCTCCTTCTTCTCGAGCTTGCTGGTGTCGCGGGGCTCGAGGAACGGCTCGTCGAGCGGCGCGCGCTCGCCCGCCTCGCGCTGCTGGCTGCGCTGCAGCTCGGAGTTGAACTCGGCGCCGAAGAGGATCGCGAGGTTGCTGATCCAGATCCAGACGAGGAAGGCGATCACGCCTCCCAAGGATCCGTAGGTCTTGTTGTAGGAGGCGAATGTGGCCACGTAGAGGGCGAACAGCAGCGAGGCGACGATCCAGATGACCAGGGCCACGATGCCGCCCGGGCTGATGAACTTGAAGCCAGGCTGCTTGACGTTCGGCGCCGCCCAGTACAGGAAGGCGAACATGAACGAGACCATGATCAGGATCAGGGGGATCTTGGCGAAGTCCCAGATCGTTACCGCGGCGTCACTGACCCCGATCAGCTTGCCGGCCTCCTTGGCCAGCGGGCCCGAGACCGTCACGGCCACCGCGATCGCCACGAGCATGATGATCAGCACGAGAGCGATCAGGATCTGCTGCGGCTTGAGCTTCCATATCGGGCGGCCCTCCTCGACGTCGTAGATCGAGTTGGACGCGCGCGTGAAGGCCGAGATGTAGCTCGAGGCCGAATTCAGCGCCAAAACGAGCCCGACGATGAAGGCGATGCCGGCCGCGCCCTTGCTGCTGGCCAGGTTCTCGATCGCGCTCGTGAGGATGTCCTTCGCCGGTCCCGGCGCGACCTTGCCGACGTTCTCGAGCAGCGGGTCCGTGGCCGAGGAGCCGACGAGGCCGACGATCGAGACCAGCGCGATGATCGCCGGGAACAGGGCCAGCACCCCGTAATAGGTGAGCGCCGCGGCCCAATCGGTGATGTTGTCGGCCGAGAACTCCTTGAAGGTGCGCTTGAGCGTGTCCACCTTGGAGCTGCCCCCGAGGTCGGAGGGCCCGTCGGGCGCCCTGCCGTCGTCCGCGCCACGGTCACGCCGCTTGGCCTCTACGGTCTCCCGCTCGTCCTGGTGCTCGAGTCCCATTCAATCTCCCGTTCGGGTGTTAGTCAGTCGCCCGGCCAGACGCCGGTCAGCTTCTCGAAGCCCTGGGCTCCCTTACGGTCCAGCGTGGCCTTGACGACCGCGAAGATCGCGCCCTGTATCGCCGCGGCCGGGAGGATCTCCTTCCAGCCGTACTCGCTCTGGCGCGCGCCGGGGGCGTCCTCCTCGTCGGAGACGAGCTTCCACAGCTGCTTGAAGATCTGCCCGCCGATCAGGCCGCCCATGACCCCGAACGCGATGCCGAAGGGCGTGTAGAGCGCCTTCATCGCCGGCCCCTCCTCCTCAGGAGGATGAGCACAAGGAGCGCCGCCACCCCGCCCACAGCGAACGGGGCAGGATTGCTCTTGGCTCGCTCGCTCACCTTGCCGAGCTCGGCCGCCGCCCGGTCCTGCTGCTCGCGAAGCTGTTCCTTCTTGTCCTCGACCTTCTCCTTGACCTGACCCTTGACGTCGGCCTTTGCGGTCAGCGCCTCGACCGTGTCACCCAGCTCGGCGCGCGTTTCGTCGATCTGGGCCCGCAGCACCTCCGGGTCGTCAGGAAGCTCTGCTCTGTCCGGTGCCGCCTCCACGCCCACGGGGCGGGGGCTGACCTCGGTCGGGTCCGCCCCGACCTTGTCCGCGGCGATCGCCCCGGGCCGCTCCGGATCCTTGTCGCGTTCCTCTGGACTCATCGGCTACCCGCCCTCTCCTTGACCTCGTCGATGTCCTTCTTCGTGCTCTCGATCGCCTGCTCGGGCGCGGCCGGGGTGGCCTGCTCGACCTGCTTCTTGCCGCTGATCGCCAGTGTCCCGGCCACCGCGAACAGCGCCACAGCCACGATCAGCGCCGCGATCCACGGCTCAAGCGCCGTGGCCAGCAACAGAACGCCCGCCGCGATCAGCGCGCCCAACCCATAGAAGGCAAGCCCCCCGGCACCACCGAACAGCCCCGCGCCGACCCCGGCGCGCTTTCCCTTCTCCTTCATCTCGAGCTGAGCCAACTGCAGCTCCTGGCGGACCAAAGTGGCCGTCTGGCGCGACAGCTCCTGGACCAGCTCTCCCACCGGCTTGTCGTTCATATCTTGCTGAGCCATCGTCTATTGGTCTCCACTGGGTTGACCGCTAAACCGAGTTGATCGCGATATGTCACGTGCCCGAGATGGCGTCACGAGCGCGCGCGAGCGGACCGGGCCGCGTTCAGGTCGGGCATCGCTACTTGGTCCCGTGGGTGTGGAAGGCCGAGCCCTCGCCCTCGTCGCTGCCCGAGGCCTCGCTCGGTCCCTCGGCGCCGGGGGCTCCGTCTGAGCCCTCGGTGGGGTGCGGGTCGATCCCGCTGCCCGAGAAGGTGAAGTAACCATAGGCCACTCCGCCAAGCACGATGACCATCACCAACACCAGGATCCAGCTCCCGCCCGTGACCGCGAGCATGGTCATGCGCTCTCCTCTTCGCGAACCACGATGCCTTGCTTGCGGAGGTTGTCCGAGACGGTCCGCTTCTCGGTGATCGTCTCCTTGCGCATCCGAACGGAGACAAGATCGGCGAGGTGGACCACGTCTACCTCTCCGTGCGAGTCGAGCATCGTGCGACCGCGCCAGTCGTAGGCCTCGGTCATCTCGGCCATCAGATGCCCGCCCGGTCGACCTTCTTGTGGTAGCGCTCGCCGACCTTGCCGCCGACGATCGCGGCCACCAGAGTCGCAAGCAGGACGACGCCGAGCGCGATCAAGCCACCGGTGGTCAGCGATCCCTCGTCGACCGGGATCCGCGGTAGGTCCAGCCGCTCGAGGACGTTGTACTCCGATCCGAGGACGGCTCCGGCTGCGGCGAGCAGCACGGTGACGGCCAACCCGAAGAGCCAGGCGCCGAGGCCCTGACGGGCGCCGTCGAAGCGCGACAGCCGCCCGGCCACGTAGCCCCCGGCGTAGTAGGCCACAGCGAGCACCGCGATCAGCAGCACCCCGCCGACAATGCTGATCGTCCCGGCGCTGCCCTCCGCCTCGGACTCGCTCAGTTCCGTCAGACCGATCGCCGCGCCGGCCGCCCCGAGGATGGCGATCAGCAGTACCGCGAGCCCGGTGGCCACCAGCCAGCCAAAGAACGCGGCGCCAAGGTTGAAGCCGCCGTACTCCTCGCGCTGGCGGGCTCGGCCACGCTCGACCCTGCTCCGCTGGGCGGCTCGCCCTTCGCGATCCTCGACAGGAACGCCCGCCTGCTTGCGGGCGCCGCTGACCGACCGCTTCTCCTGCCCTCGGCGTCGTCTCGTGCTTGCCATGAGGCCTAGAGACCGGGGATCTTCCCGCCGGCGAACTTGCCCAGCAGCTCGGACGGCTCGATACCGAACTTCGACAGCAGCCCCGAGTCGCGCTCCGTATCGACGTTGTCCGGGAGCTCTTGGTCGGCCTGGTCGGCCTTGTCGTTGTCGCCTCGGCTGCGCAGCAGCTCGAGGATCTTGTCCTTGGGGATCTCCATCGTGCTCTCCTCCTGTGGGGTTGAGGGGGTGGGCCGCGCACCGGCGCCCCACCCACCTCGGGGGGACTCGACCGTTTACCGGCGGCCCGGCTTGGCCTTGCCCTCGGCGGCGTCCGCGCCGTCGGCCTCGATCCGCTCCTGGCGGACCTCCTCGGAGACGGTCTGCTCCTCGGTCACGGTCTCCTTGCCCATCCGCACGCGCTCCTTGGGCACCGTGCGCTTCTCGGTCACGACCTCCTCCTCGTGGAGGGTCACCTCGTGCTCCTCCTCGGAGATCTCCGGACCGTCCTTGGCGTCGCCCACGTTGGCGTCGGTGATCGGCTCGCGCTCGAGGGTCACCTGCTCACGCTTAACCGGCACGGTCTTCTCGACCTGCTCGGTCGTGACGTACTTGCGCAGGCGAGCCCGGCCGCTCTCTCGTCGGGTCGTGCCTACCTTCAGCTCCTCCTCGGAGCGGGTCATCGCGTCGTCGGTGCTCGGGCCGCTGGTGTCCCGGCCGACTGTGCCGCGGTCCTGGCCCTGGGGCGGACGGGAGTCCGAGCGGGCCTCGGAGTAGTCGAGCCCGTAGTGGCGGTAGAGGCTGTCCTCCTCCTCCTGGGACAGCTCGCCGTCGGCCTCCGCGTTTGGGGCGTCCTTGACCTGCTGCTTGTCGTACGGAAGTTGCACGTTCCCGTCGGACTCCCTCGCCTCGGCGATCGGGACGAAGCTCACATTGGAGCCGAGCATTCCGGTCTTCACCGCCAGCCACTCGGGCTTGCCCGTCTCGGTGTCCATGTAGATCTCGTCGATCGCACCGATCTTGTCTCCGTCGCTATCGACGGCGTTGCGTCCGCGCCACTCGGCTACGGCTGACTCTGTGGGGGTCATCTCTCTGCTCCTACCTCTCGTGCGTTGCTCGTGGCGACTGTGCAATTGGGTTGGTTGCTCTAAGTACGACCGCCGCGCGGCCGCACTAGTTACGGCGGCACTCGATCCGATGGGGTTGGCGCGTTTGGACCTCGCCTCGTAACCGCCCGCCCACCTCGCGTGTCTAATCAGGCGTGGGGAATTGCGGCTGCTCAACCGGCGCAGGTAGCTTTCGGGCGCATGGATCCGGACCGCCAACTCGTCGAACGCACGCTGGCCGGAGAGATGCAGGCTTTCGAGGAGCTCGTGGAGCGCCACGAAGCTGTCGTATTCCGCGTGGCGGCTCGCGTAGTGGGCCGGGAGACTGCAGAGGACGTTGCGCAGGACACCTTCCTGCGCGCCTTTCACCGCCTCGATCGCTTTCGCAGTGAGGGGTCCTTCCGGTCGTGGCTGCTCCAGATCGCGCACAACACGGCCCTGAACGCTCTCGCGCGACGGGTTCCCGTCCCGGTGGGTGGGGCCGAGGAGGTCGACGCGGTGGATGCGACCCCGGGGCCGACACGTGGGCCGGTCACCGCGCTCGAGGAAGGGGAGCGCCGCGAGCGACTCGAGCTCAAGCTGAGAGAGCTGACCGATGAGCACAGAACCGTCCTGGTGCTGCGCGACCTCGAGGGGCTCCCCTATGAGGAGATTGCGGAGGTCACGGGGTCGCCCCTCGGCAGCGTCAAAGGGCGCCTGCACCGGGCGCGCAACGAGCTGATCGAGATCATGCGCCGCAACAGCTACGACTGGGAGCTACCGGAATGACCGATGGCCCCGGACCACCCCCCGCGAGAGGATCTTCGGCAGAGCGCGGCCTCGACAAGCACCTAGAGCTCCTGCGGGAACGGCCGCCCGAGCCGGGGCGCTCGCTCGCGCGACGAACCGTCCGCACGGCCCGCTGGCAGAGCGCCGTGCGAGCGCCGCTGCGGATCGCCGGACTGGTCGCCAGCGCCTTGTTCCACGGTGTCGTCGAACTGTTGGCCTCGGGCCGCCGCGGAGCGAAGCGTTGACGACCCTCGCCAGCGTCCTCGACCGTGCGGGCGAGCAGCTCGGCGGGTTCCTCCCGCGGCTCGGTGGCGCACTGCTGCTGCTGCTGGTCGGAATCCTCGCGGCCCGGCTCCTCGGGCGGATCGTCAGACGGGCGCTCCAGGGCGCGGGGCTCGACAGCCTCGGCGAGCGCTGGGGCGCCAGCGACGTGCTCCAGCGCGCCGGGCTCGGCCGTTCGCTGAGCCACCTGCTGGGCGGCGCGGTCCGCGTCGGCCTGACGCTCGTCGTGATCTTCGCTGCGCTCTCCCTGCTGGGCCTTCAGTTCCTGAGCGAGTCGCTCAACAAGGCGGTCCTCTTCCTGCCGAACGTACTGCTGGCCGGGGCGCTGCTGCTCGCCGGGGTCGTCCTCGGCGGTCTCGCCCGCGAGCGGATCGACCGGACCGCTCGGCAGATGGACTTCCCGGTGCCGCTGGGCGCGGTCGCACAGACGGTCGTGGTCGCCGTCTTCGTGATCACCGCGGCCGCTCAGATAGCGGTCAGCACGGCGATTCTGATGGTGCTGGTCGGCATCCTCCTCGCCGCCGCCTCAGCCACCCTGGCGCTTGCTTTCGGGCTCGGCGGCCGAGAGGTGGCGCGCGAGCTGAGCGCCGGCCGCTACCTGCGCGGCTCCTACGAGATCGGGCAGACGATCAGCTTCGAAGAGGTCCGCGGGGAGATCGTCGCCTTCGACACCGCCGCGACCGTCCTGCGGGGCGACGGCGGCGACACGGTGCGGGTGCCGAACAACCGCCTGCTCGGGTCGGTGGTTACGGTTCACGAAACGGCCGGCGAGGAGCCGCGCGGCACGAGCTGAGTGTTTTGCCGTCGCGGCCCCGGGTATCAGCGCCGCTCACTCTGCGACAGGAGCCCCAGGAAATGATTCTCCGTCTCGACCGGCATGCCGTTGAGCTTCCACCCCCCTCGGATCCTGATCCGGCGGGTGCGCGGATCGTGCAGGAACTGATGGGTGGACGCTTCGGCGAGATGTCGACGCTGATGAACTACACCTTTCAGTCGTTCAACTTCCGCAACCGCCAGAAGGCGCGCCCGTTCTACGATCTGGTCGCCAACATCGCGGCCGAGGAGTACGGCCACATCGAGCTCGTGGCCGCGGCCATTAACACCATGCTCACCGGCGCCAGCGCGGACGAGCAGGCCCCCAACGATTCCATGACCGCCCTCAAGGACCAGGGAATCAATCCACAGCACTTCAACGCGGGCGGTCAGGGAGCGCTGTGCCAGGACTCGAACGGCAAGCCGTGGAACGGCGACTACGTGTTCTGCTCTGGCGACCTCGTCGAGGACCTGACCCACAACTTCTTCCTCGAGACCGGCGCCCGTAACGGGAAGCTCAAGGTCTACGAGATGTGCGATCACCCGGCGGCCCGGGCGCTTACCGGATACCTGCTGGTGCGCGGCGGGGTCCACCAGGTGGCCTACGCAAGGGCGGTAGAGAAACTGACGGGCTCCGACCTGACCAAGCTGTTTCCCGCGCCGCGGATTCCCACCGACAAGATCCCGGAGAGCCGGCCGCACATCGAGAAGGGACTGCACACCCAGCTCTACCGCTTCTCGCCGAGCGACTACCAGGAGCTGGCGGCCGTCTTCAACGGGTCTCACCCTGAGACCGGTGAGGATCTGCAGGTGATCGACGAGGCCCCGGAGGGCGTGGCACCCATGGACCTACCGGCTCAGCCGACGGTCTTCGCGCCCGACTATGCGCCGGAGGAGATCGCCGAGATCGCCCAGCGGCTGCGAAAAGAGGCCGGCCTGCCAGACAAGCCCAGCGGAGAAGTAGCGAAGGCGGGCTGACGAGACTAGGAGTGGGGAGCGACACGCATCCCTCGCTCACCGAGATCACGTCGCTCGGTGGCCCGACGGTCAAGTAACGCGCGCGGAACGGAGGGCGCGTTTGGTTCCGATGACGATGGTGGCGTCCAGCTCGCCGGGCCCGCCACCCGTGGTAGCAGCCCGTTGCGGGCCACGGTCTCGGCGGTCTGACGCGCCTGGCGCTCGCTCGCCTCGACCACCAGGGAGCCACCCGGGGCCAGCCACGATGGCGCTCCGCCGATCACCCGCCGCAGGACGTCGAGTCCGTCAGCGCCACCGTCGAGCGCCAGCCGCGGCTCGTGCAGGCGAGCCTCCTGGGGCAGCAACCCGATCGCCTCGGTGGGCACGTACGGCGCGTTGGCCACCAGGAGGTCGACGCGGCACGGAGCGTCGCGGGCAGCGGCTCGTAGAGGTCACCTTCATGCACCTGAGCGCCGGGAGCCACATTCCGGCGGGCGCAGCGCACCGCGGCCGGTTCGAGGTCGACGGCGTGCAACTCGGCCCCTTCCAGCGATGCGACGAGCGCGGCCCCCACCGCGCCCGATCCGCAGCACAGGTCGACGACGACGGCTCGTGGCCGGGCCAGGGCGGCGGCCTGGCGGACGAGGAACTCGGTGCGAGGGCGGGGTACGAAGACTTTTGGGTCCACGGCTATCCGCAGGCCGCAGAACTCAGCCCAGCCGAGGACGTGCTCGAGGGGCAAGCCGGCGGCTTGCCTATCCACAATCGCGGAGAGGTCGGCGGGCGTCCGTGCCGTGGAGATGAGCAACCGCGCCTCGGCGAAGACACAGCCGGCGGCCCGGAGCCTGGCGACGACAGCGGACCCAGGGAGAGGTGTTGGGGAGGCGGACATCGGTGTCCCGAAAGGCTCCCACTCTGCGCTGCCGAAGCAGCCAGGGCCGGAACCGAGGCTTCACTGCCGCCCAGCGCGGGTCAGGCCGACGAACGGATGGTCGGCGAGGCATCGCGATGAGCACCGTCACCGCCACCGCCGATCGCGAGCTCCTCGACCGCGGTTGCCGCCGCCGAGGGGCCGCCGGCGTCGGCGAACAGCCGCGCGATGCGTTCGGCGCCGGGGCGCTGGGTGATCGCGGTGTGGACGGCGGCCCGCAGGCGGTTTGGGTTCAGGCGCTTGTGGTGTAGGCGCACGCCGGCCGCCGACAACTCGACGCGTCGGGCGACGTCGAACTGGTCGCGGCAGAATGGCACGACGCATGCGGGCACTCCGGCGGGGAGCGCCTTCTGCGTGATGCCCTGCCCGCCGTGGCAGACGACGCAGGTCGCCCGGGCCAGGATCGGGCCATGGGGCGCGAACCGCTCCACGCGCGCGTTGGGCGGGGCGTGGAACTCGGCTGGGTCGAGCGCGGCGGTGGTCGCAACGACCGCCAGGTCCTCGCCGGCGAGCGCCTCGAGGGCTGTGGCGATGAGCTTGTCGTCGCGCTGGTAGGCGGTCGAAGCGGTCACGAGCACGATCGGGCGGGTCTCCGTACCCAGCCACGGGGGCGGCTCGGCCGGCGGCTCCCACAAGCCCGGCCCGACGAGGCGCACCGAGGACGGCCAGTCGCTGCGGTGGTACTCGTAGGGCTCGGCCGTGAACGCGATGAACCGGTCGGCCTTCAGGTACTGCTCGTCGAAGGTGCGCAGCGGCGCGAGGCCGAGACTGGCTCTCAGCTCGTTGAGCGGTCGGAGCTCCGGGGCGAGCAGTCGGTCGCCCAACCTCCTCCACATGCGATCGCGCGCCCGGCCCAGCGGTCCGCGAGCCGGCCGGAATCCGAGTCCGTGCGGAGGAGCGTCGAGGGAGCGAAACGGCGGAGGGTAGGGGCAGTACATGGCCCAGGGCAGCCCCGAGGCCTCGGCGAGGTACATCGCGCCCTCGCAGCCGTTGTCCACGATCAGGGCGTCGGGGCCGATCTGCGCGATCGCACGGCGCAGGTCGGGAAGCTCGAGCTGCGCACGGGCCGCGAAGGCGCGCACGAGCCGCCGCAGGGAGTCGACCTGCGACCGCCCGCGCCAGTCGTCGATCTCGATCTCTTCGATGTGCGGATCGACGGGTGCGGCGTGCAGGCCGAGCGCCCCGAGTCGCTCGACCTCGGACGCGCTCGTGCGCACGTGGACCTCGTGGCCGCAGCGCCGGAGCTCGAGCAGCATGGCCACCGTCGGGTACACCTGTCCCGGGGCCGGCGAGTGGTAGGTGAGCAGTCGTGCCATCAGGGCGCTCCTTTCGTTGCGTTAAGCATCTCGATCACGATCCGCTCGGCCGTGGCACGGCCGAGCCCCATTTCACGACGCAGGAGCTTCCAGACCAGGAGGTCGGTCGCCACGACGAACGCGACCAGGCGGCGCTCACGCGCAGCGCCGCGCAGCCCGGCGAGCAAAGGAGCGAACGTGCGCTGTACCCAGTCGCGGTGCCACGCGCGGCCGGCGTCGGCCATCTCGCGAACCGCGGGGATGCGGTCCTCCGCGGCGAGCAGCCGCAGCACCGCGTCGCCTTGCGGCTCGTAGGAGTCGTAGATGATCCGAACGGCCGCGCGGACGTCGCCGACCGGGGCGCTGTCGCGGCGGGCGCCCTCCGGGCCGATCGCCCAGATCCAAGCGGCGACGAACAATGCGTCCTTCGTCCCGAAGCGCGCGTGCAGGGTCTGGGCGGTCACTCCGGCGTCAGCCGCGATGTCCGCAAGCCGGACCTGCTCGTACGGACGCTCGGCGAAGCGCCGCCAGGCCGATGCGAGGAGCCGCTCCTGCGTCGTCGCGGCCGCCTCGGCCCGGGCGACCATCCGGTAGGTCCTTCTAGTGGTAGCTTCCCTCGCCATTTCGCTTGATACAACATAAGATGAATATGCTGAGACGTCAAGGGAGTCAGGCATGCCGCAGACGGGACGCCCGCCCGAGATCCCCGACTACCCGTGAACGCTGGGCAGCCATGCGGATTCCGCGATGGCGAGGGCCGGAATCGAACCGGCGACACCACACAGCCAGGACGACGCGCCTCGATCCTCACGCCGGCAGCCGTCCGGCGCGCCGGTTGCTGGCCGGTCGCACTGCGTACCAGCGAGCCTTGTGGGACTCGACCATCGCCTGCCACGGGTCAAGCGGTTCGAACTCGCGCGGCTACACGCGAGGAGCAGCAGCCATCAGGGACCGGATAGAGCGGCGAAGATTCTGAAGACGCTGGGCCACATCCCGAGCATCACTCCGAGCGCGTAGTGGGCGTCGAGCTGCTCTCGTCCTGAGCTCTCGAGCCAGCCGACCAGAACTATCAAGCCATAGATGAATGCGACGGCGGTCCCGCCGAGCAAGCGGTCGCTTGCCGACCCCGCACCGAGACGCGTGACTAGTCCAACCGCGAGCGCGGCCGCCACAACCACGACGGCCGCGAGCAGACCTTGGTCCGTGACGAGGTGAAGCCCTAAGCCGACCGCCCCGAAGCCGAGGAAGAGCACACTCGCCGCTGACACCGCCGCGGACAGCGACCTCGCCCGCAGCTGCGGAGCGAGTACGCCCGCACTCAGTATGGACACGACGATCACTGCACAGATGCCCTCGGCCAGGCTGAGGTGTGGCATGCCGTGCGCAGCCAGCGCCGAGACGCCCGCCGCTCCAGCGGTGCCGCGGGCCAGCGAGATTAATCGCGCGCGGCGAGCGAGGCGCGGGCCGACAACCGCCGCAACTAGCGTCAACGCAACGAGTGCGAGTCCGATGTAGCTCACGACACCCGCCTGGGTGCCGCCGATGGTCGCATTGTCACCGCGGCTAGACCGACGAGCGTGGCGCCGGTAAAGGCGGCAAGGTCGAGCCATCCGGTGGCGGTGAGCGCGCGCAGGTTGGGATGCTCCCGACGCGCCTCGGCGCGCAGCCGGCGGAACAGGGCTACGGCAAGGACAGCGCTCCCAGCAGAGACCAGGGCGAGATAGCCAGCGTGGTACCAGCCCCCGGCGTTGAAGTGGTGTGCTTCCGGGAACGACCAGTTGGGGCCTGGATCCGGGTCGAGCAGCCAGGTCGCCTGGATTCCGAGCGCAACGACGGCGCCCAAGACTGCCGCTCCGAGATGAGCTCGCCAGGAATCCTCCCCCGGCAGTCGCGCCACCACATGAGCGGAGGCCCACCACGCTTCCGAGCGAGGGGACGGCCTACGTGGCCGGCCGCGAGCTTCTGCTGGAGAGGCGGCTGCGATTCGATGCGACGTCGGCGTCGGCGCTCGAACGAGAGACTCAGCCGCCGGGCAACGCCACCGGAGTCGCGGTGACAGCGGCCAGTTTGGCTCCGGTCAGTCCAGTCGGACTCCCGCCTCGGCCCGCTTGCCGGCGAGCAGGCCGAGATTCGAGACGACGAACGGGACGCAGAAGTTGAGTCCGACCTTGACCCAGGTGAGCGCCACCGCGTTGCCGCCGATGATCACGTCAGCCTGATTGATCAGGGTTAGGATCGTGCCAACGACGAGCGCGATCCGGACAGTGCGGCGCAGGTGCTCGCGTCGCACGCAGATCGAGAGGGCTTCCTCAACCTTCCCGGCTACCCGGGCGCCGACTGCCATCACCTCCTCCTCACTCGAACCTTTTGCAAGCCATCTTGGTCGAAACAATCGAACCGCCCGGCCACTCGCCGGGCGACGCCATTAGGAGAGAGGTATAGGTCATGGACGTTGTGTTCCTGATCGGGCGGATTCTGTTCGCGGTGCCGTTCGTCCTGTCCGGGCTCAGCAACCACTTCAGTCGCCAAGGGGTCGAGTACGCGCGCGGCTACGGCGCGCCCGCTCCCGGCTGATGGTCCCGCTCAGCGGCATCGCGATCGTGGCCGGCGGGCTCTCCGTCGCGCTCGGCATCTGGGCGGACCTCGGGGCGCTGGTTCTTGCCGCGTTCGCGCTCTCGATTCTGCCCATCATGCACGCCTTCTGGAAGGAGGAAGACGCTCAGGCGCAGCAGACCCAGATGGCGCAGTTCGTCAAGAACGTGTCGATGGCCGGCGGTGCGCTGGTGATCTTCTACGTCTACAACCAGCTCCAAGGCGTGGCTGGCCTTTCGATTACGGACCCGCTGTTCGGCCGTGCCGACTGATCCCCGTTGTTGCGGCTCGCCGCCTCGAGGCGCCGCCTGGATTGTGTTTCCGATCCGGGCTGCGCCCCCGGCGGCCCCGGAGCTGAACCGTCCCTCCGCTCCGGCGGGTCGGATCGGCGCGGCATGACAAACCGGCTTCCAGGCACCACGGCAGGGCCGGGCACGGCCGCGCCCCCGGAAGGGAGCGTGCTCGCCCGGACGCAGTCGGTCTGCCCGCGCTGCGGTCAGCTTCTCGACGCTGAGCTCCGGAGACGCGACCGGAAGGTGGTGCTCACGCGGCGCTGCCCCGAGCACGGCGAGTTTGCGGCCGTCGTCTACGGCGACGCCGAGCGCTACCTGGAGATCCAACGCTTCGACAAGCCGGGGGAGAGCCCGCTCGAGCGGCAGACCGAGGTGGCGCGCGGCTGCCCCCACGACTGCGGGATCTGCCCCGAGCACGCCCAGCACACCTGCCTCGGGATAATCGAGGTGAACACCGCGTGCAACCTCGATTGTCCGATCTGCTTCGCCGAGTCGGGCACCGGTCATCAGGAGCATGGCTATTCATTGACCCTCGAGCAGGTCGAATCGATGCTCGACGCCTTCGTGCGCGCCGAGGGCGAGCCGGAGTCGGTCCAGCTCTCTGGCGGCGAGCCCTCGATCCACCCGCAGATCCTCGAGATGCTCGCCGCCGCGAAGGCGCGGGGAATCGATCTCGTGATGCTGAACACGAACGGCATCCGGCTTGCACGCGACCCCCGCTTCGCCCCCGCCCTGGCCGAGATCGGCGTCCACGCCTACCTCCAGTTCGACGGCTTCGACGAGAAGACCCAGCTCGCGATCCGGGGCAGGCCGCTGACCGAGGAGAAGCTGCGCGCCCTCGATCGCTGTGCAGAGGCCGGGGTGTCGGTCTCGCTCGCCGCGGCGGTCGAGCGCAACCTCAACGAGCACGAGATCGGGCCCATCCTGCGCTTCGGGGTCGAGCATCCCGCGGTCACCGGCGTCTTCTTGCAGCCCGTCACGCACTCAGGGCGTTATCGCGCCGACGCGGACCCGCTCGACAAGCTCACCAACTCCGACGTGATCGAGGCGATCTGCGAACAGCTCCCGGAGTGGTTTCGCGGCGATGACTTCGTCCCTGTGCCCTGCTGCTCCCCGACCTGCCGCTCAGCGACCTTCGCACTGTATGACGGCGAGGATCTGGTGCCGCTGCCGCGGCTCGTCGACGTCGAGGACTACCTCGACTTCGTCACCAACCGCGCCGTCCCCGACCTCGACGTGCGTGAGGCGCTCGAGGGGCTGTGGTCGGCGAAGGCCGCCGGCGGCAGCCCGCCCGTTGCCGAGCGGCTCGACTGCGTCGCCTGTGCGACCGGGATGCCACCGGAGCTGCGCGAGGTCGCCGCGCGGGGCTTCATGGTCGTGATCCAGGACTTCCAGGACGCCTTCACGCTCGACGTTCAGAAGCTGCGCAAGTGCTGCGTCTCGGAGATCACGCCCGACGGGCGCCTGATCCCCTTCTGCGCCTACAACTCGGTCGGCTATCGCGAGCAGATTCGGCTTCAAATGTCGAGGAGGAACGGCGATGGCGACTAGTTGGGCGCTCGAGGAGCTGCTCGCCGAGGGTGGCGTCAAGGCCTGCTGCGCGGCGCTGTATGAGAGCCCGGCCGTCAGGTGGTTCCTCGGCGGCGAGCTTCACCCCGGCGGCGAGGAGGCGACGCGGCGGTCGCTGGAGTTGATTGAGCTGGAGCCGGAAGAGCGTCTCCTCGACGTGGGTTCGGGAGCGGGGAGCGCGGCCCTGCTCGCGGCACGGGAGTTCGGGTGCGTGGTCGCCGGTCTCGACTACGGCGCCGACGCCGTTCGCGGCGCTCAGCAGGCGGCCGACGCCGCCGGGCTCTGCGATCGGGTCGGGTTCGTGGTCGGCGAGGCCGGGGCGCTGCCGTTCGCGGACGGCGAGTTCGACGCGGTCCTCTGTGAGTGCTCGCTCTCGACCTTCCCGGACAAGACGCGCGCGGTAGCCGAGATGCGACGCGTGCTACGGCCCGGCGGTCGGGTCGCGATCTCGGACGTCGTCGCCGACCACGGGCGCCTGCCCGAGCGGCTTCAGGGCACGATCGCAACGCTTGCCTGCGTCGGCGGGGCGTTGCCGCCGGGCGGCTACGAACGCCTGCTCGCCGACGGCGGGCTGCGCATGTTCGCGGTCGAACCGCTCGATGCCGAGGCCGCACGACTCGCGATGCGGCTCGAGGACCGCCTTCGCGCCGGCAGCCTGCTCGACCGATGTCGCGGCAGCGAGTGGTGTCCGTTCGGGTTCGAAGACGCGATCGCGGCGGTCCGGAGCGCCCGGCGGGCGATCGACGAGGGCGCGCTCGGCTACGCGATCTTCGCCGCAGCGGCGGGTTGATGGCCCGGGCGCGGATCCTCAACCCGGCCGCAGAGCTGACCCGGCTCGAGCCGGTGGCGCTCTCGCGGGAGATCCTGGCCGAGGCCAGAGCGGTCGAGGAGCCCAGGCAGTGCGTCCGCCTCGGTGCCCTGGCGGGCCAGCTTCACGGAGTCGCCCCGGAGCGGCTCGACGGCGATGCCGCCCGGATCGCCTTCTGGGCCAACCTCTACAACGCGCTCATGCTCCACTGCCTCTGCGAGAGGCCGCTGCGGGGCAACCTGCTCTGGCACCTGCGTCTGTTCGACCGGGTCGCGTACCGCGTCGGCGGCCATGAGTATCCCCTCAACCTGATCGAGAACGGTCTCCTGCGCGTCAACCGCCGGGCCCCGTTTCGGCTGCGGCGGCCGCTTGGGCCCTCCGACCCGCGGCTCGCTGCGGCGCCCTCCCGGATCGACCCCCGGATCCACTTCGCGCTCAACTGCGGCGCGCGCTCCTGTCCGCCGATCCGCGACTACGAGCCCGGGTCGCTCGATGCCCAGCTCGAGCTGGCGACGCGCTCCTACCTGGAGGACGAGACGCGCGTTGACCCGGAGCGCAGGCGCGTGCGCCTACCGCGGCTGATGCGTATCTACGCCGCCGACTTCGGCGATCGCGGCGAGCAGCTTCGCTTCACGTCCCGGCGCCTGCCGCAGCTTGCGGATTGGCAGGACGGCTACGGTCCACACGTCCGGGTCACCCACGGACGCTTCGACTGGCGCGTCGCAGCTCGGCCGTCGCAGTAGAACCGAACCCGATGCGGCGGGGTCGAAGTTCAGATGACGCGGATGCTGATCGCCGTGGCGATCGCCAGCGCGGTGTTGGCCGGCTGCAGCGGCGGCGGCGACCAGCCCGAGGGCTCGGGTACCGAGGACGTCCCGTTCAGCACCTCCGGCTGGAGGACCGACTTCTCGAACCACAGCGTCCCCTTGGAGGAGTTCGTGGGCGGCGGCCCACCCAAGGATGGAATTCCGTCGATCGACGACCCGAAGTTCGTCCCGGTCGCCGTCGCGGACGAGTTGCTCGCCGCACGCGAGCCCGTCGCGGTGGTGGAGCTGGGCGAGGCAGCCCGCGCCTACCCGCTTCAGATCCTCACCTGGCACGAGATCGTCAACGACGAGATCGCAGGCGAGCCGGTAGCGGTGACCTACTGCCCGCTCTGCAATTCGACGGTCGCCTTCCGGCGCGAGGTCGACGGCGAGCCGGTCGAGTTCGGGACCACCGGGATGCTGCGCAGCTCCGACCTCGTGATGTACGACCGCGAGACCGAGTCGTGGTGGCAGCAGATCACCGCCGAGGCGGTCGTCGGTGAGCTGACCGGGACGAAGCTCGAGGTGCTGCCGTCGCAGATCCTTTCCTGGCAGGGCTTCCGCCGAGCCCACCCCGGTGGCACGGTGCTCTCACGCGACACCGGCTTCGATCGCGACTACGGCTCGAATCCGTACGCGGCCTACGACTCCGACCCCGACTCGCAGCCGTTCCTGCTCGACGGCAAGCCGGACCGCTCGCTGCCGCCCAAGGAGCGAGTCGCCGCGATCCAGACGGGGGAGGGCTCGGCCGTCGTCTACCCCTTCTCCAGGCTCAAGGAGGAGGCGCCGATCAACGACGAGATCGACGGCGAGCCCGCGGTCGTCTTCTTCGATCCCGACGTGAGCTCGGCTCTCGACAGCCCCCTGATCTCAGCCGGGCGCAGGGTCGGCGCCGCGGCGGTCTTCGAGCGCGTCGCCGGTCAGCGGACACTCAGCTTCGAGCCGGGCCCCGGACCGGGGGCCCTTAGGGACTCCCAGACCAACTCGACCTGGGATATGAGCGGGCGCGCGACGGCCGGCCCGCTGAAGGGGACGCGGCTCAGGCAGATCCCCCATGACGACCAGTTCTGGTTCGCCCTCGCCGCCTTCTTCGACGATGCCGAGATCAGGCGGTAGCGAACCGTTCCCGCTGCCGCGGGGTCATACCGCTATGGCCACCGCCCTGAACGAGCCGCTGACGCGACTCATCCTAAGCGCCGGGTTCCTCGGCGCGACCCTGGTTCCGTTCGCGAAGATCTGCCTCGGCTGCTAGACGGGCGGTCCGCTCCTCCGGCAGCAATCAAACCGATCCGGGTGCCGATCCCGAGTGCTTCCGGTCCACTGCTACGAGCACCGCTCCTCTGGGATCGACCGCGCACTCGCGCGCCGCGGCTCGACGCGAGCGGCCCGGCGCGAAACCGATCGGCCCCCTGGCGGGCCTCAGGTACATGGCGGCAACGACTTGGCGCCGGCTCAACCAGAGGCGGGATCACCGCTGGGCCAAGACGTACGAGTCCGACTATCTCGCAGGCGCACTGACGCCGCGTGAGCAGCGGCGCCTCGCCCAGCACGAGGAGTCCCTGCCCGGATTGCGCGCTCGTGATCCAAGCCCTCCAGGCGCTGCCCGCCATCCTGCCCTCGCTCCGGCTGCTACCTGCCGCCTCGGTCGAGGTCGCCGAGCGCACCGCCGAGCGCCCCTCAGCGATCGCGGAGTGGAGTTGAGCCGGCGTCACTCGATCGCCGAGGACGGGCTCCCGGGCAGCGCCCGGGCCGCGAGTGTCAGGCTTGTACCGATGCGCCCCGCCCCCGCAGAGCCGGAAGCCGCCCTTGTCGAGCGGGCGCAGGGCGGCGACCGTGCGGCCTTCGAGGAGCTCGTCCGCCGCCATGCGGACCACCTCTACTCGGTAGTCCTACGGTTCGTCGCCGACCGCGGCGCGGCCGAGGAGGTGACCCAGGAGGCTTTCCTTCGCGCCTGGCGGAGCATCGGCCGGTTCGAGGGACGCTCGCGCTTCTTCACCTGGCTCTACCGGATCGGCATCAACGAGGCCAAGCGGCGGGCGGCACGCCAGCCGCCCGCCACCGTGGTATCGCTCGACGACGAGCCGATCCCCGAGGCCCCAGACTGGAGCGAGGCACCCGAGACACGCCTGCGGCACAACGACCTGCGCCGGCTGCTCGAGGACACGATCCGCGCGTTGCCGATCGAATACCGAACCCCGATCATCCTTCGCGACGTCGAGGGACTGACGACACAGGAGGCGGCCGAGGTGATGGACGTCGGGGAGGCGGCGTTCAAGAGCCGGCTGCACAGGGCGCGGCTGGCGGTGCGGCGGGCGCTCGACGAGTATTTCCTCGAGGAAGAAGAATGATCAGACGCCTACTCGCCAATCGCCGTTACATGCGCGAGCATCGCTGGACGCACGCGCACCTGTCCGAGTACGTCGACGAGGAGCTCCTGCCCGACGACGTCGCTCGGGTTAAGGCGCATGTCGGGATCTGCCCGCACTGCCGTCGGGTGCTGGCGACGCTTCGACGCACCCTCGACGGGCTTCGCTCGCTCCGGGAAGAGCCGACGCCTGGCGTCGCCGACAGCGTCATCGACCGTCTGCGGCACGAGCCCTGAACCCCTGGTCGCGGGCAGCCAGGGTCTACGACTGGCAGCTGCCGCTCGAGCGACGCGCACTGCGCACGCTGGTCGGGATGGTCGCGATCTCCGCCTCCGACACGCTGCTCGACGTCGGAACCGGAACCGGCGCCGTCCTGCGCGAGGTCGAGCGGCTGCCCCTGCAGCCGACTCGGGCGATCGGCGTCGAGGTCTCGAAGCCGATGCTGGCCCGAGCCCGGGCGACCCTGTCCCCGGGAACCGAGCTGCTTGCCGCCGACGCTCGCGCGCTTCCGCTCGCGGACGCGGCCGTCGATGTCGTGACCTGCGCCTACCTCCTCCACCTCTTGCCGACGACCGCTGGCGCCGCCGTCCTGCGCGAGCTCCACCGGGTGCTGGCGCCCGGCGGCCGCCTCGGGGTGGTCACCGTCGCCCCACCGAAGCGCAAGCTTGCGAAGCTCATGAGCGCACCGGTGCGGGCTGCGGCGGAGCGCTCCACCGGCCTCCTCGCCGGCCTCAGACCGCTCGACCCCCGGGGCGAGCTGCGGGCGGCCGGCTTCGAGGCCGGTTCCACACGACATGTCTCAATCGGCTACCCGTCGCTCTGCGTCGTCGCTAGACGCCGCTGAAGAAGTTGAGCCCGAGGCGCTCGAGGAGCTTCTGGGCCTCGATGTTGAGCTGGAAGAGCTCGTTGGTGTATACGAGGACGCCCATCGCGATCAGGATCACGCCTCCGGTGGCGATGATCGCCGCGTAGTGGCGCTTCAGCGCCGCGAACGCCGTCGTCGCCCGTGAGAAGGCGAGCGCCGTGACGAGGAACGGGATGCCCAGCCCGGCGGAGTAGAAGGCGAGCAGCAGGCCGCCGTGGGCCGCGGACTCCGACAGCGCGGCGGCACTGAGGACCGCGGCGAGGGTCGGGCCCACGCAAGGGGTCCAGGCGACCGCGAACGCGGCCCCGGCCATCACCGGGCCACCCTTGCCGGCCCGCTTAATGAGCGCGTCCACATGGAATTCACGGTTCAGCCGGGCGACAAACATGCTGGCCACGAAGAGCACTCCCATGGCGATGATCAAGACACCGGCGATCTTGTTCAGCAGCTCGCGGTTGTCCTGCAGCGTCTGGCCGATGCCGGTGGCCGTGAGGCCGAGGAGGATGAAGATCGCCGAGAAGGCAGCGATGAAGAGCAGGCTGGGGACGAGCACGCGGCGCCATCCGCTGCTCTCGATCTCACCCGGGTTGAGGCCGGCGACCGCGGAGAGGTATCCGGGCACGAGCGGCAACACACATGGTGAGAGAAACGAGACCAGTCCTGCCGCCAACGCGGCGACGGCGCCGACTCCCCCTGCCGGATCGGCCTCCATGCCCGATTCCTATCCGCTGAGCAGGAATCGCTGGATGTCTGCCTCGAGCGCCTCGCGATCTGGGTAGGCGCCAGGGCGCTGATGGACGATCTCCCCGCGCTCGTCGATGAACCAGGTGGTTGGCGAAACCTGCCCCCAGCCGAGGGAGGCGACGGCCTCGGCATCGCGGTCGTAGATGCTCGGGTAAGGAACCGGGAACTCCTCGAGGAACTCCTCGGCGGCGGCGCGATCGTCCTGGATGTCGACGCCGATGAAGGCGACCTCTTCGGCGTGCGCCTCGGCGGACTCCGCGAAGAAGGGGAACTCCGCCCGGCAGGGCGGACACCACGAGCCCCACTGATTGACGACCACCGGATGGCCCTTCAGCTCCGCGAGCTTCGCCTCCAGGGCCTCGGTCGATCCGTCGATGATCTGGTTCGCCTGGGCGCGGTTCGCGGCGAGCGGCTTGGGCAGGCCCTTCGTAGAGACGGCGGCCGGCGGCCGATCGGAGCGCCGTGGCTCGTCTCCGCCGCCCTCGGCGTCGTCGCCGCAGGCGGCGAGCGCCAGCGCGGCCGCGAGCGGCACGAGCGCCGAAAGCAGGCGTCGACTCGGCCTC
>Ga0136616_10000077_pt1 | contig 35597 bp, 32 predicted proteins | sample AntDrymUQ2992106_2_FD_106648 | JGI IMG/M metagenome (GOLD analysis project Ga0136616, IMG submission 106648) | Polar desert sand microbial communities from Dry Valleys, Antarctica - metaG UQ299 (21.06) | ecosystem: Environmental > Terrestrial > Soil > Desert | place: Antarctica: Dry Valley... | reverse complement strand
GTGGGCACGGCGGCGCAGCGCAGTCCGTCGGCGCCCGCGATCGCCTTGGCCGAGTCGATCACCCGACCGCCGCCGAGGGTCACGATCGGTCGCCCTCCGACCTGGTCGCGGACGGCGGCGGCCACTTCGGGCACCGGACCCAGCGGTACGTGCGCGACATCGCTCGCCGCGGCTGCCAGCTCCGGCTGGCTTGACGCCGCCCGCTCGGTCGTGAGCAGCACGTACCCGTCAAAGCCACGTCCGGCGGCGAGCGCAGCGGCCTCGCCCGCCGCGCCGGTCGCGAAGCGCACCAGGCGCTCTCCGTCGATCCAGGTGAAGTCGTGCACCGCCCCGGAACCGGTGGGCGCGTCGTGGATCGGTCGCATACGCACTCGCCCGGCCGCTACGGCGTCGGCGTGCTCGCGGCCTCAGCGTGCTCGAGGTGGTGCTCGGCCTCGGCCACCGGCGAGTCGCCCAGCGCGTTGGTGAGCGCGCGCAGATAGGCGCGGCCCGACGCCTCGAGGATGTCGGTGGCCACGCCCTGCCCCGAGGCCAGCGTGCCGCCCAGCTCGAGCAGCACCGTGACCTCGCCGAGCGCGTCGCGACCGCCCGTGACGGCGCTCACGTGATACTCCTTGAGCCGTGCCTCGTGCCCGGTGGCGGCGTTGATCGCGCTGAAGAAGGCGTCCACCGGGCCGTCGCCAGTGAAGCTGCCGTCCACGATCTCCCCGCCCGGCACGCGCACGCGGGCACGCGCCAGCGGCGAGCGCGACGACGACGCCTCGACCTCGAATGACTCGAGCGCGTAGGCGGCGGGCGACTGGCGCATCTCGTCGGAGACGATCGCCTCGAGATCGAGTGCGGTGACCCGCTTCTTCTTGTCCGCGATCTCCTTGAAGCGCTTGAACGCCGTGTTGAGCGCCGCGCCCTCGACCTCGAAGCCCAGCTCGAGCAAGGCGTTGCGCAGCGCGTGGCGGCCGGAGTGCTTTCCGAGCACGATCGAGTTCGCCTCGAGGCCGATCGTCGCGGCGTCCATGATCTCGTAGGTCGTTCGGTCCTTCAGCACCCCGTCCTGGTGGATTCCGGACTCGTGCGCGAACGCGTTGCGGCCGACGATCGCCTTGTTCGGCTGCACGGCGTAGCCGGTCAGGCGCGATATGAGGCGGCTCGTGCGCGCGATCTGCGTGGTGTCGAGCCCGGTCCACAGCCCCACCGTGGACGCGCGCGTGTGCAGCAGCATCGCGATCTCCTCGAGCGCGGCGTTGCCGGCCCGCTCGCCGATGCCGTTGACCGCGCACTCCACCTGGCGGCAGCCGGCCTGCACGCCGGCGAACGAGTTCGCCACGGCCAGCCCCAGATCGTCGTGGCAGTGCACGGAGACCGTGACGTCTCGAAGCGACGGCACGAGGCGGTAGAGCTCCCCGAACATCGCCGCGTACTCCTGCGGCATGGTGTAGCCGACGGTGTCCGGCACGTTGATCGTGCTCGCGCCCTCCTCGAGCGCGATCTGCACGACCTCGGCCGTGAACTCCACATCGGCGCGCGTCGCGTCCATCGGCGAGAACTCGACGTCGTCGGTGTACCGGCGGGCGTGCGCGACCGCCGCGCGCGCCTGGCCCTTCACGTCCTCGCGCGTCGTCTGGAGCTGATGGCGTATGTGGATGTCACTCGTGGAGATGAAGGTGTGGATTCGCGGGCGCTCGGAGTCCTTGATCGCGTTCCACGCCGCGTCGATGTCCTGCGAGCTCGTGCGCGCGAGCCCGCAGACCACTGGACCCTCGACCTCACGGGCGATCGCCTGCACCGAGTCGAAGTCGCCCGGCGAGGTGATCGGGAACCCGGCCTCGATCACGTCGACGCCGAGTCGCGCGAGCTGGTGGGCGATCTCGACCTTCTCCTGACGGTTCAGGGAGATGCCCGGCGACTGCTCGCCGTCGCGCAGCGTAGTGTCGAAGATGCGGACGCGATCGCCCGGATCGCGTCGTCGGTGTGGCTCGGTGTCGGTCATGTCGTCCCCTTTTCAGTTACTCGGCCTCGTTCTCCTTCGTTCGCGGCATCGCGGCCGCCACGCGCTATTCCCCCCGAAGGGGGAGAAGGAGAAGTCGGAGGTCGAGCGGGAACGTCACGGCCTCTGAGGTTACAGGGTGAGGACCACCTTGCCGACGTTCTTGCGGTCCTGGATGAAGCGGTGCGCTTCGGCGCCGCGCTCGAGCGCAAAGGCCTCCGCCACCACGGGCCGGAAGGCGCCGGACTCGAGCCAGCCGCGAAGCGGCTCGATGTACTCGTCGAGCGAGCCCTTTGCATCCCAGAGCGTCAGCATGTTGAGTCCGATCACGCTCTTCGACTCGGGCATCATCCGCATCGGGTGAAACCAGGGCGTCAACGCGAGGCCCTTGACCGCCGTCGGGATGCTGCGCTTCTCGCCGCTCACGAGCGAGGAGGCGCCGAAGCAGACCAGGCGGCCTCCCGCGCGCAGCAGCGACCAGCCCTTGCGGAAGCTGTCGCCACCGACGGCGTCCATGACTAGGTCGAGCGGGCGCCGCTCGCCGGTGGTGCGTCGCACCGACTTCACGAAGCTCGCGGAGCGGTAGTCGATCGGGTGGTCGACGCCGAAGCCGCGGATCGCCTCGTGCTTTGACGCCGACGCGGTGCCGAAGACCTCCGCGCCCACCTGCTTCGCGATCTGGGTGGCGGCGATTCCGACGCCGCCGGCGGCCGCGTGCACCAGCACGCGTTCACCCTCCTGCAGCGATCCGTAGCGGACGAGGCCCGCGTAGGCGGTCGCGTAGTTGACCGGGAGGGCGGCGCCCTCCTCGAAGCTCCAGTCCTCGGGCAGCGAGATGAGCTGGTCGGCGTCGACGACTACCCGCTCGGCGTATCCGCCGAAGCGGCAGCCGCCGAGCACGCGATCTCCCACGGAGACGCCTTCGGCGCCGTCGCCCAGCGACTCCACCTCGCCGGCGAACTCGTAGCCGACGACGGCGGGCAGCTTGGGTGCGTCCGGGTAGAGCCCCATGCGCGCCATCAGGTCGGCGAAGTTGATGCCGGCCGCCTTGACGGCGATGCGTACCTCGCCGAAGCCCGGACTCGGCTCGGGCCGTTCCTGGACCTTCAGCACCTCAGGTGGACCGGCCTCGGTGATCACGAGTGCGCGCATCGGCGCACCCTACCCGGCCCCGGAAGGCGCTTGAACGTCGCCCTCAGAGATTGACGGCGCGACCGTCGCTGAAGCCCTCGAGCGCAACGATCTCGCGGATCAGCGCGTCGGGCACCGGAGCGTCGGTGGTCACCGTCATCACCGCCTGCTCGGCGGCCTCCTCGGCGCCGACGGCCGCCGAGTTGATGTTCACGCCGCGCTCGCCGAAGATCGTGCCCACTCGCCCGATCATCCCGGGCTGATCGCGGTAGCGGAAGATCGCGAGGTGGTCGGCCAGCTCGAGGTTGAAGCTCTGCCCGTAGACCTCCACGAGGTGGGGCACGTTGCGCGGGCCGAACCCGGTGCCCGCCACCTCGACGCCGCCGGCATCGGAGGCGATGCGCACGCGCACGAGCTCGTTGAAGTTCGCCGACTCGGGCTCCTTGCTCTCGGCCACCGCGATGCCGCGCTCGTCAGCAAGCGCAGCGGCGTTCACGTCATTCACCGCCTCCTCGGTGCGCCCCTCGAGCACGCCGCGCAGCACGGCGGTGGTCAGCGGGCGCGTGTCGAAGTCAGACAGGCGGCCCTCGTAGCGAATCTCGACCCGGTCCATCGAGGACGCCTCGGCGAGTGACACCGCGAGCCGCCCGAGGCTTCCGCACAGAGGGAGGAACGGCCCGAGCACCTCCAGGTCCTCGGGGCGGATCGTCGGGACGTTCACGGCGTTCGTCACGGGCTCGCCCGTCAGCGCCGCGAGTACCTGCTCGGCGGTGATGACGCCGGCGCGGTCCTGTGCCTCGGCAGTGGAGGCGCCCAGGTGGGGCGTGACCACCACGCCCGGGAGGCCGAACAGCGGGTGCTCGGTGATGGGTTCCTCGGGAAATACGTCGAGCGCGGCGCCCGCGACCTTCCCGGAGCGCAGCCCGACCTCGAGCGCCCCGTGGTCCACGAGCTCGCCGCGGGCGCAGTTGACGATGCGCACGCCGGGCTTCATGTGACCGATCGCCTCCGCGTCGAGCCAGCCCACCGTCTGCGGCGTCTTCGGAAGGTGCAGGGTCAGGATGTCCGCGCGCTCGTAGAGGTCGGTCGAGCTCTCCGCGCGCTCGGCCCCCAGATCGCGGTAGCGCTCGGCGGAGACGAACGGGTCGAAGGCGACGACGGTCATGCCGAATCCCCTCGCCCGCTCGGCCACGAGCTGGCCGATGCGACCGAAGCCGAGGATTCCCAGCGTCTTCTCGTAGACCTCGACGCCGCCGAACCGCGAGCGCTCCCACCGGCCGCTCACGAGCGACGCGTGCGCCTGGGGCACGTTGCGACAGAGCGCGAGCATCAGAGCGATCGTGTGCTCCGCTGCGGCGATCGCGTTCGACTCGGGAGCGTTGGCCACGATCACACCGCGCTTCGTAGCGGCGGCGAGATCGACGTTGTCGATGCCGATCCCGGCGCGCCCGATCACCTTGAGCCGGCCGGCGCGCTCGATGAGCTCGGCCGTCAGCTTGGTAGCCGAGCGAATGACGATGCCGTCGTACTCCCCGATGCGCTCGGGCAGCTCGCCGTCGTCCCAGTCGGTGCCGAGGTCGACGTCGAAGCGCTCGCGCAGGAGATCGACGCCGGAGTCGGCGATCTTCTCCTTGACGAGAACTCGTGTGGCGCCGGTCACGCCGGCGCGGCGGCGGGCACGTCCGCTTCGCCGAAGACGCGCTGAGCGGCGGCCACTCCGGTGCCCAGCTCGACGTCGGCGCCGAGCTCTCGCAGCGTCATCTCGAGGGCGGCGATGGTGCTGATGACGTCGAACGCCCCGAAGTAGCCGCAGTGCGCGATGCGGACGATCCGGCCCTTTAGCTGACCCTGCCCGCCGGCGATCGTGATCCCGAAGCGGTCACGCATCATCTTGGGGATCCTCGCGCCGTCCACCGCATCGGGCACCTTGATGGCGGTGACGACGTTCGCGCCCTCGTCCTCAGGGCCGAGCAGCTCCAGCTCGAGCGCCCCGACGGCCGCGCGCGCCGCGGTGCCGAGCAGGGCGTGCCGGGCGTGCACCTCGGCAAGCCCCTCCTCCTCGATCGATCGAAGTGCTACGTCGAGCGCCATGAAGAGCGTCACGGCGGGAGTGAACGGGCTGTCCGGCGGATCCTTGCGCTGCCCTGCGGCCGTGCGCTGCCAGTCGAAGTAGAAAGGGCGCGGACCGGCGCGGTCGACCGCCCGCCGGAGCGCTTCCTCCGACGCGCTGGCGAAGGCGAGGCCCGGCGGGCACATGAGCGCCTTCTGGGAGCCCGCTACGACGACGTCGACACCCCACTCGTCCTGCGGTATCGGCACCGCGCCAAGCCCCGACACGGCATCGACGACGATCAGCGCGCCGTGGGCGTGGGCGACGTCGGTGAGGGCCCGCACGTCGTTGACGACGCCGGTCGACGTCTCCGACAGCGTGGTGAAGACGACTTCGAAATGACCGCTCTCCCCGAGCACGCGATCGAGGTCCGCGGGCTCGACCTTGCTACCCCAGCCGGCATCGAGGTGGGTCGCGTCGGCGCCGTAGGCCTCGCAGAGCTCGAGCCAGCGCTCGCCGAATTTTCCGCACGATGCCACCAGGGCCGGCTCGCCGGGGCGCGTGAGGTTTGCCACGGCGGACTCCATCGCGCCCGATCCCGAGGCGGCGAAGGCGAGCACGTCGTTGCGAGTCTGGAAGACCTTCTTCAGGCGCTCGAGACAGCGCGCGTAGACCTCGATGAACGCCGGTGCGCGGTGGTAGAGCACCGGCTCGGCCATGACCTGCGAGACGGCCGGGGGCAGCGGGGTCGGCCCCGCGGTCATCAGGTACTGCTTGATGAAGGGGGTCGTCACCGGTGGATCGAGAATAGCGAGGCGTCGGGGAGCACCGCCCGGAGCGCCCCGCCCCTCATCCGACCGCCGTCCTCCAGCTCCTGGAAGTTGACGTCGTTGGCGGCCCCGAACAGAAGCCCGAGGAGCACGACAGCCGCGATCGCCGCGAGCACGTGGAGCACCACCCCGACGATCCCCACTATGAAGCCGGCCTGGGCGATGCCGCGCCCGCCGGGCAGCTCGCCGCGGTCGACCTTCCGCTTGCCGAGCAGGCCGCAGACGAGGCCCGCGATGGAGAGCGGCAGCGAGATGAAGCCGGTGAAGCCGAGGGTGAACGGCAGTATCAGGACGCCGAGGCCGCCGAGAATGGCGCAGATGAGCCCAATGATCCCCAGCACGTTCTCCTGCTTCTTCGGCGCCATGGGGCCGTAGGCGGGCGGCAGCGCGGCGCTGTGGTAGCCCGGCGGCGCGGGGGGCTGTCCCGGTGGCGGGGGGACCTGTCCGGGCGTCGCCGGTGGCTGCCCCGGCGGCGCCGGAGCCTGGGCGGGCGGCACCGGCGGCTCGGCCGGCCGAGCGTGGGGTCGCGTTGGCTCACCGGCGGGCGCCGCGGGCCCTTGAGGAGTCGGCGGCTGTGTGGCCTCCCCCGCCGGGGGCGACTGCGGCCCGGCGGCCGCGCCGCCAGGTGCCGGCGACTGCGGTCCGCGCGGCGTACCCCCGCCCTCGTCGACCATCACCCGAGCGGCCCGCGGAGGATCGCGGCGACGACGTCGAAAATCGACAAGAGCACAGCGCCGCTGCCCTGCTCGAGGCCCTGTTCGAAGCCACGCTGAAAGTCCTCCGACAGGACGACAAGGGTCCAGCCTGCGATCGCCACGATCGAGAGCGGCACGCCGACCAGCCCGCAGATGAACCCTCCCTGGGCGAGCCCGCGGTGCTTGCGCGTCTCACCGCGATCGACCTTCTGCTTGCCCTTGCGGCCCAGGACGACCGCCGCGATCGCGCACCCGAGGGACAGCAGCGTGGACAGGCCGAGCGTGACAAGGAGCATCGCGAGCGCCGCCACACCGAGCACGAGGGCGGCAACGGCCTGACCGTTGCCCGGCTCCTGAACCGGCGCCGGGTAGGCGGCCGGTGGCCAGCCGGGCTGCCCAGCGCCGGCGCCCGGAGGCTGCGCGGGTGGCGGCTGCCAGGCCGGCGGCTGGCCGGGAGGCGGCTGCCAGCCGGGCTGGGCGAGTGGCGGCTGGCGTCCGACCTGGGTCGGTGGCGGCGGTGCGCCTGGCTGCCCGGATGGCGACTGCGGGCCTGGGGACTGTGGCCCCGGAGGCGGCGGAGGTGCTGAGGAGGGCGGCTGTGGCCGATCGGATCCCGGCTGCTCGCCGCCGGGCTGCGGCGGAAGCCACCCCTGCCCCCCGCCCTCGCCGCTGGAGCCGGGACGATCCGCTTGCACGCCGCGACCTTACCGCAGACCCGCGACGATGCTCAGTCGACGGCGAGGACCAACCGGACGGCCATCGAGATCGTGTTGCGGGGGTCGAACGGCCCAGGATCGCCGGAGCTCTGCGAGCTCTCGCTGACGATCGCCACCACGACGATGCCGATCCAGAAGAGCGCGGCCAGGACGGAGAGGACGAGGGCGACGATTCCGACTATGAAGCCGGCCTGCGCAAGCCCCGCGTGGCGGCGGGTCTCGCCGCCAGCGATCTTCGCCTTGCCCTTGCGACTGAAGATGATCCCGAGTATCGCCAGGATCAGGCTGACCGGCGCTGCGATACCGGACGAGAAGAGGAGCAGCACGCCTCCGCCCACTGCCAGCACGAACCCCGCCACCGCCACGTCGTTGCCCGGACCGAGGTCGACCGGCGGCTGCCACACCGGTGGTGGCGGGGGCGGATAGCCCGGCAGCCCAGGTGGATATCCCGGCGGCGGGGGCGGCGACCACGCTGGCGCCGGGGCCTGACCCCCGGCGCCGCCACGCTGCGGAGCCTCGGGCGGCCGTGGGTCGTCGGGCGGCGGCTGCGGCCCGGCCACTCAGAACTCCTGGTCGATCCAGTCCATCATCGAGCGGAGCTCCTTGCCCTCGCGCTCGATGCGATGGTCGCGCTGCTCCTCACGCATGCGGCTGAAGTTCTCCTGGCCCGCCCGGTTCTCAGCCATCCACTCGCGTGCGAAGTCGCCTGACTGGATCTCGTCGAGGATGCGGCGCATCTCCTGGCGGGTGGAGTCGTCGATGATCCGCTTCCCGCGCGTGAGGTCGCCGTACTCGGCCGTGTTCGAGATCGAGTAGCGCATCCCCGTGATGCCCTTCTCGTACATCAGGTCGACGATCAACTTGAGCTCGTGCAGGCACTCGAAGTAGGCGAGCCGCGCGTCGTAGCCGGCGTCCACGAGCGTCTCGTAGCCGGCGCGCACGAGCTCCGTCACACCCCCGCACAGCACCGCCTGCTCGCCGAAGAGGTCGGTCTCGGTCTCCTCGCGGAAGCTCGTCTCGATCACGCCCGCGCGCGTGCACCCGATGCCCTTCGCGTAAGCGAGGGTCAGGTCGCGAGCATGGCCGGTGGCGTCCCGATGCACGGCCAACAGGCCGGGCACGCCATTGCCCTGCTCGTACTGGCGTCGCACGAGGTGACCGGGGCCCTTCGGGGCGACCATGCCCACGTCGACCTCCGGACCGGGCTCGATCTGACCGAAGTGGATCGAGAACCCGTGCGCGAACATCAGGAGGTCTCCGGGCGCGACGCCGTCGCGGATCTCGGCCTCCCAGAGCTCCGACTGCTTCTCGTCCGGGAGCAGGATCATCACGACGTCCCCGCGGCTGGCGGCGTCGGCAAGCGGCAGCACTTCGAGCCCCTCCCCCTCCGCCTTGGCGGCGGACGATGAGCCCTCCCTCAGCCCGACGACGACGCGAACCCCCGAGTCTCGGAGGTTGAGCGCGTGAGCGTGCCCCTGCGATCCGTAGCCCAGGACCGCGACCGTCTTGGAGTCGAGCTTGCCGAGGTCGGCGTCGGCGTCGTAGATCACGGCGTTTGACTCTAGATCACGCGGCCCTAGCGGCTCTGCTCGTCGCGCCGGTCCCGGTCGCGCCAGCGCCGCGCAAGCTCCGCCCTCGCCACCTTTCCAGCGGGTCCGCGCGGGAGCTCGGGGATGATGCGGAGCGACTTCGGGACCTTGAACCCCGCAAGGCGCGCGCGGACGTGGTCGAGCAGCTCGTCCTCGTCGACGTCCGCCCCGTCCGGCACGACATACGCCGTCACGGCCTCCCCCCACTCGGGGTCGTCCTCCCCGACCACCGCGACGTCGAGCACGGCCGGGTGGTCGCGCAGGACGTCCTCCACCTCCGAGGAGGTCACGTTCTCGCCGCCGGTGACGATCACGTCGGCGATGCGCCCCGCCACATGCAGGCCCCCATCGCCGTCGAGGCGGCCGCGATCGCCGGTGTGAAGCCAGCCGTCGGGCGCGAGCGCGCCCTCTGACACCATCGCTCCCCGCACGAGGATCTCTCCGCCGGCCGCGATCTGGACGCAAACGCCCGACAGTGGCTGCGCGGCGGTCGCCACGTCGCCGCCGGCTTGCATGCCGGCCGTGGCGATCTGCGACGCGGTCTCGGTCATCCCGTAGGTCGGGACGACCGGCACGCCGGCGTCTCGGGCGCGCGCGAGGAGACTGCCCGGCACCGGGCCACCGCCGATCAGGGCGGCGCGCAACGGGGGCGCGGCGGCGAGCCCGGCGTCGAGGACCCGCGCGAGCATCGTCGCGACGAGCGACACCAGCGTGGCCTGGCCGGCCGTGAGCGTGGCCGCCACGGCATGCTCGTCGAAGCGCTCGTGCACGATCGCCGTCGTGCCGTAGATGGCCGAGCGAAGGAGAATCGAGAGGCCGCCCACGTGGAAGAGCGGCAGCACGCACAGCCAGCGGTCCCCGGGGGCAACGCCCAGGTTCCACGCCGAGGCGAGCGCGCTGGCGCGGTGGTTCGCGTAGCTCAGGACGACCGGCTTGGGCGAGCCGGTCGTGCCGGACGTGAAGAGGAGCGTCTGCGGTTCGGATGGGTCGACGGCGGCCCGCGGCTCCACGTCGGCCTCCTCGCCATCCAGCGGCGCCTCCACGACGAGCCGCGCGCCGGCGACGTCGATCTGTCCGCGAAGCTCGCCGGCGGTGAGCCGCGTGTTGAGGGGCACCAGCACGGCGCCGAGGCGGGGCAGCGCGTGGAGAAGGCAGGCGAAGTCGAGGCCGGCGGGGAGGGTCGTGGCCACGCGGTCGCCCGCGCGGACACCGAGCGCCGCGAGCCGCCCCGCGGTGCGGGCCGCGCCGGCGTCGAGCTGCGCGTACGTGGTCTCGCGGCCGCCGGCGACGATCGCGGGCGAGTCCGCATGGGTTCGCGCGCGCAGGGTGAGCCAGTCGTCCAGGCAACTATCGTAAGCGGCCGACGTGGCGGCTCAGCGCGAGATACGCACGGCGGCCGACTGGCAGCGCGCGGGCGCGTACCAAGACATCAGGTACGAGTTGGCGGACGGGATCGCGAAGCTCACGATCGACCGCCCCGACGTGCGAAACGCCTTCCGCCCGGAGACGCTCGTCGAGCTCTCGCAAGCGCTTGAGCGCGCGCGCGAGGACACCGAGGTCGGCGTAGTGATCCTGGCCGGCGAGGGGCCCCTTGCCTTCTGCTCCGGCGGCGACCAGCGCGTACGCGGCGACTCCGGGTACGTGGCCGAGGGCAACGCCGTCGGGCGCTTCCACGTGACCGACCTCCAGGTCCAGATGCGCCGCCTGCCAAAGCCGATCGTGGCGATGGTCGCGGGCTACGCCGTTGGAGGCGGCCATGTCCTGCACGTGGTCTGCGATCTCACGATCGCCGCCGACAACGCCCGCTTCGGGCAGACGGGGCCGAGGGTCGGCTCCTTCGACGGAGGCTTCGGCGCCGGCCTCCTCGCCGACATGGTGGGTCCGAAGAAGGCCAAGGAGATCTGGTTCCTCGCGCGTCAGTACGGCGCGGACGAGGCGCTCGCGATGGGCCTCGTGAACGCCGTCGTGCCACTCGAGCAGCTCGAAGAGGAGACGGTCCGCTGGTGCCGCGAGATGCTCGCGCACTCCCCGTTCGCGCTGCGGCTCCTCAAGGCGAGCTTCAACGCCGCCGAGGATGGGCTGGCCGGCATCCAGCAGCTCGCCCACGACGCGAACCTGCTCTTCTACATGACCGACGAGGCGCAGGAGGGGCGAGACGCCTACATGGAGCGGCGCGAGCCGGACTTCGGGAAGTTCCCCAAGCGGCCTTGAGCGCCACCTCGCGCGAGGCCGCCGCGCTCGGCCCGCTGCGGCTGTGGTTCATGGCCGCGCGGCCGCGAACGCTTCCGGCGGCGATCGCCCCGGTGGGGGTGGGCACATCGCTTGCCGCGGCCGAGGGAGCGTTCAGACCGCTCGCCTTCGCCGCCGCCCTGATCGGAAGCGTGTTCATCCAGATCGGCACGAACCTGTCGAACGACTACTCGGACGCCCGGCGCGGCGCGGACTCCGAGGACCGCCTCGGACCGGTGCGGGTCACGGCCGGCGGCCTGCTGCCCCCGCGGCGCGTGCTCGTAGGCACCTACATCGCGTTTGGCATCGCGCTCGCGGCCGGCCTGTACCTCACGACCGTCGCCGGGATCGAGCTGCTCGTGGTGGGGCTCGTCTCGATCCTCGCTGGCGTGCTCTACACGGGCGGGCCGCGACCGTACGGCTACGAGGGGCTCGGCGAGCTCTTCGTGTTCCTCTTCTTCGGCGTGGTCGCCGTGGCCGGCTCGTACTTCGTGCAGACCGAGGCACTTAGCTGGGAGGCGGTCGCGCTATCGGTCCCGGTAGGGCTGCTCGCCGCGGCGATCCTCGTGGTGAACAACGTTCGCGACATCGACACCGACCGTCGCGTAGGCAAACGCACGCTCGCCGTGAAGCTCGGCCGCGAGCGCGCTCGAGCGCTGTTCGCCGCGATGGTGGCGCTGGCTCTCCTTGCGCCGTTCGCGATCTCGCTCGCCGGCGGTCTGTCCGCCTGGATCCTGCTGCCACTCCTGGCGACGCCGCTCGCCGCGACCCTCATGCGCACCGTCGTGACGCGCAGCGAAGCGTCGGCGCTGAACGCTGCACTCGCCGGGACTGGACTGCTGCTCGCGACCTTCTCGCTGCTGCTCGCGATCGGGGTCCTGCTCTCGTGAAGCGCACGGTCAAGCGGTTGTCGATCCCGTTTCGAGAGCCGTTCGCGACGGCCTCCGGCGTGGTGACCGCGCGCGACGTCCTCCTGCTCGAGCTCGAGGACTCAGACGGCGCCCGTGGGTTCGGCGAGGCGGCACCATTCGAGCCCTACGACGGCGTGTCGATCGAGGCCGCCGCGGCAGCGCTCCTCGCCGACGGCGGTCACGGCGCAGCCCGGGAGCCGCTGCCGCAGGCGCGGGCCGCCGAGGAGATGGCCGCCCTCGACCTGCGCGCACGCCGCGACCGGCGGCCTGTCGGCGATCCCGGTGCCGAGGCGATCGCCGTGAACCGCACGCTTCCCGCCGGACCTCCCGACGAGGTGGCGCGCTACGCGGCGGACGGTGTTCGCGCCGGCTACTCGTGCTTCAAGCTCAAGGTCGGCCTACCGGACGACGCCGCGCGCGTGGCCGCGGTCCGGGAGGCGATCGGCCCGTGGCCGGCGCTGCGCATCGACGCCAACGGCGCCTGGGGCGTCGGCGAGGCGATCGAGATGGTGCGCGCGCTCGAGCCCTTCGACCTCCAGCTCGTGGAGCAGCCGTGCCGGACACTCCCCGATCTGGCCAGCGTGCGCGCGGCGGTGAACGCGCCGATCGCCGCCGACGAGCCGATCGCCTCGGCCGGCGACGTGCAGCGCGCGGCGACGCTCGAAGCATGTGACCTCGTGAACGTCAAGCTCGCGGCGAGCGGCGGCTTCAGCGGTGCCCGAGCCACGCTTCGAGCCGCCTCGGCGCACGGGCTCGGTGCGTTTCTTTCGAGCACGCTCGACGGTCCCTGGGGCATTGCCGCCGCGCTCCAGCTCGCCGCCTCGGAGCGAGTCTCGCTGGCCTGCGGGCTCGCGACGCTCGAGCTCTTCGACGCGCGGCTTGCCCGCGTCCTGCCCCCACCCCGAGCCGGCTTGCTAGCCGTCCCGCAGGGCCCCGGCCTGGGCATCGCCGCCGACTCCGCCGCAGTCGCCGAGGTGCTCGTGGAGGAACTCACCTAGGACCGCCGCGATCCGCTCCGGCGCTTCGAGCTGCGGCGCGTGCCCCACGCCTTGCACGAGAATCGCGCGCCCAGCCGGGATCAGGCCAGCGAGCCGCTCGGCTGCCGCCGCGTAGACGGGATCGCGCTCGCCCGCGATCGCGAGCGTCGGGCACGCAATCTCGCCCAGGCGATCCCAGACCGGCTCGAGCGCACCCTGCCCGCCGGTTCGCAGGAGCTCGGCCAGCTCGCGCGGGTCGTGACGCAGCCGGTCACGGCGCTGTCGTTCCCGAAGCGCGGACGACTGAGTGGCGAAGATCGGCAGGCGCTCCCAGCGCGCCACGACCTTGGCGATCGGATGCGCCTCGATCCAGCCGGCGAGCTCTTCATCGGCGGCCCGCCGCTTGCGTCGCGTCGACTCGTCCTCGATGCCCGCGCTGGCGCCCACGAGGACGAGCGCCGAGTACCGCTTCGGCGCGCGCAGCGCGGCGTGCAGCGCGAGGCGTCCGCCCAGCGAGTAGCCGACAAGCACCGCGCCGGGCTCGGTCGCACGCTCGATCTCGCGGAGCCGTCCCTCGAAGGTGGCCGCCCGCGGATCGAGGCAGGTGCTCCGGTAGCGTGTCGGAAGGCGCTCGGCCACAGCACGCCAGACGTCCGCGCGTTGCATGAAGCCCGGTACGAAGGCCACCTCGCGAGCGCCGGCACGGTTCACGGCGAGATGATCCCAATCAATCGAACCTTCGCGCCGCTTCAGGTCTTCGTCGACGAGCTCGCCCGCTGCGGGCTCGAGCACGCCGTCACCTCTCCCGGATCCCGGGACGCTCCAATTCTCCTCACGCTTGCCGCGGAGCGGCGCGTGCGGTCGCTGTCGATGCTCGACGAGCGCTCCGCCGGCTTCGCGGCCCTCGGGATGGCGAAGACCACGGGTCGACCGGTTGCGATTGCGTGCACCTCGGGCACCGCCGCGGCCAATCTGCTGCCTGCGATCGTCGAGGCGCACGAGGCACGCGTCCCGCTGATCGTGATTACCGCCGACCGTCCGCCGGAGCTGCGCGACACTGGCGCGGGCCAGGCGATCGACCAGATCAAGCTCTACGGCTCGGCGGTCAAATGGTTCGTCGAGGTGGGCAATCACGAGCCCGGCCGAGGCGCCGCCGTACACCATCGCGCGCTCGCCTGCCGCGCGTTTCATACCGCCGCGAGCGGCCGACCCGGCCCGGTGCACCTGAACTTCGCGCTGCGCGAGCCGCTCGCCCCGGTCGGCGAGGAGCTCGACCGGCGCGACTGGGAAGGCCGTGCCGACGGACGCCCGTGGGTCGAGCAGTGGGAGCCTCCGCGCGTCCCCGGCGCGACTCTCGTCGACCTCCTGGCGCGCGAGCTGGCCGGCTGCGCCCGCGGCGCGCTGGTCTGCGGCCCGACGTCCGAGGACATCGCCGAGCCGGCGGGCCGCCTCGCGGTCGCCGCCGGCTGGCCGCTGCTGGCCGAGCCGACCTCGGGCACGCGCTGCGGCACACACGACCGCTCCCACGTGATCGCCCACTACGACGCCCTCCTACGCGACGAGCGCTTCGCCGCCGACCATCGCCCGGAGGTGATCGTTCGAATCGGCGACACGCCAACCTCCAAGCCGCTGCGCACCTGGCTGGCGGGTGCGCGTCAGGTCCTGATCGACCCGCACTCGACGTGGCACGAGCCCACGCGCGCGGCCGAGACGATCGTCGCGGCGAGCGCCGCCGCCACCTGTGACGAGGTGGCCTTGGCGCTCGAGCGCGACGGCGGCGCCCGTGACCCCGAGTGGCTCGCGTCGTGGCGACGGGCCGATGCCGTCGTGCCCGAGGTGCTCGCCGCCGCGCCGGACCCGTTCGAGCCCAAGGTCTACACCGCGCTAGCGGGCTCGATCGGAGATCGCGCGATCGTCTGGCTCAGCTCCTCGATGCCCGTCCGCGACGTCGAGGCGTTCTTCCCTCAAGTCCCTGAGCGCGTCCGCTTCCTCGCAAACCGCGGCGCCAACGGAATCGACGGAGTGGTGTCCTCGGCGCTCGGCGCCGCGTGCACGACCGGATCGCGCTGCTACCTGCTCACCGGCGAGCTGGCGCTCGTCCACGACCTGAGCGGCGTGGCGGCGCTGCGACGCCATGGCGTCGACCTCACGATCGTGTGCGCGAACAACGGCGGTGGCGGGATCTTCGACTTCCTGCCCGTAGCCGAGCACGCAGACCGCGAGCACTACGAGCAGCACATCGCCACGCCGAGCAATGTCGAGCTCGAGCACGTGGCGACGCTCGCGGGAATGCGCCATGTCGTCGCCCGCACGCCCGACGAGGTGCGCGCCGCGCTGGTGGAGCCGGCGCTGATCGAGATCCGCACCGACCGCGCCCGCAACGTCGAGCTTCATCGCGAGGTGCACGAGCGCATCGCGCATGCCACCAGCGCTAATCGCTGACGCGCCTCGCGCTCACCCGCGACCTGCGAATAGCACGATCGCCCCTATTCGGTCATCTCCGATCGGCCTTCGCTAGATTGCGCTCCTCGACCACGTACGACGAGGAGACGCCAATGTCCGTGATTGACGAGCTGGTCCAGGCAAACGAGCGCTTCGCCAGCGAGCGCGGCGGGATCGAGAGTCCGCCCCTGCCGCCGGCGCGGGGAGTGGCGATCCTCACGTGCATGGACGCCCGTATCGTGCCGGCGCGGATATTCGGCCTGGAGGAGGGAGACGCGCACGTGATCCGCAACGCCGGCGGCCTGGCGCGTGAAGGGCTGCGCTCGCTCGTGATCTCCCAGCGCCTGCTGGGCACCACCGCCATCGCGGTCGTCCACCACACCGACTGCGGGATGCTCACCTTCCAGAACGATGACGTGCACGCGAAGGTGCAGGAAGACCTCGGGGCCGACGCGAGCGACATCGACTTCATGCCTTTCGGGGATCTCGAGCGCAGCGTGGCGGATGATGTGGCGTTCTTGAGGGAGTCGCCGCTGATCGCAGACGACACCGAGATCCGCGGCTTCGTCTACGACGTCAGCACGCGACGGCTCGATGAGGTGAGCTGACGCTGGAGCGACAGCTCCGCGCGCCGCCGCCTCAGGTGAGCAGCGGCAGCAGCGCCTGGAGCTTCACCTCGGTCTCGGCGAGCTCCTGCTCGGGCACCGAGTCGCGCACGATGCCGTCGCCCGCGTAGAGGCGCGCCACGCGGTCGCGCAGCAACGCGCAGCGAAGCGCGACGCAGAACTCACCATCTTCGGACAGGTCGGTCCACCCGAGCGGGCCCGCGTACCAGCCGCGGTCGAGCCCTTCGAGCTCGGGAATCAGCGACCGCGCCCGTTCCCAGGGCTCACCGCCGACCGCCGGCGTGGGATGTAGCATGCCGACCAGGTCCAGCGCCGAGAGCGGCTCGGCGAGCTGCGCCCTGATCGGCGTGGCGAGATGCTGGACGTTGTGGACCTTGACGAGCGCCGGCTCGTCGGCGGCCGCCACCCAGACGCTGATCGGCTGGAGGGTGCGCTCGATCCGGCGGGCGACGATCGCCTGCTCCTCGCGGTCCTTCGCGCTGTGCAGCAACCGCTCGCCGAGGTGGGCGTCGACGGCCGGGTCGGCGCTGCGTCGCGTGGTGCCGGCGAGCGCCACCGACTGCGCCCGAGCCCCGTCGCGGCGCACCAGCAGCTCGGGGCTCGCGCCGACGAACGCGAGCTCCGGTGTGCCGACGAGGTAGCAGTAACAGCTCGGGAACACGGCGCGCAGCCCGTCGAGCACGGCGGCGGCGTCGCTCGCTCGCGGCAGGTGGACGCAGACCTCGCGGGCGAGCACGACCTTGCGCAACTCGCCGGCGGCGATCCTCTCGACCGCGCGGGCGACGGCGCCCTCGTAGTGGGCCGGTGCCATGGCGCCGGCCACGCGGGCCGCGGCGATCGGGTCCGGATCGACGAGCGGCATCGGATCCGTGCGCAGCGATTCGACCCTGCGCTCGAGTCGCTCCAGCACGGCCCGCGCGTGGTCTTGCGGGTCGACCGCCGCCGTCACCGTCATGCGTGCCTCCCCCGCCTGGCGCGAGAACGCGATCTCCGGCATGACGAGCTGGGCTGGAGCGAGCGATGCCCAGTCGGGAGTCGCGCCTCCTTCGGGGGCGAACGCGAAGCCGCCGACCCAGACCGGTCCGGTGGCCGGCGGTCGCCGGGCGTCGTCGCCACCGACCGCTCCCGACACTGCCCCGGCGCCGACCGCGCGGCAGCGGGCCAGCGTGTCGGCGAACCGTCCTGGTCCGCGCGACTCCACCCTGGCCGCCTCCCCGAGCGTCGCCAGGGCAAAGCCATCGCGCTCGGGCTGCTCGAGGCAGTAGAAGCGGTCGCTCGCGGCGCGGGAGGAGAGGACGCAGGCCGACACGTCGATTCTCGCCGGTACCGGAACCGTGACGCTCGCTATCACCCGCCGTTGCTCGGCGCGAGCCCGCCTCAGGGCGGTGTCCACGCGGCGTGTGAGGAGCGCGCGGGCCGGTGGGTCGAGCGCGAGCGGCGGCCACGCCGCTGCGGTGGTGGCTGCGGGCATCTAGCTAGGTGACCGAGCGACCGCGGGCCACGGCGATCTCGCCGGTGCGCACCATCTCGATCAGCCCGAACGGCCGGACCATGCCTTCGAACGCCTCGATCTTGTCGTCGGTGCCGGTGACCTCGACGGTCATCGAGCGCTTCGAGACGTCGATCACCTTGCCGCGGAAGATGTCCGCGAACTGCATGACCTGTGCGCGAGCGTCGGCGTCGGCCGCGATCTTGAACAGCGCGAGCTCGCGCGCGACGGTCTCCTCCGGCTCGAGATCGCGGATCTTGATCACGTTGATCAGCTTGTGAAGCTGCTTGGTGACCTGATCGATCGGCTGCAGCGCTCCGTCGACCGTCAGCGTGATACGCGAGATCGTGGCATCGTCGGTAGGGCCGACCGCGAGCGTCTGGATGTTGAAGCTGCGCCGCGCGAACAGGCCCGCGACTCGCGCCAGCACGCCGGGCTTGTTCTCGACGAGGATCGACAGGATGTGGCGCCGGCCGGTATGGATGCCTCCGGCGGCCTCGAGCTCCTGAAGGTCCAGGACCTCCTTGGTGCCCGGCTCACCCACGGGGGCCGTTCATGGCCGAGGGGCGGTCGAGCTGCCCCTCCGCGGGACCGCTGGGATCAAGCCTGCCAAGGAAGCAGGGAGCGACGCGTGCTCTGCACGCGAGCGACCGATGACGCAGGCAGGCGGAGGTGTCCAGCGCGGCCCTGCTCATCCGACCATATCTCTGGCCGCTTGTCCCGCGGGGATCATCGGGTAGCAGTTCTCTTCGCGGGTGACGCGCACGTCGAGCACCACCGGGCCATCGGTCTCGATCGCGGCCTTCATCTGGTCGACGAGCTCCTCCTTGCGGGTCGCCCGCATCCCGGTAGCGCCGTACGCCTCGGCGAGCTTCACCCAGTCCGGGGTCGTGCCCATATCGACGCCGGAGTAGCGGCCGTCCCAGAACAGCTCCTGCCACTGGCGGACCATGCCGAGGTAGCCGTTGTTCATGATGAAGACCTTCACCGGGATCCGCTCGGTCACACACGTCGCGAGCTCCTGCGAGGTCATCTGCAGCGATCCGTCGCCCGCGAGGCACACCACGGTCTCATCCGGCATCCCGATCTGAGCCCCCAGCGCCGACGGCAGCCCGAACCCCATCGTGCCGAGCCCGCCCGAGTTGATCCAGCGGCGCGGCTTCGCGAAGTCGTAGTACTGCGCGCACCACATCTGGTGCTGGCCGACGTCGGAGGTGATGATCGCGTCTCCGTCCGTGGCCTCGTACATCGCCTGGCACATGTACTGCGGCTTGATCTCCGAATCCGTGGAGTCCTCGTATCCAAGTGGATGGCGCTCCTGCCAGCTGCGGATGCGCTCCCACCAGCCGTCCAGGCGAGCGCCATCGGACTCGAGCGCGCGGTACTCGCGGGTGAGCTTCGGCAGCACCTGCTTCGCATCGCCGACGATCGGGATGTGCGCGGGCACGTTCTTCGAGATCTCCGCCGGGTCGATGTCGATGTGGATGAACTTCGCACGCGGAGCGAACTCGGACAGCTTGCCGGTGATGCGGTCGTCGAAGCGGGCGCCGATCGCGCAGATCAGGTCGGCTTCGTCCATCGCGTAGTTGGCGGTGCGCGTGCCGTGCATGCCGAGCATCCCGAGCCACTGGTCGTGGGGCGCCGGGAAGGCGCCGAGGCCCATCACGGTGCAGGTGACCGGGAAGCGGTCGGCCGTGCACAGCTCGGTCAGCTCCTTGGCCGCGTTGGCGTTGACCACGCCGCCACCCGCGTAGACGATGGGCCGACGAGAGTTGGCGAGCGCCTTCGCCGCCAGGCGGATCTGCTTGACGTTGCCCTCGGTCGTCGGCCGATAGCCGGGCAGCGACACGCCGTCGACGGGCTCGTACGGGATGTCCGCACGCGAGAGATCCTGCGGCACGTCGACGAGAACAGGACCCGGCCGTCCGGTCCTCGCGATGTGGAAGGCCTCGTGGATCGTCTGCGGGATCGCGCGCGGGTCCTGGATCATCATGGAGTGCTTGACGATCGGCAGCGTGATGCCGGTCGTGTCGGCTTCCTGGAAGCCGTCGGTGCCAATCAGCTCGGTACGTACCTGGCCGGTCACGAAGACCGTGGGCACAGAGTCCATCATCGCGTCGGCGATCGGCGTCACGAGGTTGGTGGCGCCCGGCCCCGACGTCGCGAGCGCGACGCCCACTCGTCCCGACGCCTTCGCATACCCCTCGGCGGCGTGACCGGCGCCCTGCTCGTGGCGGCACAGCACGTGGCGGATGCCCGCGTCGTACAGCGCGTCGTAAGTCGGCAGGTTGGCGCCGCCCGGGAGGCCGAACACGGCATCGACGCCCTCGGCCTTCAGGCTCTCCATGATCGCGTCGACCGCTCGCATGCGCTTGTGCTCCCTTTTCGGACAGGACGCGGCCGCCGGTGGCCGCGGAGGGCCAGTTTACCAGCGGCTTTTCGCCTCTTCAGCGGTCTTCAGCGGTCGACGGCGCGGGCTACGGATCGCGCGCGCCCACGACGGCACGACCGGCGCAGGCGTCGCTCAGTCGACGCCGGCCGCGTGGCTCTGACCGGAGCCCACCGGCTCGCCGGGGAAGTCGAGATCGCGGCCGCAGGTCATGCACACCTGGTCGTGCAGCTTGACGGCGCGACCGCAGTGCTCGCACCGGCGCATCTGCTCGTCGCGCTCGCGGCGCGCGACGACCGCGACGATCGTGCCTAGGACCGGCAGGCAGAAGCCGACAAGGAACCACAGGACGAACGAGCCACCCTTGATCTTCCCGATTACGCCCGCCGAGAGCCCGAAGAAGAAGAGGATGACCAGGAACTCCATGCGCGCTAGAGCGTGCGCACGGCCCAGACAAGTGCCGCGATCGCGAGCACGGCGACGATCACCCAGACGAGCCCCGTCACGAGACCCACTACGACCTTGAACAGGACATACGCCGCTACGAGCAGGACCAGCGCCGCGAGTGCCTTCTTGCCCAGGGTTGCGGCGGTTTCGCGCATCGCCAAAAGGATGGCAGGCGCGGCCGGCGCATTGGGCCGACGCCACGCCTCGAGGCGCCAAGCCGGCGCGAGTGCTCCTGTACGGTCCGCCCGCATGACGCCCGCCGACGAACCGCTGCTGCGCGAAGCGGTCGAGACATTGGCGGCCATCGAGCGCCCGCCCACGTCCGAAGGCGAGCGTCGAGCCGCGCGGTGGCTCTGCACCCGCCTCCAAGGCCTCGGCTGCGCCGCACGCGTGGAGGAGGAGCGTGCCTACAGCGGATACGCGAAGCCGATCGGCATCCTGAGCGCGCTCGGCGCCGCGGCTGGCGCGGCCGCGGGCCGCGGGCATCGACTGGCGGGCATGGTCGGCGGACTCGCCGCCGCCGCGGGAATCGCCGAGGACATCTCGAACGGCCCGCGCGTCACCCGCCGCCTCGTCATGCGAAGGCGCCCTACCTGGAACGTCGTGGCCGAGGCCGGCGACCGCTCGGCCGAGCGCACGCTCGTGGTCCTCGCCCACCACGACGCCCCCCAGACGGGCCTCGTCTTTCACCCCGCGCCGCAGCGCAAGCTCGGCGAGCTTGCGCCGGACTTCGTCGAGCGGACCGACACGAGCATTCCGCTGTGGTGGCCGGTGATCGCGGGGCCGCTCGGCGCGGCGGCCGGCGCGGCGCTCGGTAGCCGCGCCCTGCTGCGCCTTGGAACGGGAATGTCGCTGCTGTCGCTCGCGTCCTTCGTGAATATCGCGCGCAGCCGTGCGGTGCCGGCGGCAAACGACAACGCGACCGGCGTGGCGGGGCTGGTCGCCCTGGCGGCGGCGCTCGAGCGCCGGCCGGTTGCGGGACTGCGCGTGATGCTTGTCTCTTGCGGCTCGGAGGAGTCGCTTCAAGGCGGGATCCACGGCTTCGCCGCAAGGCACTTCGACTCGCTTCCGACCGAGCGCACGTTCTTTCTGAACCTCGAGACGATCGGCTCGCCGCGACTCGCCCTGCTGGAAGGCGAGGGACCGGTCTTGATGAGGGACTTCCGCGGCGACTTCAAGGACCTCGTCTGCGAGTGCGCGGAGGACGAGGGGCTCGAGCTTCGCCGCGGGCTGCGATCGCGAAGCAGCACCGATAGCGTCGTGCCGCACCGCGCCGGCTATCCCGTGGCCACGCTCATCTCGGTGACCGCCTGGAAGGCGCTCGCCAACTATCACTGGCCGACCGACACGCCCGCCAACGTCGACTACACGACGACCGCCCGCGCCGTGCGCCTCGCCGAGGCCGTGGCCCGACGGCTCGCGCGAGCCGGGCCAACCGCTTAGAGGAGGCGCGCCGGCCGCGTGGGCGCGTAGCGGTCGAGGCCGGGGAGCGGCACCGAGCACAAGACCCAGCGAGGGGTGTCGACGCGGAAGCCGAGCCCGCGCAGGCGCCGCAGCAGCCACCAGCTGATCGAGGTGCAGTAGACGCTAAGGAACTCCGGCTCGCGCGCCTTGGCCACACGGTCCAGCGCCGCGAGCACGACCGGCAGGAGATCCTTTGGCCAGGCGCCGATCGCCGGTCCGATCGCGCCGTCGGGGCTGATCCAGCAGAGCGCGGTGGCCTCGCCGCTTCGCTCGTCGAGGCGAGCGAGGCAGGCGCGGTCGCGGCCGAAGTAGTCGTGCAGCAGCGGGCGAGCGTGGCCGATCGCCTGCGGTTCCAGCCGCTTCCATTCGGATACGGCGTGGCCCACCTCGAGCACGTGCACGGACGCCGCGTCAAACGCATCGGGCTCATTGGAACGCGCCTCCAGATAGGCCTCGGTGCGCTGGCGCAGCTGCCAGTGCCCGGTGATCGGCATCACGCCGAAGTCGGTGTACAGCGTGAGATCGCTCGGAGTGCCCCCCACGATCGCGATGCGACCTAGCTCCGGTGTCGGGTCTCCCGGCCAGCAGCGCTCGAGCAGCGCACGGCCGATGCCGCGGTCCTGGCGGTCGGGACGCACCGTCAGCTCGGTGACCTGCTCCATTCCCTCGAAGCGGATGACGCGCGCGTAGCCGACGGCGCCCTCGCCGTCCTCGTCGCAGACGAAGTAGCGGCCATCGGGCTGAGCCGCCATGAAGTCGATCAGCCCGCGCTCGCGCTTCCAATCGGCGGCGATCTCGGCGTCGCTCGGCTCGCTCTCGGGCAGGATCGACGCCGGGCGCGCGGCGAGCTCGTGGGCCGCGCGCTCCGCGAGGGCGAACGTGCTCGCGAGGTCGGCGGCGCTGCCTTCACGGAACGAGAGGCCGATCGTCGACATCCGTTCCGAGTCTACGCCCGCGGTGAATCGATGGACTCGTGCCCCGTGCGGCGTTCGGCCGGGTCCACGAAACCGCCGAGCGACGGCGGATTGCCGAGCTGCCCCAGCTCCGATGAAGCCCGACCGAAGCACAGCCCGACCGTCCAATCGACCATGAGACGCAGCTTGCGCCCGGTGCCGGGCATCATGGCCAGGTGGTAGCTCCGCGCGGCGAACCACGCGGGAAAGCCGCGGAGCTTGATACCCATCATCGTGGCCACGGCCTTGTGGCGACCCATGTCGACGAAGACGCCGAGCGTCTTGTAACGGAAGGGGCGGACCTTGCCGTGGCCGAGGGTCGCGGCCACGTTGTCGGCCACGAGGCGTCCCTGCCGGAGCGCGTGCTGAGCGGTCGGCGGGCACGGCGTGGCCCCGCGTTTCGCCGGATCGGGCACGGCGGCGGCGTCGCCGACCGCCCAGACGTTCTCGTGCCCGGTCACCCGCAGCGTTTCATCTACCTCGATCCGCCGGTTGCCGTCCAGCGGCAGGCCGAGCTCCTCGATCACCCTCGGCGGCTTGACGCCGGCGGTCCAGCAGAGCGTTCGGGTGGCGATCCGCTCGCCGGTCGAAAGCGTGGCCGTGGAGCCGTCGAGCGAGTCGAGGCGCGTTGCGGTGAGAACCTCGATGCCACGTGCGCGCATCTCCCGCGTGGCGAAGGCGGCGAGGGTCGGGGCGATCTCGGGCATCACGCGATCGAGCGCCTCGACGAGCACCCAGCGGGTGCCGTCCAGACGGCAGCGCGGATAGCGGTCGATCACGTCGGCGACGAAGTCCTGAAGCTCGGCGATCCCCTCGAGGCCCGCGTAGCCCGCCCCGACGAACACGAAAGTCAGGTACTCGCGGCGCTGGTCGCGGTGCTCGAGCGACTCGGCGATCTCGAGGTTCAGGAGCGCCCGGTTGCGCAGCGCGATCGCCTCGGAGATGGTCTTGAAGCCGACGCCGTGCTCGGCTAGCCCCGGAACCGGAAGGACGCGCGAGACCGAGCCGAGCGCGACGATGAGCTGGTCGTAGCGAATCGTCTGATCGCGACCCTCCAGCGTCGTGACGCGCAGCTCGGACCGCCCGGGATCGGCGCCGGTCACGCTGGCCAGCCGGATCTCGGTGCGGTCGAGCTCCTCGCGCAGCGGCACGACGACGTGGCGCGGCTCGAGGGTGCCCGCCGCGGCGCCTGGCAGCAGCGGCGTGTAGAGGAGGAAGTTCTCCGCCGTCAGGAGCTGAACGCGAGCGCTCTGGCGCGGCAGCGCCCGCTCGAGCCGGCGCGCGGCGTAGAGGCCGCCAAAGCCGCCGCCCGCGATTACGACGTCCCACGACATGCGACTCCGGTGTGTATCACGCCTCGCCGGCGAGGCCGGGAGGCTGCCGCGCGCTCGCGCTCGGCTACGCGCGCGCGTAGATCGCGGCGGCCCGCAGCCCGGGACGCATCGCGGCGTCGAGCCGGCGGCGAAGGCGCCACGGTGCGCCGGCGAAGGCGTGGTTGGCGACCGTGGCAAAGCCCTCCTCATCGGCCCTCAGCGCGAGGAGCAGGTGCGCGATGCGGTCCGACGGCGGCAGGTCGGCGCCGGTGGCGCGCACGCAGAAGCAGTGCACGCGCCGGCCGCCCGGCGCCACCAGCAGCGCTCCCGCCTCGGCCACCAGCCATGTGCCCAGCTCCCCGCGTTGGAGCGCGAGGCCCGTGCGCCGCTGCAGCTCGCGCTCGTCGTGGTCGAGCAGGTCGCCGAGCAGCCCCTGGGCGACCGGCTCCGCGCGCGGGTGGCGAGCGCCCTTCGGGCGGGCCACGTTCGCCCCTCGAAACGCGTACAGCTCGGGAATGATCCACGCGTGCGCGACGCTCGCGAGCGCTACGGGCAGGGAGAGCGGTTCGAGCGCGAGAAGCACCGCCGCCGCCCCCGCGAACGGGATCGTCATCGCGACCGTCCAGAGCGTCCAGAGCCGGCCGCGCGCGGCGAGCCACGCGGACGTGGCGGGCCGCCGCCACGGGACGTTCGCGAGCTCGGGCAGCGGCGCCGCCGCGCCCTCCGCTTTCCCGCGAGCCCGCGCGGGTCCAGTCGCGCCGAGTGCGCCGGGCATCTAGCCGCCGGCGATCGGGCGGCGCAGCAGCACCAGCTCGGCCTCGCGCGGCAACTCGCGGACGTGCGTCGCGCGCCCGCGGCCCTCGTCGACCATGGCGATGTAGCCGGCGTCGAGCTCTTCGCGGAAGGCCGCTACCGCGGCCTCGTAGCCGGCGGGGTCATCTGCGGTCCACGCGGCGAGCGTCGAGTGGCCGGTGGAGTCGAGTCGGATGAGCCTGGACATCACGGTCTCCTCTCGGAAGGCGGGTCACGGCGATGATACGCCGGGTGTGCCCGTGGCGTACCAGGTAGAGCAGCGGCCAAGCCGGGCTAGGTCCGCTCGCGGACCATCCTCTGCACCTCGCCGCCGTCGGCCCGACCCTCGGTCGCGCGCATCACCGCACCGACGATCGCGCCAATCGCCTTTTCGTTGCCCGACCGGACCTGCTCCACGGCGGCCGCGTTCTGGTCGATCGCCCGGTCGACGATCGCGCCGAGCTCGTCGCTCTCGGTCCTTGCGAGGCCGCGCTCCTCGACGAGCCGGTCGGGCTCGCCGCCCTCCGCGGCCATCACGTCGAGCACCTGCTTCGCGGCCGACTGCGACACCGCCCGCCCGGCGACCATCTCCGCCAGCTTCGCGAGCGCGCCGGGGCTCACCCTCGAGTCCGCGGGGTCAGCGTCCCCGAGCCGAGGCACCAGCTCGACAGTCACCCAGCTCGCCAGGGTCCGCGCGTCGGGGGCGCCGCCGTCCGTCGCGGCGAGCGCCGCCTCGAAGTAGTCGCCGAGCTCGCTCCTGAAGGCGAGCAGGCGCGCCGTGTCCGGCGCTATGCCGAGGTCGTGCTCCAGTCGCTCGGCCCGCGCCGCCGGCAGCTCGGGAAGGGCCGCGCGCGCGCGGTCGAGCATCGCCTCGGTCGGCGCGAGCGGGACGAGGTCGGGCTCGGGGAAGTAGCGGTAGTCGTGCGCCTCCTCCTTCGAGCGCAGCGAGCTGAGTCCGCCGGACACGGGGTCGAAGTGAAGCGTCTCCTGCAGCACCGCTCCGCCACCGCGCACGATCTCCTCCTGGCGCGCGATCTCGGCCTCGATGCCGCGCTGGAGGAAGCGAAACGAGTTCATGTTCTTGAGCTCGGCCTTCGTCCCGAGAGTGGCCTCACCTGCCGGACGGATCGACACGTTGGCGTCGCAGCGAAGCGACCCCTCGTCCATGTTCACGTCGGAGACGCCGAGGCGCTTGAGCGTCGCTCGCAGCAGCCGCAGCCACTCGCCGGCGTCGGCGGCCGAGCGGATGTCCGGCTCGCTCACGATCTCCACGAGCGGGGTGCCGCCGCGGTTGAAGTCGACGCTCGAGCCGGCGGCGCCGTGGATCCGTCCCGACGCGCCGGCGTGCACCAGCTTCGCGGCGTCCTCCTCGAGGTGGACGCGGTGGATGCGAACCCCTCCGAGGATCCCGTCGCGGGCGAGCGGGACGTCGTACTGGGAGATCTGATAGCCCTTCGGAAGGTCCGGGTAGAAGTAGTTCTTGCGATGAAAGAGCGACCGCGGCGCTATGTCGCAGCCGAGCGCGAGGCCGATCATCAGCGCGTAGTGGACCGCCTCCGCGTTGACGACCGGGAGGACGCCCGGGTGGCCCAGGCACACCGGGCACGTCCGGGTGTTCGGCTCCTCGCCGAAGGAGAGCTCGCAGCCGCAGAACATCTTCGTCCTGGTGGCGAGCTGGACATGGATCTCGAGCCCGATGACCGGCTCGTAGCGGCGATCCGCGACTGGCTCAGGCACGCGCGGGTCCTCCATCGAAGGCGAGCGCCCGCTCGAGGGCGAGCGCGGCGTCGAGGATGCGCGGCTCGCTGAACGCGGGCCCGGCGAGCTGGATACCGACGGGAAGCCCAGCGGACAGACCACCCGGGATCGAGATCGCCGGTATCCCAGCCAGGGACATCGGCACGGTGCAGTAGTCCGAGAGGTACATCGAGAGCGGGTCGGCCGTCCGCTCGCCGAGCTCGAAGGCCACCGTGGGCGACGTCGGAGCCAGCACGAGGTCGACGCGCTCGAACGCATCCGTGAAGTCCTCGACGATCTTCGTGCGCACGCGCTGGGCGCGTCCGTAGTAGGCCTCGTAGTAGCCCGACGACAGCGCGTACGTGCCGAGCATGATGCGCCGCTTGACCTCGTCGCCAAAGCCCTCGGCGCGCGTCTCCTCGTAGAGCGACAGCAGGTCGCCGTCGCCGGAGCGCATCCCGTAGCGCACGCCGTCGAAGCGGGCGAGGTTCGCGCTGGCCTCCGCCGGCGCCAGCACGTAGTAGGCGGAGAGTCCGTGCGCCGAGTGTGGAAGCGAGACCTCCTCGACACCGCCCCCGAGCTCCTCGATCGTCGCCACGACGCACTCGAAGACGTCGAGCACGCCGCGCTCGATGCCCTCACCGGTGAGCTCGGGCGGCACGCCGAAGCGCAGGCCGTCCAGGCGCTCGGCGGTCGGAGCCTCAAGCGGCTGCGGATACTCGAGCGACGTGGAGTCACGGTGATCGCGGCCCACGAGGTGGCGAAACAGCAGCGCGGCATCGGTGACGTCGCGCGTGAGCGGCCCGCACTGGTCGAGCGAGGACGCGAAGGCGATCATGCCGTAGCGCGAGACCGAGCCGTAGGTCGGCTTGAGCCCGACGACGCCGCACAGCGCGGCGGGCTGGCGGATCGAGCCGCCGGTGTCGGTGCCGATCGCCCAGGGTGCCAGCCCGGCGGCCACGGCCGCGGCCGAGCCACCCGAGGAGCCGCCGGGCACGCGCTTCTCGTCCCACGGGTTGAGAACCGGACCGTAGGCGGAGTTCTCGCTCGACGAACCCATCGCGAACTCGTCCATGTTCGTCTTCCCGAGCATCGGGGCGCCAGCCGCCGCCAGCCGCTCCACCGCCGTGGCGGTGTACGGCGGCCGGTAACCCTCGAGGATGCGAGACGCTGCGGTGCTCGGCACGTCGGCGACGCAGAAGACGTCCTTCACGGCGAGCGGGACCCCCCCAAGCGGCGCCTCGGCGGGGATCGCGGGCGCGTTGTCCGATACGAGGAGAAAGGCCCCGAGCCGCTCGCTGGCCGCACGATCGCGGTAGAGCTCGAAGAGCTCCGCGGGAGAGACCTCGCCGGCGCCCACGCGGTCGATCGCCGCCGCGGCCGTCAGCTCCGAGACGTCGCCCGACGTGGGCGCCACCGCCTCAGGCCCCCGGGCTGGGCACGCCGAACCCGCGCTGGACCGGCGCGGGCGCCTGCTCGAGCGCTCGCTCGCGGGACAGGCTTGGGCGCGGCTCGTCCGGTCGGAGCACGTTCTCGAGCGGTACCACGTGCGAGGTCGGCTCGACGCGATCGAGCTCGAGCTCGCCGATCTTCTCGATGTGTTCCAGAATGCCCGAGAGCTCGCGCGCCATGCGGTCGATCTCGGAGTCGCCGAGCCGCAGGCGCGCGAGTCGCGCTACGTGGCGCACCTGCGCGTGATCGATCATCGGGCGGATTCTAGGTAGCGGGCCGTGGGCGTCCGCGCGACTGGGCCGATCTCTAGCCGGACGCCGGCGCCCGAGCGCGGCCGTCGGCTCCCTCGGCGTCCGCGTCGGGGCCCTCGGCTCGCGCGGCGATCGCCGCCCCGGCGGCGATCGCTCCGAGCGCGAGCAGCGCTAGCGGCGCGCCCAGCTCGATCTCGGCGCCGGGCTCGGTGATCTGCCGCTGGATGAGCCGAAAGGACAGCAGCAGCGCCGCGACCATCGCCGCCACGACCGCGATCACGCTCGGTGTGAGCGGAGGCTCGTAGCGGCGGTCCGCCGCCCGCAGCACGGCCGCGGCGATTGCGGTGGCCACGGCGGCGAGGACGCCCAGGAGGACGAGCAGGTCGAGCGGTCCGGCGAGGTCCCAGGCGTTTCGCTCCTCGGTCTCGGCGGTGATCGCGGCGCTCTCCTCCACCTCGCGAGCCACCTGGCCGCTCGCCGCCCCCTCCGGCTCTTCCTGGATGCGCTGGATGCGCCGGCTCTCCTCGCCCTCGGCGGTGGTGTACCAGTCCAGCGCCGTCACGAGCATGAGCACGAGGCCGGCGACCAGGGCGATCGTGTGGCCGCGCGTGAGGCGGAGAAAGGTCATCGTCTGTCGATGCCCTCGTCGCGCATGCTGAGCCACGCGCCGGCGGCCACCCCGGCGCACGCGATCAGGCCGAGGAAGGCGAAGCGGGGATCGAGCGCGCCCGGCGGGTCGAGCGTCCGGTAGAGCGCGATCGGCGCCGCGATCGACGCCGTGAGCGCCGTGAGCGTCGCCCATGCGACCGGCACGGCGGACGTACGCTGCGTGGCTTCGAGCGCGAGGAGGGCTATCCCGGCCAGCGCAACGATGGCGAAGAGGATGTCGAGCACCGCCAGGGAGTCCCAGGCGCTGAGCTGCGTCGGGGCGCACGGCCGCGGTGGGTCCACGATCTGGATGCACGCATCGACACCGCCGGAGTACCACGGGAGGAACAGCGACAACAGCAGCAGCGCGCCGGCCGCGCCGGCCACGATCTCACCGAAGCGAGGTAGCTTCAGCCGCACAGCTGCTCCCCCGGCCGACGACGCGTGTTCCCCGGCCGCTTGCGGTCGAGATCGCGGTTAAGCCCGTCATGGGGGCACAACTCGCATGCGTCGGGACAGATGTGGCGCTCGAGCGCCTCGCGACGTCCAAGCGCCCGATTCTATCCGCGCCACGATCGTCAGGGGCACGTTGGCGGAGCAGTCCTGGGGCCGGGCGAGCGCTGCACCCACGGCAGGCCGCATCGGCCCGTCAGATGACGCTGGCCAGCGCTCGACTGCGAGCGGCCTGCAGCGTGTTGGAAAGGAGCATCGCGATGGTCATCGGGCCGACGCCGCCGGGAACCGGCGTGATCGCCCCGGCGCGCTCGACCACGGAGTCGAAATCGACATCGCCGACGAGCCCGCCGTCGACGCGGTTGGTCCCGACGTCGATCACGGTCGCGCCTGGGCGGACCATGTCCGCGTCGATCAGCCCGGGCGCGCCGGCCGCGGCCACCAGCACGTCGGCGCGCCGGCAGACTGCCCCGAGATCGCGCGTGCGCGAGTGGCAGGTCGTGACCGTCGCGTTCTCGCCGAGGAGGAGCGCCGCGAGCGGCCTGCCCACGAGCTGTGAGCGCCCGACGATCACCGCCTCCGCGCCCGTGAGCTCGGTGCCCGCGGCCCGGATCAACTCGATCACGCCCTGCGGCGTGCACGGCACCAGCGCGGGCGCCCCCTTCATCAACAGCCCGGCGTTCACCGGCGTCAGCCCGTCGACGTCCTTGCCAGGGTCGATCGCGGCGGTCATGGCGGCGGCGTTGATCTGCTCCGGCAGCGGGAGCTGCACCAGGATGCCGTGGACCGACTCGGCGGCGTTCAGCTCGGCGATCAGGTCGGCCAGCTCGGCCTGGGAGACGTCGCCGCCAGGCTCGTGGTGGGTCGACGTCATCCCGGCTTCGGCGCATGCCTCGCGCTTTCGCCGAACGTAGATCTGCGACGGCGGATCGTCGCCCACTAGCACGGTCGCGAGGCCGGGGGTCACGCCGTGATCCGCTACCAGCTCCGCTACCTCAGCGCGTACGCGGTCCCGCACGTCGGCGGCGACCGCCTTCCCGTCGATGACGTTCGCACTCGCCACGCCTAGCGTCTCTTGAGCGGCGCGTAGTCGACCATCAACTTGCGCTCGGAGCCGTCGCTCGCGAAGCGGACGATCACTACCCCGCCGCCATCCACGCCGGTGACCACGCCGTCACCGAGTGTCGCGTGGACTACGTCGTCCCCGAGCGAGAAGGAGGCGCCCGCCGTCGCACGCGGGGCCGCTCCGGCGGCGCCGCTTCCCGTGTCGCTCCCCCAAGTCGTATCGGCCGGCTCCGCGTCCGGCTCGCGGTCGGTCAGCTCGGCGGGGATCTCGGCAAGAAAGCGGCTCGGCACGTTCCAGTCGCGCGATCCGTAGAGGTTTCGCACGCGCGCGTAGGTCATGTGCAGCTCGCGCCTGGCGCGCGTGATGCCCACGTAGCAGAGCCGCCGCTCCTCCTCCACATCGCCCGCCTCGATCGCGCGCATGTGCGGAAAGACGCCGTCCTCGCAGCCGATGATGAAGACGACCGGGAACTCGAGCCCCTTCGCGTTGTGCAGCGTCATCAGGGTCACGATGCCCTCCTCGTCGCGCAGCGCGTCCTGGTCGGCGAACAGGGCGATCTGCTGCAGGAACTCCTCGACCGATGGCGCCTCCCCGTCGCTCGCGCCGCCGGCGTCGTACTCGCGCGCTACGCCGACCAGCTCCTCGACGTTCTCGAGCCGTCCCTCGGCCTCGATCGTGCGCTCGGCCCTGAGCGCCTCGACGAAGCCCGACTCGCGCAGCGTCTCGTCGAGCAGGTCCCCGACCGACGCGGACTCGGCGCGCTCGAGGAGACGCTCCATGATCGACATGAACCGGCCGACCGACTTGACGGCCGCAGGGGCAAGCCCCGGAATCGACTCCGGCTCCGAAGCCACGTCCCAGACCGACCCGCCAACCGTGTTGGCGTGGCCGAGGATCCGCGCCTGAGTGGTCTGGCCGATGCCGCGGCGGGGCGAGTTGACTATGCGCTGAAAGGCCACGACGTCCTGGGGGTTGACCAGCAGCGTCAGGTACGCGAGCGCGTCCTTGATCTCGGCGCGCTCGTAGAACTTCGTGCCGCCGATCACCTGATAGCCCACGCCGAAGCGCACCAGGGTGTCCTCGAGCACGCGGCTCTGCGCGTTGGCGCGATAGAAGACGGCGATCTCGTCGCGAGAGCAGCCGTCCTCGACCAGCCTTTCGATCCGGTCGGCCACGTGGCGCGCCTCCGCATGCTCGTCGGCGAGCTCGGCGATGTGCACCGGGTCGCCTGAGCCGAGGTCGGTCCACAGCGACTTCTGCTTGCGGCCGCGGTTGTTGCGCACGACCGCGTTGGCGGCCGACAGGATCGTCTGCGTGGAGCGGTAGTTCTGCTCGAGCTTGACCACGTGGGCGTCCGGGAAGTCGTCCTCGAACCCGAGGATGTTGTGGATGTCGGCGCCGCGGAAGCCGTAGATCGAGTTGTGCGTGATGAGCCCCCCGGCCACGAGGTTGTGCGTGCTCTCGACGTTCAGGTCGTACACCGGCCGATCGAGACTTACCCGCTCGACCCGCTCGACGACGTCGTAGCCGCCATCGCTCGTGAACATGACCATGCCGGGCCGCACCGATCCAGCTGGCATGAATGGCAGCGAGTTCTTGCCCGGCTGCACCGCGGCGGCTCGGTCGCCGAGGCGGGCGACCTGCCGGACCATCACCGGAGTAGCCACCTGGATGCGCTCGACGGCCTCCATCGCACGTCCGTAACTCGCGAAGCACGACTCGTACCTCCAGCTCTCCGAGCCGCGCCTCGCCGGCCGCGGGGTGAGTCCCACCCGCTCCAGAGCGGCTCGGACTCCGCGATTGCGCCCTCCGACAGCCACCACGTGCATCGGCGTGCGATCGCGCCCCTGTCCGCAGAGCGTCACGGTGACGTTGCGCCGCCGGCCCTCATGGCTGCTTGGCACGTGGTGGGGGTGCTCGAAGCTCAGCCCGTGGTCCGTCAACAGCGCCAGCCCGGTCGCCATAGTCGGGAAGGCGTCGAAAACCTTGTCGATGAGGCGCTGGTCGTGCACAAGGCCTTCGTCCGCTTGCCGCGAGCGCCTGGCCACGAAGGGCAGCGTCGGAAGCCTGTAGCGGAGGGAGAGCTGCAACTCTGCGACGCGCGCCTCTGGCTGGCTCTCATGGGTGGACACCACCCAAGCCGCGTCGGCATGCTCCTGCACGGCACGAAGGTGGACGCCGCTGATGGCGAGTGAGTCCCTTTCAGGATAGGTTCGCGTCGTTCCGACCCGGAATCCCTTGTCGGCGCGCCACATAACGTAGGTCATGTAGAGCTTCGGCGAGAGCGTGCGGTGGTAGCCGGCGAAGTGCATGTGCTCGAGCGTCGTGACGATCCGTCGACCACCTCGGGTCGTGATCGCGATTCCGTCGCGCGCGTCGGACGATCGAAACGCCTCCGTGACGCGCGCAGCTCGAAAGTCACCGCTGCCGAAGCAGGAGCGAACGAGGTCGCCCTCGCGAACCTCCTCGACCGGCTTCACCCTCCCGTCGGCCATCGTGATCTCGGTGCCCTCGACGAGGCACTGATCGTCGTCCCCGACAACGGAGAGGTTGCGGTGCTCCTCGGCTAGCAGCTGCAGCCACCGGTACTGCGTGCGGTTGGTGTCCTGGTACTCGTCGACCAGCACGTGCCCGAAGCCGTGCTGGTAGCGCTCGCGCACCTGCGGGAAGAGCTCCAGAAGGTTCACGCACCGCAGCAGCAGATCGTCGAAGTCCATCGCGTTCATCTGGTGGATCCGCTGCTCGTAGAGCTCGTAGACGTCGGCCGCGGTCTGCTCGAAGAACGACGACACCTCCTCCCGGTAGGTGCCCGCGTCGAGCAGCCGGTTCTTCGCGTCGGAGATCTGACGCTGGATCGCCCGCGGCGTAAAGCGCTTTGGGTCGACGTCCAGTGCCTCGATGCAGCGCTTCACGAGCCGCAGCGAGTCGGCGCCATCGTAGATCGTGAAGCCGCGCGTGTAGCCGAGGCGCTCGGCCTCCGCCCTGAGCATGCGCGCGCAGGCGGAGTGGAAGGTCATCACCCACATGGCGCGCGTGCTCGACCCGACGAGTGCCGCCACGCGCTCGCGCATCTCCTCGGCCGCCTTGTTGGTGAAGGTGATCGCGAGGATCTCGCTCGGTCGGGCGCGGCCGGAGTGCACGAGGTAGGCGATGCGGCGGGTTAGCACGGCCGTCTTGCCAGACCCGGCGCCAGCGAGGATCAGCAGCGGGCCCTCGCCGTGCAGGACGGCGTCGCGCTGAGGTTCGTTGAGGCCCTCGAGGAGGGTCTCGGCGACGCTGGTCGTGGCCATTGCACCGAGAATAGAGCGGGGCTCGGCTCGCTCGCCGGCGCCTACCCTGGCCCTCGTGGGCCTCTACGACGACGTTCGCTCGCACTGCGCGGAGATCGCGGCCGGGGCGCGCTCGGTCGCGATCGACACGGCGAGATTGGGCGCCGTCGAGCCCGCCCCGCCGCCGACGCTGGACCCCGAGCGCCACTACCTCGAGGGCTCGCGCGAAGACGTGATCGCCTATCTCCTGACGCTCGGCGCGATCAACTTCGGCTCCGGCTGGTTCCCGACGCTGCGAAAGCGGCCCGGGTCCTCCGGCTATTTCACCGTCGCGGCCGCGCTCACCGACCGCTTCCGAGCGCAGGGCTCCTGGTCGGCCGGCGACCTGCGAGCCCTCGACGCCCGCACGGTCGCCTCCATGCTCGACCAGGACGCCGATCACGAGCTGATGGAGCTCTACGCGCAGGCGCTGCGTGCGCTCGGGCAGTTCCTGGGTGAGCGGAAGCCGCACGAGGTCGTCGGCGCGGCCGACGGGTCGGCCGAGCGGCTGGCCGAGGCGCTCGCGCGCGGCATGCCGTTCTTCGCCGACCGCGGCTTCTACAAGCGGGCGCAGATCGTCGCGAGCGACCTCGCGCTCGGCGAAGTCGCCGACTTCGACGACCTCGACCGGCTCACGATCTTCGCCGACAATCTGGTGCCGCACGTGCTGCGCGTCGACGGCGTCCTGCGCTACGAGGCACGCCTCGCTGCGCTGATCGATTCAGAGCAGCTGCTGGCGCCGGGCAACGCCGAGCGTGAGATCCGCGCCTGCGCCGTTCACGCTTGCGAGCTGATCGCCGCCCGGCTCGCCGTGCCGCCTCGGATACTCGACGGCTGGCTTTGGAACCGCGGGCAAGCACCTGCCTACAAGGCGGTGCCGCGACACCGCACTCAGACGGTCTTCTACTAGCGTCACCAGTCGCCTCGAGCACGAGTAGCTTCCGCGCGATGTTCTCGATCTTGGGGGCGCCCTTGGACTCCTCCGGCTCCGACCGGGGAGAGGCCCGCGCCCCTGACGCCCTGCGCCGGGCGGGGCTCGCCGAGCGGCTGGGCGCGCTCGACCTCGGCGATGTCGCGCCCGGGATCACCGACTCGACGCGCGATCCCGCCAGCGGGGTCATCGGCTTCGACGAGCTCCGCGAGGCTTCGCTCGCGCTCGCCGACGCCATCGCCAGGGCACTCCACCAGGGCGATCGCCCGTTGGTTCTGGGCGGCGACTGCTGTCTGCTCCTCGGGGTCTTCGGAGGGCTGCGGCGGGTTGGCGGCGCGACCGGCCTTTGGTTCGTCGATGGCCATGCCGACTTCTACGACGCCGATAGCTCTCCGAGCGGCGAGGCAGCCGACATGGAGCTGGCGATGCTGACCGGCCACGGTCCGCCCGGACTCGTCGACCTCGTCGGGGCTCCGCCGCTCGTGCCGCCGGAGCGCGTGATGATCCTCGGTCATCGCCGAGCCGAGCACGATCAGGACGCCGCCGAAGAGCTTGGTTACGTGCCGGCAGCGATCGAGCGCATCGACGCACCGAGCATCGAGGAGCAGAAACCGGGTGAGGTGGGACGCGACTGCGAGTCGCGCCTGGCCGCCTCAGGTCCTGCGTGGCTGCACCTCGATCTCGACGTCCTGGATGGTGAAGCACTGCCCGCGCTCACATATCC